>Ga0102591_1000153_pt1 | contig 160017 bp, 144 predicted proteins | sample AraplaCol_mCL_r2_2_FD_76860 | JGI IMG/M metagenome (GOLD analysis project Ga0102591, IMG submission 76860) | Arabidopsis root microbial communities from North Carolina, USA - plate scrape MF_Col_mCL_r2 (SPADES assembly) (version 2) | ecosystem: Host-associated > Plants > Roots > Endosphere... | reverse complement strand
TAGTCAATTCAGTCCTTCAGGATGACCGCCACAGGGGCGGGTAGGTTCATAGAGGGGAAACGGTGCCACATCGGGCTCCGGAGCCTTCTGCGACGGTGGTAATCGCACGCGCCGGCTGATGCCGGGGTGCGCCCCCTAGAACAACCTGCCTGTGGACCGAGATCCGTACTGCCAGTGTCAGGGGTGACGGGCCAAATTTTCCTAGCTAGGTAAAAACTTGGTGGACTACCTGTTTCCGTGAATATTGCGCAAGAAATACGCCGGTAACCTTTTACAGGTATACCGGAGGTCAGTCAAGTACATCAGGGCAATCGGGCATTCTACCGCAGAAAGCGCGGCAAGGGGGCGGCGTGGGGGAAGGGTGTGCGGAGCTTGGTGTGGTTCGACGGCGAACCACAAAGGAAAAAGGCCGATACTTTCGTATCGGCCTTCACCTTGAATTTTTTGGCTCCCCGACCTGGGCTCGAACCAGGGACCTACGGATTAACAGTCCGGCGCTCTACCAACTGAGCTATCGGGGAACAGCTGAGAAAGAAATTATAACCAGCTTCTCTTCGTTTCGTCAACAACTTTTTAACGTTTTGTTTTCGTCAGAAGGTTGTCGCTAAAACTCTGGTTTGCTCTGGAACTGGCCTGCAGCAAGCGTTTCCGCCCTTTGCTGTGTTGCCGTGTTCAACAGCGAGGCCGCATTATAGCCAGCTTTTTGATTTGTGCAAACAAAAAAATCGCCCGGAGGCGACTTTTTTGCGATCGACCAAAAACGATCAGTCGAAGACCGGCGATTCCACGCCCAGCACCTTGTGCAGCTTCGGCGAGGTGGTGGTGTATTGCATGTGGATCTTCTTGTCCGGGAAGATGTACGGCGCGGCGCCGAACGCTGCCAGGGCGGCTTCGTGGAAACCCGACAGGATCAGCTTCTTCTTGCCCGGGTACGTGTTGATGTCGCCCACGGCAAAGATGCCCGGGATGTTCGTTTCGAACTTCTCGGTATCCACCTTGATCTGCTTGCGTTCGAGTTCCAGGCCCCATTCGGCGATCGGACCCAGCTTCGGCGACAAGCCAAAGAAGACCAGCACGTCGTCCACGGGCAGGCGGCGCGTCACGCCGTCACCGCCGGTCACCTTCACTTCGGTGAGAACGCCGTCCTTCTCTTCATAGCCGCCAATCTGGCCGACCAGGAACTGCATTTCCATCTGTTCGCACAGCTCGCGCATCTTGGCCACCGATGCCGGCGCGGCACGGAAACCATCGCGGCGGTGGATCATCACCACCGACTCGGCCTTGCCAACGAGGTCCAGCGTCCAGTCCAGCGCCGAATCGCCACCCCCCACGACAACGAGGTTGCGGCCGTGGAAGCGGCTCGGATCCTTCACGCGGTAGAACAGTTGCTTGCCATCGAACTTGTCGATGCCTTCCACCTTGAGCGTACGCGGCTGGAACGACCCCACGCCGGCAGCGATGAAGATGGTTTTGGTGATGAAGCGCGTGCCGGTCGACGTTTCCACGAAGAAGCGGCCGTCTTCACGGCGCTCCACCACGGCCACTTCCTGGCCCAGGTGGAATGTCGGCGAGAACGGTTCGATCTGCTTGAGCAGGTTGTCGGTCAGTTCCTGGCCGGTGCAGATGGGCACGGCCGGGATGTCGTAGATGGGCTTGTCCGGATACAGCTCCACGCACTGGCCGCCCACTACCTTGAGCGAGTCGATCACGTGGGCCTTGATTTCGAGCAGGCCCAGTTCAAACACCTGGAACAGCCCGACCGGGCCTGCGCCAACGATCAGCGCATCGATTTCCAGCGGCTGGCCACCGGTGTTGCCGCCAGCCTGCTGCGTTGCGTCGGCCACGGGATTAGGAATGCTCAAGTCCATATTCGTCCTGATACGTTTGGGGGCAATGGCGTGCCCGGTATTACGGGAAAGCGCGTGGGGACGGGCTTTCTTTGACGCTGGCCAGCCGCTCAGGCTGAATCCGCCGGAGTCTATGCTGGCGCGTCGATCTTCTCTTATCGCTGCAGGTACTGCAGCTTGTCGGTCGCGTCCTTCCATTCCTCGGCCTCGGCCAGCGGGGCCTTGGTCTTGGTGATGGACGGCCAGCTGCGCGACAGTTCGGCGTTCAGCTCGATGTATGCCTGCTGATCGCCGGGGACGTCTTCCTCGGCGTAGATCGCGTTCACCGGGCATTCGGCCACACATACGGCGCAATCGATGCACTCGTCGGGATCGATGGCCAGGAAGTTCGGGCCTTCGCGGAAACAATCGACCGGACACACATCAACGCAGTCGGTGTAACGGCAACGGATGCAGGCTTCGGTGACAACGTGAGTCATTTCGGTTCCAGAAAAACGGATCGGTCTTCGATGGGGATTTGTCCAGGGCCGCTTCTTGCCGCCGCTCTTGCGAAGTTGCCCGCTACGCGTCGAACGACGTGTATGTCAATCGGGGTAACTTGGGGCGAACGGGGGCCGTGGCCTTTCAAAGACCGATATTGTAGCTGAGCCACTCCGCAAGGATAGCGAGTCTATATAGCCGGGTAAGATAGTTTTCTTATTTCTTTATGTACTTTCCATCCCCTCCGGTGCCGAAATCGGCCCGCCATGCGGTTTTCGGGCGGTTGACTGGTCGCGGAGCCCGGACGGAAAGACTACTATTCCCACGTCTCATGCGTGGCTATCTGGAGAGTGAAACGTGACCGGACGAGCGAAGTTGGCCATGGCGGCGCATACCGTGCTGGGCGTGCTTTGTGGCGTAGGCATCATGTCGGCCAGTTTGGTCACTGTGCCGGCGATGGCGCAGTCGCCGCAGGCAGCGGTGCCTCGGGGCGACATGGCAGGCAGCGTCGTCTCGCGACTGGTGGCCTCGCGTGCACAGTCGGACCAGCCCGTGGCGCTGGCGTCCCTGACAACGTTCGAATGGGACAGCTTCAGCGTGGAACGTACACCGGCCGGTGTCGCGATGGCCAACTGCAACCGCGACGGGCTGGTGCCTTGCGAAAAAGATCTCCAGCCGTCGCCCGATACCTTGATCCAGGTCCTTCGCTTCGATCAGGCGGGCAAGGCGGTTTATCAGGAGCGGATCATCGTGGCATCGGGCAACTTTGCCGAACCGCTGCCCGCCGCAGTGCCGCGCGGCCAGGCCATGCTTGTCACGTGCGCGGACGGGCGGGGCGGGCAGCTCTGGTGCCTACAATCCGCGCCGCGTGCGCCATTGCGACTCATGGGACTCGATGGCGCGTGACTTTCGGTTAGCATGAGGGCCTGTCATCGGCACGCCGTGCGCCCCGCCCCCCGCTATGATCATTCGCTCCCTGCTCGACACCGACCTGTACAAATTCACGATGATGCAGGTGGTGCTGCACCATTTCCCGCAGGCCCAGGTCGAGTACCGTTTCAAGTGCCGCAACGTGGGCGTGGACCTTACGCCCTATGTCGATGAGATCAGGGCCGAGCTTGCCAGCCTTTGCGAGTTGCGTTTCAGCGACGACGAGCTGGAGTACCTGCGCGGCATGCGCTTCATCAAGAGCGATTTCGTCGATTTCCTGGCGCTGTTTCACCTGAACGAGAAGTACGTGATGGTGCAGCCATCGCCGTCGGGCAACGGCGAGATCGACATCGAGATCCGTGGTCCGTGGCTGCATACCATCCTGTTCGAGATCCCGCTCCTGGCCATCGTCAACGAGGTGTATTTCCGTCGGACGCAGCCGCAGCCCGATCTGCAGGAAGGGCGCCGCCGGCTGGAAGAGAAGCTGGACCTGCTCAAGGTGCCGCAATACACAGACTGCGTGATTGCCGACTACGGCACGCGCCGCCGCTTCTCGCGAGACTGGCAGGAGGAGGTTCTCCTGTCGATGCGATCGATCCTTGGCCCGCAACTGGCGGGCACCAGCAACGTCCATTTCGCGCGGCTGCACAACATGACGCCGCTCGGCACGATGGCGCACGAGTACCTGCAGGCGTGCCAGGCGCTGGGGCCGCGACTGCGCGATTCGCAGGTCTACGCGCTGGAGAACTGGGCGCGCGAGTATCGTGGGGATTTGGGCATCGCGCTTTCAGACACCTATGGGTTCGATGCATTCCTGCGCGATTTCGACCTCTTCTTCTGCAAACTGTTCGATGGCGTGCGCCACGATTCCGGCGATCCGTTCGAATGGGGCGAGCGCATGCTGGCTCACTACGCGGCCAATCGTGTCGATCCCCGCAGCAAGACGCTCATCTTCAGCGACGCATTGCATATCCCGAAGGTGATCGAGCTCTACGAGCGGTTCCGGCACCGCTGCAAGCTTGCATTCGGCGTAGGAACCAACCTGACCAACGACCTGGGCTACACGCCGTTGCAGATCGTCATCAAGATGGTCCGCTGCAACGGCCAGCCCGTTGCCAAGCTTTCCGATACCCCGGAAAAGACCATGTGCGACGACCCCGGCTACCTGTCGTATCTGCGGCAGGTATTCGAGGTCAGCGCCGGTCGCTGATCGATTCATCGTACAAGCCGTTATCTCTACACATCGACATGGAAACCAACGACGCCCGTGACCGCATCTTTGCCCGCATCCGTGCCGCCCAGGGCAGGGGCGCGAAGGTGACCGATGGCGAGCGCCAGGCGGTGGCCGACTATCTCGAGCGTCATCCGCAAGGACCGCAACCCGCCATCGATGGCGATCTGGCCGAAGCATTCAGCCTGCAGGCGCAGAAGATGGCGTCGACCGTGGACCGCGTTGCCACGCTGGCCGATGTGCCGGGTGCCGTGTCGCGCTATCTCGATGGCCTGAAACTCGTGCACCGCGCGGTGGTGTGGACCGCTTTGGAAAATCTGCCATGGGCCGAGTTGGGACTGACGGTGGAATGCCGTCCGCCGCTGCGCGATCCGCAGGGAGATCGGGATCATGGCGATCTCGTTGGCATCACAGGGTGCTTCGTGGCGATTGCCGAGACCGGCTCGCTGATGCTGCTGTCGGGGCCCGACACCTTTGCTTCGGCAGCGCTGCTGCCCGAAACGCACATCGCGGTGGTGCCTGTCTCGCGCATCGTCCCGAATCTGGAAGCGGCCTTTGCACGCATGCGCGCCGAGCACGGCCAGTTGCCGCGCGCCACCAACATCATCAGCGGTCCCTCCCGCACCGGAGATATTGAACAGACGATCGTACTGGGTGCGCATGGCCCGTATCGGGTCCACGTGGTGCTGGTGGAGCAGGATGCCGTGTGAAGGGCGACATGACCCAATACCGCAGCCGGATACATTGAGACCTTTCTCAAAGGGCTTTGCTTTACACTGACCGCTTCGTTGCGCGCTGACGTTCCACGCCCTGGTGAAAATCCGGACGCGCGCGCGTTTCGTCATCCAGTTCATCGCCGGCAACGCCTGGGAAGTCCCAGGTCCGCTGCGTTTCACGCACGACGGGCCGCGCGAGTGGTTCAAGAATAAGGAGTCCTCATCCGATGCGTCGTGTTGTCACGCTGCTTCCTCAGATTCTGTTTGCCTCGACATTGCTGTTTCCTGCGTGGGCGCAGGCGGCGGATCTCGACGGCGCCACGCTTTCCGCAGTCTGGGGCGTGCCCTTCGCCGGCACTCTCCTTTCGATTGCCCTGTTCCCGCTGATCGCGCCGAAGTTCTGGCATCACCATTACGGCAAGGTCGCGATGGCCTGGGGCGCACTGTTCCTGGTCCCGTTCGCCATGCAGTTCGGCCTGCACACGGCTGTGGCCAACACCGTCCACGCGCTGCTGGGCGAATACATCCCGTTCATCGTGCTGCTGACCGCGCTCTACGTGGTGGCGGGCGGCATCTGCGTGCGCGGCAACCTGCATGGCACGCCGAAACTGAATACGACCATCCTGGCGTTGGGCACGGTACTGGCCAGCCTCATGGGCACCACGGGCGCGGCCATGTTGCTGATCCGCCCGCTGCTTCGCGCGAACGATAACCGCAAGCATGTGGCACATGTAGTGGTGTTCTTCATCTTCCTCGTAGCCAACGCCGGCGGTGCGCTGACGCCGCTGGGCGATCCGCCGCTGTTCCTGGGCTTCCTCAAGGGTGTGGAATTCACCTGGACGCTGCGCAACCTTCTGCCGGAGACGTTGTTCATCTGGGTTGTGCTGCTGAGTCTGTTTTACTTCGTTGACCGGCATTACTTTCTGAATCGCGAGGAGGAGTTGCCGCGTGGGCAGGACCCCACGCCGGACTCGGCGGGCATCCGCATCGATGGCAAGATCAATTTCCTGCTGCTCGTGGCGGTGGTTGGTCTCGTGCTGATGAGCGGACTCTGGAAGCCCGGTGTCGTCTTCGACGTGATGGGCACGGAGGTGCCGCTGCCGGCGCTGGTGCGCGATGTGTTGCTGGTGATCGTGACGATCCTGTCGTTGATCTTGACGCCGGCGTCGGCGCGCAGCGGCAATGAGTTCAACTGGGAGCCGATGCTCGAAGTGGGCAAGCTCTTTGCCGGCATTTTCCTGACCATCATCCCTGTGATCGCGATGCTCAAGGCCGGTACGGACGGCGCATTCTCCGGCGTGATCCGTACGGTCAGCGACAGCAATGGGCAGCCCATCGACAGCATGTATTTCTGGGCCACCGGCATCCTGTCGTCGTTCCTCGATAATGCGCCGACCTATCTTGTATTCTTCAACACGGCCGGCGGCGACGCCGCTACGCTGATGACGCGCGATGCCTCTACCCTGGCGGCGATTTCGGCCGGCGCCGTGTTCATGGGCGCGAATACCTATATCGGCAACGCGCCCAACCTGATGGTGAAAGCGATTGCGGAGAGCCGCGGCGTGCGCATGCCGAGTTTCTTCGGCTACATGGCGTACTCGTGCGCCGTGCTGGTGCCGCTGTTCCTGCTGATGACGTTCCTATTCTTCCGAGTCTGACTACCATGAAGCCCTCCGTCCTGGTGACCCGTGCCATCTTCCCCGATGTCATCGAACGTCTTTCGCAGTATTTCGATGTCGATGACAACCAGCAGGATCTGGTGCTGGATGCCGCGGCGCTACGCACGCGGCTGGCCGGCAAGGCTGGCGTGCTGGCCAATGCCGCCGATCGGATCGATGGAAATGTGGTTGGCGCGCTGCCGCAGTTGCGTGCGGTCTGCAACATGGCGGTGGGCTACAACAATCTCGACCTGCCGGCGTTGACGGCGGCGGGCATTGTCGCGACCAATACGCCCGATGTGCTGACGGAAACCACGGCCGATTTCGGATGGGCGCTGCTGATGGCTACGGCGCGGCGGGTGACCGAGGGCGAGCATTATCTACGGGCCGGCAAGTGGGAGCGGTGGAGCTACGACATGCTGGTCGGCATGGATCTTCATGGCAGCACGCTCGGCATTCTCGGCATGGGACGCATCGGGCAGGGCCTGGCGCGCCGTGCGTCAGGCTTCGACATGCAGGTGCTGTATCACAACCGCAGTCAGTTGCCCGCCGAGATCGAACAGTCGCTCAACGCACGCTATGTCAGCAAGGCCGAGCTACTGCAGCAGTCGGATCACCTCATCCTGGTGTTGCCGTACAGTGCGGAGAGTCACCACACCATCGGCGCGGCGGAACTCTCGCAAATGAAACCAACGGCCACGCTGGTGAATCTGGCGCGCGGCGGTATCGTCGATGATGCGGCACTGGCAGCAGCGTTGCGCGCGCGCACGATTTTCGCGGCAGGGCTGGATGTGTTCGAAGGCGAGCCGAGCGTGCATCCCGACCTGCTGACGGTGCCGAACGTTGTCCTGACGCCGCACATCGCAAGTGCTTCGGAGAAGACGCGACGCGCAATGGCCAATCTGGCGGCGGATAACCTGATTGCGGCGCTCGATCTTGGCCCGCAGGCGGGCAAGCCACCGACCGTCATCAATCCCGACGTCATGGTTCGTCGCCGCTGAAAGCTTGTCGTTGATACCTCGTCGCTGACATCACCCGCTCTTCCTCTCCATGTCCTTGATTTCGTGGCTCACGCTCGCAGCCGCCATCGTCTCGGTGGTACTGGTGGCGATCCTCCTTGTGCGCATGCCCCGCAAGGGGTCTGCCGACCTGTCACCGCAGCTTGGCGAACTGCGCGACGACGTGCGCGAAGACACGTCGCGCGGTCTTGAGCGGCTGGAGCGCGAGTTGCGTCTGGAGTTGGCAGAGATGGCACGGGGCAATCGCGGTGAGGCGGGCCAGCAGATGCTGCGTTTCCAGCAGCAACTGTCGGCGCAGTTGACAAGCATCGCCACGGTGCAACAGCAGCAACTGGCGCAGATGTCCGAGTCCAACGAGCGACGGCTGGCCGATGTGCGCGCCACGCTCGAGCAGAAGCTGCGCGATATCGAGGCCAACAATGCGGCCAAGCTCGAAGAGATGCGACGCACGGTGGACGAGAAGCTGCATGCCACGCTGGAACAGCGGCTGGGCGAATCGTTCAAGCTTGTCTCGGATCGGCTGGAGCAGGTGCATCGCGGGTTGGGCGAGATGCAGGTGCTGGCGCAGGGCGTGGGCGATCTCAAGCGGGTGCTGACCAATGTGAAGTCGCGCGGAACCTGGGGCGAAGTGCAGCTCGACATGCTGCTTGAGCAGGTGCTGACACCGGAGCAGTACGGCAAGAATGTGGAAACCGTGCGCAACTCGGGCGCACGCGTGGAGTTCGCGATCCGGCTGCCGGGCCGCGATGCCGGTGCGGCGCCGGTCTGGCTGCCGATCGACGCCAAGTTCCCGAAGGAGCAGTACGAGCGATTGATCGACGCGCAGGAACGCGGGGATGCCGAGACCGCCCAGACGGCCAGCCGTGAGCTGGAAGTGGCCGTGCGGCGCGAGGCTCAGCGCATCGCCGAGAAGTATCTGTCGCCACCGGCGACCACTGATTTTGCAATCCTGTTTCTGCCGACCGAGGGACTTTATGCCGAAGTACTGCGCCGCCCCGGATTGACCGATCAGTTGCAGCGCGATTTCCGTGTGACCGTGGCGGGTCCGACAACACTGACGGCCCTGCTCAACAGCCTGCAGATGGGATTCCGCACGCTGGCGCTGGAAAAGCGGTCAAGCGAGGTCTGGGAGGTGCTGGGCGCCGTAAAGACGGAGTTCGGCAAATTCGGTGAAGTGCTCGCCAAAACGCGCGATACGCTGGTGCGCGCCGCGCGCAATATCGAGCAGGCGGAAGTCCGTACGCGGCAGATGGAGCGCAAGCTGCGCACCGTGGAGGCATTGCCGGGAGAGTTGGCGGAGCAGTTGCTGGGCACGTCCGGACCGGTGGCGCCGGACGAACCCGGTCAGATGGTCGGAGCAGCTAGTTCGCAGGAAGCCGTCCAGGAGAGCGGGGAAGGGCAGGAAGACCGCCTGGTCTGATCCGATGGCGGTCCGTCTGTGCTGCGGAGGCGACGGCGCGGGATGACTTGCGCGCGACTACTGCCGATCTTCGGGGGTGAGTTCGCGGATGTGAACTTCGATGCCGCCGAATCGGGCAGCCACCCAGTTATAGGCGCGACAGCCGAGCCACAGCAGGCCAAAGCCGATCAACGCGTTCAGGATCAGGGCCGTGAAGACCGCGATGCCGGGCAGATCACCGTAGCGTACAAACGCCACAAACAGGCCCATGGCGACGATTGGTACCGAGAAGCACAGATACACAAGCACCAGCGCACGAGCTGTCTTGACGGGGTGGAGATAGGCGATCTCCTGGTTCATGACGACAGACACAATGTTGGGGGAAATCGGTTTTTCGTGGTGCAAGTGTAGCGACTGCAAAGTACGTCGCATAGTCTGCCTGACTGGCAGAGCAGGCATTTTAGGAATCGGTGTGTGCTTTCCGCGCAGAGTGCGGCACAAATACGACACCGCACACGAGAACCGAAAGCGCGGTATTGCTTAGGCCGCGCGTTGGTCGTTCCGCCAAGCGGCCAGACACTGCCGGTCAGACCAGCCCGTCGAACAGCATTACGCTGACCAGGTCGCCAGCCGCCACCGATGTTTGATCGTGATCAAGCACGATAAAGCCGTTGGCCTCGCTCATCGAGCGCAGCACCCCCGAACCCTGTTCGCCTGTGACGCGGACTTCCAGTTCGCCGTCGGGGCCCGGTGCCACAATGCCGCGTTGGTATTCGGTACGGCCCGGGCGTTTCCGAATCGGCGTAGCGCTGCGTACGCGGATGCGCGGCAACGGCGCCACATCGGCCCCCATCAGTCGGTGCAGCGCGCCGCGCACGAAATTGTAGAAGGTGACCATCACGGCTACCGGGTTGCCTGGCAATCCGAACAGCACGGCTTCATGGCCGCCCGAGGCAATCCGGCCAAAGGCCATGGGCCGGCCGGGCCGCATGGCAATCTTCCAGAAACTGACGTCTCCGAGACGGGCCATGATCTGCTTCGTATAGTCTGCATCGCCTACCGATACACCCCCGGAAGTGATGACGGCATCGGCAACTTCGCAGGCGGTGCGGAATGCAGCTTCCATGATTTCCGGATCGTCGCGCACCACGCCCATATCGATCAGTTCGACATTGAGTCGTTGCAGCATGCCATGCAGGGTGTAGCGGTTCGAATCGTAAACGCAGCCAGGGTCCAGCGTTTCGCCAATCGAGCGCAGCTCGTCACCCGTGGAGAAAAACGCGACGCGCAGGCGCCGGCGTACCTTGACCTCGGCCACGCCGAGCGAAGCCATCAGGCCCAGGTCTGCCGGGGTCAGGATGCGGCCGGCCCGCAAGGCGGCTTGTCCACGCGCCAGATCCTCGCCTTGACGACGGCGATTGTCGCCAGCACGAACCGCGTCCGGGCGAAATCGAACTTGATTGCCACCGGCCTGGATCTCGACGAATTCCTGTGGAATGACGGTGTCGCAGCCCGCCGGCATGACCGCGCCAGTCATGATGCGCACGGCCTGTCCCGCCTTTGCTTCGCCATCGAATGCATTGCCCGCATACGCGGTACCGCTGACTTCCAGGACGACATCGCCATCGCCTTGATTCAGCATCGCGCCGGCAAACGCGTAGCCGTCCATGGCCGAGTTGTCGTGTGCGGGCACGTCGATCGACGAGATCACGTCGTTGGCCAGCACACGCGACAACGCCGAGCGGATCGGCAATTGCTCGATGCCGCGCACGGGCTCGATCACATCCGCAATGATGGCGTTGGCCTGGGTGACGGGTAGCGCCGTGGGGTCGTAGTCAGACTGGCAAGAGATGACGGATTGCAGGGAAGGCATGGTGGATGGCGTAGATTTGCGCCGCGGCTCAGGGCCGGGGCGCCGGCTCGCGAGGGCGGCTTGAGGTTTCGTGCGCGCGCAGTTCGTCGAGTGTGTTGATGTTCGCGAACGCAGATGCGTCCTCGAACGGCACCTGCGCCAGATGCTGCGCGGTCAACCACGTTTCTATCTTGCGATGTCCCGCATCGACATAGGTGCGCAGACTGGCGGCGGCGCTCACTGGCATCAGGCAGAACACAGGCTGCAGACGGTGGCGGCCATCGGCTTCCTTGACCAAGGGGATCGCCATGTCGGCGCCTTCCATGTCAATGGCACGGGCCAGGCGCTCGACCAGATCAAGCGGCAGGAACGGGGTATCGCACGGTGCGGTGACCATCCAGCCCGTCTTGCATTGGGCCAGGGCGGCGAGCATGCCGGCCAGCGGCCCGGGAAAATCCGGGATGTCGTCTTGGATCACCGGAATGCCGAACGTCGCATAGCTCTCGGCATTGCGGTTCGCGCTGATCAATTGCGCACCGGTTTGCGGCGCCAGCCGTGCGATCGTGTGCCGGACCATCGGTCGGCCGAGGAATGGCTGCAGCCCCTTGTCCGTGCCGCCCATGCGGCTGCCGCGCCCACCGGCGAGGATCAGGCCCGTGATGTCATCCCGCTCGATCATCCGCCGACTCATCCACCGATGTACGACATTTCAATCTTCCGCTCGGCCCGCGCAGCACGTACTGCGGGGTTGCTGCGTTGTTCTGAATAGTTGTCGGTGCGCCCCTGCCAGACCTGGGCGATGGCGTTGCCGATTTCGAGGTCGCTGTGTCCGCCGCGCAGCAACGCGCGCAGGTCATAGCCCTCGGTCGCAAACAGGCAGAGATACAGCCGGCCTTCGGTGGACAAGCGAATGCGGCTGCAATCGCCGCAAAACGCATGTGTAACGCTCGAAATCACGCCGATCTCGCCGCCGCCATCGCGATAGCGCCAGCGCTCGGCCGTCTCGCCCGAGTAGTTGGCCGTCAGGGCTTCAAGCGGAAAGACCTCGTCGATGCGACGCACGATTTCAGCGGACGGCAGGACCTCGTCCATCTGCCAGTGATTGCTGGCGCCTACATCCATGAATTCGATGAATCGGACGATGATGCCGCTGTTTCGGAAATGGCGCGCAATTGGCACGATCTCCTGATCGTTGGTGCCGCGCTTGACCACCATGTTGACCTTGATCGGCGCGAGTCCAACGGACTGCGCCACCTCGATGCCGTGCAACACATCGCGCACGGCGAAGTCCACATCGTTCATCTTGCGGAACGTGGTGTCGTCGATGGCGTCAAGGCTGACCGTGACACGGCTCAGGCCCGCGTCTCGCAACGACTGCGCCTTGCGCGCGAGCAGCGAGGCATTGGTGGTCAGCGTCAGGTCCAGCGGCTTGCCGGAGGGCGTCTCGATGCGCGCGAGCATCTCCACAAGACGCTCGATGTTCTTGCGCAGCAGCGGCTCGCCGCCAGTCAGCCGGATCTTCTCGACACCCTGGGCGACAAACAGCCGTGCGGCGCGCTCGATTTCCTCGAAGCTCAGTAGTTCGGAATGCGGCAGGAAGGTGTAGTCCTTGTCGAACACTTCCTTCGGCATACAGTAGACGCAACGAAAATTGCAGCGATCTGTCACCGAGATACGCAGGTCATGCAGTGGCCGGCCACGCGTATCCGCGACGAGCCCGGTCGGTGCAGACAGGCGCGAAGGGATGCTCGGCACCATCGACTTGTATCGGTGGTCGCGCATGTCGAAAATCGGAATGACAGTGTCGGTCATGGCTGGTCTGGCCGCTGCCGTCAGGGAGTGGGGACCCGGCTGGTTGCGGTGCGGCGTCTGCCGCCATTCTAGCCGCAAGCCGAAGGACGACGCGCGCGCGCTTGTCTCATCTGCAATACAGTTTGCAGGTGGGCATGGGGATACAGCGCCGGGATGCCGCCCATCACCTGGGTCACCAACGAAAAAGGGGACGGCATTGCCGTCCCCTCGTCACGACGTGCGCCGCAGCTTATTGCTGTTGCTGCTGTTGTTGCTGCGCCGTATCGCGTTGCTGGCCGCCGGTTTCCACCAGGACCATCGGACCTTCCGGCAGCGGCGGCAGCGGCTTGCGCTCGCGCACCACCCGTGCAGCCGGGGCGACGCGTGCGGCGGCTTCCTGCGCTGCAGCATGTTTGCTGGAGTCCGTTTCGACCCACTGCAGGCCTGCAGCCTCAAGCATCGGCTCCAGTGCGACATCCGTCTTCGGCGTTGCCTGAACTGCTGCAGGTGCTGCAGCGGCCACCACGGCGGCTTCCACAGCCGGAACCGGGGCAGGCGCCACATCAGCCGTCACGATGACTTGCTCAGGGACGACCGGTGCCGTAGCAACCGCCGGAGCCTCGACTGCCGGAGCCGCTACCGGTGCGGGTGCAACATACGCCGGCGCAGGCGGCACCACGGCTTCCGCCTGGGGCGTTGCAACGGCTGCGAACACGGGCTCGGCAACCGGCGCCTGGACAACTGGCTCGGCGCGAGCCACGGGAGCGGACTCTACGTGCTGGGTCGGCGAGGCAACCTGAGGTGCCGGGGCTGCCGCCGATGCCGGCGTTGTCACCGGCTCCGAATCGGACTCCGATTCCGTCACGCCGCTGCTGACTTCCGCCAGATTGGCCTCATTGACTTCAAGGTTCTGCGCGCCATCTTCGCGTTCGCGACGATAACGATTGCGACCACGACGGTTACGGCGACGACGTTCTTCGCCTTCCGTACCTTCCGCACCTTCGAATGCTGCCTCGGCGCCCTCGGCACCTGCCGGGATGTCGGTTGCAGCGCTGTCGGTATTGGCGGCGTAGGCCGGCGCAGCCTGGGCGGCTTCGAACGCGGTCTGCTGTGCAGCCTGGCCTTCGGTCAGCGTTTCGTCGGTCTCGCGACCTTCGGCCCGTTCACGCTGGCGTTCGCGCTGGCGCTCGCGGCGTTCCTGGTTGCGTTCGCGACGACCTTCCTGACGGCCTTCGGTGCGCTCGCCCTGAACCACGGCCGGAGTGGCCTGGCCTTCACGCGGTGCGCGCGGCTGGCGTTCGCCACGCGGTTCGCGCGGTTCACGGGCCTCGCGCGGCTCACGTGCTTCACGCGGTTCGCGTTGTTCACGTGACTCGCGTTGCTCGCGCTGTTCACCGCGCTGCTGATCGGAGCGCTCGCCACGCTGGCCGCGACCCTGGCGTTCGCCACGCTCGCCTCGGTCACCGCGCTCGCCGCGCTGTTCACCACCGCGCTCGCCACGGGCCTGGCGGCCTTCGCCGCGCTCACCACGCTGGCCACGGCCTTGACGGCCTTCGCCGCGTGCCGGCGATTCAACTGCCGGTTTGACCGGCTCTGCCACGGGAGCAGGTGCCGGCGTTGCGCCGAACAGACTCTTGAGCCAGCCGATGATGCCGCCGCCCGTGACGGGCTGCGTAGCCGGCGTCGGGCGTGCTGCTGCATCGGGCTTTGGCGCACGTTCCGCGCGCGGTACCGAGACCGGGGCCGGAGCGTCAGGCGTGATGCCCTTGACGGCCGCTTCCTGGCGCGGACGTGCATCTTCCTTCTTGCGGCTGCTGTAGCTCGTGTCGGCTTCGAGTTCCTTCGCAGCCGCTTCCGCCATGCGATAGCTGGCGGTGGAGTCTTCCAGGCGCGGATCGTCGTGGCGCAGGCGTTCGAGCTTGTAGTGCGGCGTTTCCAGATGCTTGTTCGGGATCAGCAGCACATTGACCTTGAAGCGCAGTTCGATCAGGTTGATGTCCTGACGCTTCTCGTTCAACAGGAAAGCGGCCACTTCCACCGGCACCTGGCAGTGAATGGCGGCCGTGTTTTCCTTCATCGCCTCTTCCTGGATGATGCGCAGCACCTGCAGGGCGGACGATTCGGTATCGCGGATGTGACCTGTTCCATTGCAGCGCGGGCAGGTGATGTGCGAGCCTTCCGACAGCGAAGGACGCAGGCGCTGGCGCGACAGTTCCATCAGGCCGAAGCGGCTGATCTTGCCCATCTGCACGCGGGCGCGGTCGTGGCGCAGGGCGTCCTTCAGACGCGTTTCCACGTCCTTCTGGGCCTTGCCGGACTCCATGTCGATGAAGTCGATCACGATCAGGCCGCCCAGGTCGCGCAGGCGCAGCTGGCGGGCAATCTCGTCGGCGGCTTCCAGGTTCGTGCGCAGCGCGGTTTCCTCGATGTCCGCACCCTTGGTGGCGCGGGCCGAGTTCACGTCAACCGACACGAGGGCTTCGGTATGGTCGATCACGATGGCACCGCCAGAAGGCAGCATCACCATGCGCGAGTACGCCGATTCGATCTGGTGCTCGATCTGGAAACGCGAGAAGAGGGGCACGTCGTCCCGGTACTTCTTCACGCGGTTCATGTTGTCGGGCATCACCACGCTCATGAACGCGCGGGCCTGCTCGTGGATTTCGTCGGTGTCGATCAGGATTTCGCCAATGTCGGGCTGGAAGTAATCCCGGATGGCGCGGATGACAAGGCTGGACTCCAGATAGATCAGCAGCGGCGCCTTGTTGTCACCGGCGGCGCCGTCGATGGCCTTCCACAGTTGCAGCAGGTAGTTGAGATCCCATTGCAGCTCTTCGGCGGCACGGCCGATACCGGCGGTGCGCGCGATGATGCTCATGCCTTCCGGCACCTGGAGTTGCGCCATGGTCTCGCGCAGTTCCTGGCGATCCTCGCCCTCGATGCGGCGCGATACGCCGCCGCCACGCGGGTTGTTCGGCATCAGCACCAGGTAGCGGCCGGCGAGCGAGATGAACGTCGTCAGGGCAGCGCCCTTGTTGCCGCGTTCTTCCTTCTCCACCTGGACGATCAGTTCCTGGCCTTCGTGCAGCGCATCCTGGATGCGCGCATTGCGCACGTCCACGCCGTCCTTGAAGAAGGCACGAGCCACTTCCTTGAACGGCAGGAAGCCGTGGCGCTCTTCGCCGTAGTTGACGAAGCACGCCTCGAGCGACGGCTCGATGCGGGTGATGACACCCTTGTAGATGTTGCCCTTGCGCTGTTCGCGCCCGGCAGTCTCGATGTCGATGTCGATCAGTTTCTGACCATCGACGATGGCGACGCGCAGTTCTTCCTGTTGCGTCGCGTTGAACAGCATGCGTTTCATCGCAATACCTCGCTCCAGTGTCGCGGGAGATCGATGGGTCATGAGGGGATCATGCCCGCGACGGTCCAGGGAGCACGCAAGGAAAGAGAGCGAGGTCGGGAGAATTGCCGGAATTGCCGGCGCGCAATGCACGCGGCCGGCTGGGCGCGGGTGAAAGGAGAGGCTGTGGGCGTTCTGGCTCCCGCAAACGATGCGGGCGGTCCGCCGGATCGGGAGAGGGCAAATGGGCCTGCTCCTGATGCAACGGCTTCTGGCGGATGCCGGCGGGGCGGGCGACGGGAAGGTGTCCGTGCCAGTGGCACAGGTCTACGCTACCAATCGCTGCCGGGCCGGGATGGCCAGGACGCGTCAAAGAGCAACTTATCCGGACGCGGCAAGGCTTGCCGAGTCAATCCGACCTGTACCGCGTTCGGGCGCGCCGCTGCTTCTTGGCGTTCTGCGTCCGGGCGCCAGTGCCGCCTTGCCGGATGACGGCAAAGGGCGGCAAGTCGCGGCCGATACTTCAGGTCGGGTGACAGGGTTACCTGCCGGGGCCGGCACCGATTCCCGGTGCGGGCGGTCTTCTCTCACCGTTGCGGATGCCATGCTGCGGCATCCGCATTGAATTCTTTTCTGCCTGAACACTCTGTTTCCACGTGTCGGCCGGCTTTTGCCGAAGGCGCCTCTGGGCGACTTCCTGCGCGCCAGCGCAACGCGTGCGTGCTGCTGTTTGCCACCATTTGCCCGTCTGGCGCCTTGCGGGGTACGCAACATGCGGGAGACGGGCCGGGTCGATGGCAACCCGAAGTGTAAAATGCGGAATCTTGCGCGGATACTGGTGAGACTACCCAAGACAAGGCTTGGTGTTTCTCGCACATTCCGTACCGGCCTGCCGCAAACCTGGCAGGTACATACGATCCGGATTCGCGCCAAACATCGCTTACACAAAGTCGCGCGTTGCCGGTCCTTGGCCAGCAACAGCCGGGAAATTATATTGAAAATGAATGAGTTACGCCATCAAATTGAAACGGAGCCGCAATCGCGTCCCGCCGCGCTCCAGGTGGCGTATGTCACGATCGATGAAAGCGCCGATGGGCAGCGCATCGACAACTTCCTGCTGAAGATCGCCAAGGGGGTACCGAAGAGCCACATCTATCGGGTGCTGCGCTCCGGCGAGGTACGCGTCAACAAGGGGCGCATAGATGCAACCTATCGGTTGCAGATTGGTGATGTGGTGCGGATTCCACCGATGCGCGTGGCGGAGAAGGCCGCAGACACGGGCCAGCACGTGCCGGCTGGCGAGTTTCCGGTGTTGTTCGAAGATACCCACCTCTTGGTCATTGACAAGCCGGCTGGCGTGGCGGTGCATGGCGGATCGGGCGTGGCGTTCGGTGTTATCGAGCAGTTGCGCCGGGCGCGACCCGAAGCGAAGTTCCTCGAACTGGTTCATCGGCTGGATCGCGAGACATCTGGCGTGCTGGTGCTCGCCAAGAAGCGGTCAGCGCTGGTGAACCTGCACGAGCAGATCCGTGGCAACGGCATGGACAAACGGTACTTCGCCTGCGTTGCCGGCGAATTCCAGAACGCACGGCAACATGTAAAACTCCCTCTATATAAATACAGCACTGCGGACGGAGAGCGTCGGGTCAGGGTGCAGGCCGATGGCTTGGCGTCACACACGGTGTTCAACCGGGTGAAGTCGTTCGAGGGTTACACGCTGCTGGAAGCAGAGCTGAAGACCGGCCGAACGCACCAGATTCGTGTCCATCTGCAGTCCATCGGCTTTCCGATCGTTGGCGACGACAAGTACGGTGACTTTGCGCTGAACAAGGCACTTTCACGCAGCGGTGTTCGTCCCGGCATCAAGCGAATGTTCCTGCACGCCCACCGCCTGACGCTTACGCATCCGAGTACGGGCGAGCCAATGACCGTCTCGGCGCCGTTGCCCGCCGAATGTGTTGAATTTCTGCAACAATTGAAGCAGGTCGACGGCGCGGCCTGACGGCTGGGGCGCACCGTCCAACATCCTTCTGCACACTTTCCGCATCGACCAAGGACCGCAATGGCCAGGCAGCGCTACGACCTGATCGTTTTCGACTGGGATGGAACCCTGATGGATTCCACGCCCACCATCACCAAGTGCATTCAGTTGGCCAGCCGTGACCTGGGGCTGCCAGTGCCCGACGACAGCGCGGCCAGCCATGTGATCGGACTCGGTCTCAAGGACGCGCTGTCGTACGCAGTGCCATCGCTCGATCCCACCGACTATCCGCGTCTGGCCGAACGCTATCGCTTTCACTTCCTGACCCGCGACGCCGAACTCGTGCTGTTTCCAGGCGTACGGGAAATGCTCGAAGCGTTGCACGCGGAGCACTATTTCCTCGGTGTGGCCACCGGCAAGACCCGCGTGGGCCTGGAGCGCGCGCTGGCCAGCACCGGCCTGGGCAAGCTGTTCGATGCCACGCGCTGTGCCGATGAAACATTCTCGAAGCCGCATCCGGCGATGTTGCACGAGCTGACCCGAGAACTGGGCCAGGACATCGAGCGCACGGTCATGATCGGCGATACGACACACGATCTGCAGATGGCCGCCAATGCTGGCGCGCAAGGGCTTGGCGTCTGCTATGGTGCGCATCCCGCCGATTCGCTGCGTGCGATGTCGCCGGTGCATTGCGCTACGTCAATTGCCGATTTGCACGATTGGTTGCTCGCGAATGCCTGAAGGACTGTTCGCGCCTCGCCGGCTGTGCGCGGCAGAAGCCCTGGCCGAAGGCGGTTTGGGCGTGCGCTTCACGGTGCGGCTCAACGCGCGTGAGGTCGGTGCATTTGTGGTGCGCTACGATGGCGTGGCCCATGGCTACCTGAACCAGTGTGCCCATGTCCCCATGGAGCTGGACTGGCAGGAGGGACAGTTTTTCGACAGTGCGGGCATATACTTGATGTGCGCGACACATGGCGCGACCTACGCGCCAGACACCGGCCTTTGCGTAGGCGGCCCTTGCCGGGGCGCCGCGCTGGCCAAGCTTCATATCGAGGAACGCGAGGGTGCAGTCTACTGGCACCCCGAGGCTCCCTTTCTGCCGCCCGACGCCAGTTGAAGCCGGGCGGTTTTCCGTCAGACGCCTGAGTCTATTTGCATGACAGAACAGCAAAAACCGCCATCATCCGATTCCTCCGATCTTTCGGGTCAACCATCGGGTCAAGCCGGGCAACATCCCGAGGGATCTCCCGCCAGCGAAAGACTGGAGACCGTACGCCGCGCCGACTATCCGCTGGAGCAGGAACTGCAGGACAGCGAGGCAGCGGCCCGGCGCGAGGCCGACGATCGGCGCGCGCGCATGGCAGGCAAGGGCGGTGTTCCGGTGGGTTCCGGCAGTGGCGGGGGTTGGGAGCGCGATGTGCTCGAAAAAGTGTTGATGGCCACGCTGCGCGAGCAGCGCGCGGCCCGTCGCTGGAAGATTTTCTTCCGGCTGGTGACTCTGGCCATCCTCGCGGTGATCGTCTTCGCCGTCTTCGATTTCAAGGGCGATGGGCTGGCCAGCACCTCGGGCCGGCACACGGCGATGGTCACGCTGGAGGGTGAAATCGCGGCCGGCACCCCTGCCAGCGCGGAGTCCATCAATGCATCGCTGCAGGCGGCGTTCGCCGATACCAACGCAGCAGGCGTCATCCTCAAGATCAATTCGCCGGGCGGCTCGCCGGTGCAGGCCGGCATCATCAACGACGAGATTGCTCGCCTGCGCAAGACTTATCCGGACAAGCCGTTCTACGTGGTTGTTGAGGAGATCTGCGCGTCGGGTGGCTATTATGTGGCGGCGGCGGCTGACAAGATCTATGTCGACAAGGCCAGCATCGTCGGCTCGATCGGCGTGCTGATGGATGGGTTCGGTTTCACCGGCCTCATGGACAAGCTCGGCGTGGAGCGCCGGCTGTACACGGCAGGTTCAAACAAGGGCATGCTCGATCCGTTCTCGCCGCAGGTGCCGCGCCAGAAAGCCTATGCGGAATCGATGCTCAAGGAAATCCACCAACAGTTCATCAACGTGGTGAAGGAAGGGCGCGGCGATCGGCTCAAGGACGATCCGGAACTGTTTTCGGGATTGTTCTGGTCCGGCGAACGGGCCGTCGAACTTGGCTTGGCCGATGGCCTGGGCAGTGCGGACTACGTAGCGCGCGATGTGCTCAAGGCTGAAGACATTGTCGACTACACGGTCAAGGAAAACGTTGCAGAGCGCGTGGCCAAGCGGTTTGGTGCGGCAATGGGTTCGGCAGCGATGAAGGTGATGCTCCTGAATTCGTCCGCGCCGTCGGTACGGTGAAAGTGGGGCAAGCCCTCCCCCAGCAATTGGGGAGGGTGGTGAGAGTGCAGACTTACTGCGCCAGCAGCGAGAAGATCGCGGGCCGCTTGTGCAGCGAAAGGCGCTCGGGTCGCCACGCCGAGATCGGCAGCGTGACGATGGCCTCCGTCGGCAAGGTCAGGTCCACGGCGATCGACAGCAATGTCGTGCCCGCGCAATGCTGGCGCAGCGCATCTAGCAGCGCGCCGTTGCGGTAGGGCGTTTCGATCCACACCTGGGTTTGACGCGCCTTGCGTGAGTGATGCTCGAGTTCGCGGAGCTTCTTGACTCGCTCGCCGGCGTCCACTGGCAGATAGCCGTTGAATGCGAAGCTCTGGCCATTGAGTCCGGAGGCCATCACCGCCAGCAATATCGAGCTTGGCCCAACCAGCGGCCGCACCGTGACGCCGACTGTATGGGCCAGCCGGACGAGGTCCGCACCGGGATCGGCCACGGCCGGCACGCCCGCTTCGGACAGCAGGCCGCCATCGCGGCCGTCTGCAATCGGATCGAGCAACGCGGCCAGTTCCTTTGCCTTCGTATTGACGTTGAGCTCGCGAATCTCGATCTGCTGGATCGGATGCGCCAGGGGGCTGGTCTCGCCCAGCTTCTTCAGGAACGCGCGCGCCGTCTTGGCATTTTCTGCGACAAGATAGTCCAGTCGTGTGGCCACCTGCTGGACGCCCACCGGAATGACATCGGTCAGGGGATCGGCTTCATCGCGCTTGCCCAGCGTATTGGGGATCAGATATAGCGTGCCGGCCATCGCTCAGGCTCCAAAGAAGGGATATCGGGCCTGACGCAGCATGCCGGTCAGCGCGATCAGCGGCAGGCCAATCAACGCCGTGGGGTCATCGGATTCCACGCGGGACAGCAACGCGATGCCTAGCCCTTCGGCCTTGGCGCTACCGGCGCAATCGTAGGGCGTCTCGATGCGCAGGTAGGCATCGAGTTCGGCGTCGGAGAGATCGCGGAACGTGGCGCGGGTTTGTACATCGGCCAGTTGTGCCACGCCGCTGCGGCTATCCAGCAGGCACAGCGCCGAATGGAACGTCACGGTGCGGCCGCGCATCAGTTGGAGTTGCGCCAGCGCATTCTCATGGTTGCCGGGCTTGCCGATCTGCATGTCGTCGAGCGTGCAGACCTGATCCGAGCCAATGACCAAGGCGCCGGGATGGCGCGCGGCAATGGCCTCGGCTTTCAGTCGTGACAGCCGGAGCGCCGTGGCTTCCGGTCGCTCGCCGGCCAGTGGTGCTTCGTCAATATCGGGCGTGGCGGTCTGAAAAGGTATGCGCAGGCGCGCCAGCAACTCCCGGCGGTATGGGGAACTGGAGCCAAGGATCAGCGTAGGTAAATTGTCGGAGGACATGTCAGGCCAGGCTCAGGTCGGTTTCGTTTTGTATACTTTGACGGGTCGGCTGTTTACGCCGTATAATCGCGCGTTTGGCTGCACAGGCGCATTCGTTATCGAGCATTCTCGATAACCGCTGCCGGCGAGTTGTGGCAAACAAGGCATTTTCCCAATTCCGTCTGTATGAGTCAGCCGACCCAGCCTGCGGCGTCCGCCGCGGCCTTCGATTTGCATGAAACCGATCTCTTCGCCTTTTGCCGCAAGGGTGGCAACGTGGTGGGAGACTTGGCTGTGCGCGATTTGCCGCGCATCTTAGCCGAGACGGCTGCCGATGCGCCAGCGTCGGCCCGGGACGAAACGTTCCGGTACACGCTGACGGGGTTTGCGAAGGATGAGGCGGCAGAGCCGGGCATGGCGGCTACGCAGCGGCTGTACGTCGACGTGACGGTAAGCGGACGTGTGTGGCTGGATTGCCAGCGATGCCTGCAGGTGTACGCCGAACCGGTGGCCACGGACATGCGGTTCGAGGTCGTGTCCACCGAGGAAGCGGCGGAAGAGGCATCGATGGATGATGATGAGGTCGATGTCATTGTCGGCTCGAAGAAATTCTCGGTGCTTGAACTATTGGAAGACGAGGTGCTGCTGGCATTGCCGACAGCCCCCAAGCATGTGACCTGTCCGACCGTTCACGACTCGCTCGTGACCGGCGCGGACGGTGAGGTGGAGCCTGAGGCGCCACCAGAAGAAAAGCGGCCATCGCCCTTTGCGGCGCTGGCTGGCCTGAAGACGAAGCACTGATGCCGCATGGCGCGGCCGGAAGTTCGTTTTCACGGTAGCAGGTCAAGCACCCAGCCGGGCCCCGGCTACGCCTTGCGCAGGGTGCGTGTGTTAATATCGCAAAATTCTCGAAGGAGTCATCATGGCTGTTCAACAGAACAAGAAGTCGCCGTCCAAGCGCGGCATGCATCGTTCGCACGACCACCTGTCGGTCGCACCGCTGGCCGTCGAGCCGACCACCGGCGAAACGCACCTGCGTCACCACGTGAGCCCGAACGGCTACTATCGTGGTCGCAAGGTCATCAAGACCAAGAACGACTGACCAGGTCGTCAGGCGTGACCCTGTGTCTCGCTCGCGCACGTTGTCAGGTGTAAGACAGGAAAGCGGCAAGCTCGTTGCCGCTTTTTTGTTGGGCGCTCGGCGCTCGCACGACGGCGTATCCGCGCGTCCGGCTGCTTGTGTTCCCGACCGATGCGGCGGGTGCCGACGCGCTTTCCGTATCAGGAAACAATGACGATCAAGCTCGCTATCGACTGCATGGGCGGCGATCACGGAGTGTCCGTGACGGTGCCAGCGGCGATCAGTTTTCTATCCAGTCACGACGATGCCGAAATGATCCTGGTCGGCCTGCCCGACGCTATCGGTGCGCAGCTCAAGAAGCTGAACGCTGTGGATCATCCGCGAGTCACCATCGTCCCGGCTACCGAGATCATCACCATGGATGATCCGGTGGAGGTGGCGCTGCGCAAGAAGAGAGACTCTTCGATGCGCGTGGCCGTGACGCAAGTCAAGGAAGGCACCGCAGGCGCCTGCATCTCGGCCGGCAATACGGGCGCGCTGATGGCGGTCTCGCGCTATGTGCTGAAAACGCTCGAAGGCATCGAGCGGCCGGCCATCGCCACCACGATTCCGAACGAACAAGGCTGGGGTACCACGGTGCTGGACCTTGGCGCCAATGCCGATTGCGAGCCGGAGCATTTGCTGCAGTTCGCCCGGATGGCCGAGGCCATGGTGTCCGTGGTGGACCACAAGGACCATCCGACCGTGGGGCTGCTCAATATCGGCGAGGAAGTGATCAAGGGCAACGAGGTGGTCAAGGCTGCCGGCGAACTGCTGCGCGCTTCCGAACTGAATTTCTATGGCAACGTGGAAGGCAACGACATCTTCAAGGGCACGACCGATATCGTGGTCTGCGACGGGTTTGTCGGCAACGTGGCGCTCAAGAGTACCGAGGGCCTGGCCAAGATGATCGGCAGCATGATCAAGGAAGAATTCACGCGGTCGTGGTTCACCAAGTTGCTGGCAGGTGTGGCGATGCCCGTGCTGTCGCGGCTGGCGCGTCGCCTGGATCCCGCCCGCTACAACGGCGCTTCGCTGTTGGGCCTGCGCGGGCTGGTGATCAAGAGCCACGGTTCCGCCGATGCCCATTCCTTTGAGTGGGCTATCAAACGCGGGTATGATGCCGCCAGAAATGGCGTCATCGAACGCATAGCGAAGGCTTTCGCCAACAAGTCCGGTGCCTCAGGCGCCGCGGCGGGCGGGCCAGAGAACGACGCACCGGACCCACATTCCGATACACGTGCCGCCTGAAGCCGATCGGCCGCTGCGGGCAGGCGGCCGGGCACCACGATCCGACACTCTCATGACCAAGTACGCAAAAATCATCGGTACGGGGAGCTATCTGCCCCCGCGGCGCGTGACGAATCACGAGCTGGCTGTGCAGCTGGCCGAAAAGGGTATTGAAACGAGCGACGAGTGGATCGTCTCGCGCAGCGGCATCTCGGCACGCCATTGGGCCGAGACCGACGTTACGTCGAGTGACCTGGCTGTCAAAGCGGCTGAGCAGGCGATTGCTGCGGCCGGTATCGACCGCCAGGATATCGACCTGATCATCGTCGCCACGTCGACACCCGATTTCGTGTTCCCCAGCACCGCCTGCCTCGTGCAGCAGAAGCTCGGCATCACGAACCATTGCGCGGCGTTCGACCTGCAGGCTGTGTGCTCGGGCTTTGTCTATGCCATGTCGACGGCGGACAAGTTCATCCGCAGCGGCTCGCACAAGAACGTGCTGGTGATCGGTTCGGAAGTATTCTCGCGCATCCTCGATTTCAACGATCGCACCACCTGCGTGTTGTTCGGTGACGGTGCAGGCGCAGTGGTACTCTCGGCGTCCGACGAACCGGGGATCCTGTCGTCGGCCATGCATTCGGACGGCAGTCATGTGGATATTCTCTGCGTGCCGGGCAATGTGTCGGGTGGCGCGATTGCAGGCAATGCCTTCCTGCACATGGATGGTCAGGCTGTGTTCAAGCTGGCCGTGACGGTGCTGGACAAGGTGGCACGCGAAGCCATCGCGGCCGCCGAGCTGCAAGCCGACGATATCGACTGGCTGGTGCCGCACCAGGCCAATATCCGCATCATGCAGGGCACGGCCAGGAAGCTCGGGCTGCCGGCCGAGCGCATGGTGTCCACGGTGCAGGAACACGGCAACACGTCGGCGGCTTCGATTCCGCTGGCGCTCGATGTGGCTGTCCGCGATGGCCGTATCAAGCCGGGACAGACCGTGCTGCTGGAAGGCGTCGGTGGCGGTTTCACCTGGGGCGCGGTACTGCTGCGCATGTAATATGCGGCCGGCATGATGTTCCAGGTGAACGACGTGCCGCCCCGACAAGATGAATAGCTAGGACTGGATCCCGATGAAATTCGCATTCGTATTCCCCGGCCAGGGTTCGCAGGCAGTTGGCATGCTGAACGCGTTCGCAGACAACGCCGTCGTGCGCGCCACGCTCGAGGAAGCTTCCACCGCGCTGGGCCAGGATATCGGCAAGCTGATCGCCGAAGGTCCGGCCGAAGAACTGAACCTGACGACGAACACACAGCCGGTGATGCTGACCGCCGCCGTGGCCGTGTACCGGGCCTGGCTGGATGCGGGCGGTGCCGTGCCGGCGCTGGTTGCAGGCCACAGCCTGGGTGAATATTCGGCCCTGGTTGCTGCAGGTGTCATTCCGTTTGCAGACGCCGTGCCGCTGGTCCGTTTCCGCGCACAGGCCATGCAAGAAGCCGTGCCGGTGGGCGAGGGCGGCATGGCCGCGATTCTCGGTCTCTCCGACGATGATGTCCGTGCTGCATGCGCAGAAGCTGCAGCCGCAGGTGCCGGCGTAGTGGAAGCCGTGAACTTCAACGCGCCGTCCCAGGTGGTGATCGCCGGGCACAAGGGAGCCGTCGAAAAGGCTTGCGAGATTGCCAAGAGCAAGGGCGCCAAGCGTGCACTGCCACTGCCGGTCTCTGCGCCGTTCCACTCGTCGCTGCTCAAGCCGGCTTCCGATCGCCTTCGCGAACGCATGGCTGGCCTGACATTCGCCACCCCGTCGATCCCGCTCGTGAACAACGTCGATGTTGCCATCGTCAACGATCCGGCACAGATCAAGGATGCGCTGGTCCGCCAGGCGGCCGCGCCGGTGCGCTGGGTCGAGTGCGTGCAGAAGTTCGCTGCCGAAGGTGTGACGCACGTCATCGAATGTGGCCCGGGTAAAGTGCTGGCAGGTATGACCAAGCGCATCGACAGCACCCTGGTTGGTGGTGCAATCTTCGATCCGGCGTCGCTGCAGGAAACGCTGTCGCTGTTGAAGTAAGAACAAGGAACGGACGCAACATGAGCAAGACTCTGGAAAATCAGGTCGCGCTGGTGACCGGTGCATCGCGCGGCATTGGCCGGGCGATCGCGCTCGAACTCGCACGTCAGGGTGCAACGGTGATCGGTACGGCCACGAGTGAATCGGGTGCTACTGCCATTGGCGAATACCTGGCGGCCGATGGCCTGAAAGGCCGTGGCGTGGTGCTGAACGTCAACGACGCCGCGCGTTGTGACGCGGTGATCGAAGAGATTGTGAAGACGCATGGCGGCCTGGCGGTACTGGTGAACAACGCCGGTATTACGCAGGACCAACTGGCCATGCGCATGAAGGACGACGACTGGACGGCGGTTATCGATACGAACCTGACGGCGGTGTTCCGTCTGGCCCGTGCCGTGCTGCGTCCGATGATGAAGGCCCGCGGTGGCCGCATCATCAACATCACGTCGGTGGTGGGCTCGACGGGCAACCCGGGCCAGATGAACTACGCGGCCTCAAAGGCTGGCGTCGAAGGCATGACGCGTGCGCTGGCCGCCGAGATTGGCAGCCGGAATATCACCGTCAATTGCGTGGCGCCTGGTTTCATCGATACCGACATGACTAAGGTATTGTCGGAAGAGCAGCATGCGGCACTGAAAACCCGCATTCCGCTGGGCCGACTTGGACAGCCGGAAGACATCGCGAATGCGGTGGCCTTCCTGGCAGGTCCGCAGGCCGCCTATGTCACGGGCACTACGCTGCACGTGAATGGCGGCATGTATATGAATTGATTGCGGAATCCGGTCCGGTTTCGAGGGAGAAGCCGAAAGAAGCCGGCCAAAGCTGTCGTTTTTCAAACCAATCGGGCGCGAATCTTGCAAAGCTAGTCAGGCAGATTTTTTGCGGTACAAACCTGCTAAAATGCGCCCACTTTTTGTCGAACTTCCCTGGAGGGTTACATGGACAATATCGAACAACGCGTCAAGAAAATCGTGGCTGAACAGCTTGGCGTGGCCGAGGCAGATATCAAGAACGAATCGTCGTTCGTGAATGACCTCGGTGCAGACTCGCTGGACACGGTTGAACTCGTGATGGCGTTGGAAGATGAATTCGGCATGGAAATTCCTGATGAGGAAGCCGAAAAGATCACGACCGTGCAACAAGCTATCGACTACGCTACCGCGCACGTCAAGGCTTAAGCCGTCGTCATCGAATTCCGAGCCACAGAAGGCGCACGGGCGGGGCCGTTACGGTCCTGTCGTGATGTTTTCTGTGGCTTTCGTCTGTTTGAAGAAGTTGAGCTGTAAAAGATCCCGAGCCAGATGGAGCCGCGCGAGATGCCAGTCATCCTAACGGCAGGTTTGGCCAGATCCTGAGTCATTGCAGTTCCGCTTCACACACTCGTGGGAAAACATAGTGAGCCGTCGTCGCGTCGTCGTCACTGGGCTTGGCCTTGTGTCTCCGGTCGGAAACACGGTTGCCGAAGGCTGGGCTAACCTGGTTGCCGGCAAGTCCGGCATTGCCACCATTACCAAATTCGATCACTCCGCTCTGGCAGTTCATTTTGCCGGCGAAGTGAAGGGCTTTAACGCCGAGGACTATATCCCGGCGAAGGAAGCCCGCCACATGGATACGTTTATCCATTTCGGCATTGCAGCCGGGTCTCAGGCGCTGAAGGATAGCGGCCTGGAGATTACTGAAGAGAATGCGGACCGTATCGGCGTGCTCGTCGGTTCGGGTATCGGCGGCCTGCCGATGATCGAGGAAACACAGATCGAACTGTCGAACCGTGGTCCGCGCCGTATTTCGCCGTTCTTCGTGCCGGGCTCGATCATCAACATGATTTCGGGCCATCTGTCGATCATCCACGGCATGAAGGGACCGAACCTTGCCGCCGTGACGGCCTGCACGACTGGCCTGCACAGCATCGGACTGGCTGCGCGCCTGATCCAGGCTGGCGACGCCGATGCCATGCTTGCTGGTGGTGCGGAGTCGACCGTGTCGCCGCTCGGTATCGGCGGTTTCGCCGCTGCGCGTGCACTATCGACGCGTAACGACGATCCGGCCACGGCTTCGCGTCCGTGGGACAAGGATCGCGACGGCTTTGTGCTGGGCGAAGGCGCCGGCGTGATGATGCTCGAGGAGTACGAATCGGCCAAGGCACGTGGCGCCCGCATCTACGCTGAACTCGTTGGCTTCGGCATGAGTGGCGATGCGTTCCACATGACGGCGCCGAGCACCGACGGCCCGCGCCGTTGCATGGCAGCTGCCATCAAGAATGCCGCTATCAACGTCGACGAGGTGAACTACCTCAATGCACACGGTACGTCGACGCCGCTGGGCGACAAGAACGAAAGCGAAGCCATCAAGCTCGCCTTTGGCGATCATGCCTACAAGATGGTTGTCAATTCGACCAAGTCGATGACGGGCCACTTGCTGGGTGGCGCTGGTGGGCTGGAGTCGGTCTTCACGGTGCTGGCGATCCACAATCAGGTTTCGCCGCCGACGATCAACATCTTCAATCAGGATCCCGAGTGCGACCTGGACTACGTGGCCAACACGGCGCGTGATATGAAGATCGACGTCGCAGTGAAGAACAACTTCGGCTTCGGCGGCACCAACGGCACGCTCGTGTTCCGCCGCATCTGATCCGTCGCGACGACATTGCCAGAGCACCGGGGCTTTCCGCAGGGATTCGCCCCGGTTTCTCTTTGCGGCGGTGCGATGGCAGCGTTGATCGGGTTGCACGCGGTGCAACCGGGTTGGAATGCGCGGGAACCAATTTGCGTAGTTGCGGTCACAGAATGCGCTCTGCGATACCCGCGCATGGACCGATCGTAGGTAAAATACAACGCTTGTCGTTACGACGAAACCAAGAGATACACTGCAGCAGGTGAACCATTCGTGAGCGAACGCGAAGCCGATCAGCTTCTTGTTGAACGCGTCCAGCAGGGCGACAAACGGGCCTTTGAATTGCTGGTGGTGAAGTACCACCGCAAGATCATTCGCCTGATTTCGCGCCTTGTCCGTGACCCCGCCGAGGTGGAGGATGTGGCGCAGGATGCCTTTATCAAGGCGTACCGCGCCTTGCCCCAGTTCCGGGGGGAATCCGCCTTCTACACATGGCTGTACCGTATCGCGGTCAACACTGCAAAGAACTACCTGGCCACCCAGGGACGACGCCCCGAAGCGTCCAGCGACATCGATGCCGAAGAGGCTGAAACTTTTGCGGACGGTGAGCAACTAAGGGATATCAATACGCCGGAGTCCATGCTCCATACGCGCCAGGTTGCCGATACGGTGAACCGCGCAATGGAAGCGCTGCCGGAAGAATTACGCACTGCCATCACGCTGCGCGAAATCGAAGGTCTCAGCTATGAGGAGATCGCGGAGGCGATGGGGTGCCCGATCGGGACGGTGCGCTCGCGGATTTTCCGGGCGCGCGAAGCGATCGCAGATAAATTGCGGCCCCTGCTGGGAACGGCGGAGGGCAAGCGGTGGTAGTGAGAATGTCGTGCAGCCAGCGTTGCAGCCTATTCCTGCATCGATAAACGACAGCAGTAGTGACGGGATTTATCGGTGTTCAATGGAATTTCTTGGGGTTGGAAATGGGTCAGGCTCATAAGCAGTCGGTTCATGTAGTGGAAGCAGCGGAGCAGGTCTCCGTCCTGATGGATGGCGAACTCGGTGCGCATGAAGTCGATGCGGCGCTGGGCATTGCCAAGGGCGAAGCCGGCATGGCCGACTGGTCAATGTACCAGTTGATCGGTGATACGCTGCGTTCCGAGGATCTGGCGCACGCCGGGTCCACTGGTGACTTTCTCTCGCGTTTCTCCGCCCAGCTCGAAGCCGAGCCGCACGTGTTGGTGCCGGCGGTTGCCGCTGCAGGGCGACACCGCATGCTGGTGCGTCCGTCGTGGGTGCGCCGTGTCGTGCCGGGCACGGCAATCGCCGCGGCTGTGGCGGCCGTCAGCTGGGTTGTCGTACCGCAAATGCGTGGCACGACCGACGGCGGTGCGCCGGATGCCATCGTGGCCCGCGTCGACCAGCAGCCTGGTGCAACCGTGAAGGCGGGCGCACCTGCCGTCAATGCAGGCGGGATCGTCACCGTGTCTGCAGACAGCGCCCAGATGATTCGCGATCCGCGCCTTGATGAGTATCTGCGCGCGCACCGCACGTCCGTGGCAACCGATGCCTTTGTGCCGACCATGCGCACAGTGGCCAACGGTGCCAATTTCTCCCAGGATAATTCGCAGGAATAATGCCGGACATGCAGAAAGGACGGTCGTCCGCCAACGCAGCGGGCGTGCGCGGAAAGAGGGGCCTGAGCAGGTCCTTTTTTCTGGCCCTGTGCCTGACCGCTGCCGCCGCAACGGCGCAGCCGTCTGAAAATACGTTGAACCGGCGCGATGCCACCGCGTGGCTGAACAAGATTCACCGCGCGGCGCAGCGTGAGAATTATGTCGGCACGCTGATCTACCAACGCGGTAGCGTCATGCATGCTTCGCGCATCCAGCATTACAGCGATCTCACGAATAACGAATACGAGCGGCTGGAAACGCTGGATGGCAAGCCGCGCGAGGTGCTGCGACAGAACGATGTCGTACACAGCCTGATTCCCGAGGCCAAGCTGGTAGTCATCGAGAAGCAGGAAGCCAAGGATCGCTTCCCTGCGTTGCTGGCCACGACCAAGAGCGATGTGCTCGATCTCTACGACATGCGCAAGCTCGCGGCCGAGCGTGTGGCTGGCGTTGAGTGCGAAGTGTTCGCGCTGGAGCCGCATGACACGGCGCGTTACGCCGTACGGCTGTGGGCCGACAAGAACTCGGGTCTTCTGATGCGTGCCCAGACGCTGGGCGAGGGTGGCAAGGTGCTCGAGCAGGTTGCCTTCTCGCAGGTGGACATTGGTGTGCCGTCCGACAAGCAGCGGATTCTTGGTGCCATCAAGGGCGCCAGCTCCTGGAATCGCTACGAGGTCACCTACCAGCCGGCCAATATCGCCGACGAGGGGTGGTCGATCAACACCCCACTCAAGGGCTTCCAGAAGATTCGCGAAGTTCGTCGTCCGCTGGGAGAGTTGCGTGCGCCGACGCCGGGCAGCAAGTCCGGTGCGATGTTCGAGGTGTTGCAGGTGGTCTATAGCGACGGCCTCACCGGCCTGTCCGTTTTCATCGAACCCGTTTCGGAACAGCGCGCGCGTCGTGAAGGTGTGGCGTCCCTGGGTGCCACGCAAGTCGTGGTGCGGCGGGTGAATGATTTCTGGGTAACTGTGGTGGGAGAGGTGCCCGCCGCGACGGTGAAGCAATTCGCGGCCGGCGTGGAGTATCGCCCGCCCAAGGTACACTGACCAGAATCTGGCTTGGCTGCGAAGGGCAACGCACTCTTCGCCGGCCTGCCAGGCAGCAGGGCTCGCAGGCACTTCCGCGTGAAGTCTCCTCGCGACGCAACCGTTTCTCGCTGATTTTCCCGGGAGTTCGTTTCATGATTTCCAGATCCCCAGTTGTGGCGCGGGCCATGGTCATGTGCGCCATGCTTGCGCTCGGACCAGCCATTTCCGAGGTCGGGCACGCGCAGGCGGCAGCCTCGAACTACAACCTGCCTGATTTCACGGACCTGGTGGAAAAGGCGAGTCCCGCCGTGGTCAATATCCGCACGACCGAGCGCGTGCGCTCGCGCGGCGGCAATACCCCGGAAGATGATGAGATGGCGGAGTTCTTCCGCCGCTTCTTTGGCGTACCGATGCCAGGCGCGCCGACGCCGCCGCGTCGTGGTCAGCCGCCCCAGGGGCAGGGCGAAGAGCAAAGCCGTGGCGTGGGGTCCGGGTTTATCACGAGCCAGGATGGCTACGTGATGACCAACGCCCACGTGGTGGCAGACGCCGAGACCATCTACGTCACGCTGCCGGACAAGCGCGAGTTCAAGGCCAAGCTGATCGGTTCCGACAAGCGTACTGACGTTGCCCTGCTGAAGATCGAAGCAACGGGATTGCCGCGGCTGACCCTCGGCGACTCCGACAAGATTCGGCCGGGTGAGTGGGTACTCGCCATTGGTTCGCCGTTCGGACTGGATAACAGCGTGACTGCCGGCATCGTGTCGGCCAAGGGCCGCGATACGGGCGACTATCTGCCGTTCATCCAGACCGATGTCGCAGTGAACCCCGGCAACTCGGGCGGTCCGCTGATCAACCTGCGCGGCGAAGTCATCGGCATCAATTCGCAGATCTACAGCCGCAGCGGTGGCTACATGGGCATTTCCTTCGCGATTCCGATCGACGAGGCCCTGCGCGTGACCGAGCAACTCAAGGTCAGTGGCAAGGTGACACGTGGCCGGATCGCCGTGGCGATTGGCGACGTGACCAAGGAAGTGGCAGATTCGCTGGGTCTGGGAAGGGCGCGTGGCGCGCTGGTCGGCAGTGTCGAGCCGGGTGGGCCTGCCGAGAAGGCTGGCATCGAGGCCGGTGACATCATCCTGAAGTTCAACGGCCGCGATATCGAAAAGGCTTCGGATCTCCCGCGCATGGTCGGCGATACCAAGCCCGGGACGCGGGTGCCGCTGCAGGTATGGCGCAAGGGCCAGACGCGCGACGTGCAGATCACGGTGACCGAACTCGAGCCCGATGCCGCGCGAACTGCGGCGCGCAAAGGGGACAAGCGTGGCAATAGCGCCGAGGAGCAGCAGTCGGCAAGGCCGAATGCTCTCGGCTTGATCGTCAATGACATTGCCGAAACCCGTCTGCGCGAGTTGAAGATCAAGGGCGGTGTCGAAGTGGAATCCGCGGACGGTCCTGCTGCCCGTGCCGGAATTCGTCCGGGCGACATCATCTTGCGGCTCGGCGATGCCGATGTAGCGAATACCCGCCAGTTCAACGACATGGTCAAGAACCTGGACAAGAACAAGATGGCGGCGGTGTTCGTACGTCGGGGAGATGCCACCCAGGTGCTGACGTTGCGTCCGAGCCAGACTCGCTGATCGCCTGGACGTTTCCCTCAGTGCCAGGATGCGCCGGACCTCCGTCCGGCGCATCTCGTTCCGATAGGTGCTTCACCCGGCACGTCCACGTTACGGTGGACGCGCGTGGGGTGATCATTTCGTGCGCCGGAAGTCCTTGAAAATACGGTAAAATCGCGGATTGGCGCAATTCCTGCGCTCCACCTTCCTGCCGCGCCCGCCGTCCTCCGTGACACCGCCGGGCACCGCCTGCGTTTCCCAGAAGACTAGATGGACCATATTCGTAATTTCTCGATCATCGCCCACATCGACCACGGCAAATCCACGCTGGCCGATCGGATCATTCAGCGCTGTGGGGGGCTGTCGGATCGGGAGATGGAAGCACAGGTGCTCGACTCGATGGATATCGAGAAGGAGCGCGGCATCACGATCAAGGCACAGACCGCGGCGTTGAGCTACAAGGCGCGCGATGGCAAGGTCTACAACCTGAACCTGATCGACACCCCGGGACACGTGGACTTCAGCTACGAAGTCAGCCGTTCTCTGTCGGCGTGCGAAGGCGCGCTGCTGGTGGTGGACGCGTCGCAGGGCGTGGAAGCCCAGACCGTCGCCAATTGCTACACGGCCATCGAACTGGGCGTGGAAGTGGTGCCCGTGCTAAACAAGATCGACCTGCCGTCGGCGGACCCCGATAACGCGAAGCAGGAAATCGAGGATGTCATCGGCATCGATGCCAGCGAGGCTACGCTGTGCTCGGCCAAGACTGGGCTCGGCGTGGAAGACGTGATCGAGGCGATGATTGCGCAGGTGCCGCCGCCCAAGGGCGATCCGGCTGCACCGCTCCAGGCGTTGATTATCGACTCGTGGTTCGACAACTACGTGGGTGTCGTGATGCTTGTGCGCGTGGTCAACGGCACGCTGCGTCCCAAGGACAAGATCCTGCTGATGGCAACCGGCGCACAACACCTGACCGAACAGGTGGGCGTGTTCTCGCCGAAGTCTGTCCAGCGTGACGAACTGACCGCCGGCCAGGTGGGCTTTGTCATTGCCGGCATCAAGGAACTGAAGGCCGCCAAGGTCGGTGACACGATCACCACGCTGGCACGCCGCGCGGAGGCGCCGCTGCCCGGTTTCAAGGAAGTGAAACCGCAGGTGTTCGCCGGTCTTTATCCGGTGGAAGCGAACCAGTACGAGGCGCTGCGCGAATCGCTGGAAAAGCTGCGATTGAACGATGCCTCGTTGATGTTCGAGCCGGAAGTTTCGCAGGCACTCGGTTTCGGGTTCCGCTGCGGCTTCCTTGGCCTGCTGCACATGGAAATCGTGCAGGAGCGCCTGGAGCGCGAATTCGACATGGACCTGATTACAACCGCGCCAACCGTGGTTTATCAGGTGCAGATGCGCGATGGTTCGGTGGTGACCGTCGAGAATCCGGCCAAGATGCCGGATACGACCCGGATCGACGCCATCCTCGAGCCGATCGTGACGGTGAATCTGTACATGCCACAGGAATATGTGGGCTCTGTGATCACGCTGTGTACGCAGAAGCGTGGCTCGCAGATCAACATGAGCTACCACGGCAAACAGGTGCAACTGACGTACGAAATTCCGATGGCGGAAATCGTGCTCGATTTCTTCGATCGCTTGAAGTCGGTGTCGCGCGGGTATGCGTCGATGGACTACGAGTTCAAGGAATACCGCCCGTCCGACGTGGTCAAGGTGGATATCCTGATCAACGGCGACAAGGTCGATGCGCTGTCCGTGATCGTCCACCGTTCGAATTCGCAATATCGCGGTCGCGAGGTCGCGGCCAAGATGCGAGAGATCATTCCGCGGCAAATGTACGACGTGGCCATTCAGGCGGCCATCGGCGTGAATATCATCGCCCGTGAAAACGTGAAGGCACTGCGCAAGAACGTGCTGGCCAAGTGCTACGGCGGCGATATTTCGCGTAAGAAGAAGCTGCTGGAAAAGCAGAAGGCCGGCAAGAAGCGCATGAAGCAGGTGGGGACTGTGGAAATCCCGCAGGAGGCTTTCCTGGCCATTCTGCAGGTGGACGATAAATAAGCGCGCGTTTCCGGCGAATACAACAACACGACATCACTCCGAGCCGTCATGAATTTTGCACTGATCCTTTTTGTGCTGGTGGTCATTACGGGCATTGCCTGGGTTGCCGACAAGCTGGTATTCGAACGTCAACGCCGCAGCACGGCCCAACTGGCGCTCGCGGAGTTCGATGCGCAGCGGCAGTTGCAGGCGGCAACGGGCAGCCCGGAGATTGATCGGTCGCGTGCCAAGCTTGCCGAAGAGAAGCTGCGGCAGCCGTGGTGGCTCGAATATTCGGCCAGTTTCTTTCCGGTCATCCTGGCAGTGTTCGTGCTGCGCTCGTTCGTGGTGGAGCCGTTCAAGATTCCGTCCGGCTCGATGATTCCCACGCTGTTGATCGGTGACTTCATCCTGGTCAACAAGTACAACTACGGCATTCGTCTGCCCGTGGTGAACAAGAAGGTCATTGACATTGGCGAACCGCAGCGCGGCGACGTGATGGTGTTCCGTTATCCGAAAGATGAGTCGCTCGACTACATCAAGCGTGTGATCGGCGTGCCGGGCGACGTGGTGCGTTACGAGAACAAGAAGCTCACGATCAACGGCAAGCCAGCGGAGTACACGCAGCTGCCCGATTATCTCGACGAGGAGCGGTTGTCATATTCCAGGCACTTCCTCGAGACGCTGCCAGGCGGCGTCCAGCACGGGATTCTTAACGATGCTGACCGGCCCGCGTTTATCGCTGGCGCCGATCCGGATTTTCCGTTCCGCGATAACTGCACTTACAATCAGCTGGGGCTGACCTGCAAGGTGCCGGAAGGCCACTATTTCGTCATGGGGGACAACCGTGACAACAGCCTGGATTCCCGGTATTGGGGATTCGTGCCTGACAAGAACATCGTCGGCCGCGCATTCATGATCTGGATGAATCTGGGCAATTTCGGGCGCGTGGGGTCGTTCAAGTAAGTCCTGGCAGTCTCACGCAGCGCAAAACACTCAAAAACGAGGGCAGCGCAGATGGGTCAAGAAATTTGGTTTCGGGGAAGCCGGGGTTGTGCCCGTGCTGGCGTGACGAAAAAATCACGTGGCTTTTCGATGGGATCGCTGCTGGTGATTCTCCTCCTCATCATCGCGGTGGCAATCCCCGCGCTGAAGTCGATACCCAGCGTGATGGAATATTTTTCGGTCAAGCGTGCGGTGAATTACGCACGGGACAATTCCAGCAACCGCAAGGAACTGGCCGCGAGCTTCGACAAGCAAGCCTCGATCGACGATATCCGGTCGATCCATGGTGAAGATCTGGATATTACGGAAGACGATACCGGGCGGATTCGCTCGGTTGGATTCGAGTACCGGACCGAGGTGAAAATCTACGGTCCATTAAGCTTTTTGATTACCTATTCGGGAACGCAGTAACGACATGACCTTCGACGCCTTGCAGCAACGTCTCGGCTACCGATTCAGCAAGCCCGAATTGCTGCAGCAGGCGCTCACGCATCGCAGCCATAGCGCCAATCACAACGAGCGCCTGGAGTTCCTGGGCGATTCGGTGCTGAATTGCGCCGTGGCCGACATGCTGTACGGCATGTTCGGCAAGTTGGACGAAGGCGATCTGTCGCGCGTGCGGGCCAACTTGGTCAAGCAACAGGCGCTCTACGAGATTGCGCAGATGCTCCAGCTCTCAGAGGTGCTGCGTCTGGGCGAGGGTGAGTTGAAGAGCGGCGGTTTCCGCCGCCCATCGATTCTCGCCGATGCGCTTGAGGCGATTGTCGGTGCGGTGTTCCTGGACGCGGGATTCGATGCCGCCCGCGCATTGATCCGCAAGTTGTATATCCCGATTCTGGAGCAGGTGGATCCGCGCACACTGGGCAAGGACGCCAAGACGCTGCTCCAGGAGTACCTGCAGGGCCACAAGATCGCCCTGCCGCAGTACAACGTCATCGCCACGCACGGTGCGGCTCACAGCCAGCAATTTGAAGTCGAGTGCATCGTGCCTAAACTGGAGGTGCGCGTGTTTGGCACCGGCGCCTCGCGGCGTGCGGCCGAACAGGCGGCGGCCAAGCTGGCGCTGGACGAAGTCCAGAAGCTCGTGCCCCAGTTGCTCAAGCGCAGCCGCGCCGAGCGTACGGGCAAGACACGCAAGCAGCCGGTGCCCCCGGATCCCCAGTTGTCTCTCAGGTTGAAGGAATGACCGATTCTCTCCCTCCGTCGCAGCAAGCGGCGGACACTTCCGGTGCCCCGGCATTTCGTTGCGGCACCGTGGCCATCGTTGGCCGTCCCAATGTCGGCAAGTCCACGCTGATGAATGCGCTGGTCGGCCAGAAAGTCAGTATCACGTCGCGCAAGGCGCAGACAACGCGCCATCGGATAGTGGGTATCCAGACCACGGACGACGCACAGTTCGTGTTTGTTGATACGCCAGGTTTTCAGACTCGCCATGCCAGCGCGCTGAACCGCACGCTCAATCGTGCTGTTACGTCGACGCTCTCGTCGGTGGATCTGGTGCTGTTCGTTGTGGAAGCCGGGTATTTCGGCGCCGATGATGAAAAGGTGCTGTCGCTGCTGCCGAAGAACACGCCGGTGCTGCTGGTGTGCAACAAGCTCGATCGGATCGGCGAAGGCCGCACCGAAGTGATGATGCCGTTCCTGGAGCAGATGGGGCAGCGCTTCCCGTTCACGGAAGTGGTGCCGATGTCGGCCAAGACACACGATCACATCGAGCGCTTGCTGGCCATCATCCGTCCTTATTTGCTCGAAGGCGAGCCGATGTACGACGTGGATGCCATGACCGACCGGAGCGAGCGCTTCCTGGCATCGGAAATCATCCGCGAGAAGGTGTTCCGCTGGACGGGCGACGAACTCCCTTACACAAGCACGGTGATCATCGACAAGTTCGAGACCGAAGGGCGCCTGCGCCGGATTTTCGCGACGATCCTTGTCGAGCGCGACGCGCACAAGGCCATGATCATCGGTAACAAGGGTGCCAAGCTCAAGCAGATCTCCACCGAGGCACGCCTTGACATGGAAAAGTTGTTCGACGGCAAGGTCTACCTGGAAATGTGGATCAAGGTAAAGAGCGGCTGGGCCGATAACGAAGCCGGGTTGCGGGCCTACGGCTACGAGTGAGCAAGATGCCTGACGTGCGCCGCGCCGCCGTGCCGCGGGCGCGCAGTGCCGATCCCATTGCCGAGGAGGCTGCCGAGGTGCTGGAGTCCGGCGTAGGCGGAGCCTTGAGTCCGGCGGTCGTGGCTGGCCGGGAAATGATGGATCGCGCCATGCGCATCGTGCCGGCCCGCTCGGAATTGCGGGTCAGCAACGAGGCCGGATTTGTGCTGCACGCGTATCCGTATCGCGAGACAAGCCTGATCCTTGATGTGTTCACGCGTGACCATGGACGCATGGCGATGGTGGCCAAGGGCGCCAAGCGTCCGCATTCGGCGTTGCGCCCGGTGCTCCAGCATTTTCATCCAATCTCGATGTCGTGGACCGGGCGCGGCGAGGTCAAGACCCTCACGAAGGCCGAGTACGTGGGCGGCATGTTGCCGCTGGCGGGCGATGCCCTGCTGTCAGGTTTCTATCTCAACGAATTGCTATTGCGATTCTGCCCTCGCGAGGATTCGCATCCCGCACTGTTCAAGCACTACATGATCACGCTGACGCGGCTGGCGCATGGCGAATCGGCCAGCCTCGTGCTGCGCAGCTTCGAGCGTGTGTTGCTGCAGGAAACCGGTTTCGCCGTGGCGTTTGACCAGTGCGTGAAGAGTGGCGAGCGTGTGCAGGCAGGGTTCGACTACGTCTACCAGCCTGAACGGGGCGTGCGGCGTGCGCATGCAAGCGATCCGTCGAGCTGGCCGGTGGTGGCGGGGCAGACATTGCTCGACATGGCGCAGGACGATTACTCGCGCGCGCAGACCGCAGCGCAAAGCCGCGCGCTGATGCGGTTTCTTCTGCATTATTATCTGCAGGGCGAGCCGCTCAAGACGCGCCAGATCCTGATTGATCTGCAATACCTTTGATATTCATTTTTTCGAGCAAGCCGGCATGATCTTCCACGCGAATCCCGGGGTCATCGACCTGGGCATCAATATCGATCACGTTGCCACGCTGCGCAATGCGCGCGGCACGGTCTATCCCGATCCGATCCAGGCTGCGCTGCAAGCCGAAGAAGCTGGCGCGGACCTGATCACGCTGCATCTGCGCGAGGATCGCCGGCATATCCGCGACGCCGATGTGTTCGCGCTGCGCCCGAAGCTGGCCACGCGCATGAACCTGGAGTGCGCCGTCACCTCGGAGATGCTCGACATTGCCTGTCAGGTCAAGCCGCAGGACGTCTGCCTCGTGCCCGAGAAGCGCGAGGAAGTGACCACGGAAGGCGGACTCGATGTGAAGGGCCACTTCGAACAGGTCAGCGCGGCATGTCGCCAACTGGCCGATGCGGGAATCCGCGTTTCGCTGTTCATCGATGCGGACCCGGAGCAGATTGCCGCTGCCGCTGCGTGCAAGGCGCCGGTGATCGAGATTCACACGGGCCGATACGCGGAGGCTCACACGCCCGAAGTGCAGGATGTGGAGTTCCGTCGCGTCGCCGAAGCCGTGAATGCGGGGCAGAAGCATGGCCTGATCGTTAACGCGGGGCATGGTCTGCACTACACCAACGTTCAGCCGATCGCGGCGCTGCCTGGCATCAAGGAGCTGAACATTGGTCATGCAGTGGTTGCCCATGCCGTATTTGTCGGCTGGCAGAATGCCGTGCGCGAGATGAAGGCGATCATGGTGGCTGCTCGCCTGGGTACGCGCTATCCGGTGCCGGGGCAAGCCGCGTGATCTACGGTGTCGGCACCGACATCATTCAGATTGATCGCGTGCAGGGCGTAATGGAGCGCACGCGCGGTCGATTTGCCGAGAAGGTGCTCGGCCCACGCGAACTCAAGGTCTATCACGCACGCAAGGCGCGCTCGGAGAAGCGCGGCCTGGCCTTTTTGGCCACGCGCTTCGCTGCCAAGGAGGCGTTTTCCAAGGCCATCGGCCTCGGTATGCGCTGGCCGATGACGTGGCGCGCGATGGAGCTGCTGAACCTGCCCTCGGGCGAGCCCACGCCGCAATGCACGGGCGAATTGGCCGACTGGGTGCGGGAACGCGGCTTGACCATCCGTGTCAGTGTCAGTGACGAAAAAGACTATGCGGTCGCGTTTGCGATCGCGGAGCAGACCAGCGTGTCCGGTCTGTTGCCTGAAACCGCCTCGAACTGAATCGATATGAACAAGAAAGTGACTGGCAAGCATCCGGGCCCGGTAGTGCTCGACGTGGTGGGAAAGAAGCTCAATGCCGAGGACGCACGACGCATCGCACACCCGCTGACCGGCGGCGTCATCCTGTTTGCGCGCAATTTCGAATCGCGCGCACAGTTGACTGCGCTGACGCGCGCGATTCGTAACGTCCGGGACGATGTGCTGATCTGTATCGACCATGAAGGTGGTCGCGTGCAACGTGCGAAGACCGATGGATTCACGCACCTGCCGGCCATGGCGAAGCTCGGCCAGCTATGGGACCGCGATGTGCTTCTGGCCACCAAGGCCGCTATCGCCTGCGGGTATGTACTTGCAGCCGAACTGCGCGCCTGCGACATTGACCTGAGCTTCACGCCCGTGCTCGATCTCGATTTTGGCCGTAGTGGCGTGATCGGAGATCGCGCGTTCCATGCGGATCCGCGCGTGGTCACCATGCTGGCCAACCACCTGACGCATGGCCTGCTGCTTGCTGGCATGGCCAACTGCGGCAAGCACTTCCCTGGACACGGTTACGTGGAGGCGGATTCGCATGTGGCTGTGCCGGTCGACGAGCGTCCGCTTGAGGAGATCCTGGCACACGACGCCCGTCCCTATGACTGGATGGGTCCGGCGCTGGCTTCGGTCATGCCGGCGCATGTCATTTATCCGAAGGTCGATCCCAACCCCGCCGGCTTCTCGCGTTTCTGGCTGCAGGACATCCTGCGTGCGCAGCTTGGTTTCGAAGGTGTGATTTTCAGCGACGACCTCAGCATGGAAGGTGCCAGTGTGGCCGGCAGCGTTACGCAGGGCGCGCGCGCCGCGCTAGATGCCGGCTGCGATATGGTGTTGATCTGCAACAACCCCGATAAGGCCGACCAACTGCTGACGGAGTTGGATACGCCGGCCAGCAAGGCATCGCAGCGCCGCATTCGGAAGCTGTTCGGTCGACGCAAGCCGCTGGACTGGAACAAGCTCGAGCAAGAGGGCGAGTACCGGGCGTCCTTGCGGTTGTTGAAGGAGTTGGCGCTGATCGCCTGAGGCACTCAGGCGAAGTTGCGCAGAAGAACAAAAAGGGCAGCCGAAGCTGCCCTTTTTTATCGCGTGGCGCCGTGAAGCTTAGTTGGCGCGGCTGCGGTATTCGCCGGTGCGCGTATCGATTTCGATCTTGTCACCGATGTTGCAGAACAGCGGCACTTGCAGTTCGAAACCGGTATTGATCTTGGCGCCCTTGAGCACCTTGCCCGACGACGTATCGCCCTTGACGGCCGGCTCGGTATAGATGATCTCGCGGACCAGCGTGGTCGGCATTTCCACCGAGATGGCCTTCTCGTTGTAGAACACGACTTCAACAGCCATGCCGTCTTCGAGGTAGTTCAGCGCGTCACCCATGCTGTCCTTCTCGACTTCGAACTGGTTGTAGTCGGCGTCCATGAAGACGTACATCGGATCCGCGAAGTACGAGTACGTGCATTCGCGGCGGTCGAGCATGACCACTTCAAACTTGTCGTCGGCCTTGAAAACGGACTCGCCCGGGGCTTCCGTCAGCAGGTTCTTGTACTTCATCTTGACGACGGCGGCGTTACGGCCCGACTTGTTGTATTCGGCCTTCTGAACCACCATCGGGTCGGAACCGATCATGAACACGTTGCCGACGCGGAGTTCCTGTGCGATTTTCATCTGAACTGTCTTCCTGAAAAAATTTGGTCCGGGTTCGATATAAGCCCGGAAAAGCGGTGTGGCGAAGGCGCGCAGCCGGCAGTTTGTTCTTGGCCTTGAAACTTGGGGCCCGCCATCAAAATCAACCGGCTATTTTACCCGATTTTCGCTGAAGTCCACCAGATTCGCAGCCAGATCGCCCAGGTGCTGCAACTGCCGCTGCCAGTGGTCCATCCCGGCGGTCAGCGCCGGCATTTGTGCATAAAGCGCCGCCCAGTCCGGGGTTCCACCGTAGCCGTTCCATGTGTGCCAGAAATCGCGCAATGCGGCGGAGGCGTCCGGCGCAACACCGGCGCGAGCGAAACGCGTCAGCCAGGCGTCGAGCTTGATGTGGTGCGCATCGTCGTCTTGCGGGTAGATGTGCCAGACCAACGGCCGGGCAGCCCAGTGGGCGCGCACGAAGGAATCCTCGCCACGCACGAAGTTGATGTCGCAGGCCCACAGCAATTCGTCGTAGTGTTCCTGGCGCACAAAAGGGATGCCGTGCAGTACAAGGTTGCCGCGACGATGCGAGGTGCCGGGCTGCATCGATGCACCAAGCCACGCTTCGATCTGCGTCGCGGCGAGGCCTTGTGGCACGAAGCAGTCGATGGATAAATCGCCGTGCTGCCATTGTTCGAGCAGCGCAGGGGTGGCAGGATTGGCGTAGGCGAACAGGCTGATTTTCAACGCATCCGGCGTGGGCTTTACGCCCAACCGGTGCCATAGTGCGGCGTGGGCGGCGGGGCTGGTACGAAACGCATCGCGCGAAGCGCCAATCATCGATTCTCGCAGCAAGCCACCGGTGCCGCGGGCAAAGCCTGGAAAGAAGAAATACTTCGTCAGCGGCAGGCGCGGGTGCGGTGACGCCATCGCATGATGCTCCGCCACCCAGTCTTCCGCGCTCATGTATTCAAGGTTCAGCCATACGGGTTTGCGCGGCGCTGCGGCCATGGCTTGCAGGAACGGGGCCGGCAAGTGGCAGGCAAAGGCTTCGATCACGACATCGTGCGGCATGGGGGCGTCAAACGGCGCGTCGGCGCTGGCGGGCTGCCAGGTGCGGATGTCAACGCCCGCCAGCCGTTGCCGTTCGGCCGTCGGGTCGAGTTCAGGAGCCAGTCTCGCGAAGCTGTGGAGGTCATCTACCCAGAGCCTGACGGTATGGCCGTGCTCCTGCGCAAGCTGGCGGGCAAGTCGCCAGCAGACACCAATATCGCCGTAGTTGTCGACGATGGTGCAGAAGATATCCCAGGAACGGATTGGCATGGCGGTGAGGGCGATCCCCTTGGGAAAAGTCTCGGGGAAGAATTGCTCTAAACTTGCGATTCTAGGCCAGCACCGTGGTTTGGCGTCGCATTTTGGCGGCGTGGTCCGGCGCAGCAAGGCACTTATATTCGTCCCACAATCCCGATGCCCGAGCAGGAATCCGCTTCCCCGATTGACCCGGCGCCTTCGCCGACAGACTCTGTTTCGGAGCCGCTGCAGCCACGGCAGGCATCCGAGCCACCGGATGTACCCGAGTTCGATCCACGCCCGATCCTGGCGCGCATGCCCGGATTGCCTGGCGTCTACCGCTATATCGATGCCGACGGTAACGTGCTCTACGTGGGCAAGGCGCGGGACCTGAAGAAGCGCGTATCCAGCTACTTCAACAAGACACAGTTATCGCCGCGCATCGCGATGATGGTGGGCAAGATCGCCCGTATCGAGACGACTGTGGTGCGTACCGAGGCTGAAGCGCTCTTGCTTGAGAACAATCTCATCAAGGCGCTGGCGCCTCGTTACAACATCCTGTTTCGGGACGACAAGTCTTATCCATTCCTGAAGCTGACCGGGCACAAGTTCCCGCGCATGGCCTACTACCGTGGTGCCACCGATCGCAAGCACCAGTACTTCGGCCCGTTCCCGAGCGCCCACGCGGTTCGGGAGAGCATGCAGATCCTGCAGAAGGTATTCCAGTTGCGTACCTGTGAGGATTCGGTGTTCAACAACCGCACGCGCCCGTGCCTCCTGCACCAGATCCATCGCTGCACGGCGCCATGTGTGGACGCAATCAGCGCGGAGGACTACGCACGCGATGTTGGCAATGCCGCGCGGTTCCTGCAGGGCAACGAAACCGAGGTGCTTGAAGCGCTGCAGTCCAAGATGGAATCGCACGCGGTGCAACTGGAATTCGAGCAGGCGGCCGCCGTGCGCGACCAGATCGGTGCGCTCTCCACCGTGCTCAAGCGCCAAGCGGTGGAAGAGGTTGGCCAGGCCCGTGACATTGACATCCTGGCCGTGGCGGTCCAGGGCGGCCGCGCTTGCGTAAACCTGGCGATGGTGCGCGGCGGTCGGCATCTGGGCGACAAGGCCTATTTCCCCGCTCACGCCGACGAAGCGGCGATGATCGTCGAGGAAAGCGACGATGCCGGTGGCGAGGGGGAGGCCGGAGCCATGTCGGGAGATGGTGTGCTCACCGTCGATCGGATTGCCGCGCGTGTGCTGTCGGCCTTCATGATTCAGCATTACCTGGATCAGACCGCGCCGCCCATTGTCGTAGTCAGTCACCTGCCTGCGGATAGTGCCGTCGTGGAGGCCCTTTCGATGCAGGCAGGCCGCAAGGTGGCGCTGGTACGGCAGCCGCAAGGTCAGCGCAGGATCTGGCTCGAAATGGCGATACAGGGTGCCGACCTCGCGCTGGCACGCCGTTTGGCTGAACAAGGCAGTCAGGAGGCGCGCACACGGGCGCTGGCCGAGACCATCAGTCTCGACATGGAGGACCTTTCGATGCTGCGCATCGAGTGCTTCGACATCAGTCACACGGCAGGCGAAGCAACTCAGGCATCGTGCGTGGTGTTCCACCACCATGAGATGCAGAATGGCGAGTACCGTCGCTTCAATATTGTCGATATCACCCCGGGCGATGACTACGCAGCGATGCGGCAGGTGCTGACCCGTCGTTACCAGAAGCTTGTCGAACAGATTCAGGAAGAGGGTGGCGACCCCGGCGACGTAGGGGCCGAAGGGGTACCGAGGATGCCGCGTGTGGTGCTGATCGACGGCGGCAAGGGGCAGGTGGAGGTGGCGCGGCAGGTGTTCGAGGAACTTGGCCTCGACATCGGCCTGCTGGTCGGTGTGGCGAAGGGGGAGGGTCGCAAGGTCGGGCTGGAGACGCTAATCTTTGCCGATGGGCGACCATCGCTGGAACTTGGGCAAGGGAGTGCTGCGCTGATGCTTGTGGCGCAGATCCGCGACGAGGCGCACCGCTTTGCGATCACCGGCATGCGGGCGAAGCGGGCCAAGGCGCGTACGACATCGCGACTCGAGGAAATCGAGGGCATCGGGGCGCGCCGCCGCCAGAAACTGTTGACGCGTTTCGGCGGCTTGCGTGGCGTGATGGCAGCGAGTATCGACGAGCTGGCGAGCGTGGATGGCATCTCGCGCACGCTGGCCGAGGAAATCTATCGGCAGCTTCATTGATCGACGCCGGGTAGGGGTTGCGCCTTGGCAATTGTGCGGCTTCCGCCCAAAATTATCGGGTTTGATCCGAAATAGGCGACAATCGCCCATCCGATATCGGAGGCTCGGCTGATTCGCGCCTCCCAGACCCCCTCGCACATGCCATTGAATATTCCCATCCTGCTGACCTGGCTCCGCGTGGCCATGATTCCGCTTGTCGTCGGGGTCTACTACCTGCCGGAAGCCTGGTTGCCGATGCATACCAAGAACGTGACGGCGGCGTCCTTCTTCATCATCGCGGCGGCGACGGACTGGCTCGACGGCTTCCTGGCCAGGCGCTGGAACCAGACTTCATCCTTCGGCGCCTTCCTGGATCCGGTGGCGGACAAGCTTATGGTCACCGCCGCGCTGCTCTCGCTGCTGGCACTGGGTCGAGTGGCCGATCTGATCGCGCTGGTGATCATCGGCCGTGAGATTACGATTTCGGCGCTGCGTGAATGGATGGCGCAGATTGGCGCGTCCAAGAGCGTCGCCGTCAACTTTTTGGGCAAACTCAAGACCACGGTGCAGATGGTTGCCATTCCCCTGCTACTGTTTAACGATTCGTTGATGGGCATCGACGCGTCAGTGCTCGGCGGCTGGATGATTTACCTGGCTGCGGTGCTCACGCTATGGTCGATGATTTACTACATGAAGCTGGCGTGGCCGCAGATCCGCGAGCGCAGCGATGCACTGACCAGCGCCCGCACGCAAAAATGAAAATCCCTGCAAAAAGTTGTTGACGAGCCGGTTCGTCTTTTGCAATAATCTCGTTCTCGCTGCTGACGACAGAAACGAAGGCAGCAAGATAAGCAGGACTTAGTGCGAATTGCCAGCATAAAGCTGCGTAGTTAAAAGAAGTTGCGCGATAGTCTGCTTTTCGGTAGTATGCAGGACCCTGCGGGAGTAGCTCAGTTGGTAGAGCGCAACCTTGCCAAGGTTGAGGTCGCGAGTTCGAGACTCGTCTCCCGCTCCAGGTTAATGGCATCTGGTGATTCGGATTCGTCGGATCGGCAGATTGGCAGCATCGCTGCCACGCAGTAAAAGTTGTATGCGGGAGTAGCTCAGTTGGTAGAGCGCAACCTTGCCAAGGTTGAGGTCGCGAGTTCGAGACTCGTCTCCCGCTCCACATCCCAAAGGGAAGCAGTGCTTCCCTTTTTCTTTCCAGGGATTGTCTCCGCGTTGCACAGGATGTGCGCAGCGAATACGGATACAATTCAGGATCGTCACCTGGCGGGGTGGCAGAGTGGTTATGCAGCGGCCTGCAAAGCCGTGTACGCCGGTTCGATTCCGACCTCCGCCTCCAGTATCAGCAAGACGGCGCCCGATGTGGCGCCGTTTTTGTTTTCCTCGCTTCCCGCATACCTTTTCAACAGTTCACCGTGCCAACGTTGGCGCGGCACCTCGCAAGTATTCGGTGAAAGCGAGCAGACCCTGCGTTGGGAACTTGTCCTGATGGACTACCAATTGCAGCGGTCGAATCACGCGAGGCAGGCCCTGGCGCAGGGCGACCAACAGGCCGCGCTCGATCTCGTCGCGCACAACGTGCAAGGAGAGGCAACTGACGCCAAAGCCGCTCATCACCGCACGCTTGATCGCCTCCGCATTCCCCAGCTCAAGGGCAAATCGAAGGGTGCCTAGCGCTGGCACGAGGCGGGCCTCGATGATCTCCCTGGTCCCCGATCCAGGTTCCCGCACGATCCAGTCGGCCTCTCGCAGCATCTCGTGCAGCGCCTCGGTCTGATGGGCTACCGTTGCCAGCGGATGGCCAGGACCGACGATCACCACCATCTCGTCGTCGCACCAATGCACGCTGCGCAGGTCGCGTTCGTGGCTGGTTCCCTCGATCAGTCCGATATCGGCGTCGAATTGCATCAGCGCATTCAGAACGTCCTGGGTATTTCCAATCCGTAAGTCCAGCGTGCACGGACCAGCCTGCGCATTGCGAAAGCCCGCCAGCAGCGCGGGCAGGATATAGCTGCCGATCGTATTGCTGGCGGCGATACGGAGCTGCACGCCGCTTGCCGAGGCAAAGCGTTCCAGTTCATGCGCCTGATCCAGCAGGGACAGCGCGCGTGGGAAAAATTGCCGCCCCGCCTCGTTAATGGACAGGCGACGCGCCACGCGGTCGAACAATGCGCCGTTTAGTGCGCGCTCTAGTTCGGAGAGCGATGCACTGACGGCGGACTGCGACATCGCTAGCGCGTTGGCTGCGGCCATGGTGCTTCCATGCTGTGCGACGGCGACGAAGACCTGAAGCTGGCGGAGTGTGAGACGAAGTGGACGCTGATCCATGATCTATCGATAAAACTGTTTACGCATAACGATATTACCCGTTTTACGGGTTGATCACGGATGCGTACGCTTCGGTCATTCAACAAGAACGCCGTCGCTGCCATGTCCACGACTCCTGCCCCGCACACAATAGCCACCTCTCTTGCCCCGTCCGCGATCACGTTGTGGCGCAAGAGACTGCTGACACTCATTCCCCTCGGGGCAATCGCATGGTTGGCACAGGTGCTCGCGGATCATCCGGCGATTTCGCAATACGGGCTGTCGGCGCTGACGCTGGCCATGTGTGCGGGCATGGTGGCGGCAAACACCATGCCGAAGCACTGGCTGACGCCGTTGGCGCCCGGCATGCAGGTCGCCCGACATCATTTGTTGCGGCTCGGCGTGGCGCTCTACGGCCTGCGTCTGACGTTTGGCGCGATTGCGGCGCTTGGTGTCGGCGGGGTAGCGGTGCCGCTGATGATGTTGGTCGCGACGCTGCTCTTTGGTACTTGGGTGGGGTCGAGTTTCTTCGGCCTGAGTCGTCGCGAGGCTATTCTGGTCAGTGCGGGAAGTGCCGTGTGTGGTGCGGCGGCTGCGATTGCCGTGGCTTCGGTGGTCCGCACCGACGATCGGCAGACTGCCGTGGCCGTGGCGACAGTCGTCCTGTTTGGCACTGCCGGCATGCTGCTGTACCCGTGGATCCATGAACTGTTGACGCAACACTGGCACGTGGCTGTCAGCGATCGCGCCTTCGGGATCTTCACAGGCGCCACGCTACATGAAGTGGCCCAGGTCATCGCATCGGGGAAGATGATCAATGACGCCACGGCTGATGCGGCGGTGGTCGCCAAGATGGTGCGCGTGCTGGCGCTTGGCCCCTTGTTGCTGATCATGGCCCTGTGGCCGCGTACAAGCTGGTCGCAGGAAGCAGGTGGCCATCGCAATCTGCGCGGGCTGCTGCGCTCGGTACCGTGGTTTGCCGTGGGCTTCGTTGCCGTGATGGCGCTGAACTCGGCTGCCCTGGTGCCGTCAGAGTGGAAGCCTGCGCTGGTGGCCTTCGACAACTGGCTGCTGGCCTGCGCGATGCTCGCGATAGGCCTGCATACTCGCATTAGCGATCTGCTACGCGCTGGACGCAAGCCGCTGGCGCTTGCCGGCCTGTTGTTCGTCTTCCTGATGGGTGCGGGCGCAGTGCTCTGCGCATGGCTGGTGTGACTGGCCGAGGAGAGGGAAGGGGGGGGAAGTGGTGCGGCCGACGGGGGTCGAACCCGTAAGCCCGTAAGAGCGGCAGATTTTAAGTCTGCTGAGTCTACCAATTTCTCCACGGCCGCACGGCAAGCCCGGTATTGTGGTGGCTTCGCCCTTGGGAAGCAAGCCGAAACCTCGCCCAGGCGTCGCGACAAGCTCACTGTTCGATGTGATCTCGCTGTTACTGGCGGTAACAATGTCGATACCTCCGTTTCACCTCAAAGACGGGGGCCTCGTACAATAGCGATATCAGAATCCCTGACAGTAGAGGCACGATCATGAAACGTTGGTTGTTCGCAGCATTCGGTGTGGCCGCCGCGCTGGCGTCGGGCGCTGCAATGGCGCGTGTGAACGTTGACGTCGCGATCGGCGTCCCGGGCGTCGTGGTAGGCGGGCCTGCCTACTACCCGCCAGCACCCGCGTACTATGCGCCTCCGCCCCCGGTGGTGGTTGCACCGGCACCGGTCTACTATGGCCCGCCCCCAGTGGTGGTTCGCCCTGCGCCGGTCTATTACGGTCCGCGTTATTACGGCGGTGGTCCGCGCTACTACGGTCCTCGGCCCTACTACGGTCCTGGCTGGCATGGTCGGGGTCATGGTCACGGCCATGGACATGGACATGGACATGGTCATGGCCACGGTCATCGCTAATACAGGTCTGACCGGTTTCGAACCTTTCACACCTCGCTTAGATTTGATGAAAGAGCCCCTGTCGGGGCTTTTTCTATTTCTTTTCTCTGAAAAAGCGCCGCTTCGTGGATTCCTACATGCCGTGTTTGGACGTCTGAGTTGTCAGTTCCCCACTCAATTCGTCGCTCAAAGTTTTTGACGCTACGCGTCAAGGGGACTCAACGTTCTCCGAGGGTTTCTCCCTAATATGGAAGAGATGCCGCCGCCCCCACAGCAGCGATACGAGATACAACTGGCTGATGGCGCGGCGATTGTCCGAAACTCGCAAGAAGGGGAATCATATGACCGTCAAATCTCGCATTGCTACGCTCGCCGTTATCGGCGCACTTTCTGGGTTGTCGGCTTCGGCGTTTGCCGCACCGGTCAAATACGATGTTTACAGCGGTGGCCAGCGCGTTGCGGATTCGCGTGACACCTACACCGACGGTGCGCGTGCCGTCGATAAGCGCGACGTATTCCTGGATGGCGCCCGGGTGAATGACAGGCGCGACGCGTTCTCGGACGGTGCGTGAATTGCCGGCGCCGGACGGTATTCGAAAAGACCCGCAAACGCGGGTCTTTTCATTTGGACGGAAGCAGTCAAGCGGTATGCAGGTGAAGGACTTTCAACTGCCGTGCGAAGTGCTTTCGCATTTTCGCGAGAAGCTCGCGCGATATACTGCGACCTCAACCCTGAACCGATGGAGAGAGGTATGCAGCAAAAAACCGTAATGACGGCAGATGACGTGAAGAAAGTACTGGTTGCTGCCGAGGCAGAAGCCAAGGCCAATAACTGGGCCGTCACGATTGTTGTCGTCGACGACGGTGGTCATCCGCTCGGCATGCAGCGTCTGGACGGCGTGGCACCGATCTCCGCCTACATCGCCACGGAAAAGGCGCGTACGGCGTCGCTGGGTCGCCGCGAGTCGAAGATCTACGAAGACATGATCAATAACGGCCGCTACTCGTTCATGACCGCGCCGGTGTTGCACGGCATGCTGGAAGGCGGCGTGCCTATCGTTGCGAACAATCAGGTGGTGGGCGCAGTGGGTGTCTCCGGCGTGAAGTCCACTGAAGACGCGCAGATCGCACGCGCGGGCATCGCTGCCCTGGGTCTCTGATCTTCCGGCCGTCAGCGGTCATCAGAAGTAAAAAGCCCCGCAGGCGCAATGCCTGCGGGGCGGTATAAAAAGGTGGCATGGCTGGCATCGGGCGGTGCGGCAAGGGGTTTGGAATCCTGCCGTACCGCTTGAATCCGATCGTCTGGCTACTGCCTAACACCCATCGAAGGGTGGTCCCCACAAAAGTCGTTAGAGCCCGTCCGGCCCTGCTCGTTGCAATCGGGTCGGCGCAGATTACTTGGTCAGAATCAGCTTGCCATAGCGCGTCACGCGCAGTGTGTAGACGTCGCCGTTATGCAGGATCGGCAGCGTCGTGGCGCCTTGCATGATGGCTTCCAGCGGCATTGCTGGTGTGTCGGTATTGCTGGCAGGCGCTTGGCGCATCAGGGCCTCAAGGCGTGCGGGCAGCGCAGCGACCACTGACTTGACCGATTCCAGTGCGGAGGGAGCAGCAGATACCTCGCGACGCGCCTGCGGTGCAACTTCCACGCGGCGCAGGGAAAGGCGGCGGCGCGTGACTTCACGCGGTTGCGACAGCGGCAGGCTCAGAGTGCTCATGGTCTTCTCCGTTCGAAGCTTTCAGTGGGTTGGTGGATTCACCGGATCACTGGGTGTCAGGGTTGCGATTCGCCACAGCGGCTGGGCAAATCACGATGGAAATGATCATAAATGAGAATTGTTATCATTACAAGGGGGCGATGCGTGAAGTTTGCATGTCGTTACATCTGTGAGGGCATCGGTACTTCGCGCCCATGAAAAAGGGCACCCGCCAGGGGTGCCCTCTTACAACCGAGCCAAGTGTTGCCGAAAGAATCAGCGCTTCGGTTCGGTGATGAAGCCGATCTTGCCGAGTCCGCCATGCTGGGCGGCGGCCATCACCTCGGCCACCTTCTCGTACTTGACGTCGCGGTCGGCGCGAAGATGCAGCTCGGGTTGCGGCTGGAGCAGCGCGGCTTCTGCAATGCGCTGCTCCAGTTGGGCCGGATCCACTTCTTCCTGATTCCAGAACACCTTGCCCTGCGCATCGACGGAGACGTTGATGTTCACGGGCTTGGTGTCGTTGGGCTGGTTAGTCGCCCGCGGCAGGTCGATCTTGACCGCGTGGTTGATGACGGGAATCGTGATGATAAAGATGATCAGCAGCACCAGCATGACGTCGACCAGCGGCGTCATGTTGATCTCGCTCATCACTTCATCATCGTCACCGTCGAGTGTGCCGAATGCCATGATGCGTTTCCTTCAGCGCGCTGCGCTTAGTTCTTGACCGCCAGCCGCACCGAAGCGTCGTCGGCGGCAGCGCGGGCAGCGGAGGTAGCCGGACGCAGACGCGCGCCGGTCACGAAGTAGGCGTGCAGGTCGTGCGCAAAGCGGTTCAGCTTGCTGATCACGCCCTTGTTGCCACGGCTCAGGGCGTTGTAGCCCAGCACTGCGGGAATTGCCACTGCCAGGCCGAAGGCGGTCATGATCAGCGCTTCGCCCACCGGGCCAGCCACCTTGTCGATGGTCGGAACGCCCGAGGCGCCGATACCGATCAGGGCGTGGTAGATGCCCCAGACCGTACCGAACAGGCCGACGAACGGTGCGGTAGAACCGACCGACGCCAGGATAGCCAGGCCGGATTGCATCCGCGACACGGCTTCGTCGATTGCGCTCTTCAGCGAACGGGTCAGCCAGTCAGACATATCGAGCGCGTCGTGCAGTTGCGGTGCACTGGCGCGATGGTGTTGCGCGGCTTCCTTGCCGGTCAGGGCCAGGGTGCGGAAGGGGTTGGCGTCGCTCGCGCCGAGCGTGTCCAGGGCGTGATCGAAATCGTCCGAGTGCCAGAAGCGCTTCTCGGCGCCGTGCGCCATCTTCTTGAGGCGGACCAGATCCCACGCCTTGGTGAGAATCACGATCCACGACAACAGCGACATCACCAGCAGAATGATGGCGGTCGCGCGCATGACGAAATCGCCTTGCGCCCATACGTGTGAGAGTCCGAGGTCCTGCATGGTGGTTCCTGAAAAAGTCAGTGTTTAGGTATGTCGGAAATTTCCGGGGGAATTAGTTCAGCTCGAACTTGATCGGCTGCTGCGCCGTCACAGCCAGCGCACGGCCGTTTTCTGTGTAAGGCTTGCAGCGGATGTTCTTCGCCGCAGTCACCGCTGCCTCGTCAAGCCGTTCGGAGCCGCTGGACTTCGACACCACGGCCTTGATGACCTTGCCCGCTTCGTCAAAGTTCAGGCGTACCACCGCCGTGCCGGTTTCACCCATGCGCTGCGACTGGCGCGGATACACGGGGCTGGGCTGCGAACAGGCCATTTCGCCGATGCCTACGGCACGCGGGGCAGCATTCGATGGGGCGGCCGGTGCGGGTGGCTCGGGTGCGGGCGGTGCGGGTGGCGCAGGCGGTGCCTCGATCGCGGTCGGCGACGGCGGCAGCGATGCCACCGGTTCGGGCGTCGGCTGCGGCTTGGGCGGCGTCGGGCGCGGCGTCACCATCTTGACCTGCTTGGGAGGGGTAGGCTGAGGTTTGGGGGGCGTAGGCGCCGGGGGTTCCGGCGCCTTGGGCGGTTCCATGGGGATGATGCGGGCCATGATCTCGGGAGCGATGACTGCCTCCGTCAATTTGCGTCCCAGCCCGCTCTGAATCAGATATAGCAGGCCGGCATGGAACAGCAGGACTGCAACGGTGATCTTTAAGAATCGTTGATCGAACATGAGGAAAACGGCGGGTCCACCCCGCATGGGGCGCAGTTACTTGCGGTAGAAGAGGATCAACGAGATGCCACATCCGACCAGCAGGCTCAATAGCAGTTCCATGATGATAACGCTCCAGAAAGTACATCCGACGAAACGGGTCCAACGGGGAGCGCCACTCTTGGGTAGCGTGCATCAGCGGGGTAGTATAAACGATAATGATTCTTATTTGTTGCACATCGTGCAATGCGCTAAGAATCATTAAATGAATTCTTTCCGTTGAGGTCTGCGCCTGCAACATCACAATTGTCCGTGTCCGGTGACGTTGGAATCGCTGCCCTGCATAACATGTCCGATACCCGGGTGAGAAAAACCGCGCTACGATAAACAGAAAACTCCCCATTAGCGGCAGACAAGGCATAGGCAGGCGTGCCCCGCGGTCCGGACGCCAGCCCTGTGCGAAGGGACTCAGCCATGGACTTCAACCGTTTCGCTGAAGACGACCGCACGATGGACGACCGCAGCACATTGCTTCGCGCGACGGCCGGTGTGCCGGGCACGTCTGCGCTGGACTGGATGTGCGCCCAGTTTGCGCTGCGCGTGGTCTGCGCGCTCGGCCCGCGGTTCAATCTCCGCAGCAATATCAATGACGTGCTGACCGTCAGCGCGCAGGAAATGGTCTGGCCTTATGGCGTGGTGCTGCGCGTGCAGCGGTTCCTGTCCGCACGATGCGCCGACATGCCGGCGTGGAAGGGCGCTTCGCGCCTGACGCCCGAAGCATTCCTGGAGCGCCACGGCCAATGGAACAGCGCCTTCGATGAAAGTGCGCTGTTTTACTATCTCGACGAATACGTAAAGCACCAGGCCAAGGACATGTTCGCGGTGTTCGCGGCCTCGTCTGCGGCGATTGCTGCCCGGCTCGATGGCGAGCGTGTGCTGCTGGTTCGCAATATCGACATGCTCAGCCACGTGCTGAACCTGCCCGATCATGAGCGCAAGCTGCTGCTCTATGCGGCGTTGGCCAAGTACAAGCGCGACCTGCGCGCGGTGATGGTCGATTGCAAGGTGGCGCACAGCCAGGAAGCGTTCCAGATTCTTGGTGGTCTGACGGGCGCGAGCCCTGCCGACATCGCGGCATCGTTGCGTCCCGGCTCGCGGTTGGAGACGCTGAACCTGATCGAACAGCCCTTGCCCGAGAACAGCGTGACGGACCTGGGCGACCTGATGCGCCTGTCCGACCGTTTGCTTCATGTGTTACTCGGCAACTATGCGAGCGAGGCCGAGATGATGGCCGTCTTCACGCGTCCGGCGGCACCCCCGACGCTGGGCGTGAGCGACTATCCGCATGTAGAGACCGATGCGCGCTATCTCACCGCGCTGCTTGGCAATGCCACGCGCCAGACCGCATTGGGTGTGAACGTGCTGATCTACGGGCCACCCGGCACGGGTAAGACCGAGTTCGCGCGGCTGCTGGCGCGCGAGGCAGGCTGTGAACTCTATGAGGTGGACTGTCTCGACCGGGATGGCAACAGCCTGTCGGGGCGGGATCGCTATCGCTCGCTGCAGGTCTCGCAGGCATTCTTGCGCGGTCGGCCGCGTACGGCGTTGTTGTTCGATGAGGTCGAGGACGTTTTTCCGGGCAGCGCGCGGGAGCTGATGAGCCTGTTCGGGCAGGAAGATACGCGGGCGTCGGTCAACGGCAAGGCTTGGGTTAACCAGACGCTGGAGCAGAACCCGGTGCCCGTGATCTGGATTTCGAACTCGATCCGTCAGATCGACCCGGCCTATCTGCGGCGCTTCCAGTTTCACCTCGAACTCAAGATTCCCCCGCCGCTGGTGCGCGAGAACATCATTCGCAAGCATCTGGGCAGTCTGGATGTGGGCGATGCGTTCGTGGCATCGCTGGCCGCGCGCAAGACGCTGACCCCAGCACAGGTGCAGTCGGCCGCCCGCTTCGTCGAACTGGCGCGGCCCGATGTCGATGAGCCGGTGGAAGCGCTGATCCTGCGGCAACTGGAGCATGCCGATCGTGCCATGGGATTGCGTCCCGAGGCCGAGGCGCGGCCGGTGGTCACGCACTACAGGCTTGACAATCTCAACCTGGAAACGCGCTACGCAGTGGACAAGATCGTGCAGGCGCTGGGTGCCCGCCAGCGTGGCACGCTATGTTTCTATGGCCCGCCCGGAACGGGCAAGACCGCGCTGGCCGAGCATATCGCCGCCGCGCTCGATCTGCCGCTGATGATCCGGCGCGCCTCGGACCTCATGAGCAAGTACGTGGGCGAGACCGAACAGCAGATCGCCGCGATGTTCGCGCGGGCCGAGGAAGATGGAGCGGTGCTGCTGCTCGACGAGGCCGACAGCTTCATGCAGAGCCGGCAGCAGGCCGTGCGCAACTACGAGGTCTCGGAAGTCAACGAGATGCTGCAGGGCATGGAGCGCTTCAACGGCATCTTCGTCTGCACCACCAATCTGTTCGATCGGATCGACGAGGCGGCGCTGCGGCGTTTCTCGTTCAAGATCCGCTTCCTCGCGTTGAAGCCCGACCAGCGAGCGACAATGTTCGTCGACGAAGCGCTTGAAGGTGACGCGACGCGCATGACCGACGCCATCCGTCGCGATCTCGATGCGATGGACTGCCTGACACCCGGCGATTTCGCCACGGTCAAGCGGCAGTCTGTCGTGCTGGGGGAAGGGCTGACACCCGACGAATTCCTGGCGCAGTTGCGGCAGGAGCATGCTGTCAAGCCCGAGGTCCGGCATCACCGAACCGTGGGATTCACACAATAGTCCGTCAGGCGGGAAGCGCTGGCGCCGGTTCGATGGCGACCGTTTCTGCACGGGCATCCACATGCAGTAAAGCTGCGGCCATGTCGTGCAGGTGTGCGGCATCCTTTGTCGACAGATAGCGGATGTCGGGTGAGCCATCGGGACTGGCCGCAAGGTCGAACTCGACGAGCTTGCGTGCGAGCTGGCGTGCGATAGCCAGGCCGGTATCGATCAGCGCGAGCCGGTTGCCGACCATGTTTTGGATCGTGTCGGCAAGAAAAGGATAGTGCGTGCAGCCGAGGACCAGCGTGTCGGCACCGGCATCCAGCATAGGCTGAAGATACGTGTCGAGCTTTTCGCGAATCGCAGGGCCAGAGATATCGCCCTGTTCGATCAGGCTCACGAGGCCGTGCCCTGCCGTGCAGAGGTAGCGGCTCTCCCCATCGAGTGAACCTAGCAGCCGATTGAACTTGGTGCTCTTGAGCGTATTGGCCGTTGCCAGTACGCCAACCACCTTGCTTCGGCTCGATGCCGCAGCGGGTTTCAATCCCGGCTCCACGCCGATGATCGGCACCTGCAAGCGTTCCCGGAGGATTTGCACCGCATGCATCGTCGCCGTGTTGCAGGCAATGACGAGTGCCTTGCACCCCTGTGCCACCAGCCACTCGCACACCTGCAGCGTGCGGGCTTCGACAAACGCTTCGGGCTTGTCGCCATAGGGCGCGTAGCGGGAATCGGCGAAGTAGATCAGCGGTTCATGCGGCAGCATCGCGCGGACTTCGCGCAGGACCGACAGGCCACCGAGGCCGGAGTCGAAGATGCCGATGGGGGAGGGGTTCACGAGGTGGGAGGGGTGAGGGGTTTTCTCCCCTCTCCCGCGAAGTGGGGGAGGGGCGGGGGAGAGGGTGGGCAGTTCAAATAGCCATCGCGGCAAGCAGAACCTCCAGCCCTCTCCCCCAACCCCTCTCCCGCAGGGCGGGAGAGGGGAGCACTACCAAGGCAGCTTAAGCCGCAGCGACCGGAATCTTGCCGATCTTGGCTTGCCATTCCGCCGGGCCGGTCTTGTGAACCGAGGTGCCCGAGCTGTCCACGGCGACCGTGACCGGCATGTCCTTGACGTCGAACTCGTAGATCGCTTCCATGCCCAGGTCTTCGAACGCCAGCACCTTGGCACCGTGGATCGCCTTCGACACCAGATACGCGGCGCCGCCGACGGCCATCAGGTAGGCCGACTTGTGTTTCTGGATCGATTCGATCGCCACGGGGCCGCGCTCGGCCTTGCCGATCATCGCGATCAGGCCGGTCTGCGACAGCATCGTCTCGGTGAACTTGTCCATGCGGGTAGCGGTGGTCGGGCCAGCCGGGCCAACCACTTCGTCACGCACCGGATCTACCGGACCCACGTAGTAGATCACGCGATTCGTGAAGTCGATCGGCAACTTCTCACCCTTGGCCAGCATGTCGGCGATGCGCTTGTGCGCGGCGTCGCGGCCGGTCAGCATCTTGCCGTTGAGCAGCAGGGTCTGGCCCGGCTTCCATGCAGCCACCTGTTCCGGCGTCAGCGTGTTCAGGTCCACGCGTTGCGACTTCTCGGTGTCAGGTGCCCATTCCACCTTCGGCCAGGCGTTCAGGTCCGGAGCTTCCAGTACGGCGGGGCCGCTGCCATCCAGCACGAAATGCACGTGGCGCGTGGCGGCGCAGTTCGGGATCATCGCCACAGGCTTCGACGCGGCGTGCGTCGGCGAGGCCATGATCTTGATGTCGAGCACGGTGGCCAGGCCGCCCAGGCCCTGCGCGCCGATACCGAGCGCGTTGACCTTCTCGTACAGCTCGACGCGCATTTCCTCGATCCAGTCCTTCGGACCACGGGCGATGATGTCCTGGATGTCGATGTGCTCCATCAACGATTCCTTGGCCATGACCATCGCCTTCTCGGCGGTGCCGCCGATGCCGATGCCGAGCATGCCCGGCGGGCACCAGCCGGCGCCCATCGTCGGCACGGTCTTCAGCACCCAGTCAACGATCGAGTCGGACGGGTTCAGCATGACGAACTTGGACTTGTTCTCGGAGCCGCCGCCCTTGGCCGCCACCTGGATGTCCACGGTGTTGCCCGGCACGATCTCGTAGTGGATCACGGCCGGCGTGTTGTCCTTCGTGTTCTTGCGAGCGCCTTCGGGCGGGCTGACGATCGAGGCGCGCAGCACGTTGTCCGGGTGCGTGTAACCGCGGCGCACGCCTTCGTTGATCATGTCGGTCAGGCCCATCGTGGCGCCGTCCCAGCGCACATCCATGCCCACCTTGACGAAGATCGTGACGATGCCGGTGTCCTGGCACAGCGGACGCTTGCCTTCGGCGCACATGCGGCTGTTGGTCAGGATCTGTGCAATCGCATCCTTGGCGGCCGGACTCTGTTCCAGCTCGTAGGCACGGCCCAGGCTGGTGATGTAGTCCATCGGGTGGTAATAGCTGATGTACTGCAGCGAGTCGGCGACGCTCTGGATGAGGTCTTCTTGCTTGATGACTGTCATTTTTGTGGGGGAGGGCAGCGGTGAAACACAGCCCGGGATGATACCCCATGGCGACGACGGCTGTATGGCATGCATACAGCCGTCGACAGCTTTGGTCGGGTATTTGTGCGGGGCGAGGAAGTCACCCCGGCGAGGTAGGAATGTTCAGTGTGTCTGTTGCGCCGCACCATCGGTGGCGGTGTGTCCATTTCCATGGCTCGACGCTGGATGCGGCCCGTGGGAAACCATGCGGTCTACCCAGGCCATGGCCAGCGCCGAGGCCAGGAACGCCACGTGGATGATCACTTGCCACATGATCGTATGGGTGCTGCGCTGGTCTGCATCGATGAAGGTCTTCAGCAGGTGGATCGACGAAATGCCGATCAGCGCCATCGACAGCTTGACCTTGAGAACCCCGGCGTTGACGTGGTCGAGCCACTCGGGCTCGTCAGGATGGTTGTCGATGCCAAGGCGCGACACAAAGGTTTCGTAGCCGCCCACGATCACCATGATCAGCAGGTTCGAGATCATCACGACGTCGATCAGGCCCAGCACCACCAGCATGATCTTGGTCTCGTCATAGGTGGTCACATGCGACAGCAGGTGCCAGACCTCGACGAGGAAGTGGTAGACGTAGACGCCCTGCGCGACGATCAGACCGAGGTAGAGCGGCAGTTGCAGCCAGCGCGAGGCGAAGATGATGCGCGGAATCGGACGGAGGGGGCGATACGAAGGTTGCGGACGGTAGGGGGTGTCGGCCATGGGCGTGCGGATCGGTGTGAATGTCAGCAGACAATTGAAACGGGTCCAGATTGTACCGTGCGTCTTATGACATTGAATGCGCATGCTGGTAACCGAACGTCACCGCGGCGCGTGCCAAAAGGCGATTGCCCTGTTCGGGTATTGCAGGCACCGTGTAGATAGCTGTGCTAAGTTAGTAGTGCCGACTGCACTTGTGCCCCCAGTCTCCCGCGTCTGGCCCCGCTTCTGCTGTTGCAACGCACCACGCCTGTCGCGTGTGGGTTGGCGTTCGACTGTCAGGCCTGACCGTCAGGTTTAAGTAAGGCGCCGGGCGTACCTTGCACGCAAAGCAGTCATAAAGCCAACAGGAGACAACCATGTCCGCCATCGAGTCGGTGATGCAGGAGCATCGCGTTTTCAATCCCCCCGAAGCCTTTGCGAAGGATGCGGCCATTCCCAGCATGGACGCGTACAACGCCTTGTGCGCCGAGGCCGAGAAGGATTACGAAGGATTCTGGGCGCGCCATGCCCGCGAGCTGCTGCACTGGGACAAGCCGTTCACCAAGGTGCTCGACGAGAGCAACGCGCCGTTCTACAAGTGGTTCGACGACGGCGAGCTCAATGTCTCCTACAACTGTCTCGAACGGAATATCGACAAGGGTCTTGGCGACAAGACCGCAATCGTGTTCGAGGCCGACGACGGCACCGTCACGCACGTCAGCTACAAGGACATGCTGGCCAAGGTCAGCCGCTTTGCCAATGGCATGAAGGCCCTCGGCATCAAGAAGGGCGACCGCGTGGTCATCTACATGCCGATGTCCGTGGAAGGCGTCGTGGCCATGCAGGCGTGCGCACGTATCGGCGCCACGCACTCGGTGGTGTTCGGCGGCTTCTCGGCGAAGTCATTGCAGGAACGTCTGGTGGACGTGGGCGCCGTGGCGCTGATCACGGCCGATGAACAGATGCGTGGCGGTAAGGCGCTGCCGCTGAAGGCCATTGCCGACGAGGCGCTCGCGCTGGGCGGCTGCGAAGCCGTGAAGCACGTGGTCGTCTATCGCCGCACCGGCAATAACGTGGCCTGGACCGAAGGCCGCGACCGCTGGATGGAGGATGTCTCCGCCGGCCAGCCCGACTATTGCGAGCCGCAGCCGGTGGGTGCCGAGCATCCGCTGTTCGTGCTCTACACCTCGGGTTCCACGGGCAAGCCGAAGGGTGTGCAGCACAGCTCGGGCGGTTTCCTGCTGTGGGCACTGATGACGATGCGCTGGACGTTCGACATCAAGCCCAATGACCTGTTCTGGTGTACCGCCGATATCGGCTGGGTCACCGGCCATACCTATATTGCCTACGGCCCGCTGGCGGCTGGCGCCACGCAGGTAGTGTTCGAAGGGATTCCGACCTTCCCGAATGCCGGCCGGTTCTGGGAAATGATCCAGCGCCATAAGGTCAGCATTTTCTACACGGCGCCCACGGCAATCCGCTCGCTGATCAAGGCGGCCGAGGCGGACGAGAAAATCCATCCGAAACAGTACGACCTGTCCAGCCTGCGATTGCTGGGCACGGTAGGTGAGCCGATCAACCCCGAAGCGTGGATGTGGTACTACAAGAACATCGGCGGCGAGCGTTGCCCAATCGTCGATACGTTCTGGCAGACCGAGACCGGCGGCCACGTGATCACGCCGCTGCCGGGCGCCACGCCGCTGGTGCCGGGTTCGTGCACGCTGCCGCTGCCCGGCATCATGGCAGCCATCGTCGACGAGACCGGGCAGGACGTGCCGAACGGTAGCGGTGGCATCCTGGTGATCAAGCGTCCGTGGCCGTCGATGATCCGCACGATCTGGGGCGATCCGGAGCGTTTCAAGAAGAGCTACTTCCCGGAAGAACTCGGCGGCACGCTATACCTGGCCGGTGATGGTTCGATCCGCGACAAGGAAACGGGCTACTTCACGATCATGGGCCGCATCGACGACGTGCTGAACGTGTCAGGCCACCGCATGGGCACGATGGAGATCGAGTCGGCGCTGGTGTCCAATCCGATCGTGGCCGAGGCCGCCGTGGTGGGTCGTCCGGACGATACGACGGGCGAGGCCATCTGTGCGTTCGTGGTGCTCAAGCGCTCGCGTCCGACCGGTGACGAAGCCACCAAGATCGCGGCCGAACTGCGCAACTGGGTGGGCAAGGAGATCGGTCCGATCGCCAAGCCCAAGGACATCCGTTTCGGCGACAACCTGCCGAAGACCCGCTCGGGCAAGATCATGCGCCGTCTGCTGCGTTCGCTGGCCAAGAACGAGGAAATCACGCAGGACACCTCGACGCTGGAGAATCCGGCTATTCTCGAACAGTTGAAGCAGACGCAGTAAGCTGCTGCGCGCGTGACCGATTCGCGCTGTGCCCGTTCCGGCGTTGCCCGGGGCGGGCATTTTCATTCCATCGCCTTGCGCTGCCGCTTCCTACGCTGATGCGTCATTGATGCCAGATACCCAGTCGCGTTTCCGCAACCGGTTGATGCTGTACTACGGCCTCTTCACCCTGGGCCTGTTCGCGTTCGTCGGCATGATGGGGCTGCTGGAGCATTCCAATGCCGACGCGTTGTGGCTGGGCTACGTCTTCCTGTTCGTCACGATTGCGATCTATGCGTGCATCGGACTGATCTGCCGCACCTCGGACCTCAACGAATACTACGTGGCGGGGCGCCGCGTGCCGGCGATGTTCAACGGCATGGCGATTGCTGCGGACTGGATGAGCGCGGCGTCGTTCATCGGGCTGGCCGGCATTATCTTTGCCTCGGGCTACGAGGGGCTGGCCTATGTCATGGGGTGGACGGGCGGCTACTGTCTGGTGGCGTTCCTGCTGGCGCCATACCTTCGCAAGTACGGCGGCTACACGATTCCCGATTTTCTCGCCGCACGCTACGGCAATGGCCGGCCGGGCGGCAACATTCCGGTGCGAGCCATCGCGGTGCTGGCCGCGTCGCTGTGTTCGTTCGTTTATCTCGTGGCGCAGATTCAGGGTGTGGGACTGATCGTCACGCGCTTTATCGGCGTGGAGTTCGCGGTCGGCGTGTTCTTCGGGCTGGCGGGCATCCTCGTCTGCTCGTTCCTGGGCGGGATGCGTGCGGTGACCTGGACGCAGGTGGCGCAGTACATCATGCTGATCGTGGCGTTTCTACTGGCCGTGTCGTTGATCGCATGGAAGCATCATCAGCAGGTAGTGCCGCAGGTGGGTTACGGCGGCCTGCTGAGCCAGATCGAACGGGCGGAGCAACGCCTGGAGAAGGATCCCGCGGAGCGGCAGGTGCGCGAGATGTTCCTGAAGCAGGCCGTGGACCTGCAGGATCGCATCGCACGGTTGCCGCAGTCGTTCATCGAGGACCGCAACGCGCTGGACGCGCGCCTGCTCGAACTCCGTGCGCGCAATGCGCCGCTACGCGAGATCAAGACTGTGGAGCGGGAGCGGCAGGCATTTCCGGTGGATGCAGCCGATGCCCAGCAGCAATGGAGCCAGATGCGCGCCGAGGCACTGAGCCGAAGCCAGCCATCGACACCATCGGCGGAACCCTACCCGGCCGCAAGCGAGCAGGAGCGCGATACGCGTCGGCTCAATTTCGTGTTGCTGGTGTTCTGCTTGATGGTAGGTACGGCGAGCCTGCCGCACATCCTGACGCGGCTCTATACGACACCTTCGGTCAAGGAAACGCGCAACTCGGTGGCCTGGGCCGTGTTCTTCATCGCACTGCTCTATGTCTCGGCGCCGACCCTCGCGGTGCTCGTCAAGGCGGAGTTCTTCCAGCATCTGGTGGGCACGTCCTATGCCGACCTGCCGCAGTGGGTGGTGCAATGGCGCAAGGTGGATCCACCGGTCTTCGGCATTCGCGATATCAACGGGGACGGCATCGTGCAATGGGCCGAGATCCTGATCCAGCCCGACATGATCGTGCTGGCCGCGCCGGAAATCGCCGGGTTGCCTTACGTGATCTCCGGCCTCGTCGCCGCGGGCGCCCTGGCTGCCGCGCTGTCTACTGCCGATGGGCTGCTGCTGACCATCGCCAACGCGCTTTCACATGACGTCTACTATCACATGATCGACCGGCAGGCGAGCCACCAGCGCCGCGTGACCACGGCCAAGATCGTACTGCTGGCCGTGGCGTTATTTGCCTCGTACGTCACCTCGCTGCGCCCCGGCAATATCCTGTTCCTCGTTGGCGCGGCGTTCTCGCTGGCGGCGTCGAGTTTCTTCCCGGTGCTGGTGCTGGCAATTTTCTGGCGCCGCACGACGGCAGCCGGCGCCGTGGCCGGCATGGCAACCGGACTCTCCGTTGCGGTCTACTACATCTTCGTCAACTATCCGTTCTTCACTCGCATGACGGGCATTTTCGGCAACCGCTGGTTTGGTGTGGACCCTATAGCGTCGGGTGCGTTCGGCGTACCAGCCGGGTTTGCCGCTGCGATTCTGGTAAGCCTGATCACGCCACGCAACGCGCCGGTGATCGACAGGCTCGTGAATTATTTGCGGAAGGGGTGAAGTCCGTTCTCTGGACACCCGTCCGGATCCTGTTATAATCGCCGACTTCCCGGAGAGATGGATGAGTGGTTGAAGTCGCACGCCTGGAAAGCGTGTATAGGTTAATAGCCTATCAGGGGTTCGAATCCCCTTCTCTCCGCCAGAATACGAACGCCCGCGCAAGCGGGCGTTTTCACATCCGGAGAGAAGCAAGCCAATAGTTTGGCTTGCGTAGGGGAGTCGAAGGGATTGGCTTGCAAGCCAATCCGCGGCCTGCGCCTGTGTAGGCGAATCCCCTTCTCTCCGCCAGAATACGAACGCCCGCGCAAGCGGGCGTTTTCGTTTCCATTCGTCGCGCGATGACTGCGCCGTCCGAAATTGTGAGGTTTACGCCCGGCCCCCTGGCGCCTATAACGGCAAGGTGCCCCGGAAGACACGGGTATCCGTACCACATCGTCTCGTAGCGCATTCTGGGAGGGCAAGACATGCCGTACCGCAAGATTGCTGGTGTCGTGATGGTGTTGCTCCTGACTGGTTGCCTGTCTCGCCAGACGAATCATCTCCTGCCTCCGGCGCCCGAGCCGCCGCGTATGTCGACGCAGCAGAATGCCAACGAGAAGGATGGCATGGGCGTGATGGCGCCTGCCGGCAGTACGTCGATACGAGCAGGGGATACGCCCGTCCGCTAGTGGGAGGGTAAGCGCTACGGCAGTGGTGGCCTGGTCTCATCGATTGTCTCGCGGTCAAATCCGAACAGGATCTGCCAGGGAGTCACTCGGGATACTGCGGAATTCCGGCCGGATTCGAATGCGCTGAGTATGTTCGAAGACATTGTGGCGTTCAGCGATGCCAGACCGATGATCGTTCCGCATGCCGCGAACCAGATGTTCCACTTCAGGGACCGGAAGTCCTTGCGAAGTTCCGCCATCTCGTTCTTGATAGCCTGGAAATCGGCTCTCCACTGCGCTCTCTCGTGTTTCTGGTTTTCGATGTCGGCCGCCAGATTGTCGCGGTGCTCCTGATGCCTGCGATCGTTCTCGGCCTTCCATTCCGCCAACGTCGCACGGAATTCGGCTGCGCGCCGTTCATGCTCGGCTTCACGCCGCTCATCATCCGCCCGCTCCTTGGCCCGCCGTCGTTCATACGAGTCGTTCCACTGCCGCCTTAATTCGGCCTCGGCCTCATACCTTTCCCTGGTCAAGGCCGAGAAGTGCGCCATCTGGATATCGAATTCGTTGCGGGTGATCGGACCGCTGCGTGTCCGTCTTCGTCTTTGCATACCTGATCCTCGTGAAAGAAGTGGTTCAGGTAAGACTGTCCACGGAACGGCAGTGGAGGGACATAAGACGATTCGCAAAATGCGGATGGATTGACTACGCTGAAACTGACTACGCCTCAGATCACGCGTTAAAACCACACTCACGGAGTCACGTATGTCGAAGGAAAGCTCGGGCATTGCCTTTCCCACCCTGATTGCGTTTGCCGTGGCCGGCATGGCGCTGACGGCGTCGATCGTGCTGGCGTACTACGCCACGCATCCGAACCGCATCGAACGGTAGGGCCAGGAAGGAGGGTCAGGCGGCGGCCTGCTCCACGCGGTTGCGGCCGCCGCGCTTGGCCATGTAGAGCGCTTCGTCGGCGCGGCCATAGGCATGGGCGAAGGTGCGGCCCTGGGCGGACCAGCTCACGCCGAAGCTGGCGGTGATGGTCCGGTCCACTGGCGCGGCGCAGCGATAGCTGGCAATAGCCTCGCGCATCCGTTCGGCCAGGGCCATGGCGTCCGGCAGGGCGACGTCGGGCAGCAGCGCCGCGAATTCCTCGCCACCCACGCGGCCGATGGCACCTTCCGCGCAGATCGTGTCCTTGAGGCACGCGGTCACGCCGCAGATCACGGCATCTCCCACGGGATGGCCAAAATCGTCGTTGAGCCGTTTGAAATGATCGATGTCGAGGACGATCAGCGCCAGGCTTCCGCGCGCCAGTGCGGCGGTGGCGAGGTCGATCACGGCGCCGCGATTCAGTGCACCGGTCAGTGTGTCGTGCGTGGCCCGATACTCCAGCTCCTGCGCCAGTTCCTGGAGCCGGTGGTTCAGCCGGTTCATCTCCAGTTCCTCGCGGTCGCTGCGACGGATCAGGCGACGGGTCTCGCGCATCAGCCGCTCGTAGTAGCTGATCAACTGACCCAGCGTATGGCGATAGGCGTCCTCGCCGGCGTCCACGTCGCAGAACACGGCCTTCGCGTGGGCGAGCACGCTGTTCTCGGAGTCGAACAGGTCCGGCTCGGTCACGGCGGACGGAAGGATGTCGCGGGGGGCGTTCAACGGTTCAACTGTTGGCGGTCACTTCGTCGATGAAGTCGATGGCCGGGAAGTCGGCATGCAGTTCCTGGCCGAACTCCAGGATCGTGTCGTCGTCCTCGTCGTGGAACCAGTGCAGGCGCACATGGTTGCCACGTTCGGCCGCTTCGTTGAGCGCATCGAACATGCTGAACAGCATTTTGGTACTGGAGCTGTTGAAGTACGTCAGCGCCACGTTGACCGTGACCGACGCGTCCTCGCAGTCGGCCAGATAGCGGCGCAGGCGGGCGATGGCTTCGCCGTAGAAGACGGCCGCGTTCTCCGGATAGGATTCGCCCTTGAGCGATAGCGTGTGGCGCGCAAAGTCGAAGCTCACTTCTGGCGAGCTTGGCGTGGCGGCGATGAACAGGTTTTCCATGGCTGGCTCTGTGCGATCGGCGGATCAGATGGTGGCGACGAGCTGGAACATCGTCGAGACCGGGTCCGTGTCGATCGGCTGAAAGTTGTATTCGAGGGGGGCGCTGGCATCGCGTGCCATCGTCAGGAGTCCGAGTCCTGCCCCCTTGCTGCCTTCCGGTGCTTCGGCGCGCAGCGTCTGCTTGTAGGCGACCTTGATCTCGTCCAGCGTCATCGTGCGCACCTTTTCCAGCGCGCCGCGCAGTTGCTCCACGCGCATCGACGATACCGGGTTGGAGCACATCAGCCGGTAGTGCTCGTCCACCATGCTGATGCAGACCGATCCGTGGCGCAGTTGCCCGTCAGAATGGGATTCTTCCGTCAGCGAGTCGGACGAATAGTGCACGATATTCTGCGCCATCTCCACGAACGAGGAGAACAGCTTGCGTCGCGTAGGACCATCCACGCCGCTGACCGTGAGCTGCAGGCGCACGGCATCGGACATGGCGGCGATGATGTTCTGCGAGAAATAGCCGACGTAGTAGAAGATCACGTTGCGTTCCCGAGCCATCTGGAAGAACGGCTCATATTCCTTGTCAATCGAATGTGCGGCAGTCATGTGCGGGGGATGTGGCGCGCGGCCGGAATGGTCATCGCGCGCGGAAACAGAAGAAGGTCAGGTCGTCGCGACGACGCTGCTCGCCCTGCCAGGCCCGGTGCGCGTCGAGCACGGTCTCGCTGACGCTTACGGCCGAGGCGTCGGGTTGCGCGCAGATCGCCTCGCGCATGCGCCGCTTGCCGAACGCGATTTCCCGGGGGCCGCCGATCTGGTCGACCAGTCCATCCGTGGTCACGAATACCAGCGTGCCCGCTTGCGTGGGGACGGTGACGTTCTGCCAGGCAAAGTCCATGGCGGTGTCCACGTAGCCCACGCCCATGCGCGCGCCGTTGACCATCTCGCCATCGGCGTCGCCGGGCTGGCGGACAAACACAAACGACTTGGCGCCCGCAAAGGTCAGTGCACGCGTGGCATTGTCGAACCAGAAGAACGCGGCATCCATGCCATCGTCCGACGCCGACGCGTCTGGCACCAGGCGCGGCTCGCGATCGTTCTGGCCGAGCATCTGCTTGATGCCGCGATTCACCGCGGCCAGCAGTGCGCCGGGATCGCGCGGTCCGAGTTGATCCAGCGCCTGGCCGAGCAGCGACGATGCGATCAGCGTCATGAATGCGCCCGGCACGCCGTGGCCGGTGCAATCGGCCAGCGCGGCGAACCAGCCATCTTCGAACGCGGCAAAGTGATAGAAATCCCCGCCTACCACGTCACGCGGTTCCCAGACCAGCGCGGCGTCGGGCAACGTGGCCGCCAGCGATTCGCGCGAGGTACGCAGCATCGCCCGCTGGATCGTGCTGGCGTAGTCGATGCTATGCATGATCTGGCGGTTGCGCTCGGCCTGCATGTCCGCCACTACGCGCATGAGTTGCAGACCTTGCCCCAACCCGATGTACTGGCCGTCGCGCGCGATGATGAATCCATCGGCAAGCGCTTTCTCGCCGTACTCCACGGTACGGAAGGTGAGGGCGTCGATACTCATGGCCGCGTCCACCACCAGCGGTTCCTTGTCCATGAACGCGATGCAGCTCTTGCGGTTGTAGAGTTCGCGGTGATACGGCTTGCTCATCTGGGACAGGAAGATCGACCGGTTGATCAGGCCGATGGGCTTGCCTTGCTCGGTGACGGGCAGGCAGGCGAGGTCGCGGTGCAGCCCGAAGACATCGAGCACATCCTGGTTCGTATGGTCGGTGGTGACGGATGGCGTCGGCGCGGCCAGATCCTCCGCGCAGGGCTGCCGGAAGCGCGGTCGGGCAGCCATAGGATCCACCAGAAAGCCGGACATGACGAAAGGACCAGGGAATTGGAAGGTCCAGAGTCTAGGCAGCGTTTATGACGAATCCGTGACGCGCAGTGTCATGCGGGTGTGATTCTCGGCCCCTCTCGCGAGGGGTGGCGGCATTAGGATTCCGGGGTGGTATCGGGAAGATCCGATGCTGGCGCGATGCCTAGCGCTCGCGCCAGCATCGGCCACCGCTGCATGGCTGCATGGGTCTCTACCTCGCCCTGCTGGTCGAAGTAGTGCTGCGCGTCGAAGCCCTCGACATGACGGGCCAGCGCGTCGATATCGTTGTAGGCGATGCCGGCCTTGCGCGACGTGATGGACCGGCTCAGGCCGGTGACCTTGCTCATTTCTGTTCCACCCATACGCCGTCCGGGGTATGGATCACGTAGCCTTCGGTGCGTTTCATCGTGATCGTTCCCTCGTTCTCGCCCACCATCGCTGTTTGTGGCAGGTCTTCGGCGTAGTGCGTCAGCGCGGGAGCGCCCGCACGGAACGGGCTGTCGGCCACGAGATTGAATACCAGTTGCGACAGACCGAGAAAACTCATCGGTGCGTCGATCGTCACAGGTGCAGCGGGTTGTCCTTGCGCCTGTGCCTGCGGTGCGGGCAGCCCCACGAGCTTGACGCCAACGGGAACGTGGATGATGTGCGGCGTGGGAATTTCCCGCAGGCCCGAGATCTGGTTCTTGTCGCCGCGCAGCGCTGCACCGTGCTCGGGCACGAAGACCACCACAGCGCGGCGGCCCGACTTCTCGATCGAGTCGATGATGCGGTCCACGTCGTCGAGCAGAGCCTTCAGGCGCAGCGGGTACGACTCCAGGCTGGTCAGCCGCTTGCCGGGCAGCCGGTTGCCATCGTGCAGCGTCACCGTGTTGTAGTACAGCGCCACGGGTTTGCGCGTCTTCGGCAGCCGGCTGTACCAGTGGTCGAAGGTGGCGAAGTCACCGAGGATCGGGGAATTGTCGAACGAGCGCATGGCCTCCGGTACGCCTTCGGTGGCCTCGGCCTGGATGCCCGGTACGCCAATCTCCTTTTCCACGATGGCGCGGAAATTGTCGAAGCGGCCATCGTGGTTCATCAGGATGTGCGGCGCAAATCCAGCCTGCGCCAGATCGGCAAACAGATGGCATTGCTCGGGATCGGGATCGTACAGGTCCTTGTGCGCCTCTTGCCCGCACGAGGCGCGCATCACGCGGATGGCCGCCGGGCCACTGTAGCTGGCCGCCGAGCTGAAGTTCTTGAACAGGTAGTCGAAGCGCGAGAGCAGCGGATGGTTGGTGCTCTTGGCCGCGTCGAGATCGTCCCAGGACAGCGAGCAGATATGCAGCAGGATGACGTCGAACTGCGCATCGGGGCTCGCCGTCAGCGGCGTCATGGTGGCGCTGCGCTGTGCTTCCTTCTCGCGGAACGCGGCCAGGATGGCGTCGTAATTATTGGTGGCGTCGATGTTCGCACGCGGGCTGTCGGCCGTGCGCGCGGCGGCCTGTCGTGCGCCGGCACCCGGCAGGTTGACGCCGAGCCCATACCAGAACGGCATCGCGAACAGCGCGATCAGTACGAACGTGGTGGTGCGCACCCAGCGGTTGACCAGCAGGAACAGGGCAAGCACCAGCAGGGCGGCTACCACGAGCTGGATCGAAACAATCCGCTGCAGCAGTTCCAGCAGGTAGGCCGGTGTGAACTCGCTGATGTTGGTGAACTGCGAAATCACGCGCTCGAACGGCGGCAGTGTGGATTCGTGCCACGCCAGCGCGGCGCCGAAGCCGATGGCCAGAAGCTGGCGGATGATGCGCAGCGGGCGCGACTCCATCGGCGCCACCAGCAGCAGCGCGAACACGATGTTGACGAGCCATATCGGATGCATCTGCCCGGTATGGAACAGGTAGAGCTTGACGAGGAAGTAGAGGTTCCAGAGTCCCATGAGGTCTCGCTTGCGTTGCCGTGCGAACGGTCAGGGCTGGCGCGATCGTCGTCGCGCGACGATGACGTCCACCGCATCCATGAAGGCATCGTAGAGCCGCAGCAGGCCCTGATAGCCCATCTCGATCACTTCCTTGAGGCTGCGAAGTGGCGCGTCCACGCGCTCGTCATCGAGCCAGTCTATCCATGCGTCGGCGCGGCCGAACGTGCACTGGATCAGTTGTGTTTCGCGCTGTACCGTCAGGTCTTCCATCCGTACGCCGAGATGGCGATTCACGTTGCGCGTGACCACGGCGGGGAAGTGATAGGTGCGCGGTCCGCGCGACAGGCAGACGCCCAGGCGTGCGCCTTCCTGCAGCGGCACGTCGATCGGCAGCACCACGCCGAGACCACCCATCGAATAGTTCTCGGTCTTGCACGCCAGCGTGCGTCCATCGGGCAGCAGCAGCGTGGCCGGCACGCGCATGGGAATGCGGTGCGACACGCGCACCTGCCGCGCCTCGCGTGCCACGCCGATGGCCGCGCCCAGCATCATCAGGTTGAACAGCGCCCACGCCATGTTCATCAGCACCGTGGCCGGCTCTTCGGTACCGGTGAACAGCAGCCGTCCGATACCGGCAGCCAGGCCGATGATGTTCAGCGCCAGCAGGAACAGGTAGGGCTTGGAGATGGTCCAGTCGAGGTAGTCATCGGCAATCTGTCCGCCCTTGGCCGTGACGTTGAACTTGCCCGCGCGCGGGTTGATAAAGGCCACCGTGGTGGGCAGCACGATGTACCACGCCAGCACGGACTCGTAGACCTCGGCCCAGAACGAATGCCGGAAGCGGCCCTGCAGCCGCGAGTTGGTGATGTTGGCGATCATCAGGTACGGCAGCACATAGGCCGTGATCATCAGTGCCGAGGTATTGATCACGTGCAGCCCGAAGTACAGGTATGCAATCGGCATCGTCAGGAAGATCAGCCGGGGGATGCCGTAGAAGAAGTGCAGCATCGCGTTGCTGTAGCAGAGGCGCTGAAAGAACTTCAGTCCCTTGCCGAGCATTGGATTGTCGAGCCGGAAGATCTGCGCCATGCCGCGTGCCCAACGGATGCGCTGCCCGATATGGCCTGACAGACTTTCCGTTGCGAGCCCTGCGGCCTGCACCGTGCGCAGATACGCGCTGTTGTAGCCACGGCGGTGCAGCTTCAGCGCCGTGTGTGCATCCTCGGTCACGGTCTCGACAGCGATACCGCCCACTTCGAGCAGCGGCCCGCGCTTGATCACCGCGCACGATCCGCAGAAGAACGTGGCATTCCAGAAATCGTTGCCGTCCTGGATCAGTCCGTAGAACAGGCTGCCCTCGTTTGGCACGCGACGGAAGGTGTCGAAGTTGCGCTCGAACGGATCGGGCGAGAAGAAGTGGTGCGGCGTCTGCACCAGCGCGCATTTCGGATCGGCGAGAAACTCGCCCATCGTCATCTGCAGGAAGGAACGCGTCGGGATGTGGTCGCAGTCGAAGATCGCCACGTAATCGCCATGGGTCTTTGGCAGCGCCGCGTTGATGTTGCCCGCCTTGGCGTGACGGTTGTCCGTACGTGTCAGATAGCCGACGCCTGCCTCCCTGGCGAACGCCTCGATATGGGGCCTGCGGCCATCGTCGAGGATGAACACGCGCAACTTGTGCGCGGGCCAGTCCATGCTGCGCGCGGCGAAGACAGTTGGCTGGATGACGTTCAGCGATTCGTTGTACGTGGGGATGAAGACATCGACCGTCGGCCACTGCGTGGCATCCACCGGCAGCGGCTTGGGTTTGCGGTGCAGCGGCCAGGCGGTCTGCAGATAGCCGAGTGCCAGCACGATCCACGTATAGATTTCCGCCGCGAAAAGGATATAGCCTACGGCGGCTTCGGTGGGCGTGGCGAACTGCAGCGTCTGCGTGGAACGCCACCACATGTAGCGGCCCGCCATCAGCGTTGACAGCGCGATCATCGTGATCGTGGCCAGCCGGCCGGGTACGCGTCGCACGATCGACAAGCCGATCCAGATCACGGCGAACATCAGGATCTGATCCGCCAGCGGCAACGGCGTTGTGCTGACCGCGAGCACGGCGATAGCAGCGAGCACCAGCGAGACAGGCAGTACGAACGGAATGCGGCCGATGCGCGCCGACATCGTTTCAGTGACGTACGCCACGCGATTCCAGTCGGGCCGCGGCAACCGTTTCGATAGCTTGTACCGCAAACGGCTCATGCCGTGCCATACAGGTTCGACGATACGGTCGAGCGCGCGCCGCAGCCAGCCGGTGCGCTCGGGGTCGACCGTACCGCTGCGCTGTTTGCGCGGATCGGCTGCCAGTCGCACGCGGGGTTTCGGCGGACGCACGAACAGTCGCCAGATCCACGTGCCGGCGTGGATGTGATTGCGGTTGCGCCCATTGGCGACACCTAGCCGGGCGAGTGCGCGCCGATAGAGCAAGGTGGCCCACTCGGCGGGGATGTCGGGCTTGCCGGGGCGGGGCGGTTGGAAGAACAACCGCAGCAACCAGTCGCCGATATGCGGCTGGGCACTGGTGCTGGTGCCAACGCCGAGCTGGCGCGACAGCCAGTCGCGTACCGACGCGAACCGCATCCGCATACCCGGCGAGCGCGCATTCATGCCGCACTCCCCTCTGCGATGGCGGACTCGGGGGTGTCGATCCACGCGGCCAGCCACGATGCGAGGCCATTCAGATCGTGCGCGGCCTGCGAGTGCGGCGTGCTGCGACTAAAGCTCTCGCTGCGCGCCAGCGCATCGGGCACGCTGCTGTCCTCGTGCACGTGATAAGGCAACATCGCGGCGCCCAGCATCGCCTGCAGCATGGCGATGATGTCGACATGAAGCTGACGAGCAGGATTCAGCCGCGTGGCGAGATACCGCGCGGTCTTGCCGCGTGCAGCGAGGCTGTCGGCCAGGCGGCGCACCGTCAGGCAGGTCTCGGGCTGTGTCGGGAGCAGCACCAGCACAAGGTCAGCCGCGTCGATCGCCTGGTCCGCATGGGCGGAGGGCCACGGCGTGGTGTCGATCAGGATCGCGCCACCGTTGGGCAGATCCACGGCTTCCACCTGACGGGCGAGCCAGTTCGCGGGCAGGCGCTCCATCGCACCCGCTTCGACGCTGTCGCCCCAGGGGACGAACAGCACGCCATCGTCGCTGCGCTGGCCCGCTGCCGCCCATGACGCAGGCGCGGTAGCGTGCAGGCAGGCACCGAGTCCGTCGATGGCCGCCTCACGCAGGCCGAAGTGAAAACCCAGCACATTGCGCGGATCGCACTCCATGGCGAGCACCGCATGATTGCGCCACGCCAGCAGCGAGGCCAACTCCGCCGTGAGCGTGCTGCGTCCGGCGCCGCCCGTGGTGGACACGATTGCGATGGTCCGGCTCATGTCGCTCATCGGCCGTCTCCGCTGCGCACCTGCCGCTTGCCGCGTATCACCATGGCCTGCAACTGCGGCGGCAGGCGCACGGCGCGGCGTGGTCGGGGTGCTGTCCAGCGCGGCAGCCAGCGCAGCAGGTCGAGGCGCCACGTCAGCCACGCCAGTGGCGCCGCCAGGATCAGTCCCCAGATGAAGTAGCCGAGAAAGATGGGCATGGGTCAGTCCTGAGGTTTGAGTGGCACCGGATAGTGCTCGGGCAGCGCGCGTGCGGCACCCTGCGTGGCGCGCCGGGGTGTCACCAGCGGCAGCGTGGCCGGTGCGGGTGCATCGACGATGACGGTATCCCTGGAGGTTTCCGGCTGCGCGGGCGGATGGCTGTCCCGCTGCGCAGGCAGCCACGTGCTGTAGTCGGGCGGCGGATACTCGGCCACTTCGGCATCGAAACGGGTCAGCACTGCCGTGATGGATTCGGCATCGCCGCTGCGCAGGTCGCCCTGGAACAGATCGGCCATGGGTTTGCGGAACACGCGCTGGCAGACCGCATCCACATCGTCCATGCGGCAGGCGAAGAAGAAAGCGTAGAGACTGTCGGCGCCAGCCGTGCACAGATCGCCTGCGCGGCTCATCTGGCAGGCGCGCAGGGCGTCGATGTGCGCCACCTCCGGCAGCAGGGGCAGTTGCAGCAGCACATGCGGCAGCTTGACCATGCGGCTGCGGTCCACCGCATCGCGCACCAGTGCGATGAAGGTCGATGCGGTGACGTAGCCGCTGGCCGTGGTGGTCAGCACGGCCGACAGCGCTTCGTGATAGTCGGCAAGGATGGGCCGTGAGAACACCTGTCCTTGCAGGCCATCGATCATGGATTGCATACGCGCGAAAGGCGTGCGTTGCGCAACCACGGCATTGGCGCCGAGGTTCAGCATGAGCAGTTCGTAGTGCTGGCGCATGGCTTCGCGGTCCTCGCGGATCACGATTTTCAAGGCGCGGCCCGCACTGCGCCGCAACCGGTGGACCTGCCCCGCCAGCATCTCCAGGTCACGACTGCCGGCGTAGTGCAGGATCACAGTGGCTGCCACCGATTTGCTCGCGGTTGCCACTGCGGCTTCATTGCTATCCACCACGCGCCAGGATTCGGGGATAAAGCGCTCGCGCAGCACGGCGTCGCGACTGGCAATCACGCGATCCTCGTCCGGCGCCAGCATGCCCGCATCCTCCACGGCGCCCTGGTAGGTATCGGCGGCCACCATCAGCCGCTGCTCGTGCGGTGCAAAGCGCAGACGGATCACTTCACCGGCCACCACGGCCTGATCGTCGCGCCAGAAGGCCACTTCCCAGGTGTATTGCCCCTGCTGCTGAGATAACTGCACCGCTCCGGCAAAGCGTCCATGAAACCCTTGCAGGTCAGGCGGCGCGTGGCCCGCTTCGAGTTCGGGCGGTGCCATCACGAGCAGCAGCGCGCACCGCTCCTGCGCGCACCAATCGCCGAGACGTCCACCGGCCTGCGTCATTGCGGTGGCGTCCTGCCAGTCGATAAACGCTTCGGCACCTTCCACGAGGAACGGTGTGCCACGCGCGCCGCATTGATCCACTAGCGCGTCCAGGGCTTCCATCAATGCATCGATGCCGGCGCGGCCCGGCTGGGGTTGCAGGGCGCACAGGTTGGCACGCGCATGCATGGCGCGCGGCACGTCGATATCGAGGCCATGTTCGCGCAACGCGCCAGCAATGCCTGCCGCATCGCGGTTCGCCAGTACACAGGCGGGGCCGCGCAATGCAGATGCGGCGGTTTGCCAGAACAGCGCATCGCGCGCAGGCGAGGACCGCGCGTAGACCACGTGTGCCCGGCCCGGCGTCAGCGTGGCCAGTGCGGGCGCGAGTCCTTCGATGGCGAGCATGCTGCGCGCCTGCAGTCGCGCGAGCAGCGGGGCGCGCGAAGACGCAGGGGAAGAAGCGGGGCGGCTGGCGGCGTCGTTCATCGCTGGCTCGTTATCTCAATAGGCCGAGTAGGGGCGGACCGGCGTGGGCGGGAAGGGCACCGGCATCTGCCGCTTGTCGAACAGGTAGCGCAGCCACGCCATGGCGCGGTTCGGCGCGTAGTCTCGCGAGCGGTCGATCGAAAATCCCGCGCCCACCACCCAGTGCGGCGCGAACGTGTATTCCACCGTGGCGCCGAGCGTGTAGCTGAATCCACCGCCCGATCCGCCGCCATACTTTGCATCGCCGCTGAGTGCCTGCAGGTCCGGGCGCGTCGGGAAGAATGGCGCTTCGTCCTCGTACGTGAAGGACCACCCCGCCGAGCCGATGAAGCGCCACGACCACTTGGCGTAGCGGCCTGTCCAGTCCAGCGGAATGCCGAATGACACATAGCGCTGCGGGCTGTAGTAGCCGCCGTGGCCGAACGTGTAGAAGCGCTGGTTCTCCGAGTAGTGCCAGTAGTTGACCACCAGGCCGCTTGTCACGCGCTGGTCGCGCTGCGTGTAGACCGGCACATCGAAGCCCGTGCGCACTGTGACTTCGCGATTGGTTTTCACGTTGTCACCAGTGTAGAGGCCGTAACCGACGTCGGCAAACAGGCCGACGCGGCCCACGTCGCGCGCGTACCGCACGTGTACGCCATTGCGCACGATGCCGCCCCATGTCTCGCCCGTCACCGGGTCACGCGCGCCCGCGTACGAGATCAGGGAACTGGTCTGCGCGCGCCGCGAGATATCGACGGTCACGGCTTGCGCACCCAGGTCCGCGCGATAGCGGAAGCCACCTACCACGGTGGATTCGAGAAAGCCCAGCGGCGTGGTGCCGATATCGGCGCGCCAACTGTTGTAGGCACCGTCGTACTCGTAGCCAGCGGCCAGCGCCACACCTTTGTCGTTTTCGCCGATATTGCCGAGCCCAGCATTGCCCAGCGCGGGAATTTTGCCGAACTCGAGGTTGCGGATGCTGCTGGCGCCGCGCAGCGTGCCGGCATCGAGCAGCACGGTATCGGCATGAAAAAAGGCGTGGCCCGCGTAGCCGTTCGGAATCCGCACATAGAGCGGGATCTCGGTGGCATGGAGCTTGGAGATGCCATCGTCGCCGGACTTGTTCGACTGCATCACCGCTGTGGACACTTCGCCCTGTCGGCGCGCCTCCAGCCCGGCAAGCGCGCGTTGTGCGGGCGTGCCATCGGGGCCGGGGGTGACGCTCTCGCGTTGTTCCAGGCCGAGTGCCGAGCGATAGATCTGCGCGGCGTCGTTGAAATCGCCGCGAGACTGGGCGATGCGTCCGCGCTGCACCGTGATGTCGGCGCGATTCGGAAAACGTGCGTCGAGGGCATCCACGACTTCAGTGGCTTCGTCCTCGTGGCGCATCGCGGTGAAGCGGCGCGCTACCGACAGGCGTGTATCGATATCGTCCTCGGGTGTTTCGGCCAGCACGGTGCGCACGATGTCGAGCGCCTGCGTGGTGTCGCCGCGTCGCTCGTACTGACGTGCGAGCGTGAGTTGCGCGCCGGCGTCATGCGGCTGCGTGGCCAGCACCTGACGCGCGGCATCGGCGGCGCCCTTGTAGTCGCCATCGGCTTCGCGCAGATCGGCCAGTGTCAGCAGCCAGCGCCGGTCGGTCTGCTGCGCGGCGGGCACGGCGTCGAGCGTGCGCTGTGCCTGTTTCAAGTCGCCAGCATCGATCTGCCGGTCTGTCTCGCGCAGCGCCAGGCGCAGGGACTGGTCGGCCACGTCGCGACGTTCTTCGGGCGTGATGCCGGGCAGGGCGTTGGTCTCCGCGATCCATTGGCGCAGGGCATCGTCGCGATCGGCTGCGGCAAGCAGTTCGCCATAGCGCAGGCGGATGTCGATGTGCGGATCGCCGGGATGTGCGGCAAGCCAGTCGCTGACCAGTGCGAGTCCCTTGTCGGCTTCGCCCAATGCAATCCATTCGCGGCCAATCGACGCCAGCATGTGGCCGTCGTCCTTCGCTTCCACGGCCGCCTGTTCCAGCAATTGCCGAGCCTCGGCATCGCGCCCTTCGGCCACGCGCTGGCGCGCATCGCGCAGCATCTGCTGGGCCGCAAGGTTGTGGCCGAGATTGCGCATGCCTTCGGAGCGGTCGGCCTGCGGCACGGCAGCGAGGATGGTTGCAGCGGCGTCGATGTCATCGACGCTGTTCAGATACAGCGCGGTGGCATAGCGCATCTCGCTGTTCGGCGCGGTTCGCATGCCATCGTCCATTACGCTGCGGCCGAGTGCGGGCAGCCCAAGATCGCGATAGACGCGTGCGAGCGTGAAACGTGTCCACGGCGCATCGGGCTGCAGACGGATAGCGTCTTCGAGATTGTGGATGGCGGGGCTGCGCTTTTGTTGCGCGAGCAGGCGGTCCGCGCGGGTGGAGAGCAGGTCCGCACGCATCGCGCGCAGGTCGCTGGCCGAACCGCGCATGCGCGCTTCCTGGCTGGCGATCAGCGGGCCCACTTCATCGTCGCGGCCTTCCTTCTGCAGCAACTCGGCCAGCGTGCGCAGCGTGCCGACTTCCGGTTTGGGCCGCGCCAGCATCTTGCGCAACAGCGCCTCGGCTTCCGCGTCCTTGTTCTGCGCGACGAGCGCATCGGCCAGCACGGCCTCGGCGTTCTCGTTGTTGGGTTGCTGGGCGAGGGCCTGACGCGCCAGTGCTTCGGCTTCGGCGGGCTTACCTTGTTGGTTGGCCTCGCGCGCACGGGCGACCGTGCCCCAGAACGTGGCCGTGGCAATCAGACCGCGCCACTTGTTGCTGGGATCGAGCTGCTGCGCGCGCGTGAACAGTTCGCGTGCTTCGTCGTGACGACCTTCGCGCAACCGCACGAGTCCGAGACCGCCCACGACCTCGGCATCGTTACGGCGCTTCTGATACGCCTTTTGCAGCGCGATGTCGGCGTCACGCGTGTTGCCGCGTTCGAGCTGGTTCAGGCCGCGCTGCCGCGCCTGATAGGCCGGGTCTGCTTCCACCTTTTGCCGGGCGGTCGCGCGTTTGCCCAGCGCGGCCAGCGTTTCCTGTGCGGACTTGTCATCGGGCGCTTCTTTCACGTACCGCTCGAACCAGACGTAGTAGTTGGGGTCGTCGTTGACGCGATTGAGCGTACGGCGCCACAGGTCCAGTGCCGTGGTGCGGTCGCCGTCGGGCCGTTGCGTCATGCGATAGAGAATGCCGAGACCTTCCTGCCGCGTGGCTTCACGGTCGGTCAGCAGGTCTGCCAGCGCCAGTTGCAGGTAGTTGTCATCGGGATGCTCGCGCGTGCGGCGCCGCAGTTCCGAGATCGCCTCGTTGCGGCCTGCTGCAGTGCTCGACAGGATGCGGTAGTAGTCGCGCGCCAGATCGCCATCGGGCGCGCCGCGCGGAAACAGCTTGCGCAGGCGTGCCACGGCTTCGTCGTCCTTGCCGGTGCGCGCCGCGAGCCGTGTGGTGGCCATCTCGCGCTTGTCACGCGTGGCGATGCGGTAGGCGTCTTCCAGTTCGAGCGCGGCGGCGCTGCCCGGCGCGGCGGCCTGTAGTGCCTTGAGATACTTGTCCGCTTCGGCGGGGCGGTTCGAGCGGATCTCGATCAGCCCCATCAGTTTCAGGGCCTCGGGCTGCCTGGGATCGATGACGAGCGCTTTTTCCAGAATGCCGCGCGCCATGTCGGCGCGATTCTTGGCCTCCCACATCCGGGCGGCCGACAACAGTTGCGCCATCTGCGCGGACGGTGCGGCTGCGGATGCTGGCGCTGCATTGGCAGCGAGGCCGGGAAGGGCGGGACTGGCCAGCAGCAGCGCCAGCGCAGGGGCTAACGCGTGGCGGGGCATGTGGCATCCCAGGCCGGCACCAGCGTGCCGTCCGCTTCGAAGCGGAAATGTTCTTCCAGATAGCCAAGCCCGAACAGCGCCAGCACCTGGCTGTAGTAACCGAATGGCTCCTGCGCGGCCAGCGTGCGGGCGCGGCTTACCTGCTTGGCAGCCACGCCGTCCTGCCCCAGCGCGGCGAGGTAGGGCGCCACGGCTGCGGAGAATCCGCCGTTGCCAGCGTTCGGGCCGAACGTGCCCGCTTGCGTATCGACGTGCTCGGGCGGGTGGCCATGCGTGGCCACGTAGTCGGCCATCGGACGGAATGCCTGCAGCGCCGTGGTGCGCAGCGGGTCGCGCGGGGCCATCATGCCGATCCAGAGATAGACGCGGATCGCGTTGTACGAGCCGTTGGCCAGCGTCTGCGTATCGGGCACGAAGCCGCGCCCCTTCTGATAACCGACCCAGTCCGGCGAGAAGCCCTTCGGCGCGGTATCGACGATGAGTTTGGCCGAGGTCTCCACCAGTGCCTGCCAGCCGCTTTCCTCGGGCAGTGCTGCGGCCAGGCGCCGCATGACGGGCATCGGCACATAGCTGGGATTGAGCCGCCAGAGATCGGGCGAGGGATGGAAACCCACGGGCCCCGGCAACAGCGTGCGGCCCAGGCCAGGCAGGACCGCCGTTTCCTCACGCATCACGCGACGCGCCATCAGCGTGCCCAGTGCCGTGTAGCGGCGCTCCTTCCAGAGCCGGCCCGCTTCCAGCAGCGTGTAGGCGATCCACAGGTCGGCATCGGAGGCGGGGTTGGCATCGAGCACGCCCCACTTGCCGATTTGATCGCCTTCGGTGTGCTTGCCCCAGATCCACGCGGGCAGATGTGCCACGAGATCGCCCTGGGCGAGGTTGTTCTCGGTCCAGGTCAGCAGCTTGTCGAAGGTGGCGCGGTCATTGGCGGCCAGCGCAAAGAACAGGCCGTAAGCCTGTCCTTCGGACACCGTGGCCTGCTGCGGCGTGCTGGCGTCGATCACGCGGCCATCCGGGCTGATCGTGGTGCGGCGGAAGGCTTCGTAGTCGGGCCAAGGGCAGGTGGCGGCGAAGCCGGGCGCGACGCCACCCAGCGCGCAGGCCAGCAGGCAGCCCGCAGCCATCCGTCGCAGCCAGCCCTTCGTCCTTGGCACGTCAGCCACCATTGCGCCGCGCCGCGAGCCGGCCCAGCGCCCAGAACAGCGTCAGTGCCACGAGCAGCCCGGCCAGGATGCCGGCCACGGCCAGCAGCGCCGGATGCGCCGACATCTTCATCCAGAGCCGCGCATACCAGGGCAGGTTGCCGACGTAGTAGGTGTCGCCCAGCCGCAGCCCCTCCAGCTCGCGCTGCCGGATCACGGTCAGGTCGCCACGGATCTGCGACACCTTGCCGGGATCTTCCAGCACATCGAGCACGTCTCGCACGCGTTCGTCGCTCGATGCGGTGATCGCCACCACGCTGCGCTGTTCTGCAAATGGCGATTCAAAGCCGATCAGCGCCGCCATCGGGCCATCGGCGGTCAGGATCGCGCGGCCCGCCGGCGAGATGTTCTCTTCCTCGATCCCGCTGAGCCAGTTCGACCATGCATGGGTGCGCTGGTCGCGCAGCGTGATCTCGGTCTTGCCGCGTTCGATCAGCAACGGCAGGGACTTGCCCCAGCCCTGCAGCACCTGCGCGGCGCTGCCCGTGCCGATCACCACCAGATTGCGATCCTTGACCGATTCGATCGACTTGGCCGGCACCACGGTCACGCGCAGCGACGGCAGGCCGGTCCACTTGCCCATATGGCCAAGCACGGTCAGCAGCGCTTCCTGATCGGTGGCGGTGGGCGCATCGGGCATCACGATGGCGGTGTCCGAGAGGTCCGCCATGCGCGTGAACGGATAGCCGCTGTTGGCGAAGAAGGCGAGGTTCGGCATCGCCGCGTAGTGCAGGAAGCCGCTGAAATCGATCGACGAATCGGGGTCCACCGCCGCACGCGCCACGTTGGCGGCGGTGGACGAGCACAGCCCGGTTTTCTGCGAATCGATATGGAACCGGAACTGCATCTGGTTGTTGCTGCCCACACGGAACGCGGGGATCAGGATCGAGTTGCTGACCGTGGCGCTGCCGCCGGACAGCAGCGGCACGGCTACCACGTTCTCGTCGGTCTGCACCGTCAGCGGCTTGAGCCGGTACGAGCGCACGAGCTGGTCGTTGACGTCGATGCTGAGTACCGAGTCGTTGTACGTGGACGGCGCGGTGTAGCGATACTTCATGCTCAGCGGCACGGCACGGTCGTTCCAGCCGAACAGGTCGGCCGGCACGCGCAGGTTCACGCGGATGGCGTCGGGTGTGGCGCCCGATACCTGCAACTGCTGCGGATCGGTCACCAGTTCCTTGAACATGACCGGACGATCCACCGGTGCCCAGGCGGGCGCGTCATACGGGCGGCGTGGCTTGCCGAGGTCCACCGACTGCACGGCGGCGCGCGGGCCTGCCATGCCAGCCTTGCCAAGCACCACGGCGTTGGCGGCGATTTCAAGCTCCTGCGGCGTGCGGCCGGCCAGCACGAGCAGTTTGCGCGACGGATCGGCCGGATTCGGCATCACGCTGACCGACGGGCCTTCGATCTTCTCGATGCGGATGCCGTCGGGCTGGGCATTGGGCAGTACCAGCGCAATCGCGTTGGTATCGGCTGGCGCGGTGCGTGCCACGGGGAAGCGCAGTTCGCGATAGCTGGCCAACGCGCCCAGCCACGACGCCACCACGCCAGCGGCGCGCAGTGTTGCGGGATCGGCACCGGCGGGCAGCATGAACGGCACGGTCACGCGGCGATTGTCACGCCGGTCGAAAAACGGCGCGGGCAGCAGCGCCAGGCTGTCGGGCAGCGTGATGCCGGCCTTGGTCAGCGTCAGCGAACTGGTGGGGCTGATGTCGGTCCACAGGCTCGAATGGTACGGGTCCTCGCAATGATCGAGCGTGTAGTGCGCGATCATCTGCACGTTGATGCGATTGAAGTCCGTAAAGAAGCGGGGATCCAGATCGATCTCACGCGAAATCTGCTGGCCCGCGTGTTCCTTGTCTAGCGGAATCGTGGCCACGACTTCGTCGTTGAGCCGCACCTTCAGGTGTGAGAGCGGATAGATCAGCGAGGGCGAATACGTGAAGACGAGCTTCAGCTTGGCGGCGGTCACCACTTCGTCCAGACGTACGCCGACATTGACGGTGCGGTCCGGGTCCAGCCCGCGCAGCGGGATCGTGTAGTTCGCGCCCATCTGGGCGAAGGTCAGGGTCTGGCTGCGCCCCGGGGGCAGGGCAGTGGCATCGGAGGCGGGGGCGGATGCCGGGGTGGAAGGTGTGACTACGGTCGGGGGCGGGGACGTTCGGGTGGTCTGTGCCGCCGCATCGGGAATGCCTCCCGCTGGAAAGGTTGCAGGCAGCAGCGCCAACAGCAGGGCCGGTCGCAATCTGCGGAGTCGGACGTGTCGCAGGCCTGACAGGAGTTCCTTCATATGGGGCGCCCTGTGAAGATTGCGCAGCAGTTCACTGCGGAGAGAAGGTACTGCGTGGCGAATATAGCACGTGGAAAACGGCCAGCAGCAAGGCTTTCCGGGCGGCATGCAGTGAATTAAGAAAGATTCAATTCAGACCCGCGTTGGTATTTAAATAATTAAATTCTGAAGCGCCGAAATTGCCGGAGTGCGGTAAGTTCGACAATTTCCTGAAGCGCGGCATGCAGATTTTGCATAAGGGCAGGAAGGGGCGTGTGGAAGAATGCCGGTACACCTTTCTCTTTCCGAGCCTTCGAAAATCGCCATGTCCCAAGCTGCCGCCGAACCCATCGTCTTCCTGAATGGGGACCTGCTTCCCGTCTCCGAAGCCCGCATTCCTGTCCTCGACCGGGGCTTCATCTTTGGCGACGGCATTTACGAGGTCATTCCCATCTACAACGGCAAGCCGTTTCGCGGGGCGCAACATCTGGCGCGCCTGGCGCGCAGCCTGGATGGCATCGGCATTCCCAATCCCTATACGGAATCGGAATGGCACGCACAGATCCAGAAGGTGATCGATGCCAACGGACTGGCTGACCAGATGATCTACATGCAGGTCACGCGTGGCGTGGCCAAGCGTGCGCATGCCTTCCCGAAGGAAGTCACGCCTACCGTGCTGATCATGACCAATCCGATGGTGCTGCCTCCGGCTGCCTCGGTGCAGCAGGGCGTGGCATGCGTGACGATGGAAGACCGCCGCTGGCTCAACTGCCAGATCAAGTCCACGTCGCTGCTGGGCAATGTGCTGGCGGCCCAGGTGGCGGCCGAGGCTGGCGTGACCGAGGCCATCCAGTTTCGCGACGGCTATCTGACCGAGGCATCGGCCTCCAATGTGTGGGTGGTCAGCCAGGGCCGCGTGGCCGCGCCGCCGAAGGACAACCTGATCCTGGAAGGTATCCGCTACGGCCTGATGGAAGAACTGTGCGCCGCGATGGACATCTCGTTCACGGCGCGCCGGATTGCGCGCGACGAAGTGTTCGGCGCCGACGAGGTGATCATCTCGTCGGCCAGCAAGGAACTGCTGCCGGTGGTGACCATCGACGGCAAGACCATCGGCGCGGCCAAGCCGGGTCCGGTGTTCCAGCGCCTGTATGCGGCATATCAGGCGGCCAAGGCGGCGCTCTGATCGCCTGCTGCCCTGGGGGATGGCCGCGTGCTAGGATGGCCGCGGACCAACCACCGACAGGAGGCGGCTCATGGCCAAGCGCGAGCGCAGCCGGCGGGTCATCAAGGAAGAGGTGAGCCGACGCATTCAGCAGATCGACGAGATCGCGGACGAGGGCATGCGCGTGCGTGTGCCCGATCCGGTGCCGCACGCACGCGATGCGCGGGGCCGCAACTGGGACATGGGACGCTTCGGCAATGCGCGCGGCTACGAGCAGGCGATCCGCGCCGTCGTGGACGATGTACGCGACGAGTTCGATCTCGGTGACGATCCTCCGAGCGCTGTGCCGAACCCGTTCGGCAACTAGGCGTTCTCAGCCAGGCAGTCCCGGCCAGGCCGTCTGCGGCTGCCAGCCCGCGATAGCCGCAGCCGGCAGGGGCTGCGCGAACAGGAAGCCCTGTCCCACGTGGCAGCCTTGTTCGAGCAGAAACTGGCGCTGGAAGGTGCTGGTCACGCCCTCTGCCACCACGTTGAGATTGCGGGCCCGGCCGATGCGGATCACCGCCTCCACCAGCGTCCGCGTGGCCTCGCTGGTTTCCAGGTCAAGCAGGAAACTGCGATCCAGCTTGATTTCTTCCACTGGCAGGCGCGTCAGCCGGCTCAGGCTGGAGAACCCCGTCCCGAAGTCATCGATCGACAGCCGCACACCAAGCCGCCGCAGCGTGGCGATGGTTGCGATGGCTGTCTCCGCCTCGGCGGCCTGTTCCAGGAAGACGCTTTCCGTAATCTCGATGGTCAGCTCGCCCGGGGAGAGGCCGTTGGCCTGCAGCGCTTGCGCCACTACCTCGGAGAGACCGGGATCGCGGATCGACAGCGGCGACAGGTTGACCGACATTGCCGGCACGGCCGTGCCTGTCTGACGCCATTGGGCCTGCTGTGCGCAGGCCTCGCGGATGGCCCAGTAGCCCAGTTCCACGATCAGGCCCGACTCCTCGGCCAGCGGCACGAAGACCGCAGGCGGCACATCGCCCCGTCGCGGATGTGGCCAGCGCGCCAGGGCTTCCACCGCCCACAGGTTGCCGGAAGCCAGGTGGATCTGCGGCTGGTAGTGCATGCGCAACGCGCCATCGGCAATGGCATCGCGCAGTTCGAGTTCGAGCGCACGCCGGTCACCGAGCCGGCGCGCCAGCGACGCATCGTAGACGCACACGTGGTTGCCGCGCTCCCGTGGCCGGCGCCGCTTGGCCTGATAGACGGCCAGGTCCGCATGGTGCAGCAGCGTGGCGCGGTCCCGGCCGCCATCGCCGCCCGGGCCGCCCAGCACACTGATGCCGATGCTGGCCGACGGTATCAGGCGATGGCCGTGCGTCAGCACGACCGGTGCCGACAGCGCGTCGAGCAGCGCATGGGCGGCGGCAAGGGCGCGGTCCTGTGCGTGGTCGGGCAGCAGGATCGCGAACTCATCGCCCGAGAGCCGGCCTGCGACAGCGTCGGCATGGCAGTTCAGTGCCACGAGTTGGAGCCGCGCAGCCACTTCGGTCAGGAATCGGTCGCCCGCGCCGTGGCCCTGCACATCGTTGACATGCTTGAAATCGTTCAGGTCGATGAACAGCATCGACAGGGGCGTGCCGCCGGCATTGGCCTGGGCCACGGCGTCGTCGGTGCGCGATAGCAGCAACTGGCGGTTGGGTAAGCCGGTCAACGCATCGTAGGAGACCAGGCGATGGATGCGGTCCTGCGCATGGTCGCGCGCCAGCGCCAGCGCGCAGAGATTGGTGGCCACGGCCACCAGGTTCTCGTGGAAGGCGTCGGGCAGGCGCGGCTCGGCAAAGCACAGTGCGAAAGTGCCGAGCACACTGCCATCGGCGGCGCGTACCGGAGTCGACCAGCTAGCGGCGAGTCCGGCGGCCAGCGCCGCTTCGCGCAGCGGTTCCCAGCGGGAATCCCCGGCAATGTCGTAGACGGCCACGGGTTGGCCCAGAAAGGCGGCGGCACCGCAGGACCCCGATTCCAGCCCGATGGGCAGGTCGCGGAATGGCGCCAGCGCGGCCGGGTCGGCCGAGGGCATGGCCACGAGCTTGAGCCGGCCATGCTCCACGCGCATGACGGCCGCAATAGCGCCGGGAGACATGCGCTCCACGCTGCGACACAGGTCGGCCATGATGTGGTGCGAGGGGACGTCGCGTGCCAGGGCCGCCACCGCCTCTGCCGCGGCGGCCAACAGGGTGACCTGGTTGCGCGCGTTGACAGCGACCACGGCATTGATCGCCTGTTCCAGCGCCTGGGTACGCATGCTTTCTGACTTTCTCTTTTTATGGGAAATACGTGAGTACACGCGCCCGGCGATCTCCCTCAATCGTCGTACCTCTGCATGCACCCCGGGAGTGTAAGGCGGCTATCCAATGGCCAGAGGCAGGGTTTGCCCGCGCTTTTGTAGAAATGACAATGCGGTCAACCCCTCTTTCGGGGTCGTGCGGGCATACGGGCCTTGATGGAGGCGGATCGCGCCGTGAAATCGGCGGAATTAGAGGGTTTACTCAGGAGCGGACAATGAAGCGGCCGAGCCCAGCATCAATCCACGGTGACGATGATCGCCACGCGGCGGTTCTCTGCACGGCCAGCGCTGGTGTCGTTGTCGGCAATGGGCCGCGTCTTGCCCAGGCCGCGCACCACCAGGCGGTCGCGCGTGAAGCCGCACGCGCCCAGCACGCGGGCCACCGCTTCGGCGCGGCGCATGGAGAGCCGCAGGTTGTACGCGTCGGAGCCGGTGTTGTCGGTGTGGCCGTCTACGTGCAGCACGTCGATGCCGGCTTCGCTGAGCCGCCGGCCGATCCGGATAACCGTGGCCGTCTGGTCCAGCGAAATAGCGTCGTCGTCGAACTTGAACAGCACCTTGTTCGTACGCCCCAGTTCCCAGCCGTGGTCCGTCAACTGAAATCCCTGGTCTTTCAGGACGCTGACCTGGGCGGGCGTGAGCTTGCCAACCGGTTCGGGTTCGGGCGGGCTGGTCGCGCAACCGGCCAGCGCAAGCATGATGACCGTAGTCTGTATCAGCAGTGCGCGGCGGGTGAGCTCGGACATGGTCGTCAGGCCTGCCGTTGCGGCGGAGCGGTCTCGGCAGCGTGCCAGGTGGCCCCTGAATCCCGCTTGGCGCCGTACATGGCGGCGTCGGCGGCGTGGAGCAGGGCCGCGCCATTGCGGGCATGCACCGGGAAGACAGCCAGTCCGATACTGAGCGGCGCCATGACCGAGTTGCCGTCGGGCAGGTCGATGGGTACGTTCATCGCGTCGAGGATGCCCTCGGCGGCGCGGATTGCATCCTCGGGCTGGCGCAATGCCTCGATCAGGACGGCGAACTCGTCACCGCCGAGCCGGCCCACGGTGTCGGATTCACGCAGGCAGCCCCGGATGCGCTCGGCAATGCCGACCAGCACGACATCGCCTGCCGCGTGGCCATGGCGATCGTTGATGCCTTTGAAATCGTCACTGTCTAGATAGAGCACGGCGGCGTACTGGTTGCGGGCGGCTGCGGTGCGCAGCGCCTGATCGAGCGCTTCGGCAAACGCGGCACGGTTGAGCAATCCTGTCAGCCCGTCGTGGGTGGCGCGGTGCGCCAGCGAACGGTTCTCCCGCTGCAACTGCTTTTGCCAGGCTTCCAGTTCGTCGAGCAGGACATTGAAGTCCTCGGACAACGCGTTCAGTTCCTCGATCCGCGCTGGCGGCATGCGCTGGCCGAAAGCCCGTTCGGACCGCACCGCGTGCGCCACCCGCATCAGGTTGCGCAACGGATCGATGATGTCGCCCAACATCCGGCTGGACATGTAGTGCGCGCCCACGGCGGTCACCAGCAGGCACGCAATCAGCCCCAGCGTGCCTTGCAGCAGGAAGTGGAGCAGGGCGATGGGGTCGCCCACCACACGCACGGTGCCTACCTGCTGGGACTCATGGATGATCGGTTGCTCGGCAGGGCCGGAGGTCAGCAGTTCCCCGGCAATCTGGCGCAACGCCGGAAAGCGGTCCTGGCCGGGCCGCCGCCATGTGGCCAGCAACTGGCGGTCGCCGTCGTAGACCGCCACGGTGGCCACGTCCTCGGTGGAGGCGATGACCGACAGCGCATCGGCGGCAGCGGCCTGGTCGCCAAACACGACCGGGGCTTCCACCGTATAGGCGATGGAACGCGCCACGAGCCGCAGGTTGTGATCGGCATAGGCGCGCAGCGCGGTCATGCCAAGCAGCGTCAGGGAGATGCCAGCCATGAGCACCGCGATCAGCGCCACGCTCAGGTGGATGCGCCGCAGCGCGCCGTACAGCGTGGGGCGGGGGGGCGGGGGCGCAGAGGAGGGGCGGCGGCCGGGCAGGTTCATGGCGCTGCCGCCTTGCGGCGTCCCAGTTGCAGCACCCCCGGATGAACGTGGATGCCGCTGCGCGCGATGGCGTCGAGATTGATCCGGAACGACACCTGGCTGTCCCGGATGCTCAGGCAGAACATGCTGCCGCCTTCACACTCGAAATCCTCTTCTGCGATCACCAGCACGGGTTTGCCTACGAATGCGGAGGTGAGCTTGCGGCGGCGGGCTTCGTCCATGACGCCGATGTAGAGGGCGTCGCACCCGGGAATGAGGGCATCCGCGAGCATGTCCACGCGCCGGGATTCCACGAGCCGGCCCGTCGATAGCGTGCCGCCTTCCATCAGCTTGGCGGCGTAGCGTGCGCCCGTATCCACGCACAATTTCACCGTTTCGCGCTCTTCCGGCCAGCGCGCATAACTGAGCAGACTCATCACCACGCGCGCCACGGCTTCGGGCCGCGAGGGGCCGGCAGGCAAGGCCGATCCGGAAGAGGTGGGAGCGGGCGCAGCAAGCGATGGGGCGGGCGCCGAAGCTGCCGACGCAGGCGGCGATGACGCCACTGCCGATCTGGCGCAAGGCAATGCGATCACCACCGCCAGCAGCGCCGGCAGGGCCGGGCGGGCAAGGCGGTGCAGAAGATGACGCGCGGCGAGCAGGTGAAACGCAGGGCGCGGCAATGGAGCGGCTGGCGTGATGTCTGACAATCCGGGGAGTACGGGCAGTACTGGAAATCGGGCGTGTGGATAACTCCATGGAAGTGTCGGCTTGGTTTGCAAAAACTGTAGCCACAAAAACCTGCGCCCGCACCGGTCCAAATGCCCTAGTGCGAGCGGTGGACGCTGTGCTAGAGTTTTTGCCACTCCCGCTTGTCCTGAAGTCCTGAAGCAATCGAACCGGAGGCACGCCATGGCGACCGAATCCAGACCGCAACTCAAAGCTTTCGTGCAGACCGCGCCGCAGGCTGGGCGCTACGTATGGATCATCTCACTGGTGGATTTCAGTGCGCAGCAGATCCGGCGCAGCATTGTCTCGGACGAGACCTTCACGACGTCCGACGCCGCGCGCGTGGCCGGCGACGCGGAACTCAAGGCGATGGCCGAGGACCACTGAAGGCGGGCCCGCCCCTGTCCTTCATGCCTTTCCCATCCTTTGCTTCACATCGGGAATCCCACGATGCGGTGACAGCGGCGCATGCCGCCATGCTAGGATTTCCCGCCGATTCCTCCGGAGACACCTTCATGGCAAAGCAGGTCTTCTCGCGTACGCAGTATCTCGACATCCTTAACGACAGCCTGCGGCGCCATCCCGGTTTCCAGCCCGGCATGGCGTTCGTGTTCCTGCCACCGGGCGCCAGTGCCACCCAGGCAGCAGGCGTGGGTTGCACCGGGCCGATGGACGCCATGCCTGTCTATTGCGAGATCGAGCGCGTGGCGTCGGGGCTGATCGAGGTGAAGGGGTAGGTTGGGAAAGAAGTAGGACAACCCATGAAAAAACGCACTCCGAAGAGTGCGTTTTTCGTTTCTGGCGAACCCTCCGGCGAGGGTCTGCCCAGAGTCTGGCGATTCAGTCCTCGTCTTCCTCGTCGTCGAGGAATTCGCGGCGCAGCATCCAGTTGGCGATGGCTTCGTCGCAGATATTCTTGAGCTTGCCCTTTTCGGGCAGTTTGTCGAACAGCTGGAAGTTGACCAGTGCCATGCCTGCGTCGGTGATGTAGAACAGGCGTTCGGGCTCGTCGTAGTGCACGACGCGACCGTCGATGGCAGTGTCGTCGCCTTCGGCAGGCATGTCCTCGAGTTCCACCACGCGGCACGTGAAGCGCGGGCTGCGGGTGTGGGTCAGGTACTCGAACTCGTCGTGCGACACATTCCCGGCCTTGTCGGCGATAACAGCGAAGCCCCAGATGAACCGGGGCATCGGCAGATCGGACAGATCGTCAATCTCGTCCATGGTGTTCTCCGTGATGCAATAGGCGGCATTATCGCCGAAGTCCTGCCGCGTGGGTCGATCGCCGCACCCGCCGCTTCGATTCCCGTCAATCCAGCATGTATCCCCGGGCCAGCGCCCCGAAATCCTCCAGCTCCTGCGTCTGCCAGGCGGCATCGTGCCCCAGTTCCTCGGCCAGGATCTCCGCCACGCGCGGCGCCCCGGCCAGGGCGGCCCGGGCGTCGAGGAACAGCGCGCGGTTGCGGCGGCCCAGCACATCTTCCACACGGCGCGCGAGTTCGTGCCGCGCGGCAAAGCGGACGTGCGCCTCGGTCAGGCCCGAGGCCGGCACGATGATGGCGTCCGCGCCGGGCAGCGCCTGCACCAGCGGCAGGTCGGCGCCGTAGTAGCGGTCGGGCGATCCGCTCTGCGCGGGCGGCAGGTTCTCCGGCACGCCTGCGGCGCCGTGCAGCGGCAGGTCGGCCGTCCGGCACGGTGCGGCGCGCACCAGCTGGCGTTGGATGGCCGTGTCCATCACGTCCTCTGCCATCTTGCGGTAGGTGGTCCACTTGCCGCCGGTCACGGTGATCAGGCCGGCTTTCGAGACCAGGATGGTGTGCTCGCGCGACAGCGATGCGGTGGATGCTTCGCCGGTGGCTTTGACCAGAGGCCGCAAGCCGGCCCAGACACTGGTCACGTCGGCACGGCTCGGATCGCGGGCAAGATAGCGCGCCGCTGTCTCCAGGATGAAGTCGATATCGTCGCTGGCGGCACGGGGCTCCAGCGGCAGGTCCTTGCGCGGCGTATCGGTGGTGCCCACGATCACATGGCCGTTCCAGGGGACGAGGAACAGCACGCGGCCATCGTCGGTTTTCGGGATCAGGATGGCGCGGTCGCCGGGCAGGAAGCTGCGTGGAATGGTCAGGTGCACGCCCTGGCTGGGTGCCACCATCGTGCGTGCCTGGCTGTCTTCCATCTGCCGCACCGCGTCTACCCACACACCCGTGGCGTTGATCACGCAGTCGGCGCGCAGCGTGAACGTGGCATCGCCGAGCGCGTCCTGTGCCGTGACGCCCGTGACCACGCCGTTCGACTGGGTCAGGCCGGTCACGCGCATGTAGTTGACGGCCGTACCCCCTACGTCGAACAGCGTGCGCATCAGCGCCATGGCCAGCCGCGCATCGTCGAACTGGCCGTCGAAATAGAGATTGCCGCCGCGCAGCGGTCGTCCGCCCACATGTTCGGCCAGGGTAGGGGCGGCTTCGAGCGTCTCGCGGTGGTTCAGCCAGCGGCTGCCCGAAAGGTTCAGCCCGCCGGCCAGCATGTCGTAGACCTTCAGGCCGATGCCGTAGAACGGCTGGTCGAACATCTGGTAGGCCGGCACCACGAAGCCGAGCGGCCAGACCACATGCGGCGCATTGCGCGCCAGCAGGCCGCGTTCGTGCAAGGCTTCGCGCACCAGCCCGATATTGCCCTGGGCGAGGTAGCGCACGCCGCCATGCACAAGCTTGGTGGCCTTGCTCGACGTGCCCTTGGCAAAGTCGGCCGCTTCGAGCAGCAGGGTGCGATAGCCGCGCGCCGCGGCGTCGACGGCAGTGCCCAGGCCCGTGGCACCGCCGCCGATGACGATGACATCCCAGCGCGCCTCGCGCGACAGCGTGTTGAGCAGTTCGCCGCGAGAGGGCGGCTGGACCGGAGGTACGGTGATTGGCATGGGGGCTTGTCTGTTTAATGTGCGGTGGAATCGTCGTCGCGCGCCCAGTCACGGGCTCGGTCCACGGCGCGATGCCAGCGCGCGATGCGGTGGTCGCGTTCGTCTGCCGACAGCTTCGGCTCGAAACGCTGCTCCACCTGCCATTGATGTGTGATTTCCTCGGGGCTGGTCCAGTATCCGGTAGCGAGTCCGGCCAGATAGGCGGCGCCCAGCGCCGTGGTTTCCGTGACGCGCGGGCGCACCACGGCGGTACCGAGCAGATCGGCCTGCATCTGCATCAGCAGGTCACTGCGTGACGCGCCGCCATCCACGCGTAACTCCGCCAGCGAGATCCCGGCGTCCTTCTGCATGGCGTCGAGCACATCCACGCTTTGCAGCGCAATGGATTCGAGCGCGGCGCGGGCGATATGCGGGCCACCCGTGCCACGCGTGATGCCGACCAGCGTGCCGCGCGCGAACGGGTCCCAGTGCGGCGCGCCGAGTCCGGCAAAGGCCGGCACCAGCACCACGCCGCCGGTGTCCGCGCACTGGCGCGCCAGCGGGTCGACCTCGGGTGCGCTGTGGATCAGCTTGAGTCCATCGCGCAGCCACTGGATCGTGGCGCCGCCCATGAACACGCCGCCTTCGAGGCAATACTGCGTGTCCTGTCCGATCTGCCAGCCGATGGTGGTGATTAGCCGGTTCTGCGACGTAACCGGGCTGTTGCCTGTATTCATCAGGATGAAGCAGCCCGTGCCATAGGTGTTCTTGGCCATGCCCGGGTAGAGGCAGGCTTGCCCGAACGTGGCGGCCTGCTGGTCGCCAGCGATGCCGGCGATCGGAACTTCCACGCCGAACAGTCGCGCCGACGTGCGCGCCACTTCGCCGCTGGAGGGCGCCACTTCGGGCAGGAGACTGCGGGGGATGTCGAGGATGCCGAGCAGTTCGTCGTCCCAGCGGAAATCGTGGATATTGAACAGCAGCGTGCGCGAGGCGTTGGACACATCGGTCACATGCCGCGCGCCATCGGTCAGTTGCCAGATCAGCCAGCTATCCACGGTGCCAAAAGCGAGTTCGCCACGCTCGGCACGGGCGCGGGCGCCGTCGTAGTGATCCAGCATCCAGCGCAGCTTGGTGCCCGAGAAATAGGCGTCGATGATCAGGCCGGTCTTCTGCTGGAAGGTGTCGCCATGGCCAGCGGCCTGCAGGTCCTCGCACATCGAGGCAGTGCGGCGGTCCTGCCAGACCAGTGCGCGGCCCACGGGTTCGCCGGTCTTGCGGTCCCACAGCACGCTGGTCTCGCGCTGGTTCGTGATGCCGATGCCCACGAGCTGCGAACCGCTGACGTTGGCATCGGCCAGAACCTCGTGCGCCACGGCCAGTTGCGATTGCCAGATTTCGTAGGGGTCGTGCTCGACGTGCCCGGGATGCGGATAATATTGCCGGAATTCGCGCTGGGCGATCCGCACCACATTGCCCGCGTGATCGAACAGGATGGCGCGCGAACTGCTGGTGCCCTGATCCAGAGCGAGTACATAGCGCGGCTGCGCAGCGTGTGTCGATGTCATGCGATCCATCCGCAATGGTTGAATTGAGTACCTATGTCCGAATCTGCTTTCCGCGATACCAATGTCGTCAGCCACATCCGCGCAGGCATTGCCGCGCGCAGCCCGTTCGATCCCGCCGCGCATCTGCGGCTGATGGTCGTTGATGCCCAGGTGGGTTGGTTGCCGCGCCGCCATGCGGAGATACTCACGGGGATGGGCGATGTCATCGGGCCGGAAGAGCAGGGCGCCGTGGCGCTGCTGCCGGGCTGTATCGATGCCGCATCTCGCAACGCCGTGCTGGCCGCTCTCGCACCCAAGCTGGCCGATGCCGGCCACGTACGCGGCTGGCGCAATGAACTGTTTGCCGTGACCCCGGCGCTCGATGCGAAGCCGTTCGCGGTCATCGAACGTGCGGCGGCGCGGTTCCTGGGCCTGCTGACGTTTGCCTCGCACATGAACGGCATTGTCGAGGGGGCAACGCCCGCGCTGTGGATCTCGCGCCGCAGCCCGTCCAAGTCCGTGGACCCCGGCATGTGGGACAACCTTGTGGCCGGTGGCGTGCCGGCTGGCAGCGATCCGCTTGAAACGCTGGTTCGCGAATGCGACGAGGAATCGGGCATTCCGCCCGCGCTGGCCAGCCGGGCCGAGGCCCACGGCGTGATCGATGTCCTGCGTGAAATCCCCGAAGGCGTGCAGTGGGAGCGGGTGTACGCATACGACCTGCTGCTGCCGGCGGACTTCGTGCCGCACAACCGCGACGGCGAGGTAGCCGAGCACCGGCATATCGGTCCTGCGGCATTGCTTGATATCATGGCGGCCCGCGCCATGACCGTAGATGCCACGCTGGTGACGCTGGATGCCCTTTGCCGACGCGGCTGGGCGGCCATCCAGCCCTGATCTCCACGCCTTGCGGTCCCGGCCTGCATAACCTCGAATGTCTTCAGCCCGATTGTTCCAAGATGAGCGCCACTGGATTTATCCTCACCCTTTCCTGCCCTGACCAACCGGGCATCGTGCATGCCGTATCGGGCCTGCTGTTCCAGAATGGCTGCAACATCGTCGATTCCGACCAGTACGGCGACGCGTTCACGGGCCGCTTCTTCATGCGCGTGCATTTCAGCGCCGCGCCCGGTGGCCCTGGCCTGAACGAACTGCGCGCAGCTTTCGCGCCGGTGGGCGACCAGTTCGGCATGCAGTGGGATGTGTTCGACGCCACGATCAAGCCGCGCGTGATGATCATGGTGTCGAAGATCGGCCATTGCCTGAACGACCTGCTGTTCCGCGCCAAAGTGGGCGGCCTGCCGGTGGAGATCGCGGCCATCGTGTCGAACCATCGCGACTTCTATCAGCTGGCTGCGTCGTACGATGTGCCGTTCTTCCACCTGCCGTTGATGAACGCCTCGGCCGAACAGAAGTCCGCGCAGGAAGCGCGCGTGTTCGACGTGGTGCGCGAGCAGAACATCGACCTTGTGGTGCTGGCCCGTTACATGCAGGTGCTGTCCGACGACCTGTGCCGCAAGCTCGAAGGCCGCGCGATCAATATCCACCACTCGTTCCTGCCGAGCTTCAAGGGCGCCAAGCCTTATTACCAGGCCCATGACCGCGGCGTGAAGCTGATCGGCGCCACGGCTCACTACGTGACCGCCGATCTGGACGAAGGCCCGATCATCGAGCAGGAAATCGAGCGCGTGGATCACAGCATGGACCCCGAGCAACTGACCGCCGTCGGCCGCGACGTGGAATGCGTGGCTCTGGCCCGCGCGGTGAAATGGCATGCGGAACACCGGATTTTGCTCAATGGGCATAAGACGGTGGTGTTCAAGTAAGACCTCACCTGTCCCTATGTTTTGCTCCCCTCTCCCGCAAGCGGGAGAGGGGTTGGGGGAGAGGGCAGGAGGCTCTGCTTGCCGATGCAACGCAATTTGCACCGCCGACCCTCTCCCCCACCCCTCTCCCGCCAACGGGAGAGGGGAGAAAGACCAGTGCGGGATAAATTCACTCCCCCGCCACCACACATCCCACTCCACTATCCGCCAGCATCGCGTCGAACGGCGCGCGTAGTGGCTCGTCCGTGAACAGCCGGTCGATTCTCGACACAGGCGCCAGTTCCACCATGGCCTGGCGGCCGAACTTGCTAGCATCCGCGGCCAGCCAGACTTCGCGCGAATGTTCCATGATGGCGCGCGCCACCTTGACCTCGCGGAAATCGTAATCGCGCAGCGTCCCGTCGGCCTCGATGCCCGAGATGCCGATCAGTCCGATATCCACCTTGAATTGCCGGATGAACTCCACCGTGGCCTCGCCGATGATGCCGCGGTCCCGCGAACGCAGCACGCCGCCGGCGACGATGACTTCGCAATCGGGGTTATCGGCCAGGATATTGGCCACATGCAGGTTATTGGTGATGACACGCAGCCCGCGATGGTGGATCAGCGCGCGTGCAACCTCTTCCACCGTGGTGCCGATGTTCAGGATCAGCGAGCAGCCTTCCGGCACTGCCGCCGCCACGGCGCGCGCGATGCGCACCTTGCCCTCGGCATTGAGCACCTGCCGCTGCGGATAGGCGATGTTCTCGGTGGTCGAACCGTCCATGCGCACGCCGCCATGAAAGCGGGCCAGCATGCCGTTCTCCGCCAGCAAATTGACATCGCGCCTCACGGTCTGCAATGTCACCCCGAACTTGCGGGCAAGCTCGTCGATCGAGGCAAAGCCCTGGCTGCGGACTTCCTCTAGAAGGGCGGTCTGGCGTGGATTCAGCGTCATGCCGGGCATTCTAGTTCAAACAGAAACGAAAACAAATGATGCGCTGCAGTATTGTTTTATGTTCGTTCATGCACTAAAACGAGCGGGGTAGATGAAAAAGTGCGCCTTGGCCGCCGTTTTTTAAGTGGCTTTGCAAGCACAAGAACATGGAGACCGGATGCAGCTCAGCCTGGACGGCATTGCGCAGCAAGTAGGGTCGCAAGCCTATCTTTATCCGATGTCGCTGGCCCCCGTGCCCGGCGCCGTCACCATCCTGCTGGGCACCACCCAGGCCGGCAAGACTTCGCTGATGCGGGTCATGGCGGGGCTGGACCGCCCCACGGCCGGCCGGGTACTCGTCGACGACGCTGATGTGACCGGCGTGCCGGTACGCGAGCGCAACGTGTCGATGGTGTACCAGCAGTTCATCAACTATCCCTCGCTGACCGTATTCGACAATATCGCGTCGCCGCTCCGGTTGCGGCGCGACAGCCGCGACGACACCGCGGCCCGCGTGCGTTCCCTGGCCGCGCGCCTGCATATCGAACACCTGCTCGACCGTTATCCGTCGGAACTCTCCGGCGGCCAGCAACAGCGTGTGGCACTGGCCCGTGCACTGGCCAAGAACGCGCCGCTGATGCTGCTGGACGAGCCACTGGTCAACCTCGACTACAAATTGCGCGAGGAATTGCGCGAGGAACTGACGCACCTGTTCGCGCAGGGCGATGCCACGGTGATCTACGCCACCACCGAACCCGCCGAAGCATTGCTGCTCGGTGGTCACACCGCAGTGCTCGATGCCGGCGAGCTGCTGCAATACGGACCCACGCCCGAGGTCTTCCACTATCCCGCTTCGCTGCGCGTGGCACGTGCATTCAGCGATCCGCCGATGAACCTGATCGAAGGCGTGCTGGCCGCTGGCCGTGTGACGCTGCCCGGCAATATCGTGGTGCCATTGCCCGAGGTGCGCGCCCCGGATGGACCCGTGACGGTTGGCGTGCGCGCCGCCGCGCTGCGCCTGCAGGCGGTGCCAGACAGCATCGCAGTGCCGGGCAAGGTGGCGCTGGCCGAGCTGTCCGGTTCCGATACCTTCGTTCACGCAGATACCCCCGCTGGTAACCTCGTGGCGCAGTTCGCAGGGGTGCAGGACCTGCGGCTCGGCGCGCCGATCTCCCTCCATATCGAGCCGGGGCAGCTTTATCTGTTCAACGCGGCGGGCGAGCGTATTCACGCACCGCGCCGTCCGGGTGCGCTGGCCGATGTGGCCAGCCAGCCGCTGACCGGATCGGGGGGCTGACATGGCACGCATCGATCTCGATCTCGCGCATTCCTACGTGGCCCATCCGCAGAAGGATGAGGATTACGCGCTGCTGCCGCTGAACTTTACGTTCGAGGATGGCGGCGCCTATGCATTGCTCGGCCCGTCCGGCTGCGGCAAGACCACGCTGCTCAATTGCATCTCGGGGCTGCTGCGTCCGTCGCAGGGCACGATCCGTTTCGACGGTGCCGATGTCACCGACGCCTCGCCGCAGGCGCGCAACATCGCGCAGGTGTTCCAGTTCCCGGTGATCTACGACACGATGACCGTCGGCGAGAACCTCGCATTCCCGCTGCGCAATCGCGGCGTGCCCGCCGACAAGGTGCGCGAGCGCGTGGGGCGTGTGGCGGAAATGCTCGACCTGTCGTCGTCGCTCGATCGTCGCGCCAGCGGACTGGCCGCCGATGCCAAGCAGAAGATCTCGCTGGGCCGCGGACTCGTGCGGCAGGACGTGTCGGCCATCCTGTTCGACGAGCCGCTGACCGTGATCGATCCGCACCTGAAGTGGCAACTGCGGCGCAAGTTGAAGGAGATCCACCAGGAGTTCCGGCTGACGCTGATCTACGTGACGCACGACCAGACCGAGGCACTGACCTTTGCCGAGCAGGTGGTGGTGATGTCGCGCGGCAAGGCCGTGCAGGTGGGGTCCGCCGATGCGTTGTTCGAGCGGCCCGCGCACACCTTCGTTGGTCACTTCATTGGATCGCCCGGAATGAACTTCCTGCCGGGCCAATGGCGCGACGGCGCCATCGAAGTGGCAGGGCGGCGCTATATGCCTGAACTCCCGCCGCAGACACTGGCCGCGCTGCAGGCGGCAGGCAGTTTCAAGATCGGCGTGCGGCCCGAATATCTGCACCTCGCACTGGCCGATCATCCGCAAGCGATGCCGGTGCGCGTGGAACGTGCGCAGGACATCGGCACGTACTGGTTGGTGACAGCCACCGTGGCGAATGGCCCCGACGGCGAACCCGCCACGATCCGCGCGCGGCTCGGCACGGAGGCCGCCGCGCTACGTCCCGGCGATACCGCTTGGCTTACGGCGTTCAACCGCCATACCTGCTTCTATATCAACGAGGAACTGGTGCCATGAAGCCCGTGAACCAGAAGGCCTGGCTGCTGGTGTTGCCCGTGGTGATCTGCGTGGCGTTCTCCGCCATCCTGCCGCTGATGACCATCGTCAACTACTCGGTGCAGGACATCATCTCGCCCGAGCGGCGCGTGTTCGTGGGCACCGAGTGGTTCGCCACGGTGCTGCGCGATGCGGAGTTGCACGATGCCTTGCTGCGTCAGCTCGGCTTCTCTCTGGCGGTCCTGTGCGTGGAGATCCCGCTGGGCATCCTGCTGGCGTTGGCCATGCCCGCGCGTGGCTGGCAGGCATCGGCGGTGCTGGTTGTCATCGCGCTGTCGTTGCTGATTCCGTGGAATGTCGTGGGCACGATCTGGCAGATCTTCGGGCGCACCGACATCGGCCTGCTCGGCGCCGCGCTCGACGGCATGGGCTTCGACTACAACTACACGGGCAGTGCGGTCGATGCATGGGTCACGGTACTCGTGATGGATGTGTGGCACTGGACGCCGCTGGTGGCGCTGCTCTGCTACGCCGGGCTGCGCGCGATTCCCGATGCGTATTATCAGGCCGCGCAGATCGATGGCGCCTCGCGCTTTGCGGTGTTTCGCTTCATCCAGTTGCCCAAGCTGCGCGGCGTGCTGATGATTGCGGTGCTGCTGCGCTTCATGGACAGCTTCATGATCTATACCGAACCGTTCGTGCTAACGGGTGGCGGTCCCGGCAATGCCACCACATTCCTCTCGCAGTATCTGACGCAGAAGGCCGTGGGGCAGTTCGATCTCGGGCCGGCTGCAGCGTTCTCGATCGTCTATTTCCTGATCATCCTGCTGACGTGCTTCGTGCTCTATAACTGGATGCAGCGCGCTGGCACTTCGGGTGCGGCGGGCGTGGAGGAGGTGCCCCATGGCTGACCAGAAACTGCCCGGCCAGCGTCCCGGCTGGTGGCGTCCCGTGTTCCTGACGATCTACCTGCTGTTCGCCATCGTGCCGATCTACTGGATGCTGAACATGTCGTTCAAGACGAACGAGGAAATCGTGTCCTCGCTATCGCTCTGGCCGGCCGCGTTCACGATCGAGCATTACCGCACCATCTTCACCGACGCCTCGTGGTACTCGGGCTATATCAACTCGCTGATCTACGTGGCGCTCAACACTGTGATCTCGATCAGCGTGGCGCTGCCCGCCGCCTATGCGTTCTCGCGCTATCGTTTCATTGGCGACAAGCATGTGTTCTTCTGGCTGCTGACCAACCGCATGACGCCGCCCGCTGTGTTCCTGCTGCCGTTCTTCCAGCTCTATACGACGCTGGGGCTGATGGACACGCACCTCGGCGTGGCGTTGGCGCACCTGGTCTTCAACGTGCCACTGGCGGTATGGATTCTGGAAGGCTTCATGTCGGGCGTGCCGCGCGAGATCGACGAGACCGCTTATGTCGATGGCTACTCGTTTCCGCGCTTCTTCCTGACCATCTTCCTGCCGCTGATCAAGGCTGGCGTGGGCGTGGCCGCGTTTTTCTGCTTCATGTTTAGTTGGGTCGAACTGTTGCTCGCGCGCACGCTGACATCGGTCAACGCCAAGCCTATCGTGGCGACGATGACGCGCACGGTCTCCGCCTCGGGCATGGACTGGGGTGTGCTGGCAGCGGCGGGCGTGCTGACCATCGTGCCGGGTGCCATCGTGATCTGGTTCGTGCGCCACTACATCGCGAAGGGCTTCGCGATGGGCCGCGTGTAAGGAGAGAGCATGCTGAACTGGATGGTATGGACCACGCCGGTGGCGGTGTTCTTCGCGCTGGTGGTGCTGATGCTGATCGGGATGACCGTCTGGGAAGTGCGCTCGCCCACGGTGGAGCGCAAGGGTTTCCTGCCGATTGCCACCACGCGCGGCGATCGACTGTTCATCGGCCTGATGATCGCCGCGTGGATCAACCTGGCATGGGTGGGTCTTGGCGAAAAGATGCAGGGATGGTTCGGGCTGGCAGAGGCACCGTCGGTCTGGATCAGCGCGGGCATCTCGGCCGTGGTGCTGTTGCTGGTGATGCGCAAGGGGTAACAGCACGTCGCCACAAGAAAGGAATTCGCTGTCATGGGCTGCGAGATCTTTATCCCCTCCCCGGGGCCGCAACCCAGTTACAGATCCGGGGAGGGGTTGCTGAGGAGACACACTGATGAAGAAGCACGTGAAGTTGGGGATGTCGGCCCTGGCCTTTGCGGCAGCGCTGACATGCGGCCACGCTGCGTTTGCCGATGAGGCTGCGGCGAAGAAGTGGATCGACAACGAGTTCCAGCCTTCGTCACTCGCCAAGGACAAGCAGCAGGCGGAAATGAAGTGGTTCATCGACGCGGCGGCCAAGCTCAAGGCCAAGGGCGTCACGCAGATCAGCGTGGTCTCGGAGACGATCACGACGCACGAGTACGAATCGAAAACACTTGCCAAGGCGTTCGAGGAAATCACGGGCATCCAGGTCAAGCACGACCTGATCCAGGAAGGCGACGTGGTGGAGAAACTCCAGACGTCGATGCAGTCGGGCAAGTCCATCTACGACGGCTGGATCTCGGACTCCGACCTGATCGGCACGCACTATCGTTACGGCGCCATCCTGCCGCTGACCGACTACATGAACGGCGCTGGCAAGGAATTCACCAATCCCGGCATCGACGTCAAGGACTTCATCGGCACCAAGTTCACCACGGCGCCGGACGGCAAGCTGTACCAGTTGCCCGACCAGCAGTTCGCCAACCTGTACTGGTTCCGTGCGGACTGGTTCGCGCGCAAGGACCTGCAGGACAAGTTCAAGGCCAAGTACGGCTATGACCTGGGCGTGCCGACGAACTGGTCTGCGTACGAGGACATCGCCAACTTCTTCACCAACGATGTGAAGGAGCTCGACGGCAAGAAGGTCTTCGGCCATATGGACTATGGCAAGAAGGACCCCTCGCTGGGCTGGCGCTTTACCGATGCATGGCTGTCGATGGCGGGCGCCGCCGACAAAGGCCTGCCGAACGGCATGCCGGTGGACGAATGGGGCATCCGCGTGGCCGACGACAAGTGCACGCCCGTCGGTGCATCGGTCTCGCGTGGCGGTGCCACCAACAGTCCGGCAGCGGTCTATGCACTGACCAAGTACATCGACTGGATGAAGAAGTACGCCCCGCCGCAGGCCATGGGCATGACGTTCTCAGAAGCCGGTCCCGTCCCCGCGCAGGGTCAGGTCGCGCAGCAGATATTCTGGTACACGGCGTTCACGGCCGACATGACCAAGAAGGGCCTGCCGGTGGTCAATGCCGATGGCTCGCCGAAGTGGCGCATGGCGCCGTCGCCGTATGGCCCGTACTGGAAGCAGGGCATGCAGAACGGTTATCAGGACGTGGGCTCGTGGACGTTCTTCAAGAACACCGATCCGAATCGTCTGGCCGCAGCGTGGCTCTACGCGCAGTTCGTGACGTCGAAGACCGTGTCGCTGAAGAAATCGCTGACCGGGCTGACCTTCATCCGCGACAGCGACATCAACCACGAGTACCTGACCAAGAACGCGGCCAAGTACGGCGGACTGGTGGAGTTCTATCGCAGCCCGGCGCGCGTGGCCTGGACGCCTACCGGCAACAACGTGCCCGACTATCCGAAGCTCGCCCAGCTCTGGTGGAAGAACGTGGCCACGGCGGTCACGGGCGAAAAGACCCCGCAGGCGGCAATGGATAACCTTGCCGAGGAAATGGACCAGGTGATGGCCCGCCTGCAGCGCGCGGGCATGGCACAGTGCGCGCCGAAGCTCAACCCGAAGGGTGACCCGAACAAGTGGTTGTCATCGGAACACGCCCCGTGGAAGAAGCTCGACAACGAGAAGCCGAAGGGCGAGACCATCGCCTATGACAAGCTTCTGCAGGCCTGGAAGGAAGGGAAGGTGCGCTAGGAAGTTTCTGATTTTTCAGATAGGTAGTGCGAACGGCGGCGCCCATGGCGTCGCCGTTTTTTTTTTGCGCTGACAATTTTTGCGCGAATTACATCGCGACTTCGGTTTGATCAAGCGGCGGACGCAAAGGTGATCGACATCGACGCGGTGCACCGCAGCGTCGTTGGACACCGGCAACAAAGCGGCCTTTGTTGGCCTGACGTTGACCTGACGCAGCCTGGGGCTTCCCGACCCCGGGCTATAAACGCGAACTATTCGCATTGACCTGAAGGCGGTGCACGTGCTGGTGCGTGCGTCGACCTCTGGGCGTCTTTCACAACTTTCGGGAGTTTCAATGTCTTCGCACCGTCCATCTCGCGGACGCGCCGTTCCACGCGCCGTTCGCGCGTCCGGCCTGTCTGCCGTCCTGTCGCCCGTCGCTGCCGCCGTACTGGGGATGACGATTTCGCTTTCCGCCCATGCGCAGACCAACACCCACACGCTGCCGACGACAACCGTTGTCGGCGAGCGGACCGGCGAGGCGGAAAAAGTCGAGCAGGTCAGCAGCGGCGCGCTCGGCGAGCGCAAGGCCGTGGACACGCCATTCTCGGTCAATGCCGTGTCGAGCGACGAGATCCAGCAACGCATGGCGCAGACCGCCAACGACGTGTTCAAGTTCGACCCCGCCGTGCAGGTTCTCAGCGACAACGCACGCAACGAGAACGCGTATTTCGCCGTGCGCGGCATGCGCGTGGACATGCTCGACGGCACCAAGGTCAACGGCCAGAACTTCATGAGCTGGGACTCGGATGTCCCGCTGGAGCCGTTCGAACGAGTGGAACTGCTCAAAGGGCTGACCGGCTTCATGTACGGCTTCGGCTCGCCGGGCGGCATCATCAACTACGTGACGAAGGCGCCCACCGACAAGCCGCTGCGCGAGGTAACACTGGGTTACCAGATCAACAGCGTCTGGAGCGAGAAGCTCGATGTCGGTGGCCGCTTCGGCAATGACGGCCGCTTTGGCTACCGCATCAACGCCGTGAACGAGGACGGCAACACCAACGAACCCAATGTCCACGTACGCCGCCAGACGTTCTCGCTGGCCACCGATTTCCGCATCACGCCAGATCTGACGTGGAACGCGGATGTCATGTACTGGAAGCGCAAGTCGCAAGGCACGCTGTTCGCCATGGCCTTCGGCCCGGACAAGATTCCCGCTGCGCGCAGTGTGGCGCGCAACCTGGCGCAGCCGTGGTCGTCGCACGAAACCGATACGTTGACCGTGGGCACCGGCCTGGACTACCGCATCAATAGCCACTGGAAAACGAGCTTCAACTATCGCTTCGCACGCCAGAACCGCCTGAACGCGGACAGTTTCCTGTGGGTGACGGACGACGCGGGCAATTTTGCAGACACCAACTACCGCTGGAAGACCGCGTACTACTATCAGGCGTACGACGCCATGGTGCAGGGCAAATTCCAGACGGGCCGGCTGACGCACGACATCGTGGCCGGCATGGGCTACCAGTCGCAGGTGCAGGAACTCGATAGCGGCCCCGGCAGCCGTGGCGTCTTCATCGGCATGAACAACCTGTTCAATCCGGTGCTACTGCCCGAGCAGCCCGGCGTCGGCAAAGACTACAGCCCGTACCGCGACTACAAGATCCAGCAGAAGTCCGTGTACCTGAGCGATACCATGCAGATCACGCCACGCCTGTCGGTGCTGGCGGGCGTGCGCTACAACATGTTCTCGCAGGACAAGTACAACCCGCAGGCGATACAGACATCCCGCTACAGCGCAAATCCGTTCACGCCGACGGCGGCGGTGATGTTCAAGACCGACCACTTCTCGACGGCCTATGCCAGCTACGTGGAATCGCTGGAGCCGGGCGGCTCGGCAGGCCAGACCACGCTGAACGCCGGCGAGACCTTCGGACCGCTCAAGAGCCGCCAGTACGAACTGGGCTTCAAGACCGAGCGCAACAAGTGGGGCGCCAATGTTGCACTGTTTCGCGTGGAAAAAGGCTATGCGTACACGAACCTCTCGAACTATTTCGTGCAGGACGGCAAGCAGCAATTCACCGGCCTGGATACCAGCGGCTTCTGGCGCGTGACCCGCGACCTGCGCCTGACAGGCGGCGTGCTGTGGCTTAACACCAAGACAAGGGACGTGGACGACCCGAAGGTCAACGGCAACCGCGTGTTCGCCACACCGAACTACATCGTCACGGGCCGTGTGGAGTACGACACCCCGTTCCTGCCGGGGCTGACGCTGTGGACCGGCGCCAAGGTGACCGGCGCAATGTTCGTGAACTCGGCCAACACCAAGCAGATCCCGTCGTACACCACGGCAGACCTGGGCGCGCGCTACACGACACGCGCGGCCGGCAAGGAACTAACCGTGCGCGCCACACTGAACAACGTGTTCAACCGCCGCTACTGGACCACCACCTACGACGGCTTTGTGCTGCCGGCATCGACGCGTACGTTCATGATGAATGCGTCGATGCGGTTCTGATTGGTATCGGATACCGGGTCAGTTCTGGACCTCGGCGGCGATCATCGCCGAGGTCTCTACGGCGTGTATGCTCCCCGCATGACACGCCTTGCCATGCCGCTTGGCTTCGTAGAGCGCCATGTCCGCCCGCATGAACAGTTCGCTGACCGAGGTGCCTTGGTCGGGGCGGTGCATGGCGCTGCCGACGCTGGCCGTGGAGACCAGGCGGCGGCCGTCGATCTCGAACGGGCGCAGGGCCGCGTGCACCACCGTATGGGCGATGCGCTCCACGGTGTTCTGGCTGTGTACGTTATCGAGGATGATCGCGAACTCGTCGCCGCCGATGCGCGCCACGGCGTCGCCAGTGCGCACGCAAGCGCGAAGACGTTCGGCGAATGCAATCAGCAACTGGTCGCCGATGGGGTGACCATGGGTGTCGTTGACGGCCTTGAAGTCGTCGAGGTCCACCAGTAGCAGGGCGGCGCGGTGGCCATTGGCGTCGGCGCGCGCCATCATCTCCTGGAGGCGGCGGTCGAAGCCCTTGCGGTTCAGCAAGCCAGTCAGGTGATCGGACAAGGTCTGGGCTTCGAGCGAGCGCAGCTTCTGCCGTTCGCCCGTGACGTTGCGCGAGAACATGTGCAGGCCAGCGAGCGTCGCCGTTGCGTCCTGCGCATCGTTCCAGGCGGGCTGGAACGTGACTTCCCACGCCGTGCCATCGGTGGCTTCGCGCGTGAAGGTGACCGGGTCCCCGGCACGCGCCTGTTCGAGGAATGGCTGGTAGGCCACGTATTCGGCCGTGCCCCAGAGTTCGCGCAGCGACAGCCCCGCGATCTGCGCGGCGGGTAGCCCGAAGTGCAGCGCGAAAGCCTGATTCACGAAGACGAAGCGTTCGCTGGCGTCGATGAACGCGACAAAGTCCGGCACGTGGTTGGCGATCGCCTCCAGCCGTTTCTCGCTGGCAGCGGCGCTGTCCTTGGCGGCTTTCAGCGCGGCTTCGCGCTCGGACAGTTGCGACATGACCTCCGAGAATGCGCCGGCCAGTTCGCCGATCTCGTCATCGCGCTCCACTGGCAGATCGGCCACGGCCGCAGGCTGTTCGCACAGGCGGCGCACGGTGCGGTGCAGGTGTTCGAGCGGGGCCAGCAGCCGCCGGATCATCAGCCACATCAGCAGCGCCGCGATGCCGAGCGATGCCAGGGCAACAGCAATCGCGCGATGCCTGACTTCGAACAGCGGCGAGTAGGCTTCGGCGGCCGGAAGCACCGAGATGATTTCCCAGCCGTTCGATTCCAGCAGGCGGCGTGCCACGACGGGTTGGACCGGTGACAGGACTTCCCAGCGCGACTCGGGCTGCTCGGCGCCGCACGCTTCACCGATGGCCAGCGCAGGCTTCAGCACCCGGGAGGTATCCGGATGCATGGCATATCTTGGATTCGGGCCTGCCGAGACCAGACAGTAATAGCCGGTAACGCCCACGCGATGTTGGGCGAGTTCACGCAGGAAGTTGTCGGCGGACAGGTTCAGCACACCGCCGACCACGCCACGCAGTGCGCCTTTCGCATCGCGCAGCGGGACGGCCAGGATCACGCCCGGCGAACTGGTGTGCTTGCCTTGCAGCAGATCCGACACCGCGAAATCGGCGCCGCGCACAATGTTCTGGAAATAGTCGCGCTCCCAGACGGATACCTTCTTGTCCAGGGGGACGGCCGTGCTGAAGACCACATTCCCATCAGGCCGGACGAGGAAGACGGCGTTGAAATGCTCGGGCATGTCCACCGTATCGGTAGCCAGACGGAGCAACTGGGCGGGGGACTGGTCAAGCGAAGGCGATAGCGTCCGTGCGAGCCGGCGGAGCACCACGGCGCGCGATTCAAGCTTCTCGTCGAGTTGGTCGGCAATGAGCCTGACCAGTGTGTCCTGCTGCGCCTGAACCACCTCGTTCAGCCGCGTGTAAGCGTAGTACTGGGAAAACCCCGAGCGCGCCACGAATACGAGCGTGACGACCGCTGCGGCGGCGATTGCCATCCTGTACTTCAATGAGTGCCGCATGGAACGCATCTTGAATTTATGCGCACTGACCCGTTTCTCGGTTGCCTTTGGGCTTTGTGCAACGACCCTGCCCATCTGTTCGAACCTCTACGGCAGCCGGGTGGAAGCGTAGCAGAACTGCAACTTATTGAGCGGCGTCAACGAGTCATTCGCGTGCGGCTCACCACATGGGGTGACGCATGCGGCGCGTCGTTGCAGCGATGCAACACCCGTCTGAAACAGGTGTTCATGGGCAAGCAGTCAGGGTCTCTGCCAGCCAGTCGATCACGGGACGGAATCGTGACGCGCCCCGAAACTCGACGGGGTAGGCCAGCCAGATCTCGCGGATCACTTCCGGCACAGGGCGCACACACCAGAGCCCCGGTTCCTTGTCGCCCAGATAGTGAGGGAGCAGGGCGACGCCGAGGCCGGCGCGTACGCCCTCGCGCACGGCAAAGAAGCTGTTGGACTGGAAGGCGAGGCGCCGCGCCTGGGCCTGTGGCCATTCCACTTCGGGTAGCGCGAAACCTTCATCGAGCAGGCCGCAGATGGGTGTATCGCGCGACTCGGCCACGGCGGTGGACATGCCCGAGGGCGCGTAGAGCCCAAAATGCATCGTGCCGGCGCGCTGCGCGACGATGGTGTCTTCCTGCGGACGCGCAAGCCGCACGGCAATGTGCGCGCGGCGCTTGGCAAGACTGGTCACCCGGTTGTCCACTTCCAGCCGGACCTCCAGCTCGGGATGCGACGCATAGAGCGCCGGCAGCCGGGGCGTCAGGACCATGCTGCCCAGCGACGCAGTGGAGGCAATGCGCACCACGCCCGACACGCCGGTACCTACCCCTTCGATTTCGCGGATCAGCCGGTCGGCCGATTCTTCCATCTGTCGGGCGGCAATCAGTGCATTGCGGCCTGCGGCGGTGAGCACGAAGCTGCCGTCGGCGCGAGTCGCCACGGGTTTGCCAAGCGCGGTCTCCAGCCGCCGGATGCGCCGGATGGCCGTGGCATGGGTGATATCGAGTTCGCGGGCGCAGGCGGAATAGCTGCCGGCTCGCATCAGGGTGGACAGCGTTAGCAGGTCGTCCCAGGCAATTGTGCTTTTTTGCACGGCAAGTGTGAGTCTGTGGGGAATTGGCGCACAGGTTAGCGCGCTCTACGATGCCTGCATAGTCACCGCACACTACCTCGGAAACCCACCATGACCGCTGCCGCACCCTTCACGTTGCTCGACGCCGCTGGCGCCAGCCGCAAGCCATCCGCCTGGTCCGAGGCGGTGCTGGTCCTGGTAGACCATCAGCGCGAGTACGTGGATGGCAAGCTGCCGTTGACGGGCATGCCCGAGGCTGTGGCCGAATGTGGCGCGCTGCTTGCCCTGGCGCGGCAGCACGGCACCCCGGTCATCCATGTGGTGCATCACGGCAAGGCCGGCGGGGCGTTCGATCCGGATAGCATCCACGCGCAGATCATCGACGGTCTGCAACCTGCCAAGGGCGAGCAGACGCTGGTCAAGAGCCTGCCGAACAGCTTTGCCGGTACGGATCTCGCGGCGCGGCTGCAGGCGATTGGACGCCGGGAACTGATCGTGGCTGGCTTCCAGACGCATATGTGCATCAGCGCGACTGTGCGCTCGGCGCTCGACCATGGCTATCGCGTGACGTTGGTCGCATCCGGCTGTGCCACGCGCGATCTGCCGGACCCGCTCGGCGGCGATCCGCTATCGGCTGCCGATCTGCATCGCTACACGCTCGCCGCGCTCAACGACCGCTTTGCGACGGTGGTGCAGGATGCGTCGGTGTGGTCGAAGTAGCACGGGTCAATCAGGGCGCCGATACATCTTCGCAGTTTCTTTGGATTCGCCGGGTCGGGCATACTAGCGCCTTCGAAAAACCCGGCCGCTGGATGGCCGGGTTTGCATACAACTAGAAACGCCGGCCCTTTCATGAAGCGCATTCTTCTCATCAAGATCACCTCGCTGGGCGACATGGTCCACACCCTGCCGCTGCTGCACGACCTGCGCCGTGCCTATCCCGAGGCAAAGATCGACTGGGCGGTTGACGCCTCATGTGCCGATATTCCGCGCTGGGCTATCGGTGTAGATCGCGTCATCGCGCCGCCGCTGCGGCAGTTCAACAAGAACGGCCGCAAATGGAAAGACCTGCGCGGTATCCTCTCCGCAGTGCGCGAACTTCGTCGCGAACGCTATGACGTAGCAATCGACGTCCACGGCGTGATGAAGAGTGCGATTGTTGCGCGCCTGGCCCGCACGCCGCGCCGCCTCGGTTATGCCGCGGAATACCTCGGCGAGTCGAAGGCCGTGTTTGCCTACACACAGATCTACGGGCCGCACGGCGACGCCAACTGCCGCCAGAAGATGCGGATGGTGGTGGCCAATGCGCTGGGATACGAGATCGAGCCGCAAGAGACGCCCGAACTCAATGTGCCTGCACCCGCCGTGCCGCTTCATACGGACGGTGTGCCGCGCGCCACGCTGTTCCATGCCACGTCGCTCGACATCAAGAAATGGCCGCAGGCCAACTGGGTAGAGATTGGCCACGTGCTGGCGCGGCGCGGCTATCGCGTGGAACTGCCGTGGGGTTCGCCCAAGGAGCAGGCCGAAGCGCAGGCGCTGGCCGCCGCGATTCCGAATGCGGAAGTGCTGCCGCGCATGTCGATCACCGAGTGCGCGCAGCGCGTGGATGCCTCGTCGCTCGTCGTCGGCATGGACACCGGCTTCGTGCATCTGGCCGATGCATTGGGCAAGCCTACCGTGATGCTGTTCACCGCGACATCGCGTCCGCACTTCGGCGTGGATCGCCCGGGCCATGCCGTGTCTGTGGGCGACAACGGCAAGCCGCCTTCGGTTGATGAAGTGCTGGCTGCGATCGACAGCGTGACGCTGGCATCAGTGAACAAAGCCGCCCTGCACGAAGCGAACGGGCTCGGCATCCATTCGCAGCAGCAGGGCGGTTAGTCCATCCGCTTGCGACGTCTTCCGCGCCATCTGCGTGATTTGCGCGACCTGTCCTGCGGTGCAGAGCAGGTCGTCCTGACCCCATTCGTTTTGCTTTCCTGATCCGCCTGAACTTCGCGCGCGCAACCAGCCGTTGCGATCCGCAAGAAAAGCCGTGCCCGCCAGTGTCGATGTATCGACACCCGCCAACTGGGCAAACACCTGCCAAGCATTGCGCGATGAAGCCACGCAGCCCGCACGGAATGCCGGCACATCGACCAGCGGCTGCCCATCACGCGTCACCAGCAGCGTGACAAAGCGCGGGTCTTCCAGCGGCAGCGTGGATGCCGCGCCATCGAATGCCACCACGCGCACGCGTTGCTGGCCGCGCCAGTCCGCAAGCGAGCGGGGCGGCGCTCCCGTGCATTGAATGGATACATTCGGGAGCTGCAGTGGAATCGGCCAGTTGCCTTGCATCGCTGCGCCAGTGCCGGCAGCCAATGTCTTCAGGTAGTCGATAACGGCCCAGGTCTGCGTGTCATCGATATCGTTGCCAAAGGCGGGCATGGTCATGCGGCCCCGCGCGTCGCGCATGCCAGCCACGATATGCCAGAACAGTTCTCCTTCGGCGCGACGACCCAACAGCGGACTCGCAAAGGTCGGTGGCCAGGTGGATAAGCGCGCCGACTGCGCCCCTTCGCCGCGACCATCGTCGCCATGACATGCCACGCAGTGCGTCGCGTAGATGCGCGCGCCCGTGGCAATTGCATCGACGGAGAACTGGGTCGGGCTGCGATGGAAGCTCGTCGGCGCAGCGGCTGTCAGCAGCAGCGCAGGCGAAGGCCACGGCGCGATCACCAATGCCAATGCACCTGCGCCGAGACAGGCCAGCCGACGACGACGCCATAGCAGCGCCAGCGCCACGCAAAGCAGCGCGAAGGCCACCGCGAGCAGACTCCACGCCAGTTGCCGCGCAAGACCGAGATCGATCAGCAGTGTTTCGCCAGCAATGCGTCGCGCCCACGGCCATGCGGGCTGGCCATGCGCTTCATCGGTCAGGCCCAGTAAATGCCAGAGTTGCAGCAGACCTAACTGGGCCTGTTGCAACAGCGTCAGTAGTGCGTTGAGCCACGCTTGCGGAGGTGGCGCGCTCATGGCTCACCCACTCGCGGGAGAGGGGAGTCGTCCAAAGGCGTTCCATTGACTCGTGGTTGTCGCCCCTCTCCCGCTGTGCGGGAGAGGGGCGGGGGAGAGGGCAGGAGGGTGTGCTTGCCGACCACATCGCAATGTTCAGTCACGCGCGGAACAGCCGGCTTACCAGCTTGCATCGAGACCCAGATGGCGCAGCGCCTCGTGGCGTAGTTCGGTCAGGCGCGGATCGCCACGGTGGCGCGGGTAGGGTAGATCCACCTTGATCTCGGCGGTGATGCGCGCGGGGCGTTGGCTGAACACGATGACGCGCTGCGCCAGGAACAGCGCTTCTTCCACGTCGTGCGTGACGAGCAGCGCCGAGAAGCCGGCGCGCTGCCAGAGATCCACAAGGTCACTCTGCATGGCGAGCCGCGTCAACGAATCGAGCTTGCCGAGCGGTTCGTCGAGCACCAGCAGGCGCGGATCATTGACGAGCGCACGCGCCAGCGCCACGCGCTGCGCCATGCCGCCCGAGAGCTGATGCGGAAACGCTTGCGCGAAGCCTTCCAAGCCCACGCGTCGCAGTGCGGCATCCACACGATGGCCTTCGCGGCGCAACAGTCCGCGCGCTTGCAGACCCAGTGCGACGTTGTCGCGCACGCGTCGCCACGGGTAGAGCGTTGGGTCCTGGAACACGACGATGCGCGAGGGGTCGGGCCGATCGATCGGCACATCGTCCTGACGGATCTGCCCTGACAGTGGCGTCTCCAGCCCCGCCACGAGTCGCAGTAGCGTGGACTTGCCGCAGCCGCTGGGACCGAGCAATGCCACGAATTCACCGGGTGTCACTTGCAGATTCACACTATCGAGCACGGGCAGTTGCGCATCGCCATCGCCAAATGCATGGCTCACTGACTGGATATCGATGCGCGCACCGGCCGAAGCATGGGTGTCTTGAACAACCGCTACCATTTGACGGTTCCTTTCTGCCACGACAGCGCGCGGTCGCGCACCGTGAACAGCAATGTGATGACGCCCGAGAACAGCAGTGCCATGACGATCAGGGCGGCATACATGTTCACATACGAGGCCCAGCCCTGCGCCCAGGTCAGATACCAGCCGAGGCCGGACTTCACGCCCATCATCTCGGCGGTGACGAGCACGGAGAACGATGCGCCCAATCCCATGAACAGGCCGACGAATACCTGCGGCAACGCGGCCGGAATCGCCACGCGCAGCACGAGGAACCATTCCGATGCACCCATCGTGCGCGCCACGTCGTAGTAGCTCTTGTTCACACCCGCCACGCCGGACCACGTCAGCACCGCAACGGGAAACGCCGTGGCCAGTGCGATCAGGAACACGGCGGCCGAATAGCTCGACGGGAAGAAGTAGAACGTGAGCGGCAACAGTGCGGTGGAGGGCAACGGCCCCAGCACGCGCAGTACCGGATGCACCCAGTAACCGATGCGGCGCGACCAGCCGATCGACACGCCGATCAGAAAGCCGACCACACCGCCATACGCCACACCGAGACCGAGCAGCTTGACCGTGTTGAGCACGCTGTCTCCCAGGCGTCGCCAGTCATCGACATAGACTTCGATCAATGCCTGCGGCGGCGCGAAGAACGGCGTGGGCAGCGACGCGGTCTTGGCCGTGAGGATTTCCCACGCGGCCAAGATCACAGGGAGCGCAATCAGCCACGGACCGGCCTTGCGCAAGCTTTCGCGAAAGCGCTGCAGCGCAGGCACATAGCCGCCGAAGAGCGCCACAGCAAGCAGCGCGCCTGCGACGACGAGCACGGCGATGCCGAGTTCCTCGGTATAGGCCCAGTCCGTGAAGCCCGCCACCTTGTTGGGCCAGCGCCATGTGATGGCGCCGAACGCGGCCCATGCCATTGCAGCCACGATGCCGATGGGCCATGCACTGCCGGGTACGCGCCGCACCTCGGATGGCGCGTCCCGTAGCAAGGGCGTGTCGATGGTTTGCTGACTCGTTGTCATGAGCGTTACCTCGTCAGGCCAGTACGTTTGCATAGACATGTTGCGCCAGGCGCTTCACGTCCGTGGATTTCTTCAGCACGCCGATGCGCTGGAAATCGCCAGCGTAGAACGCGATTTCTTCCTGCAGGTCCACGCCGGTGGGATGGTGCGTATAGGTGAGCGTCGCATAGAGCTTGCGCAGATCCTCGACGCTGATCTTGGGCGAGTACTTGGCGAAGACCTTGGCAGCTTCGTTCGGATTCTCGTTGACGTAGTCCGTGGCCTGCACGATGGCGCGCGCCAGTGCGGCAGCAGTGGGGCGATCGTTGCGCACCAGTTCGCCGCGCGCACCCACCACGCAGCAGACCTTGCGCGCGTACTCGCCGGTGAGGTTCGTCGCGAGTTCGATATAGGCGCCGTTGGTGCGTTTCTCCAGCAGGTAGAGGTTTGGATCGCCATCGGCAATCGCCTGAATCTCGCCCTTGTCGACGGCCACGCCGAGCAGGTCTGCAGGGTACTGGCGCCATGTGATGTCCCGATCCGGATCGATACCATTTTTCGCGAGCAGGATCGTGAAGAAGTGCTTGCCCGGTGCGGCGAGATCGCTCACGCCAACGGTCTTGCCCTTGAGCGACTGCAGGTTGGTCACACCCGCCGCCTTTGCGCCAACAAGCCGCACGCAACCGCCATGCGAGCTGCCGATGATCTTCACGTCGAAGCCCGCTTCGAGCGGCTTCAGCCAGCGGTGGATCATGCCCACTGCCGCATCGGCCTTGCCTGTTGCAATCGATTCGAGCAACTGGTCCGTGGAGCCGCTGTAGTTGATCAGGTCTACCTGTAGCCCATTCTTCTCGAAGAAGCCCTTCTCCTGCGCCACGACGATGGGTGTCAGGCAAAAGGAATTTTGGTTCCACGCGAACGTGACCTTGCGCGGCGCCGACCATGCCTGGCGGCCGAGGATCAGCGCTGGTGCGGCGATGGCGGCGCCGCCGGCTGCGCGCAGCAGTTGCCGGCGCCGTGCGTCGGGTGATGTCGATTGGCTCATGATTTCCCGCTCCCCGTTTTGTTGTGGGTGATGTTGGATGTGATCAGGCGGCGCGCTTGTTCGATGCCGCATCGCGCTGGGCCACCAGTTCGCGCACACGCGGAATGAGTTCGCGGCCATAGTCGATGGCGTCTTCGAGCGGATCGAAACCGCGAATCAGGAATGTGGTGACGCCCAGGTCGTAGTAAGCCAGCAGCGCATCGGCTACCTGCTCGGGCGTGCCAACGAGACCCGTGGAATTCGAACGTCCGCCGGTCTCACGCGCGATGGCCGTCCACAAGCGTTGATCGACGCGGTCGCCTTGTTCTGCCGCCGCGAGAAGCCGGCGTGCACCTTCGCTTTGTTGCGGACCTCCTCGGCTGTATCCGGCCTGCACACGCAGCGCTCGCGTGCGTTCGAGGATGCTGTCGGCGCGCTGCCATGCCTTGTCCTCGGTCTCGGCGAGCACTGGACGGAACGACACCGAGAAGCGCACCTCGCGGCCATGCTTCGCGGCTTCGGCACGCACGCGTGTCGTGAGATCGCGCACCTGGTCGAGCGATTCGCCCCACAGCGCGTAGACATCGGCATGTTTGCCAGCCACCTGCAGTGCAGCTTCCGAGGCGCCACCAAAATAGATCGGCACGTGCGGACGCTGAGCGGGCTTCACTTCAGAGAACCCGCGCTCGAATCGGTAGAACTCGCCCGCGTGATCGAACGGCTGCGGCTCGGTCCAGATGCGACGCAGGATGCCGAGATACTCGTCAGTGCGTGCATACCGCTGATCGTGATCGAGATAGTCACCATCGCGTTTCTGCTCGTCGTCCGAACCACCCGAGATGAAGTGCACGCCGAGCCGGCCACCGCTGAACTGATCGAGCGTGGCGATCTGCCGTGCAGCCAGCGTGGGCGATGTGAAGCCGGGCCGATGGGCCAGCATGAAGTGGATGCGCTCGGTGACAGCGGCGGCGTACGCAATCGTCAACGTGGCCGATGGGCCGGTGGAGTGGTGCGGCACCAGCACGCGATCGAAGCCGGCCTGCTCGTGTGCCTGCGCAAAGGCACGCACGTAATCCCGATCGACCACGGGCCCGGTGGGCGAATGGATCTCGGATTGCTTCTGGCTTTGGATCATCCCGATGAAGTCGACGCTCATGCCCTTTCTCCTGGTGCGTGAAATGGGAAGAACGTACGCCTGCGGGCCGTGCGCCCGAACGAATAAAAACGCCGGTCCTTATTCGATAAAAACCGTCGCTCGATATGCGATATGCGTCGTTTTCCGGGGCGAGGGGCGGCGGTACGCTATGTGGCGATTGATCTGCTCCCCCAAGGAACTCCATGTCTGCGTCATCCCTGCACCGCCTGCCGACGCCCGCCGCGCGGCTGGACGATGTGCTGGCCGAACTGGCCGCTCGCTTTGCCTCCACTGCTTCGGCCCACGATGCCGATGGCAGCTTTCCGCACGACAACTTTGCGCTGCTGCACCAATATGGCCTGATCGCCCATACCGTGCCCGTGGCGCACGGCGGCGCCGGCGCCGGACTCGCCGAAGCACGACGCATCATCGCGGCGGTGGCAGGCGGTGATCCGGCAACGGCGCTGGTGCTGACGATGACGTATCTGCAACATCGATCCATCAGCCGCGCCGATTCGCGCTGGCCGGAAGCCATGCGCCAGCAGGTGCTGCGCAGCGCGGTGGAAGAGGGCGCGCTGATCAACTCGCTGCGCGTGGAGCCCGAATTGGGATCGCCGTCGCGCGGTGGATTGCCGGGCACCGTCGCCACGCGCGTGGGCGACCGCTGGCGACTGAGCGGCCACAAGCTCTACACCACCGGCATTCCGGCGCTGCGCTGGCTGGCCGTATGGGCGCGTACGCACGAACCGGAGCCACGCATTGGCATGTTTCTTGTGCCGAAGCCCGACGCCGAGACGCCCGGTATTCGCGTGATCGAAAGCTGGAACCATCTTGGCTTGCGTGCCTCGGGCAGCCACGAGACGGTGCTCGAAGACGTATGGATTCCGTTTGAGAACGCCGTGGATATCCGCGCGCCGGAGGCGTGGGCACCAGCAGGGGCGAGCCAGGCCGATATCGACGCAAATACTGACCAGCAGGCATGGATGGTGACGTTGCTCGGCAGCCTCTACGACGCCGTGGCACGCGCAGGCTTCGACTGGATTCGCCAGTTCGTGCAGGAACGCGCACCGGGCAGCCTCGGCAAACCGCTGGCCACGCTGCCGCGCGTGCAGGAATCGATTGGCGAGATGGCCGCGCTGCTGCGCGCCAACGCGGTGTTGCTCGACGATGCTGCGACGCGTACCGATGACGGCACACCGCCCTCGGTCAGCGACGGTGGCCTGCTCAAGTTCACCGTGACATCAAATGCGATCCGGGTGCTGGAACTGGCGCTGCAACTCTCGGGCAATCATGGCCTGAGCCGCAACAATCCGCTGGAGCGGCACTATCGCGATGTGCTCTGCAGTCGCATCCATACCCCGCAGAACGACGCCATCCTGACCGCCGCCGGCCGCACGGCGCTGGGCTTGTGAGGACATCCGCAAGGCAACAACGGGCGCGCCTTCGTGCTAAGGTTGTGGGCGATTCGTCCACAGATGGCGAACGTGCTCCGGAGACAAGACATGGCTGAGACATTGCTCACTGCGCAGACATCGACACTGACGCCGCTGCGCGACTTCATTACCGGCTTGTCGGCGCTGCTCGACCAGCAGCCCGACGAGGCGCGCATCCTCGACGAAGGCGGCCAACTGCTCGCGCGCCTGGTGGCCCGCGACGACTGGCTGCCCGATGCCTACGCACAACCCCATCCCGAGTATTACCAGCAGGTGCTGCTGCACTGCGATTCGGCCGAGCGATTCTCGATTGTCAGCTTTGTCTGGGGACCGGGGCAGCGCACGCCAATCCACGATCACACGGTATGGGGCCTGATCGGCATGCTGCGCGGTGCCGAGTATTCGCAGCCGTATGCAATCGATGCCGAGGGCGTGCCACGTCCGCATGGCGACGCCGTGCGGCTGGAGCCCGGTCACGTGGAAGCGGTATCGCCAACCGTAGGTGACATCCATCGCGTCCACAACGCGTTCGACGACCGCGTATCGATCAGCATCCATGTGTACGGCGCCAACATCGGCGCGGTGCGCCGCCATGTCTATCCGGAATCGGGCGGCACCAAGCACTTCATCTCCGGTTATTCCAACTCCACCCTGCCCAATCCGTGGGACCGCTCCAAGGACCCCATCGCGTCATGACTGCCACTACCCAAACGTTTCCGACCACGACCAGCCTCGCGGTGCGTCAGGCATTGCTCGACCGCACCGAGATCGCGCTGATCGACGTGCGCGAGGAAGACCCGTTCGCCCAGGAGCATCCGCTCTGGGCTGCGAACTTTCCGCTGTCGAAAATCGAACTTGAAGCCTGGGCGCGTATTCCGCGCCGCGACACCCGCATCGTGATCTACGGCGAGCATGATGGCGAGGACCTCGCACCGCATGCGGCGTTGAAGCTGCGCGAACTCGGCTACACGGATGTGTCCCTGCTCGATGGTGGGTTGGCTGCATGGATTGCCGCGGGCGGCGAAGTATTCCGTGACGTGAACGTGCCCAGCAAGTCGTTCGGGGAACTGGTGGAGGCCAGGCGCCATACGCCATCGCTGTCCGCGCAGGAAGTGCAGGCGCTGATCGACAGCAAGGCTGACGTGGTGATCGTCGATGCGCGACGCTTCGACGAGTACCAGACGATGAACATTCCCACATCCACAAGCGTGCCGGGCGCGGAACTGGTGCTGCGCATCCGCGAACTCGCACCGGACCCAAAGACCCAGGTGGTGGTGAACTGCGCAGGCCGCACGCGCAGCATCATCGGTACGCAATCGCTGGTCAACGCGGGCATTCCGAATCCGGTGGCTGCGCTGCGCAACGGCACTATCGGCTGGAAGCTGGCGGGACAGAAGCTCTCGCATGGCGCCAGCCGCCGCGCACCCGTGGAGATCGATCCCGCGAACCGCGCACAGGCACGCGAAGGTGCACGCGCGATTGCCAGCCGTGCTGGCGTGCGACGCATCGCATTCGATGCACTGTCATCGCTGGATTCACCGGAGCGCACCGTCTATCGCTTTGATGTGCGGACACCCGAGGAATATGCAGACGGCCACCTGCCAGGCTTCACCAGCGCACCGGGCGGCCAGCTCGTGCAGGAAACCGATCACCAGGCACCCGTGCGCGGCGCACGTATTGTGCTGGCCGATGATGATGGTGTGCGCGCAGACATGAGCGCATCGTGGCTCGCGCAGATGGGCTGGGAAGTCTATGTCGTGGAGCCGGTCGATGATGCGCGACGCAGCGAGCGCGGTGTACCTGCCGCCCAGCGTCCGGCTGCACCCGGGGTGGCAACCGTCGCCCCCGCCACGCTGGCCGGCTGGCTCCGCGAAGGCGACGTGGCCGTGATCGATGTCACGGCTAGCGCCAACTACGTGAAGCGCCATATCCCCGGCGCATGGTTCGCCATCCGCGCCCAGCTGAAGCAGGCACTGCAGGCGATTCCGCCCGCACGACGCTACGTGCTGACATGCGGCTCCAGCCTGCTCGCGCGCTTCGCTGCCATCGACCTGCAACGACTCACATCGTCAGAAGTCTTCGTACTTGAAGGCGGCACCGCAGCGTGGGCCGACGCGGGCTATCCGGTGGAGCAGGGTGAAACCAACCTCTCCGTTCCCCGCACAGACCGCTACCGCCGTCCGTACGAAGGCACGGATAACGCAGCGGCCGCCATGCAGGCGTACCTCGACTGGGAATTCGGATTGATCGCCCAGCTTGATCGGGACAAGACGCACTTCTTCGAAGTGGTCTGACGCCGAACGTGATGCAATGAATGAAGGCGTCCCGTGCAATGCGGGACGCTTTGGCACAGCTGCCACAGAAATATGGCAGTTGGACACACAAGTTTACTTGGCCCCTGTGGTGTGTTCGATGCAGCATTGATGCATCGAAAAAAACACGGCGCCGCCGCCCGATATGGATGGCTAGCGCCGGTAACTCAGGGTCAATGAATGAACTTCGTCAAGATACCGGCATGGAATGACATGCTGGTGCTTCCGCCTGTGAATGATGGCAACGCTGCAAGTGCGGATCGGTCGCCGTACGAGGTGTCGCTTCTCTCGTTTGTACGCCGGTTCGCAACCACGCCAGCGCGTTGCACAATTCTGCGGGGGCTGCTTGAGTTCAGGCAGTCGATACACGAGGCCGGTATTACCGCGGGTTTTCAGTGGGTGGACGGAAGCTTTGTGGAAGACGTCGAGGCGCGCTATGGCCGAGGGCCAAGAGATCTCGATGTGGTGACGTTTGTTTTGAGCCACGAATCTGGCGACCCGCAACAGATACCTCCCAACTTGTTAGACCTTGAACGACTGAAGTCCAGTTTCGCCGTGGACAACTATTGGGTGCAATCCCGCAACGAACGCGCCTTGGTAAAGGCGACCACGTATTGGTACAGCATGTGGTCGCATCGCCGTGATCGGCAATGGAAAGGTTACGTACAACTGGACCTCGATGCGGAATTCGATAGCGCTTCATTGGCCGAATTGAGAGAGGTCGAGACACACCTGCACAAGTCAGCCCTTCAAGCCCGCTTCCCTGACCACTAAAGGATGACTGCAATGATCGACGAACGAATCTGGTGGCTCGCGGATGAGCGAGCCGTATTGAATCTGATCAACGACTGGCCCGAGGGGAGTGCCACGCGAATCAGCTTCGAGTACAGACTGCGCGTGATCCGCGGCAAGCTCGCTGAGATCGACGCTCGCAGTAACTCACAGATCCCGAGTCCGCGGAATGATCACGGCTTGCCCGTGTAGCACCCCATCGGCATCGATCATCTGCCACAACGTTGCCTCCTCGATCATGAAGCGGCTGCCGTCCTTGGTGATCCGCACGCCTTGATAGCCTGCTTCATAACCAAGCCGTTGCACACGCTCAAGAAAGCGCTGCCGTTCCTCGCGATTGGGCGCCTCGGCGGATAGTCGCGAAGGCAGACGCGTGATCTCGTCCCAGTCGTAGCCAAAGCGACGCTGCGCCGCCTTGTTGCCATAGACAAAGACCGGGTCCGGCGCAGTGTTGTGAGCGAGGATCGCGAACGGTGCCTCTTCGTAAAGCCACGCCGCAGCTTCGTTGGTCGGAAGAGGGTGAGGCACTAGCCGTTTGCCAAGCAGGCGTTGATAGCTGCCGGCAAGCAGTTCGTAGAAAGCGGGGTCGTGGTGAAGCGGAAGCAAGGGAAAACCTCGGGTTGGAGAGCGCGTGGATTGAGATCGTAAATCGACGAAGCGGTTCCTGGAGGTCAGGGAAAGGTATGAGGCGGATGTCTCATGCGATCCGCCCAAAAAACAAAAAACCCGGAGAGCTCGTCAGCTTCCGGGTTCTCGGCAACGTAAGGCGTTGCTCACCAGATATTCTGGTGGTGGTACAGGGACCGAATCAGCGTTCCATAATCATTTCAAATCAATAAGTTGTGCGATTGGCGTGGTCGTGCATACCCTGTTGCATACCCCGAAAGTAAAGAAAGGACACCCGTGTGGCATCAACTGTCATACGGCGTGAGGGTCTTCGGCGAGATAGCGTTCTTCTCGCCTCAGGCGACGGCTGCTGAGCCACTCTCCGGCTTCGGATATGCGGTCGCGCAGCACGATGGCGGACTGAATGCGGTCCGGAGGGATCTGTCGATGGAGCGTCGAGAGCAATTCCCCGTATGCGGCAGTCCTAAAATTTGGAGTCTCGGACATTAGAGAGTCCAAACGACGGACGTATTCCTCCAGATCAGCCGAGTCTATTAAGCCTGCCTCTTTTCCAGACTGAAGCAGTTGGCGCAGTTCAGAGTCCACTGGAAGCAAGAGCTCGTATCCGACGCGTCGTGTGTGTATTCCGAAAACCGTTTCCAAATGATCTTCCGAGGCGCCCAGTTCCCGCAGCTGCCGTTCGTACTGCCGAAAGAATCGGTAGCTTTCGCCGCGACTGAGCGGACCAGCCATGTATCCAATCCTACAGATCATCTGCATGGCGAGCTCGGCAGTCACAAGCGTTACCGATTGTAGCCTCACCCTCATTTCTTCTGCTCTATCCAAGGTTTCGTCGAGTTTACGTATCCGAGCTTCGACTCCAAAGCCTTTAAAGAACTCGAGGCGATCAAGTTGAGTCATCAGAATAAGCAGCAAGGCGACCACAAAACACGTGCCTGAGGCCGCCACACGGTCTGCTGTTGCCAGAATCGTGCCGACACCCAGCAACAGGAACGCAAACGCTCCGAGGATCACGGCCTGAAGGCCTCGCAAGCCAGCACGGACAAAACCATTTGGATGGGGCAATTTTAATCCTTCGGTAGCGCGGCCGTTACCGGCGCAGAAAAAAGTTGGGCTTGCTGGACTTGCCTCCCAGACTGAATCGGGGCGACGGACGAGATAGCAAAGATCTGACTCCATTCGGCCCATTGCTTTAGTGCAGAGCCGTAGCGCCGCAGGGAGCCTTCAGACCATTGCGCGCCGAACTTAACTGCGAGATGTCTACCCAGCTCAATACCAGGAAGGTTGCCGTCAGCGCGAAGCAGTTCGTCTGCAGCTTGCACCGTCGGCGTTCCCCTGGCTCGATCGGCGATTATCATTTCCGCTTGCCCCGGCGCTGCTCGAAGAAGAGGGATGCCGTCCGAGCGCATTAGACCCAATTTTATTAGTACATAGCAAGAATTCCGTCCATAGTTAGCTTCAAGCGAATGCCGCGTTAGAGATTGCTCATTTATCGCTTGGAAAGCACGTACTACCTTGGTTGGTGGAGCTTCGCCTAAGAAAAAGTCCGACTGCGTGAGCCGACTTGCGCCAACGTCTTTTAATGATTGGACGGTGCTTCGAGGAATATCCTGAAATATCAAAGTTTTTCCAATTTGCGCAACCAAACCTAGGCCGCGAAGCCAGCCTAATACCCTGACCATATAGCTGTGATGCGTCTTTTCACCCAGCTCATTTCGTTTGCTCGATTGATGATAAATTTCCGAAAATTCTGACTCTGAAAAATGATCGCCATTTGCATACGTTTGATGCAATTTTCGGGTAACTTCATGTGATTTCCAGAACGAAAACGTAAGTGATATTGCGTGTTCTTCGTCACTAAAGAGAGGGGAAATTCTCGCCTCTTTTCTATTCGCCTCGACATGCCCCATGCTGGCGAGGTCTCGGACGAGATTGTCTGTGGCCCCCATTTTTAGATTCATATGCTTGCCGAGTTCCGAATAGGTGAGTTCGGATTTCCCTACCATAAATGCTAGGGCATTCGCGTATCTACTGAAGTTTGCTTGTGGGACATACGTTACAGGGATGAATGGTATCTTCTCTGTGAGTATGTAATCTCGAAAAATATCCCAGTAAATGGTAAGTCTAGCGCCGCTTCTTATGACAAGTCGTTTTTCGATCAGTCGTGAAACAATTTCATCACCGAAATTTTGAGTAATTTTGAAGAACTCGGCTGGGGACTCTATAGCAATTTGTTTAATACAACCGAGTTCCGACGACGATAGATTGTTTAGATCTTTCTTAAACAGTCCATGGATGTTGACGGATTGGTTCAATATATCAACTTGCTCGATGCCGCTTCTCGACAAATCAAGAATGTGGATGCATAGCTTCTTCAACAACCAAGGGAAACCTTGGCAATGGTCTTGAAGAAGGCGGCGAAGCGGAGGGGTTATCGGTTCTCCCAATTCCTTCGCAAATCGGTTTATTGCAATGGCGACTTCTCGCTCGGAGAATGGCGATATTTCTATTTCCGTTCTGTGCTCTGCAAGGGAATGCCACATGTGGTAGGCATTATGCTCAGTCGGTATGAACCCATCCGTCTTCCATGAAAATCCGATTACAAAATTAGCTTGAGCTTCCTCGATTGCGGAACACAACCTTCGCATTTCATTGAAGACTTCGCTAAGGTCGGACTTATATAAAAGTTCCTCGAATTGATCGAAGAATACGCAGATGACTTTCCCTTCGGCTTCAAGTGATGAATTCAATAACTTCATCGAATCGGCCGAAAAGATAGATGACGGGCCCGCCGTTGGCGTGGATCCGGGTGTTATAAATCCCTTCTGCGTGGCTTCCTTGATCGCCGTGAGCACAGCGAGCTCAGGGAAACGACTTGTCGTGGCTGCACGAGAATCGACCGTGAAGACAAAATATTTGCTGCGATTGCGTATATTCGCCGCTCGCGATGCTATTTTTAATACGCTGGAACTTTTTCCCCAGCCAGAAGGGCCCTTAAGGGCAATGAGACGCGTAGTCGTAGTCTTGAGTCTAACTGAGTCAAAGAACTGAAAGACCGCAGATTGAATTTGTTCTCGCCCCACAAAATCTTCGGGCCGAGCCGGACGATAGTCTGCCCAATGGTCTGCCATCGGCACGCGGACAATGCTCTCCAGTTCCGCCCGTAGTCGGATTGCCGCGATATTCTGGGATTCCGGCGAGTCGGATATCCACGGGGCTGACAATGTCGTGTCGGTCTTAGATATCCAATCTAGAGTAGTTGAGTCTGAGATGGCGGCGCCGGACTTAGCATTGAACAGAAGCGATGCGCTGCGAATCCCTGTTGCAGGATCAGTAACCGGGAGGGCCCAGAATTGGCCATTTGAGGTAAGTAGTAAAAAGGCATCCGCGCTTATCTGATGCCGGCTGTTATCAAAGCGAAGGGTTTTCGGATCGACAATAATCTGCGCCTGGATAAGGCGGTCAACCAGCTTCTCGGGCGGATAGATTCGCAAGCGACGCCGTTCATCTAGGGGCTTCTGACTCCATTCGTCTTCAAAACCCTTCGCGTCTTTGCCTAAGGCGAAGGTGGATAGCAACCATCCCGAGGAATAGCCCTTGAAATATACGTTTCCCAGCAATTTTTGTAGGACTTCGGCCGAAATGGTAGAACGATAGGCTTTGCATTCGACGAAGATCCGCTCGGATGTTGTCCGGTCTGTGCCAAGTAAGTCCACCTCACTGGCAGTCAAACGAACTTCTTCCTGCACGCTGTAGTTCTGCGTTTCGAGGAAGCTTCTCGCGAACCGCTCGAGGATGCGGCCTCGTTCGGTTGTACTCGTGTTCGGAGCTACGGCGACTTCAATGAAGTAGTTGGACGGCATGGAAGAATTGCGTGACCGGAAAGGACGTTGGGAGGTGTTCTGGTGGCCGCCTGTCGGGCGTTGGAGCATTTTAACTGTCGGATGAGGCGTTCCACGTAGGGCGACCATGCCCCCATCGGGGGGGGCGGGGTTATACGGCATGGGCAGGGTGAGCAAAAAGAGCCGTGGGGACGTGGGATGAGGGGTCGATGGGGCGCGAACCGTTATAAATCAATGGGTAACGACGCCCTAGACTGCCACGGAAGCACGTGTGGCAGCACCTAAATTCCGTGGCCCAAAAATTAGGCAGCGCCTTGGAACCGTGGTACGTCACCTGCGCAATTTTCTCTGCTTTCTTTCTCTTTCTCTTTGATTTTAAAGAGAAAAGGAAAGGAAGACGGAGCGACAGACGAGACTAGCTGTGTGGCAAACGGCGACCAAAGTGTGGCAAAAAGGCATGCATTTGTGGAACAAGGTCCTTTTTAAATCAAAGACTTACGTAGAAGATTACACGGTGCCACAAGTTTTTCCATTTTGCGCGGTGTCCGATGGGCGGAAGGAACTCAGCCGGTCTTGCGAAGCAAATATCTGCGCGTTAGCGTTTGCCGGAGGCAAAAATATAGGCCCGCGCATGGCGGGCCTGGCAGAGAAGCGCATCGGGCTGCTACGGAGGCATTCGCCCGTCTTCAAGCTCCGGTATGGCCTCAAGCCCAAGTCGTTCGAGACTTGGCACGCTGATGGCTGTCATGTGCGCATGGCGCCGACCATGGATGCGCTTTTCCACATCGTCCAACAGCTTGCCGGCATGCTTGGGCACAACACCAGACTGCAGCAGCTGCTGCTTGAAAATCCGAGCGGTCTTAATGGGCAGCGCATCGAACTTCTGCCGCAAGTGCGGCGCGGTTGCGATATGGTCCATGACGTGGCTCGGCCGCACGAAAAGAGCCAAGACCTTACCGTCGTCGGTCTGCACGGTGTCCCAGCAGCGCGGGAATTCAAAGCGGCGTGCAGCCAGCTCGGACAGCAGAACATCCATCACCCAGAACCATGGCAGGCGTGCGCCATCGGTTTCAGCGATGTGTGCAGTCATTTCTGCCAGAACATCCTCCACGAAGCCGCCCTGGTCGACATCGATGTCGGCGAACTCGGCCAACAACGCCCACGCCGTCATGACGGCGGCGTAGTTCTCCATCATGCGCCGCGCGGTGGCATCGGGTGATGCGACACCGCTGCGCTTCACACACTCAGCGATGAAGGCTTCGTGGAGGTCTCTAATGCGTGCGGGCTCAATAGCTGCGAGGAACTGCAGCCATTCCCATACCGGAAACTGTGGCGTGCTATGCGGGACAATGGCCCCCTGCTTGGCCACCGATAGGGAGGTGCGGCAGATTTTCGACTGCAGGCTCGCGACGTCCACCTCTTCGCCAGCCAGCAAGACGGGGGCGCACATCAGGTATGGCGTCAGGGAAGAGCCCACCCGTGTGAATTCGAAGCGATATGTGGACTGCAGGAGTCCGTCGATATCCGACAGAACTGTCTTAGGCAGCTTGGAAAACTCGTCCCATCCCACGGGCTGCGTTGTCCATGAGACAGAGGCGCGGCGGCGATGGTCCGTCTTCAGCATCTGGCCAGACAGAACCTGAAAGGCGAGCGTGCTTTGCAGGCTTTCGAGCAGCTTAGATTTCCCCGACCCCTTTTCGGCTTGCATTTGGAGATGTGGGTAAAAACCAAGAACCGTCTTCAGATGCGCTCCAAGCGTCCACACGAGCCCTATGGCGGCCGCATTGTTCCGGAAGGTCGCCTGGTAAGCTTTGATGACTGCGCGGGCGTTGTGGCGCGTTCCACGCGGAAACGTCATGTTGTAGTACAGACATTGCTTCTGAGGCTCAATGAAATAGCAATCGCTGCCCTCTAGCGCGGAGAGCTCGCCGCCGCGCCAGGCGAGGCCGACAAAGTTGACCACATCACGCGCGCCGAGCTCGGCAGCCCGCTCCAAGACGTTGACCATGCGCGCGAAGTTGGCGGGCATCCAGATATGCCCAAATTTTCCACGCCACCATTCGAGGTTGTAGAGCTTGTCATCGCCGACAACCTCGCGCTGCAGGACCGCGCCGTGACGCGGAACCTGCGCACTAATGCCGAAGACTGTCTCCGGCTGGTTGTCAGGCGTGCCGTTGATAGTCGCCAGATGGCTTTGAATACGCAGACGGGAGAAGCCGGCGACACGGAACGAACAAAGGTCACCGACTTCCTCGGAACGGCGTGGCTGATCATCATCGCCGTCACCCTCCTTGTACTTTTGCACGTATTGCGTGAAGTCTTCCTTGACGCGAAAGCGCCAGTAGACAGCGAAGTCATGACTCGGCAGAAAAACCCGGCGCGTTCCTTCAAGGCGCTCGCCACCTCCCGGCATGCCTGGTATCAGCCAAGGCTCAAGTCGCTTCAGCCGCTTGGTCAGCTCATCGGCCCCGTGCTGCTGCAGGACATCGTTAATATCCTGACCTTCCTCCCAATCCTGCATGTCAACGAACATTGCGCCGATGTCTGCGGCTGTCAGGGCTTCTGACAGCTTCCATGCGGCGGATAGGCCAGCACGGTTGCCGGTTCGCTCGTTGACGGCATCAGTATGATCGAGCGCAATCATGACGCGCTTGCCGCGAAGAAATGTCCAATCGATCTTGTCAACGTTGGTAGTGCCCCGGATGGCAAACGCCGCAGTGCCGTCTGCAAGATGGCACGATTCGACGGACAGCGCATTGATCGGGCTTTCGACGACAAACACCGTGTGTGCGCGGCGCAATCGCATGACGTCGCTCGTCCATCCATGCCCGAGCTTTTCGCCTTGACATTGCGTCTTGACGTTGCCATTCAGCGCGGGGTCTGCATACCGAAGGTCCACGGCCACGACGCGACCCGTGCCAGACTCGAAAACGATAAACGCGGCCGCAGGCCCGCCGTGGCCAACTTCGCCAGCCGGAACCTTCTGGCTTTGCCACGTGTTCCATCCAACGGTGCCGGCCTTAATGGCGCGGCGCGCGACCGCTTCATCGATGCCTCGGCCCGATAGATAGGAAATCGCAGGGCTCGCATCGGCGCGAGCTTTGTCCGCGATATATTCTTCGGTGCTTTTCTTCGCTGGAAGCCCGCGCGGCTCGGTACTTGGCATGGGCATCCCGTACCAGTCGCCCAACAACTTGGCAGCGTCCATCGGGCCATCGATGTCAGGGAGGCAATGCATGACAAGATCGATGCAGGAGCCGCCTGTTTCGGTAGACCAGTCCTTCCAAGAACGTCCATTGTCATAGATCGACAGGGAAGGGCTCTTGTCGGTGTGGTGAGGGCTGTGATAGTTGCCCTTGGCGCCGCTGCGCCTTAGGTCCAACCGCTCAGCCACGTCGTGCAAATCGATGCTGCGCTTGAGTTCATCGAACCACGCGCGCAAGGCGGGATTGGCCTGTGTATGCATGGGCGACCTCACAACATGTCATGGACATGGCTCAGTGCTTCGTCCAGGCGTTGTTTGAGGGGGCTCAGCAAGCAATGCAGGCTGTGATGGGCAGGGGATCGATCGCTCTCAAGGTCAAGGAAGCGCAGGATGCCTTCGAGGCCGGCGCTTACCCTCAGCAGCTCGTGGCAGCTGTCTTGTGCGGTTTCTCGAATGCTCTCGCTCAGTGCATTGATCTGGGCAACGGCACAGGACAGCTCTGCTTTGGATCGGCGGTTCGCTGGGCGGATCTGCGACACGAGCTGCGACAGCATATCGCGTTGCCGGAAGAAGGCGAGCTGATTGCCTGTGAGGTGCTGAGTCTCATGCATGGCGCACCTCCGCTTGGGCGATGGCAGCAACGGCGACGAGGGCGTCGCCAACGATGTCGAGCGATGCGCGTTCCGTGGGGGCATCAACCGCGTCGCGCAAAGCGACGCGAACAATGGCGAGAATTTGGGGAAATGCAGTCTGCTCAGGACGAGCGAGGTCAATAGGCATTGGAGGCCTCCTAGAACTAAAAAGGAAGCCCGCCGCTCATTTCCACATGAGGGGTGGCGGGCCTGACAGCGGGGGTGGAAAACCGGCGTTCTAGGAAACCGGCCAGCCCGAAGGCTGCCCCGCCCGGCCCGCCATAGAAAGTGTAGGCGCGCGCGTGCGCAACGGACGAAAAAAATGCCGCAAGAGGCGGCTGTCCGCCTAGAACTGATCGGGTTTCCACACCCGGTCACCGCTGTTTCGGTGACGGTTGAATTCTTCATCATCTGCTTCAGGGTGTCAAGGTTGCTATCTCCCCGGCTTCAGCTGGGCGGAAAGTGGTCGGATCGCGGCTTGATCCGGGGCCGGCATTGCGTTGGCCGAGCGGCCTGCGAGCTGCCGGGCAATGTCGGGGTCTGGGATGCAGCTCGGAGAAAGTGTGCGTACCACTTCCACCAGGCTAACAAACGTGTGACCGCAGTTGAGATTCGCGCACTGGCAGTACAGTTCTCGCGTCATGCGGGAGATAGGGCGGCTGGTGCGAATGTTTGCTTTCGAGCCGCAATGCGGGCAGTCCATTCTCATAGGAAACAAGTGCTCCTTCGCAAGGACGGGGATCAAATCAGCGGCCGCCGCCCGTGCGCAGAAATGTCAGCAGTCGGTTGTGATGGTGTCGCTGTGTTGCGACGAGTACCGCTCAGTGTTTGCGGTCAAGCGGGCACTGTCGGACCGGGAGAACATGTGTTCGCAGCGCAAGTTCTTGCAGCGATACAGTGCCTCACGATTTCCACTGCCGCATTCAACGTAGCCTTCGGCGGGTGTCAGGGCACGGCACTTCGGGCATTTTTCTGCTTGCATCATGTTTCCTTAGGAGAGAGTGTCCGCAGCAGCCTCACGGAGCCGTGCTTTGCGCTTGGAAAGTTCGGTGCGCACCCTTTGCACCGTCGCCGCGTAGGCCAGCGGAAAATTGGCACGCCCGGAGGGGCGCTCGATGTTGGAGAGCACGTGGTCGTGCGCAGATGTCTTGCCATATTCCTTGACGCACTTGCGAACGACCGAGAAGGCTTCTTCGAGTGCTGCGTCCATTGCGGTCGCGTAGCCCAGCTTCTCCCATTGCGCGCCGCCTGGGTCTCGCGCTTGGCACGAGTACGCGTCCGCAAGAATATGAATCGCATGGGCAAAGGGCTGGAGAGTCTGACTGCTGGAGCGCAGCAGCTCTGCTGCATGCTGACTTACAAGCCCTGTGTAGGCGTACGATTCCGCGAGATGCGCGACGCGAGCTTCGAGCGTTGCTTCATCCAATGCAAGCTGAACTTCTGCGATGATGGACCGGTAGTCCTCCGCAAGCGTGTAAGCAGCGCGCTCTTTTCCCTTCAGGTCGCGAAGCTGCTTCATCGACGCATCCGAATCGCGCATCAGTGACGCTGCTTCGTTGCGCGCGGCAAGTGCTTCAGCATCTGCAGCTTGTGCGGCCTTGGTGTGCTTCTCCAAGTCCGCTTTCATTCTGTTCGCTGTGCCTACGGCAGATTCGAATGCGGTTACCGCGTTGCGGTATCGGTCCAAGGCTGTCTGGACTTCCTGGTTGAGTGGTTGTGTGGTCATAGTGGTATGGGTTACGGCCGACGTGACGCAATGCGTGACTGCATCCATTGCCTGATCTCGCTGGAGAGCCAGGCGACGCTTTTGCCAGCCAAGGGCACTGGCTTCGGAAAGTCGCCGCGCCGCATCCTGTCGTAGATGGACGATGCGGGCAGGCCACAAACAGCCACGACTTCAGGCAGTCGCATGAAGCGTTCTGCTTCCGCAGTCCCGGTGTCGTGCAGGACGAGACCGGGAACGGTGCATGCCGTGGAGGTTCCGGCTTGCGGACTCATCATCTGTCTTCCTCATCTAGGTTCAAAGGTACGAGCAACACGACTCCGTATTGCTCGGCGTTACTCAATGCTGCTCAGAGCGAACATAGTGTCCCGATAGCGCGCAGGTCATCGCAACGGCATCCTGTTGTGCCGTTGTCGTTAACAACAAGGTGGCGGGTGTCACAGGGCGCACGGCACGCAGTTGGACCTGCGGAGCTATCGAGGCGGATGTGCAGCGCACGCTTGCGGCGCGCTCAGGACGCCTGTTGCTCTGCGACGGGATAGGCTGGGGCGTCCAACCCTCAGCGCGCGGTTGAGACCCCGCCTCACCCGCACGCTTCATCGAGTGGTTTTTATGCACCCATTGCGAAGGCATGGAGCCGCGCTGGCACTGGCTTGCAAGGCTGGCGGCACAGTGCAAGGAATTACGCAGATTTACGCACCTCCGGCAGTGTTTGACGGAGTTGGTGGGGTCGGCTCCCACGGGGGCATGTAAGTCGCGGGAAGCGGTGGGTTGTCGACAATGACGTCGTGTGTGGCCTGGAGCCACAGACTTCGGGCTGCGAGGTGCGGCATTGCCTGGGGATGGTTCGTTAGGACATCGACAACGGCCTCGCTAAGTGCGTCGACAAGAGAGGCATCGGAAGGTCCGCTATACCACTTGTCAACGTGCGAGCGCACAATTCTGCCGATGACGTCCGGCCTCACTACCGTCCGATGTGGCGCAGGGCCGAAGTGCATCAGTTGCAACTGGTCCTGTATGTGCTGAAGAAAGCCATGAGTTTCCTCACGGTGAAGGCCGCCTAGGGCTACTAGCTGCCGATGCAGCTCGGCATAGGGCATGCATGCGCCGTTCGTGGCGCACGCATCGACACGAGTGAGATATCGAGCGGCTGTCTGCGCGCCAGCAAGGAATGCACGCGCATTGGTATTGGCTGTCATTAGGCGTCCTTCGCGTCGAAGTTTGCGGGGTCGGCAATCCAGGCATGCACCGCCGAGAAATCGTAGAGAGTGCAGCGAGTTGTCAATCGGAGAGGAGGGGGAGCTTTGCCCTCGTTCACCAGCTGGCGCCATTTCTCGCGGCTGACACCGACGAACGGCGCGATGTCTTGCCAGCGACCGCGACCGAGGCGCGGAAGGTGTTCAAGGCGGGGTGGAGAGGGAATCCGATCTTTGGTGGTCCGAGCCTTGCTGGCTCTCACAGATCGTTGGGCTTTGGTTGCCATCGGTAGCCTCATCTAGCCATCTATTGCAGATGCGTTGTGATGGCGTGAGGTTACTTAGGAGACTGGCTGTTGGTAATAGCTGGCGCTAGGCTGAGGGGCGATGTGCTACGCCCCTCGCGGTTTTGCTTAGCACGACGAAGGCCGAACCACGTGATTTTTCTGTGCGGCCAATTGGAGGTGCATTGAGCAGTAGCCTTCAGCGGCTCTTCTCATCAATGGACTTTGGCAAAATCTCCGCGCCCGAATCGTACGCCCAATCGTCCATGGACTCGCTGAGGTTGTGCCAGTGCTCTTGCAGTGCTGGCAAGTTCTCGGTGGTGACCCAAGGCTGGTCTAAGGCTTCTAGTACATCGAATTGGGGGGTGGGCACGACTGAGCCGAACGCTGCGTCGTAGAAGAATCTTGAGGATAGAAAATTCGTGACCTGTACGATGATGCGTAGCGCGTCATCAATTTCAAGATAGGTTGTGGTCGGAGCAATTTTCCCGTTCTCTGCGAAGCGCTCGGCGTGCGCGACCACTTTGTCTGCCATGGTGCAGACCTTTCTGATCGATGGATGGCTCAGTTGCTCTTTCAGATTCGCAATTACGGCGGGCTGGATGGTATCCGTACGCCTACGTTTTTTCGACGGCCCTGACAATTCGTCGAACGCCTTGTGGAGCATTTGTGATGTGCCCCAAGCCTGAGGGCCGGAGGTGGGAAGCCAGCTCGAACTGGCCCCCGTGCTGTTGTTCAGTGACTGGACGTATTGCTGATACGCTTCTTGGTAATCAAAGCGAATCCCGTCATAGCAGACGAAGTTCTCGCGCGTCAGAAGTTCGGGGCGTTTTTCCACCTGTGCAATTAGGTTCCAAACGGAGTCAGTCTGCGGGTCTTTGTCGACCAGTCTGCGTATGCCCATTGTCATGATCGTGGCATATCCAGCAGTAATCAGTTCCCACATTGCGCCGTTAATGGCTCGTTCGGGCTCAATCCTGCGAGCTTCATTGAGCGTGCGGAATACCACTGTGTGCCAGGCGAGGTCGTGAATCTGTGTCGTCACCGCAGTGTCCGCAGGGCCGCGTAGGTAGTCTAGACATTTCCGGCGGAAAACCCGATATTCGGCGAGGACCTTTCGCCGGACCTCAGGGACGTCGCATTGCTCGACTGAATACTCGTACTCGGGGATTGCCATAGTTGTTGCTCTCGGTAGTAGTCCGAAGGAACATCACGCGCTATGGTTGCTCAGGCTGCTGCGCCGCCGCGCGGTACTCTCGTATGAGCTCTGCAAGCTTGCCGTGGGAAAAGGGGAAAACGTCAGCTTTTAGCATGCGTGATGCCCCTTCTTGTGCCGACATGGAAGGCGGGATGTACTCGGCGATGTACTTGAAGGCTGCTTCACGATGAGGGCGGAAATTGTCGTCCCGCTTCCTTCCACCTTTCGATGCGATTTGTCGTCCCGCTTCCCGGCGTTGGAGTAGGCCGTGGCTAGCGCCTAGATAGAACTTTGCTTCCATAACGAAGTGCAATGCCTCCGGCAGCTGATTGCACTCAATCTGTCCTTGCGCTGCACTGAGGTTGAAGACGGCCGCGGCGATGTCTTCGAGGATCGCTTCGTTATAGACGCTGCTAGGCGTAAGCTTTCGTAGAAACGCCGCCGTTGCAGCTGCACAAGCCTCCGCCATGACACGTGCTTCTGGGGAAATGTTCGGTGGGTCGTCCGAGTTGTCCGCGAGCATCTCGCGGTCTTGAACTCCAAACAACACCATCAGATTTCCATTTGGTCGAACGCCGAATCGCTTCTCATAGTCGTCTTCCACTTCGGGAAATCCGTCGCCTATCGAAACGCCGAAGGCTTCTGTAAACATTTCCTCCAGTTGTTGGTTCGTCTTGTTGAGCTGGTCTTGCAGTAGCGATACTGCTTCCATTGAATCTGCAGTCATGGTGTCGTTGTGCATTACGCCGCCTTTGCTTCCGCAGGATTGGACGCGGCATGTTCATCGATGAAGTCGGCCCACCACTGCATTACGCGACGCCGCTCGGGCATGTATTTGGCGTGGTTGTATGCCGCGATCGTTTGGTTGGACTCTTTGTGGGAAAGCTGCGCTTCTATAACCCGGGGGTCGAAAAGACCGGACTCATTCAGGAGCGTAGACGCAAGGCCACGGAGCCCGTGGACCGTCTGTTGGCCCTTGAAGCCTATCGAATGAAACACCTTGTTCATCGCCTCGCCAGTGACAGGCTTAAGCACGCTGACGGCACCGGGGAACAATAGGGCGAAGTGTCCCGTGTATTGCTTCAGGTCTTCGAGGAGGGCGATGGCTTGGCGAGACAGCGGGACGACGTGCGGCGTTCCGGAAAGCTTGTGCCACAGGCGACCTTTCATGCGGCCGGATGGCACACGCCACTCCGCATTCTCGAAATCGAACTCCGACCATTCTGCGTACCGCAGCTCTCCACCGCGAATAAAGGTCAAGACGGCCAGCTTCACGGCGGCGACGGTCTCAGGCCTTCCGGTGTATCGATCAATGCGTTGGAGGAGGTCGGGCAGCTGCACGTCCGTCACGTGCGGATAGTGCTGAACCGGTGGCCGGGGCTTCAATTGAGCGACCATGCCGGCAGAAGCGTCGACCGTGGCGCGCCCGGTGCCTATGGCGTACTGGAAAATCTGGCCGGCGGTGACCAGGGCGCGGCGCGGCATTTCATAGGCGCCGCGCTTTTCGATCTTGCGTGCAACTGTGAGCAGGAATGCCGGTGTGATCGATGCAATGGGATGCTGGCCGAGGTCGGGGTAGAGATCGCGCTCCAGCAGCTGTTTGGTCTTCTGAGCGTAGCCGGCACTCCACGTATCGTTCCTATGCTTCAGCCACTCTTCTGCAACGGCACGGAAGGTGTTGCGTGCGGCTTCGGAGACTGTGGCTCGGGCCACGTCGCGGGCAAGAGCTGGGTCGGTGCCATCGGTCAGCTGTGCGCGTGCCGCTTCGCGCCGCTCGCGAGCCGTGCTGAGGCCAACCGCTGGATAGTCGCCGAATGTGAGCAGGTTCTCGGATTTCGACCCGGGCTTCTGATACTTCATGCGCCATTTCTTGGCGCCGCTCGGGAGCAATTCCAGATAGAGGCCTCCGCCGTCGCGGAGGCGGTTGCCTCCGTCAGGACTGTACTTGGCCTGGCGGCACTGGATGTCAGAGAGGGGAAGGATTCGCTTGGGCATGGTGTGAAAACTCCGTACCCTGAAAACTATACCCCCATACCCGCATACGTACCCCAAAAAGTGATGGTTGGTACTGGTCAACCATGGGCAACGACAGGCAACAAAAAACCCCGGAAGCCGCTTGGCGCCGGGGTTTTCAGGCAACGTAAGGTGTTGCTAACCATTGTACTGGTGGGTGGTACAGGGATTGAACCTGTGACCCCTGCCGTGTGAAGGCAGTGCTCTACCGCTGAGCTAACCACCCCTTTCTGCTTCGTCACCGTTGTTGCTGGTGTCGTGCAGCGGAGAAACGAGATTATGCCGATGGGCCTGTATCTTGTAAAGCCCTTTTTTGGACTTTCTTCGAGAAATTGACTCGGCCTTACTGAACCGTCGCGCCGGTGGGGACTTCGGAAGGGATTTCGATCTTCCATACGGTCTTGCCGCCGCTGGCCTTGTCGAGGTCCTTGAGGACGCTGGCGTGGGCCGAAACCTCCGCTTCGTTGGCAAGCAGCACGGGCAGCGTAAGGACGGACAGGTCAGCCGTGGTGCGGGTTTCGCCCTGGGCGGCGCTGGTGTCCAGCGCATCGATGACCAGCGAGTTCTGGCCGCGTGTCATGGCCAGGTAGACCTCGGCCAGAATTTCAGCATCGAGCAGTGCGCCGTGCAGCGTGCGGTGTCCGTTGCTGACGCCGAGACGGTCGCAGAGGGCGTCGAGCGAGTTTCGCTTGCCGGGAAACATGGTGCGGGCTTCACGCAGCGTGTCGATCACGTTGCCGGCGTGCGAGCGGAACGACGGTAGTCCTTCGCGCTGGAACTCCATGTCCAGGAAACCCAGGTCGAACGACGCGTTGTGAATGATCAGCTCCGCGTCCTGTACGTATTCGCGAATCTGGTGAACGACTTCCGAGAACTTCGGCTTGTCGGCCAGAAAGGCGGCGGTGATGCCGTGGATGGCCACAGCTTCCTCGGGCACATCGCGCTCCGGGTTGACGTAGAAGTGCAGGTGGCGGCCGGTCAGGCGGCGGTTCACCATTTCCACGCAGCCAATTTCGATCAGGCGATCGCCGGTGGCTGGGTTCAGGCCGGTGGTTTCGGTGTCGAGAACGATCTGTCGCATGGGGCGGGATTGTAAACGGTCGGCAGGGGAGGCGAAAATTCAGGCGCGTCGCGGCGGGGCTTCCCGTCGCTCGGTGCGCTCAGGCGTTCAGCGATTCCACACCGCGATTGGCCAGGCGGTCGGCGCGTTCGTTGCCGGGGTGGCCGTTGTGGCCGCGCACCCAGTGCCATGAGATGGTGTGTGGCTGGCGGACCTCGTCAAGGATCTGCCAGAGGTCTGCGTTCTTGACCGGTTTCTTGTCGGCCGTCTTCCAGCCGCGCGCCTTCCAGCCAGTGATCCACTCGCTGATGCCCTTCTGCACGTACTGGGAATCCGTATAGATATTGACGATGCACGGCCGCTTGAGCGCGCGCAGGGCCTCGATCACGGCCATCAACTCCATGCGGTTGTTAGTGGTGGGGCTCTCGCCGCCGAACAGTTCCTTCTCGTGTTCGCCGGAGACAAGCACGGCGCCCCAGCCGCCCGGGCCAGGGTTGCCCTTGCAGGCGCCGTCGGAGTAGATCGTAATTTCTTGCATTGCTGAATGTTGGAGCCTGACTGGAACCTAGATAGTCGAGTCAGGCGTGGTTGTCCGGGTCTTGCCGTGTGTGCCGGTGGGGGTTGCCACGGGAGCCGCCACTGGCTTGAGGGCGGGTTTGGCGGTTTTCCAGCTTGGGCCTACGAGTCGGATGTTCTTGACGCGCTTGACGGCCGAAATCATGTAGACAGAGCCGAAGATCGGCCACCAGCGGTCGCCGGCCTTTTCCATGAACGCCGCGCGCTGCAGCCAGCGGTCGGTCCGGTAGGGCGGGCAGTAGCAGCCGAAGCTGCCGCCGTCGATCTCGAAGCCCAGCAGCTTGAGCCAGTCCTTGATACGGACGAAACCGGTGGTTTGCGCATCGCTGGGCAGGAACGGCGTGGCGCCCAGCCGGTTCAGGCCCTGCCGGGCGCCCCACAGGCTCATTGGGTTGAAGCACGTGACGATCACCCGGCCTTCGGGCATCAGCACCCGAGAGACCTCGCGCAGGACTTCGTGCGGGTCCTCCGAGAATTCAAGCACGTGCGGCAGCGTCAGCAGGTCGATACTCTGCGTTTCGAATGGCAACTCGTCGAACCGGCACAGCAGTTGCCGTGCATCCGGGTGGGTCTGGCGCGGCCCGTGGGGTCCCGCCCGGCCGTCGAGCGCAAGTGCCGAAAACGGCATGCGATTCTCGCGCAAGGTGTCGATATGGGGCAGGCCCAACTGCACGGCGTGGTATCCGAAGATGTCCGCGACCGTCCGGTCGTATTGCTGCGCCTCCCACCGGAGCATGTATTGCCCGGGCGGTGAAGCGAGCCATTCTTCCCAATCTATAATCGCTCGGTTGGACATAGGAGCACACATGTTGAAAGTGGAGCCGATCCCCGCATTCCAGGACAACTATATCTGGGCCATCCATGACGGGCATAGTGCCGCGGTCGTGGACCCGGGCGAGGCCGCGCCCGTCCTGCGCTTTCTGGCACAACACGGTCTGGCACTGGGCGCTATTGTAATCACGCATCACCATGGAGATCATCAGGGCGGCGTGGCCGACCTGCTGAAAGCACATCCTGCAGGTCCAGATGGTGCGCCGGTTCCGGTCATCGGACCCGCGGGCGAGCGCATTGGCCACCGTACCCAGGCCGTCCGCGAAGGCGACTTCGTGACGCTGCGGCATCCGGCTGCCACCTTCCGCGTGCTGGACGTGCCGGGGCACACCGCCGGCCATGTCGCCTACACGGCGGATGCGGCCGGGTTGCCCGGCGCCGGGCCGGCGGTCTTCTGCGGCGATACGCTGTTCGCCAGCGGCTGCGGGCGACTGTTCGAAGGCACACCGGCGCAGATGCTGATTTCGCTGGACAAGCTCGCCGCGCTGCCCGCCGAGACCAAGGTCTACTGCGCTCATGAATACACGCGCAGCAACGTGCGCTTTGCCCAGGCCGTGGAGCCAGACAATGCCGACCTGGCCGCATGGTCGGCGCGCGTCGACGCGCTGCGTCAGGCCGACATTCCCACGGTGCCCACCACGGTTGGCCAGGAGCGGGCCGTCAATCCGTTCCTGCGCTCCCGCGACGCCGCCGTCCGACGCGCCGTGGCTGGGCAGGGCGGCGATGTCAGCAACGATGCCGCGGCATTTGGGGCGCTGCGTGGATGGAAGGACAACTTCCGCTAGGCATGTTCGCCTTCCGTCCTGCGGACGAGGGCCGCACCAAATTGCATCTTGGGGAAAATCTCATTGACGCCAACTCGGCTTTTCCATAGGATCAGCCCACATTTTTGGCGTCACTTTCAGAGAACTTAATGCGATTTGGTCGATTTCTGGCGGTAATTGCGAGTGCCGCGCTGCTTGCAGCGTGTGCCGGCACTCCCAATCCGCCTGCCGGCGAGATGGCCGGTACGCCGACCGCCCTGGAATCCGGTCCGAAGAAGGACCCGCTCAACACCCTCAACAGCACAGGTAGCGCCGGCATCCTGCCCGGCACCGCGGTGGTCAACGTGGACCAGACCAGTGTCGACTGGCTGCGTGGCCCGTCCACCGATATCTGGGACCGGATCCGCAAGGGTTTCGGAATGCCTGACCTCGAAGGCACGCTGGTCGATGATCGCACGCAGTGGTACGCGGCGCGTCCCGACTATATGGAACGGATGGTGGGCCGATCGAGCCGCTACCTGTACCACATCGTGGAGGAGCTCGAACGGCGCAAGATGCCCACCGAGCTGGCATTGCTGCCGTTTGTCGAGAGCGCTTTCAACCCCCAGGCGGAGTCAACGGCCAAGGCCGCGGGCATGTGGCAGTTCATCCCGAGCACGGGCAAGAGCTACAACCTCAAGCAGAACATGTTCCGCGACGAGCGGCGCGATGTGCTGGCGTCCACCGACGCCGCGCTCGACTACCTCTCGCGGCTCTATGACATGTTCGGGGACTGGCATCTGGCGCTGGCGGCCTACAACTGGGGTGAAGGGGCCGTGTCGCGCGCCATTGCGCGCAATCAGGCGCGCGGGCTGCCCACGGACTACGCCAGCCTGACCATGCCGAACGAGACGCGGTACTACGTGCCGAAGCTGCAGGCGGTCAAGAACATCATCGCCAACCCCGCTGTCTACGGCGTGCGGTTGCCGGGGATTCCGGACCATCCGTACTTCGTCACGGTCACCACGTCACGCGATATCGACGTGGCGCTGGCGGCCAAGCTGGCCAATATGCCGCTGGACGAGTTCAAGGCGCTGAACCCTTCGTTCAACCGCCCGGTCATCCTGGGCGCGGCCAATCCGCAGATCCTGCTGCCGTTCGATAACGCCGAGCGGTTTCAGTACAACCTGAACACCTACCGTGGCGGCCTGTCGAGCTGGACGGCGTTGACAGTGGATAGCCGCGAGCGGGTCGAGTCGCTGGCAGCGCGTCTCAATGTCGATGTCGACACCTTGCGAGAGATCAACCGCATTCCAAAGGGCATGCGGCTCAAGCCCGGCTCGACGGTGATGATTCCGCGCTCGGACCGGCATGACCAGGACATCAGCGCGTCGCTGGTGGATACCGCGATGCTGGCCGTGGAGCCCGACGTGCCGGACGCCAAACGCGTGGTGGTCAAGGCCGGGCGGCGTGACACGGTGTCGTCGGTGGCGCGCCGCTATGGCGTGAGCACACGGCAGGTGCAGTCGTGGAACAAGCTGTCGGGCAGCAAGCTCGTGGCGGGGCAGAGCCTGGTGCTGATGCTGCGTCCGAACTCGGCGGCAGCGGCGCGGGCCGAGCGTGGCGACGATGGGGATGATGCGCCCCGGGCTGCGGCGCGCGGCAAGAGCCGGGCGGTCGCGAAATCGTCGAAGTCCACGAAGGTTGCCGCAGAACCCCGCAAGCGCGCCGTGGCCGAAGCCACGCCACGCAAAACGGCCAGCAAGACATCGGAAAAGTCGTCGAGCAAGGCCCCGGCTGCGACCAAGTCCACAGCCAAATCGGCCAAGGGTCATACGCGCTAAGACGCTGCCGGGTGTCTGCCGGGCGGACCGGTGTGACGGCATCCTGTCCTGCCAACGTGGCGGGACAGGATGTGCATTGATACATCTCAAGGATATTCGTCAACGAAGCAAAGGAAGATGACAGGTTTCCATCCTCCTGCTCATCTCCATGTCCCTGTTCCGAATCCTGCTGGGCATGCCACTCATCGTGGCCTGCCTTGGTGCCGCGTGCGACAACGGTAACGACGACACCACCTCGCCAATCACCGCCGAGACCGCCGCGCCCAAGCTGGTGGCTCATCGCGGCGGCACGGCGGATCGCCCCGAGAACACCCTCGTCGCCATCGAATCGGCGCTGGCCCAGCGTGCGGATATGATCTGGCTGTCGGTGCAGGTCAGCGCCGATGGCGTGCCGGTACTGTACCGGCAGGCTGCGCTGGAGTCTCTGACCAACGGGACTGGCAAGGTCGCCGACTGGCCGGCCGCGACGCTCGCGCAACTGAACGCTGGCTGGCAATTTGCCGAGACCAGCGCCGACGGCATCAAGCAGTATCCGTATCGCACCCGCCCCGTCGGCATTCCCACCTTGCGCCAGGCACTGCGTCTCATACCTGCGGAAGTGCCGATCATTCTCGATATGAAGGCGATGCCCGCCGCTACGCAGACTGCTGCCGTGGCGCAAGTGTTGGCGTCCGAGAACGCCTGGGGTCGTGTACTGATCTACTCCACGGAGCAGGACTACCAGCAGACGTTTGCACAGTGGCCTCGCGCCCGAGTATTCGAATCGCGCGATACCACGCGAGGCCGGCTGGTGAGCGCGACATTGGGGCAGGCATGCAGCACACCGGCCCCCGCATCGGGCACCTGGGCAGGATTCGAACTGCGCCGCAAGGTGGAAGTGGTCGAGACCTTCACGTTGGGGGAGGGGCGGTCATCCGTGGACGCCTTGTTCTGGACTCCGGCATCGGTCAAATGCTATCGCGCCAAAGGGGCGGCGAACCTCGTGGCCTTCGGTGTCAACGATCAGGCGGCGTACTGTGACGCCAAACGGCTGGGCATTGATGCGGTCATGGTAGATTCTCCAGAAAAGATGGACGGCATCCGTGCCAAGGTGGTGAAGAACCCGGAGGTTTGCGGTAATTAGCTGCAAGCCAGACGCTTCCGAGACTGCACTGCTGGCAACGCCGCTGCCATCCGCACCGCATTCCACACATAGATATAGAAGCGGAGGAGACACATCATGACGGCAAGCCGTGCGCTGCACGCGCGTTCCCTGTCCGACAAGGCGGGATTCTGGGCCGAGCAGGCTGCGAGGATTGATTGGGAGACGCCTTTCGAGCGCGTGCTCGACGATAGTCGCCCACCGTTCGCCCGCTGGTTCGTCGGCGGGCGCACCAATATCTGCCACAACGCGATAGACCGGCACCTCGCCGCGCGTGCGGATCAGCGCGCGCTGGTCTACGTCTCCACCGAGACCGAGACGGAACGCACGTACACCTATCGGGAACTGCACGACGAAGTGAGCCGCATGGCGGCCATCCTCCAGGGGCTGGGCGTGCAGCGCGGCGACCGCGTGCTGGTCTACATGCCGATGATTCCCGAGGCGATGTTCGCGATGCTGGCCTGCACGCGCATTGGCGCCGTGCACTCGGTGGTGTTCGGCGGGTTTGCGTCAGTCAGCCTGGCGGCGCGCATCGACGATGCGAAGCCCAAGGTCATCGTCAGCGCCGACGCCGGATCGCGCGCCGGCAAGGTGGTGCCGTACAAGCCGCTGCTCGACGAAGCCATCCGGCTGGCCGGTCATCACCCCGAGAAGGTGCTGCTGGTGGATCGCGGACTGGCCGAGATGCCACGCACCGCCGGACGCGACGAAGACTATGCAGCGTGGCGCGACAAGGTGGCCGGTCAGGACGTGCCGTGCGTGTGGATGGAGTCGAGCGAGCCCTCGTACGTGCTCTATACCTCCGGCACCACGGGCAAGCCCAAGGGCGTGCAGCGTGACACGGGCGGCTACGCCGTGGCGCTGGCCACATCGATGGAATACATCTTCTGCGGCAAGCCGGGCGACACGATGTTCACTGCATCGGACATCGGCTGGGTCGTGGGACACAGCTACATCGTCTATGGCCCCTTGTTGGCCGGCATGACCACGGTCATGTACGAAGGCACGCCGATCCGTCCCGACGGCGGGATTCTGTGGAAGATCGTCGAGCAACATGGCGTGAACCTGATGTTCAGCGCACCCACGGCCATTCGCGTGCTCAAGAAGCAGGACCCGGAACTGCTGCGGCGCCACGACCTGTCGAGCCTGCGCCTGCTGTTCCTGGCCGGCGAGCCACTGGACGAGCCCACCGCGCGATGGATCCAGGATGGGATCGGCAAGCCCGTGGTGGACAACTATTGGCAGACCGAGTCCGGCTGGCCGATCATCGCGATCCAGCGCGGCGTAGAGGCGTTGCCGTCCAAGCTCGGCTCGCCGGGAGTGCCGGCCTATGGCTACGACCTGCGGATCGTCGACGAGGTGACCGGCCAGGAATGCGCGCCCAACCAGAAGGGCGTGGTGGCAATCGACTATCCACTGCCACCGGGCTGCATGACCACGGTCTGGGGCGACGACGACCGCTTCCTTCGCACGTACTGGCAGGCGGTGCCGAATCGGCAGTGCTATTCCACATTTGACTGGGGCGTGCGCGACGAAGATGGCTATGTCTTCATCCTGGGCCGCACCGATGACGTGATCAACGTGGCCGGTCACCGGCTGGGCACGCGCGAGATCGAGGAAAGCCTGTCATCGCATCCGGGTGTGGCCGAGGTGGCCGTGGTCGGCGTGCAGGATGCGCTGAAAGGGCAGGTAGCGCTGGGGTTCTGCATTCCTCGCGATGCCAGCCGAACCGGGACCGATGCCGACCGCATGGCTTTCGAGGGCGAACTGATGAAGACCGTCGATCAGCAACTGGGCGCCGTGGCGCGGCCGGCCCGCGTCTACTTCGTCAATGCGCTGCCGAAGACACGTTCGGGCAAGTTGCTGCGACGGGCCATCCAGGCCGTGGCGGAAGGACGCGATCCGGGCGACCTGACCACGATCGAAGACCCTACGGCGCTGGAGCAGGTGAAGGCGGCGATCGGGTAACAAAGTGGCGCGCCCCCTCCTAAGATGAAGGGGGCGCGGAAAACCTACTTGCCAACCGTCATCATGCGGCCTAATATTTGAAGCATAAAATATTTAACCTTGATGTAGAGGCCGTCAACGCACTTTAGACGGCAAGCAGGAGACAAGATGCGCGTGCTTTGCATAGGCGGCGGCCCGGCCGGCCTCTACTTCGGATTGCTGATGAAATTGCGCGACCCGTCCCGTGACGTAGTGGTGGTCGAACGCAATCGGCCTTACGACACTTTCGGCTGGGGCGTGGTGTTCTCCGACGCGACGCTGGAGAACCTGAAAGTGGCGGATCCGGTCAGCGCGGCCGAGATCAACGCGGCGTTCAACCACTGGGACGATATCGACATCCATTTCGGCGGGCAGACGATTCGCTCCGGTGGTCACGGCTTCATCGGCATCGGTCGCAAGCGTTTGCTGAACATTCTTCAGGCGCGGTGCGAGGCACTGGGCGTGCGGCTGGTTTTCGAGACCGATGCCACCGACGACCAGGCGCTGGCCCGGCAATACAACGCCGATATCGTGGTGGCCTCGGACGGCATCAACAGCCGCATCCGCACCCGCTACGCCGCAACCTTCGAACCCGATATCGATACGCGCCAGTGCCGCTTTGTCTGGCTAGGCACGCACAAACTGTTCGACGCGTTTACCTTCGCGTTTGAAAAGACCGAGCACGGCTGGTTTCAGGCGCACGCCTATCGGTTCGATGACACGACGTCGACCTTCATCGTGGAAGTGCCGGAACGCGTGTGGCGCGCCGCTGGCATCGAGGGCATGAGTCAGGAAGAGGGCGTGGCGTACTGCGAGAAACTCTTTGCGCGCTACCTCGACGGACACAAGCTCATCAGCAACGCCACGCACCTGCGCGGCTCGGCCAACTGGATTCGCTTCCCGCGCGTGATCTGCCGACGCTGGGTTCACTGGAATACGCTGGCCGATGGCCGTCGCGTGCCGGTGGTGCTGATGGGCGATGCCGCGCACACCGCGCATTTCTCGATTGGCTCGGGCACCAAGCTGGCGCTGGAGGATGCGATTGACCTCGCCAATGAAATCGACCAGCGGGGCGCAGCCGGGGTCGATCAGTTGCCCGATGCACTGACGCGCTACGAAGCCACGCGCAGCGTGGAAGTGCTCAAGATTCAGAACGCCGCGCGCAACTCTACCGAATGGTTCGAGAACGTCGAGCGCTATGCGGGCATGGCGCCCGAACAGTTCGCGTATTCGCTGCTGACCCGGTCGCAACGGATTTCGCACGAGAACCTTCGCGTGCGTGATGCGGAATACGTCGAAGGGTTTGAAGCATGGCTGGCTGGCGGGAAAACCTTGCCGCCGATGTTCACGCCATTCCGCCTGCGCGGCCTGACGCTCAAGAACCGTGTCGTGGTCAGCCCGATGGCGATGTATTCGGCCACCGATGGCGTGCCTGGCGATTTCCACCTCGTGCATCTTGGCGCGCGAGCGATGGGCGGGGCGGGCATGGTGGTGGCGGAGATGACCTGCGTCTCGCCCGACGCGCGCATCACGCCGGGCTGCCCGGGCCTGTGGAACGACACCCAGCGCGATGCATGGAAGCGCATCGTCGATTTCGTACACGCGAACAGCGATACGAAGATCGCCATCCAGCTCGGCCACGCGGGCCGCAAGGGGTCGACACAACTGGGCTGGCAGAAGATGGATTATCCGCTCGCCGAAGGCAACTGGCCGCTGGTGTCGGCTTCGGCATTGCCCTACATGCCCGAGATCTCCCAGGTGCCACTTGAGATGACGCGCGACGACATGGATCGCGTGCGCGATGACTTCGTGACCAATGCGCGCCGTGCGGCGGAGGCCGGGTTTGACTGGCTGGAACTGCACTGCGCGCACGGCTACCTGCTGTCGAGCTTCATCTCGCCACTGACCAATGTGCGCGAGGACGAATACGGCGGTCCGCTTTCCAATCGGCTGCGCTATCCGCTCGAAGTCTTCGCCGCCGTACGCGACGTGTGGCCGCAGGATCGGCCGATGTCCGTGCGGATCTCGGCGCATGACTGGGTAGAGGGTGGCATCACGGCTGACGATGCCGTGGAGATTGCGCGTGCATTCAAGGATGCCGGCGCGGACATGATCGACTGTTCTTCGGGGCAGGTCAGCCCGGATCAGTCGCCCGTGTATGGCCGCATGTACCAGACGCCATTTGCCGATCGCATCCGCAACGAGGCGGGCATTCCGACGATTGCCGTGGGCGCGATTTTCGAGGCCGATCACGTCGACAGCATCATCGCCGCAGGCCGCGCAGACCTGTGCGCCATTGCGCGTCCGCATCTGGCTGACCCTGCTTGGACGTTGCACGAGGCTGCAAAACTCGGCTTCCGCGATGTGACGTGGCCGAAGCAGTACGTGGCCGGCAAGCGCCAACTCGAAACCAACGTGGCACGCGCGGCATCGTACGCGCAGCAGCCGGGGAAGTAAGGATGGAACGCGAACTGAAAGGCCGGCACGCGCTGATCACTGGCGGTGGACGCGGCATCGGTGCGGCCATCGCGCAGCGACTACTGATGGCCGGCGCCAGCGTGACGCTGATGGGACGCGATGGCGGCGTGCTCGATGCGGCTGCCGAGGTGTTGTCATCGTTTGTTGTGGAAGGCGCCGCACTCGGCATTGCACCGGCTGATATCACCGATGCCGATGCGGTTTCCGGTGCCTTCGCGGCAGCAGCGAAAGCGCGCGGGCCGGTCACCGTGCTGGTCAACAACGCGGGGCAGGCGCACAGTGCACCGTTCGGAAAAACCGACCTCGCACTCTGGCAACGCATGCTCGACGTGAACCTGACGGGCACGTTCGTCTGCACGCAGGCCGCGCTGCCCGCGATGCTGGAAAGTGGATGGGGCCGTATCGTCAACGTGGCGAGTACCGCCGGGCTGATCGGCTATGGCTACGTCAGCGCGTATTGCGCGGCGAAGCACGGCGTGATCGGTTTGACGCGCGCGTTGGCGCTGGAACTGGCGACAAAGGGCATCACGGTGAACGCGGTCTGCCCCGGCTACACGGAAACCGACATCGTGCGGGATGCCGTTGCCAACATCGTTGCCAAGACGGGCCGCACGGAAGCCGAGGCTCGTGCGGAACTGGCGGCACGCAATCCGCAGAAGCGACTGGTGCAGCCCGAGGAAGTTGCGGATGCGGTGGCGTGGCTGTGCAGGCCATCTGCATCCGCCATCACAGGTCAGGCGCTGCCGGTGGCAGGTGGAGAAGTCATGGCAGGTTGAGTTTCCACTCGCCAACGGTTTGCTCCCCTCTCCCGCATGCGGGAGAGGGGCGGGGGAGAGGGCAAGCGGTGCAAATTGCGACAAGTCAGCAAGCAGAACCTCCAGCCCTCACCCCCAACCCCTCTCCCACTGCGCGGGAGAGGGGAGAAAGAACAACAGCGAGACAAACAAGCGAGGCACCACCATGACTGACATCGCCCTGGACATGCGCCATCACAAGCGCGCCTTTGCGGACTTTCAACCGAAGCACTTCCTTTGGTCCGTCTCCCCCGATGGTCGCGTGGGCACGATCACATTGAACCGGCCCGAGCGCAAGAATCCGCTGACGTTCGACTCCTACGCCGAACTGCGCGACCTCTTTCGGGGATTGTGCTACGCCACCGACATCAAGTCCGTCGTGATCACCGGCGCGGGCGGCAACTACTGCTCGGGCGGCGACGTGCACGAGATCATCGGCCCGCTCACCAGGATGTCGATGCCCGAACTGCTCGACTTCACGCGCATGACGGGTGATCTGGTCAAGGCGATGCGTGCATGCCCGCAGCCGATCATCAGTGCCATCGACGGCATCTGTGCGGGCGCGGGCGCCATGATGGCGCTGGCTTCGGATATGCGACTGGGCACCGAACATGCGCGCACCGCTTTCCTGTTTGTGCGAGTCGGCCTCGCAGGTGCCGACATGGGTGCCTGTACGTTGCTGCCGCGCATGATCGGCCAGGGACGGGCAAGCGAACTGCTCTACACGGGGCGCGCAATGACTGCCGAGGAAGGATTGCAGTGGGGCTTCTTCAACGCGCTGCACGGCTCGCACGCTGTGCTGGCTGAAGCAGAGGCATTGGCCACGCAAATCGCCACAGGCCCGACTTTCGCGCATGGCGTGACCAAGAAGCTGCTGCATCAGGAATGGAATATGGGCGTGGACGAAGCCATTGAAGCCGAAGCCGAGGCGCAGGCGATCTGCATGCAGACGCGTGACTTCCGGCGTGCCTATGACGCCTTCGTGGCCAAGCAGAAACCCGTCTTCGAAGGCGATTGAGGAACCTGAGCATCCATGAGCGACAAAACCTATCTCGACCTGCCTTTCTTCGATGCGGCCCATCGCCAGCTCGAACGTGAACTCGACGGCTGGTGCACGGAACATCTGAAGGATATCGACCACCACGATGCAGACGCGTCATGCCGCGCGCTGGTGCGTCAACTGGGGACGGCCGGCTGGCTCCGCTACTGCGTGCCGCAAGCCTTCGGCGGCGCGTTGCCGCAACTGGATTCGCGCGCGCTGTGCCTGCTGCGAGAAACGCTGGCGCGTCACGACGGGCTGGCGGACTTCGCTTTCGCGATGCAGGGGCTGGGCTCGGGAGCTATCACGCTCGCCGGCAGCGATGCGGTGCGCGAGCGCTATCTGCCGCGCGTGGCGCGTGGCGAGGCCATCGCCGCATTCGCGCTGTCCGAACCCGAGGCGGGTTCCGATGTGGCCGCGATGCAATGCAGTGCACAACTCTCCGCAGACGGCAGCCACTATGTGCTCGATGGCTCGAAGACGTGGATATCGAACGGAGGCATCGCCGACTTCTATTGCGTGTTCGCCCGCACCGGCGAAGCACCGGGCGCACGTGGCATCACCGCCTTCGTGGTCGATGCCGGTACGCCGGGCCTGTCCATTGCCGAACGCATCGACGTGATCGCGCCCCATCCGCTCGCCACGCTTCGTTTCGACAACTGCCGCGTGCCAGTGGAAAACCGACTTGGCGAAGCAGGGCAGGGCTTCAAGGTGGCGATGATGACGCTCGACATCTTCCGCGCCTCCGTTGCGGCGGCGGCACTGGGCTTCGGCCGTGCAGCACTCGACGATGCACTGGCGCGCGCCACGTCGCGGCCGATGTTCGGTGGCGTGCTGGCCGACTTGCAACTGACGCAGGCCGCTATCGGTGACTTGGCTACAGCCATCGATGCTGCAGCGTTGCTCACCTACCGCGCGGCGTGGTTGCGCGATGTGAAGCAGCAGCGCACGACGCGTGAGGCCGCGATGGCGAAGATGGTCGCCACCGAGAACGCGCAGCAGGTCATTGATCGCGCCGTGCAGATGTTCGGTGGGCTTGGGGTGAAGGTGGGCACGCGCGTGGAGAGCCTGTATCGCGAGATCCGTTCGCTGCGCATCTACGAAGGTGCCACCGAAGTGCAGAAGCTGATCATCGCGCGCGAGACGCTGGCCGCGCGCCAGGCATAGCCCAATCCAGGAGACAAGCATGGCCGCCCCCCAGTCCGCTACTGTCGCTACCGCTCACGTGGATACCTTCGCGCGCGACCGGCTGCCGCCGCCCGAGCAGTGGCCGGTGTTCACGTTCAATGACGATACGCATTACCCGGCGCGCTTCAATGCCGCAGTCGAACTGGTCGATCGACACGTCGAGCAGGGTAACGGCGCGCGAGTGGCCGTACGCCACGAGCGAGACGGTCGCATCGAGACCGTGACCTACGCCGCGCTGGCGGCACTGGTCAACCGCATCGCGCATGTGCTGGTGGAAGACATGCGGCTGGTGCCGGGCAACCGCGTGCTGCTGCGCGGGCCCAACAACCTGATGATGGCGGCGAGCTGGCTGGCGACGCTCAAGGCCGGACTGATCGCCGTCCCGACGATGCCGCTGCTGCGCGCCAAGGAGCTGCGGCAGGTCATCGACAAGGCGCAGGTGAGCGCGGCGCTCTGCGATGCGCGGCTGCGCGAAGAGCTCGAGACCAACCAGCGCGCAGACAGCGAGCACTATTGCCCGACGCTGACCACGGTGCGGTACTTCAATGGCACAGGCGACGATGCACTCGAAACTGCAATGGCCGGCAAGCCCGACACTTTCGCCGCCTGCGACACCGCTGCCGACGATATCTGCCTGATCGCTTTCACGAGCGGCACCACGGGCCAGCCCAAGGGCACGATGCATTTCCATCGCGATGTGTTGGCGATGTGCGACCTGTTCCCGCGCCATGTCCTGAAGCCCACGCCCGACGACATCTTCTGCGGCACGCCGCCGCTGGCGTTTACGTTCGGACTCGGCGGCATGCTGTGCTTCCCGTTGCGTGCCGGCGCGAGCACGGCGCTGGCCGAGAAGCTCACGCCCGAAACGCTGCTGAAGCTGATTCAGGACCACCGTGCGACCATCGTCTTCACGGCGCCCACGTTCTATCGCCAGATGGCCGCGCTGGCCGGCAACTTCGACGTAGCCAGCCTGAAGAAGAGTGTCTCGGCCGGCGAGGCGCTGCCCGATGCCACGCGGCAGGCGTGGAAGGGTGCCACGGGCATCGAGATGATCGATGGACTGGGCGGCACTGAGATGATGCATATCTTCGTATCGAGCGCAGGTGCCGAAGTGCGGCCCGGAGCGGTGGGTCGCGTGGTGCCGGGCTACGAGGCATGCATTGTCGATAACGACATGCAGCCCGTGCCGCACGGCACCGTGGGCAAGCTTGCGGTACGCGGCCCAACGGGTTGCCGCTATCTCGACGATCCGCGCCAGGAGAACTATGTGCGCGACGGCTGGAATTTGCCCGGCGATACGTTCGTGGCGGACGCCGATGGCTATTACTTCTATCAGGCGCGCTCCGACGACATGATCATCTCGGCGGGTTACAACATCGCCGGCCCCGAGGTGGAAGGCACGCTGATGAAGCACGAGTGGGTGGCCGAGTGCGGGGTGGTGGGCGCGCCCGACGCCGAGCGCGGACAGGTGGTGATGGCCTACGTGGTGTTGCGCCCTGGTGTGGCGGCAACCGATGCCACGCGTGCTGCCCTGCAAGACTACTGCAAGCGTGAGATCGCGCCATACAAGTATCCGCGCCGCATCGAGTTCGTGGCGGTGCTGCCGCGCACGGAGACTGGCAAGCTGCAGCGCTTCCGGCTGCGCCAGATGGCAGCGGAGCAGGGCGTCGACGTGGAGACGCAGCGATGACCGAGGTATTCCGCAACACGGTACGCGTGCGCTTCAAGCATTGCGATGCCGCCGGCATCGTGTTCTATCCGCGCTACTTCGAGATGCTGAACGACTTTATCGAGGACTGGTTCGCCGAAGCCCTCGACTGGCCGTTCGAGGCCATGCATCTCTCCGGGCATGCCGGTATTCCCACGGCAGCGTTGCAGTGTCGCTTTACCGCGCCCAGCCGACTTGGCGAACAACTCACCCGCGAGCTGCGCGTCACCCATCTGGGACGCAGCAGCTTCGGCGTGACCATCCGCTTCATGGGGCCGGGAGGCGCCGACGATGACATGCGCATGACCATCGACCAGCGCCTCGTGTGCGTGGACACGCGCACGATGACCCCGCAGCCCTTGCCCGAGCCAGTACGCACCGCAATGGAGCGCTACCTGGGCACCGAGACTGCCTGACACTGACATAGACACGGAATCGAAGACATCATGCTGAAGACATTGCAACCGCCCGAATGGGCAGCGCCGAAGGGATACGCCAACGGCATCATGGCCGAGATGCAGGTGGGCAGCCGCCTGATCATGGTCGGCGGGCAGATCGGCTGGAACGGCCAGTGCGAATTCGAGACCGACGACTTCGCGCTGCAGGTGGCGCAGGCGCTGCGCAACATCGTGTCGGTGCTGGAGCAGGGCGGCGCACGTCCGGAGCACATCGCGCGGATGACCTGGTATGTGAAGGACAAGGTCGAATACGTGGCCGCCTACAAGGCCATCGGCCAGCATTACCGCGACATCATCGGCAGGCATTTCCCGGCCATGACGGCAGTGGAGGTAGCAGACCTGGTGGAGCCACGCGCGAAGGTGGAAATCGAAGTGACGGCGGTCGTGCCACCGGCCATGTGAACCGGGCGAGTACGGGTGGACGGTTGGGTGGCATCTGTCTCAAGGGCATCGTAAGTGTTTGAATACTTGAGAATTTGGGCTCAACGGGATATAATTCGAAAGTTTCGCTTTCAGAACCCATCACCCTAGCGCCTACCGTATTCCACCTTCCGCCGCCCCGTTGCGCACGCCGTTTTCATGCACCGCACAAAAGTGATGAAATCGCCATGCGACACTTGCGCCCCAGTGTTCAGACGGGGGGCCGCCACGGGGCACGAGGCGTTGAGCAGGTCGGTCACGGGGTGAGTCCAGCAGGAGCCTTACCCGTGCTACCGTCTTTTCCGTCCGCCATACTCGCGCTTGCAGACGGCACGGTCTTTCGTGGCTATTCCATCGGCGCTTCCGGCCATACGATCGGCGAAGTGGTGTTCAACACTGCTATCACCGGTTACCAGGAAATCCTCACCGACCCGAGCTATTCCCGGCAGATCGTCACGCTGACGTATCCGCATATCGGCAACTACGGCGTCAACCCTGAGGATGTCGAAGCCACGAAAGTCCATGCCGCCGGCCTGATCATCAAGGATCTGCCGCTTCTGGCCTCCAATTTCCGCAAGGAACACACGCTTTCCCACTACCTGAAGCAAGAGAAGGTCGTGGCGATTGCCGGTATCGATACCCGCAAGCTGACGCGCATCCTGCGCGAGAAGGGCGCCCAGAACGGCTGCATCCTGGCTGGCGAGGACAACATCCAGAAGGCCATCGACCTGGCACGCTCGTTCCCGGGCCTGGCAGGCATGGACCTGGCAAAGGTCGTGTCGGTCAAGGAACCGTACGAGTGGACCCAGACCGAGTGGAAGCTCGGCCAGGGCTACGGCAAGCAGGACAAGCCGCAGTTCCACGTCGTGGCCTTCGACTACGGCGTCAAGTTCAACATCCTCCGCATGCTGGCCGAGCGCGGCTGCAAGGTCACTGTGCTGCCGGCGCAGGCCACTGCCGCTGACGCGCTGGCGCTGAATCCGGATGGCGTGTTCCTGTCGAACGGTCCCGGCGACCCCGAGCCTTGCGACTACGCGATTGCCGCCACGCGCGAGTTCATCGCACGCGGTATCCCGACGTTCGGCATCTGCCTGGGTCACCAGATCATGGCGCTGGCCGTCGGTGCCAAGACCCTCAAGATGAGCACGGGCCACCATGGCGCGAACCATCCGGTCAAGGATCATGACGATGGCCGCGTGGTGATCACGTCGCAGAACCACGGTTTCGCGGTGGATGCCGCCACGCTGCCGGCCAATGCGCGCGTCACGCACACGTCGCTGTTCGACGGCACGTTGCAGGGCTTCGCCCTGACGGACAAGCCGGCGTTCTGCTTCCAGGGTCACCCGGAAGCGTCGCCGGGCCCGCATGACATCGCGTACCTGTTCGACCGCTTCACGAAGCTGATGCAGGATGCGCGCGCCAAGGCCGCAGCCTGACGTGACGCCCTGACGTAACGAGAGACCTGAACAGGACCGCCCGCCATGAACGCTTTCATGCATGCCAGCTTCGGCGTCACCGATTTCTGGACCTATGTGCTCGGCACGATCTTCATCGTGCTGCTGCCGGGGCCCAATTCGATGTATGTGCTGTCGGTGGCTGCCCAGCGCGGTGTGCGGGCGGGCTACAAGGGCGCGTGCGGCGTGTTCCTGGGCGATGCGATCCTGATGGTGTTGTCCGCCGCCGGCGTGGCATCGTTGCTGCAGGCCAGCCCGGCGCTGTTTCACGTGGTCAAGTACTTGGGCGCGGGCTACCTGGGGTGGATTGGCTTCCAGATGCTGCGCGGTGCCGTGCGCAACTGGTCGATGCCGGCCAGTCCTGCGGGCGCGCAGGCCGCCGCCGAGCCTTTGGACCGGTCTGCCAACCCGTTCACCAAGGCGCTGGTCATCAGCCTGCTGAACCCCAAGGCCATCCTGTTCTTCATCTCGTTCTTCATCCAGTTCGTGGATCCGCAGTTCGCGTATCCGGCGCTGTCGTTCGTAGCGCTGGGGCTTGTCTGCCAGATCTGCAGCTTCGCCTACCTGACCACGATCATTTTCGTGGGCGCGAAGCTGGCCGATGCGTTCCGCCGCCGGCGCCGCCTGTCCGCAGGCATGTCGAGCGGAGTGGGGGCGATGTTCATCGGCTTCGGCGCCAAGCTGGCCACGGCCACACTGGGCTGACGACGACAACCTGATATCCGGCACGGTCCGCACGACATGCGGGCCGGCCAACAAAGAGAGCGTGCAATGCCAAAGCGCACAGACATCAAGAGCATCCTAATCATCGGCGCCGGCCCGATCATCATCGGCCAGGCGTGTGAATTCGACTATTCCGGCGCACAGGCCTGCAAGGCGCTGCGCGAGGAAGGCTTCAAGGTCATCCTGGTCAATTCGAACCCGGCGACCATCATGACGGACCCGAGCACGGCGGACGTCACGTACATCGAGCCCATCACCTGGGAAGTGGTCGAACGCATCATCGAGAAGGAACGCCCGGACGCGATCCTGCCGACGATGGGCGGCCAGACCGCGCTGAACTGCGCGCTGGACCTGCATCGCCATGGCGTGCTGGACAAGTACAAGGTGGAGCTGATCGGCGCATCGCCGGAAGCCATCGACAAGGCCGAGGACCGCCAGAAGTTCAAGGACGCGATGACCAAGATCGGTCTCGGTTCGGCCAAGTCCGGCATCGCCCACTCGATGGACGAGGCCGTGGCTGTGCAGTCGCGCATCGCCCAGGAGACGGGCACCACCGGCTACCCGATCGTGATTCGCCCGTCGTTCACGCTGGGCGGCTCGGGCGGTGGTATCGCCTACAACCGCGAAGAGTTCGAAGAGATCTGCAAGCGCGGCCTGGACCTCTCGCCCACGCGCGAACTGCTGATCGAAGAATCGCTGCTCGGCTGGAAGGAATACGAGATGGAAGTGGTCCGCGACAAGGCGGACAACTGCATCATCATCTGCTCGATCGAGAACCTGGACCCGATGGGTATCCACACGGGCGACTCGATCACCGTGGCCCCGGCGCAGACGCTGACGGACAAGGAATACCAGATCCTGCGTAACGCCTCGCTGGCCGTGCTGCGCGAAATCGGCGTGGACACTGGCGGTTCGAACGTGCAGTTCTCGATCAACCCGGTCGATGGCCGGATGATCGTGATCGAAATGAATCCGCGCGTGTCGCGTTCGTCGGCACTGGCCTCCAAGGCCACCGGCTTCCCGATCGCCAAGGTCGCGGCCAAGCTGGCCGTGGGCTACACGCTGGACGAGCTGAAGAACGAAATCACCGGCGGCCAGACCCCGGCATCGTTCGAGCCGTCGATCGACTACGTGGTCACCAAGGTGCCGCGTTTCGCCTTCGAGAAGTTCCCGCAGGCCGACAGCCACCTGACCACCCAGATGAAGTCGGTCGGTGAAGTGATGGCCATGGGCCGTACGTTCCAGGAATCGTTCCAGAAGGCATTGCGCGGCCTGGAAGTTGGCGTGGACGGCCTGGACGAGAAGTCCACCGACCGCGACGAAGTGATCGAGGAAATCGGCGAAGCCGGCCCGGACCGTATCTGGTACGTGGGCGATGCGTTCCGTCTGGGCATGTCGCTGGAAGAGGTGTACGCCGAGACGTCGATCGATCCGTGGTTCCTGGCTCAGCTCGAAGACATCATCAAGACCGAGGGCCTGGCCCGCGGCCGTACGCTGGAAAGCCTGTCGGCTGCCGAACTGCGCTTCCTGAAGCAGAAGGGCTTCTCGGACCGCCGCCTGGCCAAGCTGATGAAGACCGACGCCAAGGCCGTGCGCGCGGCACGTCACGCACACAACGTGCGTCCGGTCTACAAGCGCGTGGACACCTGCGCGGCCGAGTTCGCCACCAACACCGCGTACATGTACGGCACGTATGAAGCCGAACACGGCGAGTGCGAGGCAGAGCCGACCAACAACCGCAAGATCATGGTACTCGGCGGTGGCCCGAACCGGATCGGTCAGGGTATCGAGTTCGACTACTGCTGCGTGCATGCTGCGCTGGCACTGCGCGAAGACGGGTACGAGACCATCATGGTCAACTGCAACCCGGAAACCGTGTCGACCGACTACGACACGTCGGATCGCCTGTACTTCGAGCCGCTGACGCTGGAAGACGTGCTGGAAATCGTCGAGAAGGAAAAGCCGGTTGGCGTGATCGTCCAGTACGGCGGCCAGACCCCGCTGAAGCTGGCGCTGGATCTGGAAGCCAACGGCGTGCCCATCATCGGCACGAGCCCGGACATGATCGACGCCGCGGAAGACCGCGAGCGCTTCCAGAAGCTGCTGCACGAGCTGGGTCTGCGCCAGCCGCCGAACCGCACCGCGCGCGCCGAGGACGAAGCCCTGCGCCTGGCCGAGGAAATCGGCTACCCGCTGGTGGTGCGTCCGTCGTACGTGCTGGGCGGCCGCGCCATGGAAATCGTGCATGAGCCGCGCGACCTCGAACGCTACATGCGCGAGGCCGTGAAGGTTTCCCATGACTCCCCGGTGCTGCTGGACCGCTTCCTGAACGATGCGATCGAATGCGACGTGGACGCGCTGTGCGACGGTCAACGCGTGTTCATCGGCGGCGTGATGGAGCACATTGAACAGGCTGGCGTGCACTCGGGCGATTCGGCCTGCTCGTTGCCGCCGTACTCGCTGGCGCAAGCCACGATCGACGAACTGAAGCGCCAGACCGCCGCGATGGCCAAGGCGCTGAACGTGGTCGGCCTGATGAACGTGCAGTTCGCCATCCAGCAGAAGAACGGCGAGGACATCGTCTACGTGCTGGAAGTGAACCCGCGCGCCTCGCGTACCGTGCCGTACGTGTCGAAGGCTACTGGCCTGTCGCTGGCGAAGATCGCCGCGCGCTGCATGGCCGGCCAGTCGCTCGACTCGCAAGGCATCGGCGCGGAAGTGATTCCGCCGTATTTCAGCGTCAAGGAAGCGGTGTTCCCGTTCAACAAGTTCCCGGGCGTGGATCCGGTCCTCGGACCTGAAATGCGTTCCACCGGCGAAGTGATGGGCGTGGGCAAGGTGTTTGGCGAGGCCCTGTTCAAGAGCCAGTTGGCTGCCGGTTCGCGTCTGCCCGAGAAGGGCACAGTGCTGATCACGGTGAAGGACAGCGACAAGCCGCGCGCCGTGGCCGTGGCCCGCATGCTGCACGACCTGGGCTACCCGATCGTCGCCACGCGCGGTACGGCGTCGGCCATCGAGGCCGCCGGCATTCCGGTTCGCGTGGTCAACAAGGTGAAGGACGGCCGTCCGCACATTGTCGACATGATCAAGAACGGTGAACTGGCGCTGGTCTTCACGACCGTGGACGAAACGCGTACGGCCATCGCCGATTCGCGCTCCATCCGCATCGCCGCACTGGCCGGCCGCGTGCCTTACTACACCACCATCGCCGGCGCCAACGCCGCGGTGGAGGGTTTGAAGCACATGCAGAGCCTGGAGGTCTATGACCTGCAGAGCCTGCACAAGCAGTTGGCCTGATGCCACGTAGTTGCTGCGCTGCCGCGTAACGGATGCGGCGCAGCCGGGCCGCCGCCGGGTTGAAACTGGCGGCGGTTCTGGCCTACACTACGTTTTGAATTCGCAGATCGACCGGCCTGGAGCCGGTCGATTCCATCTGAAAGCCGCGGTTTGAGCGGGCGTGCCGCCTGGCAGAAGTTTGCCGGGGCATGAATCCCACTCCGCTGCGGCTCATTTTTTTGTTGAACGAGACATGAGCACCATTCCGATTACCAAGCGTGGCGCCGAACTGCTCAGGGAAGAGCTGCAGCGCCTCAAGGCCGTCGAACGCCCTGCGGTGATCAACGCCATTTCCGAAGCGCGCGCCCAGGGTGACCTGTCGGAAAATGCCGAGTACGACGCTGCCAAGGAAAAGCAGGCCTTTATCGAAGGCCGCATCCAGGAAGTGGAGTCCAAGCTGGGCGCGGCACAGGTCATTGATCCCACGCAACTCGACACCGATGGCCGCATCGTTTTTGGCGCCACCGTGGACCTTGAGGACCTGGAATCGGGCAAGCCCGTGAGTTACCAGATCGTTGGCGATGACGAAGCCGACCTCGAAAGCGGCAAGATCTCGGTGAGTTCGCCGATCGCCCGTGCGCTGATCGGCAAGTTCGAGGGCGACGTGGCCACCGTGCTGGCCCCGGGCGGCGACCGCGAGTACGAAGTCATCACGGTTCGCTACATCTGAGCGACGGGATGTTCTCGTCCTCTTACTCGAACCTGCCGCCGCTGCCGCATCGCGTCTTCTTGTTGCTGACGGTGGTGTGGGCCGGGAGCCTCTGGACGGTTGGCTACATGGTGGCGCCGACGCTCTTCTCCGTGCTGCAAAGCCGGGAAACCGCAGGCATGATTGCCGGGCATCTGTTCCGCTACCAGGCGATGATCGGTGTGACGGTCGGAGTGCTCCAGCTCGTACTGTGCAATGTGCTGATTCGCCGGGGTGCGGCGCGATACCGGACACTGCGGTGGATCGTGCTCGCCATGCTGGTATGCGTGCTGGCTGGCTATTTCGGCGTGCAGCCGTTCATGGAAGGACTCAAGGTGAAGGCACAGGCATTGAACCTGGGCGTGTCGGAGTCACCATACAAGCGCGAGTTTGGCATGCTGCACGGCGTATCGAGCGTGTTCTACCTGGTCCAGAGCCTGCTGGCGCTGGTACTGGTCTGGCGCGCGAGTGCGCCCAGATCGTCGGGCGAGTGATACGCGGAGTAATACGCGGGAAACAAGCAGGAGCGATCAGCAAAGCGCAAAAAAGGCGGCCGGGGCCGCCTTTTTCATGGAACCGATCGGCCGCCGGCCGATCAACCCAAGGACTTCTTTTTCTGGCTGGCCGGGCGGGCGCGCGAGCGCTTGACGTTGCCGCCCTGGGTCACGCGCTCGTTGCCGAGCACACGCACCGACGAACTCTTCGGACGACGCATGCCCCCGGTGGCCGGCTTGCGCACCGTGACGGTACGCGGCGCGGCGCCAGCGCCCAGACGGCGCTTTTCGACTGCGCCGAAGTCTTCGGGCTGGTTTTCCTTCAGGCGGGCAGGGCCGGGGCGCCAGATGACGAGCAGCTTGCCAATATGCTGGATCGGCGCGGCGCTGAGTTCGTCGCAAATGGCGTCGTAGATGGCGACGCGTGCGTCACGATCATCGCCGAGCACCCGGACCTTGATCAGGTCGTGCGAAGCCAGGCTGCGGTCGATCTCGGCAAGCACGGAAGGGGTCAGGCCTTCCGCACCGATCATGACCACGGGGTTGAGGCCGTGGGCGCGCGAGCGCAGTTCGGAACGTTGGGCGGAAATCAGGTGAAGGGCTGGCATCGGGAAGGCTAATATCGAATTGGCGCGTATTATCCGCCAAAATGTCGCCGGCAGGCGGCAAGGATCACCAAAATCGGGAGATAAAGCTGTGATCTGTCGCAAAACGTGACGGGCAGCTCCCGCAGAAAGGCATGTCGAGGCAATGGCCAAGGGCAAGAACAAATTCAATCAGTCGTGGCTGCACGACCACATCAACGATCCCTATGTGAAGATGGCGCAGCGCGAGGGCTATCGCGCCCGCGCGGCCTTCAAGCTCAAGGAGATCGACGAGCAGGACAAGCTGATCCGGCCGGGGCAGGTCATCGTGGACCTGGGCGCCGCGCCGGGCAGCTGGAGCCAGTACGCGCGGAACCGGCTCGCGGACTCTCCCCGGGCCAAGGACGGCAGCATCGACGGGGCGGTCATCGCGATCGACATCCTGCCCATGGAGCCCGTGGCGGACGTCACGTTCATCCTGGGAGACTTCCGGGAGGAAAGCGTGTTCCACGAACTGGAAAAGGTGGTTCTGGAAGCCTCCGGCGGTTCGCGAATCGACCTTGTTATCTCGGACATGGCCCCCAATTTGTCCGGTGTGGCCTCGGCTGACTCGGCGCGGATCGAGTATTTGTGCGATCTGGCGATGGAATTTGCCCAGGCGCACCTGAAACCGGAGGGTTCGCTGCTGGTAAAGTGTTTCCACGGCTCGGGCTACAGCCAGATCGTGGAAAAATTCAAACGTCAGTTCAAGGTGGTGGCGAGCCGCAAGCCCAAGGCGTCGCGCGACAAGTCTTCAGAAACCTTCATTCTTGGGCGTTACCTGAAGTCGTTGGACTGAAAGTTGAGGGATTGGGGTTTTGCCGGGTGACGCCGGCTTGCCCTGAAGCGGCTGGCTCGGGCACTATCAGGCCCATAGAATCAGATTTCCCTGTGGGGACGGGCGCTGCATTACAATGCAATGCAGCTTCCCGTTGGCAAGGCAATTGCAAAGGAGTTCGGCCTTGAATAACAACCTGTTTCAAAAGGCGGCAATCTGGCTCGTAATCGCGCTGGTTTTGTTCACCGTCTTCAAGCAGTTCGACAAACCGCGTGCCCAGGACGGTGTCACCTACTCGCAGTTCATGGATGACGCCAAGAACGGCAAGGTGTCGCGTGTCGACGTGCAGGGCCGTAACCTCGTGGTGTCCCCCAAGGAGGGGTCCAAGTACACCATCATCTCGCCGGGCGACATCTGGATGGTCGGCGACCTGATGAAGTACGGCGTCCAGGTGACCGGCAAGGCCGATGACGAACCGAACGTGCTGGTCCAGGCGCTGTATTACCTGG
>Ga0102591_1000148_pt1 | contig 164433 bp, 124 predicted proteins | sample AraplaCol_mCL_r2_2_FD_76860 | JGI IMG/M metagenome (GOLD analysis project Ga0102591, IMG submission 76860) | Arabidopsis root microbial communities from North Carolina, USA - plate scrape MF_Col_mCL_r2 (SPADES assembly) (version 2) | ecosystem: Host-associated > Plants > Roots > Endosphere... | reverse complement strand
TGAAGGAACGCAAGCAGAGCCAGGGCACGCGTCTTTCTGGCGGCGAGCAACAGATGCTGGCCGTCGGCCGCATCCTGCGCACCGGCGCAAACCTGCTGCTGCTCGATGAAATCTCGGAAGGGCTGGCGCCGGTCATCGTGCAGGCACTGGCGCGCATGATCCTGATGCTCAAGAAGAAGGGCTACACGGTGGTGATGGTAGAGCAGAACTTCCGCTTTGCCGCACCGCTGGCGGATCGCTTCTACGTGATGGAGCACGGCGCGATAGTCGAGCGCTTTGCCGCGAACGAGCTGCAGGCCAAGATGCCGGTGCTCAATGAACTGCTGGGCGTGTAGACAGGAAAGGGATAACGCATTTCATGACATTCGATATTGGAATTCCCCTGCCCGCGCTGCTCTCGCAGTTGCTGCTCGGGCTCGTCAACGGCGCGTTCTACGCGATGCTGAGTCTTGGCCTCGCCGTGATCTTCGGCCTGCTCAACGTGATCAACTTCGCGCACGGCGCACTGTTCATGCTGGGTGCCGTGCTGGCGTGGGCCGGCATGGAATACGCCGGGCTCAACTACTGGGTCATGCTGGCGCTGTCGCCGCTGTTGGCCGGTGCGCTCGGCGTGCTCATCGAGAAGACGCTGCTGCGCTGGATCTACAAGCTCGATCACATCTACGGCCTGCTGCTCACCCTCGGTATCACGCTGGTGATCGAAGGTGTGCTGCGTTCGATCTATGGTGTGTCCGGCCTGCCCTACTCGCCCCCCGAACTGCTGCAAGGCGCGACGGACCTCGGCTTCATGATGCTGCCGAACTACCGTGCCTGGGTGGTGGTGGCATCGCTGGTGGTGTGCATCGCCACCTGGTACACGATTGAGAAGACCAAGCTCGGCGCCTACCTGCGCGCCGGCACGGAGAACCCGAAGATCGTGGAAGCCTTCGGCGTCAACGTGCCGTTGATGGTCACGCTGACCTACGGTTTCGGCGTGGCGCTGGCCGCGTTTGCCGGTGTGCTTGCCGCACCGGTGATCCAGGTGTCGCCATTGATGGGCCAGAACCTGATCATCGTGGTCTTCGCCGTGGTAGTGATTGGCGGCATGGGATCGATCATGGGTTCGATTCTCACCGGCCTGGGGCTGGGCGTGATCGAGGGCCTGACCAAGGTGTTCTATCCGGAAGCGTCGTCGACCGTGGTGTTCTTCATCATGGTGATCGTGTTGCTGCTGCGTCCCGCAGGTCTGTTCGGGAAGGAAAAATAATGCTGCAAAACCAAAATCGCCGCGGCCAGTTCGCGGTCTATGGCGTGGCACTGCTGGCCGTGCTGCTGGCGCCCGCGCTGGGCGTCTATCCGGTCTTCGTGCTCAAGGTGCTCTGCTTCGCGCTGTTCGCCTGCGCATTCAACTTGCTGATTGGCTATACCGGGCTGCTGTCGTTCGGTCATGCCGCATTCTTCGGCGGCGCGGGCTATGTGGCCGGACACGCCATGAAGGAATGGGGACTCACGCCCGAACTCGGTCTGCTGGCGGGCATGGCGTTTGCCGCGCTCGGCGGCTGGGCGATGGGCGCGCTGGCGATTCGTCGTCAGGGCATCTACTTCTCGATGATCACGCTTGCGCTCGCGCAGATGCTTTACTTCTTCTGCCTGCAAGCACCGTTCACGGGAGGCGAGGACGGCATTCAGGGAATCCCGCGCGGCAAGCTGCTCGGCTTCCTGCCGCTCGACAGCGACCTGACGCTGTATTACGTGGTGCTGGCCATCGTGGTGGTAGCGTTCGCGCTGATCGTGCGTACGATCCATTCGCCGTTCGGGCAGATCCTGAAGGCGATCAAGGAAAACGAGCCGCGTGCGGTGTCGCTGGGCTATGACGTGGATCGCTTCAAGCTGCTGGCATTCGTGCTCTCAGCCGCGCTGTCCGGTCTGGCTGGTTCGCTGAAAGCGCTCGTGCTGGGCTTCGAGACACTGACCGATGTGCACTGGTCGATGTCGGGTGCGGTGATCCTGATGACGCTGGTCGGCGGCCTCGGCACGCTGACTGGCCCCATCGTCGGCGCATTGGTTGTGATCGCGCTAGAGAACAAGCTTGGCGATCTCGGCATGTTCCTCGCCAATGCGACTGGCGTGGCGTGGTTCAACACGCTGGGCGAATCGGTGACGATGGTCACTGGCATCATCTTCGTGATCTGCGTGCTGACATTCCGGCGCGGCATCGTCGGCGAGATCATCGTCGTGGCAGACCAGTGGCGGGCGCGGCGCAAGACGGCCACCGCGCCGCTGGGCTCACATCTCGTCGATCGCGGTTGATGCGGTAACCGCGCCGGCATCCTTCTCCAGCGAGAAGCGGTCACGCGTGGTCACGTAGAAGCTGGCGCCGAAGCGGCCTACAGGGAAGTACTCCTGCAGCCGCACGCGCCAGCGCTCCGTATCGATCAACCCATCGCGTGCATGCAGACGCAGCACGCGACCGATGAAGATCTGGCGGCTTTCTGTCTCCAGCGTTTCCCAAAGATTGCATTCGAAGGCCACGGGCGCTTCCGCGATACGGGGCGGGGCCACCTGCGTGCACGGTGCGGGCGTCAGGCCCACGTGTGCGAGCTCGCTCACGTTAGGCGGCAAACGCTCGCCGCATCGATGCATCTTCTCGACCATCGCTTCATCGCCGAGGTGTACGACAAACTCGCCAGTCCGCACAATGTTGGCGGCGGTATCTTTCAACGCGCCGTCGTCAAGACGGTTCACGCTGATCATGACGATAGGAGGCTCTTCGCCCAGCATGTTGAACATCGAGAACGGCGCGGCGTTGGCGGTGCCGTCGGGACCCAGCGTGGTGACGAGTGCAATAGGTCGCGGCACGATCAGGCTGGCCATGAGTTTGTAGCGCTGATACTCGGTGATCGCGCTGAAATCGATTTCCATACTCTTCCTTTGTTCAGGGCTGCGGCAGCCCAAGCATCTGCGCCAGGCTCTTCTCGCCCGACATGCGCGAGGTTTCGATCCGCTGTTCCAGTTCGCGCAGGTGCGCTTCCATCCGGGCCACGGCGCCTTCCGCATCGCGTGCTTCGATGCACGCCACGATGGCCGCATGCTCGTCGTGCTCGCACGGTGCATGGCCCGGCGGCTCGTACAGCCCCACGATCAGCGAGCAGCGCGAGACCAGTTCGGTCAGGTAGCGTTGCAGCACCGCGTTACGGGCCAGCGCGGCAATGCGCAGGTGGAATCCACTGGCCAGCCGCGCCCACGATGGCTGGTCGAAGCGGTGCATGGCATCGTGTTCGTCGGCAAGCTGGCGACGCAGTTCGCGCAGGTCATCCTCCGTCACGCGTTCCACCGCCAGCTCCACAAGCACACGCTCCATGGCGCGGCGCGCCTCGAAAATCTGGCTCGTTTCCTCGGGCGTGGGTTCGGCAATCACGGCACCCTTGTTGGGACGCAGTGCGACGATGCCATCGTGCGCGAGCTTCTCGAGCACGCGGCGTACCACGGCACGGCCCACGCCGAACAGGCTGCATAGCTCGGGCTCGGGCAACTTGGTGCCGGGCGTCAGACGATGATTGAGTACGCCATCGAAGATGGCCTGGTAGATGCGCGTATCGGCGTCCACAGGCTCGATGGCCTCGGGCGCTTCGGTAGCGGGGGCGGGCTTCCGTGCGGCTTTGCTGGACATGACGTCGGTCAGGGAAACGATGGCCATGATGTTAGCGCGAAGCCGTTTTCGCAACCTGCTCCATCGCGTCGCAGATCGCGCCGGGCGTGGTCATCCACACATCGCCATGCGAGCGCCGCGCGGCGATATGCGCCAGTGCGCGCCGCAGGTGGCGCAGCCGGTACGGCTGGCCCACGAGATACGGATGCAGCGCAATGCCCATCACCAGCGGCTGGGGATGCTGCGGATGGTTGGCCTGCAGCAGCATCTCATCGAACTGGTCGATGATCATATCGGCAAACGCCGCGCCGTCGAGCTGGCGACCGATGATCATCGGGATATCGTTCAGTTCCTGCGGATAGGGAATCGACCAGATCGCGCCGCCGTCACGCGTCTGCATCGGCACCGGGCGGTCATCGTGTGCCCAGTTCAGCGTGTAGCGGTAACCGGCTTCGGCCAGCAGATCCGGCGTGGCCATCGTCTCGGAGATCCATGGCGACAGCCAGCCCGTCGGGGCGCGACCGCTGTGCGACTGGATACGGTCGCGGCAATGTTCGATCAGTGCGCGCTCCCCTGCTTCATCGAATTCGCTCTGCCGATGCGCATTGGTATGACCATGGCCGATCAGTTCGTCTCCACGTTCCAGACAGGCGTCGAGCAGTTCCGGGCAGTGATCGTAGAGCGCGGTGTTCAGGATCACGCCGGCAGGCATCTCCAACTGATCGAACAACTCCAGGCAACGCCATGCGCCCACGCGATTGCCATACTCGCGCCAGCTGTAGTTCAGCACGTCAGGCTGCGGCGATACGGGGCCGAGGTTCGCACCCAACCCCTCGCCAAACGCGAAGTGCTCGATATTGAAGCCCAGATAGACGGCCAGCCGTGCGCCATTCGGCCAGCGGAAGTGATCGACATCGATGATGGGCCGATACGGAAAGCGGCCATGGTGGCGCAGCGGACCGAACGTGGGTGCCGCAGCGGCCTGCGCAGCAGCCAGCGGACTCGGATTGAGGGTCATGAACGTTGCCTTTCTTCTGGTTGGTGCATCCGCCGGGCCGCTGCGCACCGCCTTCGTGCGCCGCGCCCCGTTTGTGATCGTATGCACTGATCGATACCAATCGTTCGCAAATTGCGGGCCAGATCGTCAACGCTTGGGAATCCGTTATGTCGCGGACCTTGGGGTGGATTTGTCAACGCCGTGGCATGGCTCTTGCAAGCCCACCCGGCGAATCCCATCCAACCCCCGGAGATCTGCCATGTTTCGTCCCCAACGCCGCGCACTGCTCGCCACCGCCGCTGCCGCCCTTGCGATGACCACGCTGCCGGCGCTCGCCGCCGACACCATCAAGATCGGCCTGATCACGGCGCTGTCCGGCCAGTCTGCGCGGGCGGGCGAATCGCTGACGCGCGGTATCACCATCGCCATCGACGAGATCAACGCCCGTGGCGGCCTGCTGGGCGGCCGCAAGCTGGAACTGGTGCGCCGCGACGACGAAGGCAACCCGGCCAAGGGTGTGCTGGCTGCGCGCGAACTGATCTACAAGGAGAAGGTGGCGGTGCTGTTCGGCGGTCTCGATACGCCGGTCTCGCTGGCCATCGTGCCGATCGCCAACCAGGAGAAGGTGCCGTTCATGGGTCCGTGGGCCGCAGGCACGCCCATCACGCATAACGGCGCGAATCCGAACTTTGCCTTCCGTGTCTCGGCAGTGGACGAAGTGGTGGACAAGGCCATGGTGCAGTACGCGCAGAAGACTTTCAGCGCCACCAAGGTTGGCCTGATCCTCGTGAACAACCCGTGGGGTGAATCGAACGAGAAAGGCATCGTCGCCGCGATGGCCGCCAAGGGCGGCAAGCCGGTGGGCATCGAGAAATTCGAAGGCACCGATGTAGACGTGGTGCCGCAACTGGGCCGCCTGAAGGCTGCCGGTGCCGATGTGCTGCTGATGGTCGGCAACGTGGGGCCGTCGGCACAGGTCGTGAAATCGCTCGATCGCATGGGCTGGAAGGTGCCGGTGGTTTCGCACTGGGGCCCCGCAGGCGGCCGTTTCACCGAACTGGCGGGACCGAACGCGAAGAACGTTCACTTCGTGCAGACGTACAGCTTCTTCGGCACCCAGACTCCGGTCAGCAATCGCGTAGTGGCCGACCTCAAGGCCAAGTACAGCGACATCAAGGGGCCCGACGACATCACGCCTGCAGTGGGCGTAGCCAATGCGTACGACGCCACGCAACTCGCCGCGCTTGCTATCGCCAAGGCCGGCAGCACCAAGGGCGACGCGATCCGCGAAGGCTTCTACAAGATCGACCGCTACGAAGGTCTGATCAAGACCTACGTGAAGCCGTTCTCGCCGCAACAGCATGACGCGCTGGGCGAGAACGACTACGTGTGGGCGCAGTTCATCGACAACCGGATCGTGCCGGTGAAGAAGTAAGGCTTCCTGTTTCCGCCGCATTGTGTTCGCCCCTCTCCCGCAATGCGGGAGAGGGGCGAACACCGACAGCATTTTGATATCCCGCTGTTTTTGCTCCCCTCTCCCGCGCGGCGGGAGAGGGGTTGGGGGTGAGGGCCGGAGGGTCTGCTTGCCGACCACATGGCAATTTGCACCGCTGGCCCTCTCCCCCGCCCCTCTCCCGCTTGCGGGAGAGGGGAGAACACCCCGAAAGAAGAAAGAATAAGGACTCACCATGTTATGGATATCCGCCCTGATCAGCGGGCTTGGCCTGGGCAGCATGTACGGGCTGATGGCGCTGGGATTTCACATCACCTACGCGGTATCGGCCACGGTCAATTTCGCGCAGGGCAGCTCGATGATGCTGGGCGCCGTGCTCACCTACACGTTCGCGCAGACGCTGGGCTGGCCGATGCCGCTGGCTATCCTGCTGGCGCTCGCGTTGTGCGCGCTCTACGGCCTTGCCGTCGAATTCCTCGCAGTGCGTCCGTTTGCAAGCCGTGGCTCCAACGCGTGGCTGATGGCAACCGTAGCACTGGGCATCGTGCTCGATAACGTGGTGATGCTCTGGTTCGGCACGGAGCCGCGCAGCCTGCCCTCCCCGCTCGCCACGCAATCGGTGCAACTTGGCAGCACGGGCGTGGGCGTCTATCCGCTGCAACTCGTGATTCCGGTGGTAGGACTCGCGCTGGCCGCCGTCCTCCACTACGTACTGCGCAAATCGCGCTGGGGCGTGGCGATGCTGGCCGTGGTGCAAAACCGCGATGCGGCACGCCTGATGGGGATTCCCATCCGTCGCACCATTGCCGGCGCGTTCGCACTTTCCACATTGCTCGCCGGTATCGCTGGCGTGCTGATCGCCCCGCTGTTCAACGTGCAGGCAGACATGGGCACCGTCTTCGGTCTCAAGGCGTTTGCCGTGGCAATTCTCGGCGGACTGTCGAGCGCATGGGGCGTGATGGTGGCCGGCCTGATCTTTGGTTTGGTCGAGGCGATGATCACCGCATCGCTGGGTTCCAGCTACACCCAGATCATCACGTTCGCGCTGGTGATCGCCATCCTGGCCCTGCGGCCCGATGGTCTGTTCGGACGCGCGGAGGTGCGCAAGGTATGAGCAAGACAATGACTTCCCCGGTGCCAACCACACCCGCCACCCACGCACCCCGCGCCGCCGCACCCGTGCTCGGCCTCGGCACGCCGCTGCAGATCGCGTCGATGATCGCCGTGCTGGTGGCATCCGCTGCACTCACACTGACGCTTAACGGCTACTTCGTATTCGTGATTGCCGGGGTCGCCATGCTGGCGATCTGCGGCGTCGGACTGAATCTGCTGCTTGGGCTGACCGGGCAGGTATCGTTCGGCCATGTCGGCTTCTACGCCATCGGCGCCTATACGGTGGCGATCCTGACCGGACAGGCCGGCTGGAGCTTCTGGGCCGCATGGCCGGTGGGCATGCTGATCGCCGCCGTACTCGGCGCATTGCTGGCGCTGCCTGCGCTACGTGTCAAGGGGCCGGGTCTGGCGATGGTGACCATTGCATTCGGCTTTATCGTCGAACACGGCGCGGTGGAATGGCGTGCCCTGACTGGCGGGCAGAACGGCCTGATGGGTATCGCGCAGCCTTCGCTGCCTGGTGTCGAAGGTGGCGAGCGCGCGCTGGCGCTGATCGCCATCGCCGTACTCGGTGTGGCGCTGGCGGCTTACGCTCGCATTTCGCGCGGTAGCTGGGGTGCCGCGATGCGTGCAGTACGCGACAGCGAAGCCGCCGCTGCATCGATCGGCGTGAATCCACTGGTGGTCAAGACCGTAGGCTTCGCATTCTCGGCAGCACTGGCCGGTCTGGCAGGTGGACTCTTCGCGCCGCTGCAGGGCATGGTCACGCCGGGCATGTTCTCGTTCCTGCAGTCGATCCTGTTCGTGCTCGTCGTGATGATCGGCGGGGCGGGCACGGTGGCTGGCCCGGTGGCAGGCGCGATCATCGTCGGCCTGTTGCCCGAGATCCTGTCGAGCCTGGAAAACCTGCGCCTGCTGTGCTTCGGCGTACTGCTGCTGGTGGTGTTGTGGGTTGCACCGACCGGTCTCGTTGGTGTCGCAACATCCGCGTTCCGCCGCCTGCATCCCAAGGCCGCAGCCCAGCACGACGCCGTGACCGGTGCCACGCTGCCCGCGCGCGCACCAGAGGCGCGGCGAGGACTTTCCGCGCTCGGTCTGTCGATGGTGTTCGGCGGCGTGCGTGCCGTGGACAACCTCTCGTTCGATCTGCCGCCTGGACAGGTGACGAGCCTGATCGGCCCCAACGGTGCGGGCAAGTCCACCGTCCTGAACATGCTGTCAGGCTACTACCGTCCGCGCGCGGGGGGTCGCAAGCTCGGCAGCGACACCCTGCCCGCTCGTGGCGCGTGCCACAGCGCGCGGCAAGGCATCTCTCGCACCTACCAGACTACGCAACTGTTCGCGGGCATGAGTGCGCTGGATAACGTGGCGATTGCGCTGTCGCGCGGCAAGCTCGGGACGTTCCTCGGCATTGCCGGTTTCACCGCACCGTCCGTACGCGACGAAGCCCGCGCACTGCTGGCCGCCTGCGGCTACATGGGCAACCCCGACACGAGCGCGGCGGACCTCGCGCACGTGGATCGCCGACTCGTGGAAATCGCACGCGCACTGGCCACGCGTCCTGCCGTGCTGCTGCTCGATGAACCGGCCGCTGGCCTCTCGCGCGAAGACAAGGCCACGCTGGGCCGACTGCTGCGCAAGATTGCCGATAGCGGCGTGGCCGTGGGTCTGGTCGAACACGATATGTCGCTGGTCATGGACGTGTCGGACAGCATCGTCGTGATCGACGCAGGCCAGCATCTGGCTGCGGGCACGCCCGATGCCGTACGCGAGGACCCCGCCGTGCGCCGCGCGTATCTCGGCGATGCGGCAGCGGTACCTACGCGTCATCGGGCGGCATCGAAGAACGCTGCGCAGTTGCCCGAAGTCATCGGCGTCAGCCGCCTGCGTGCCGGCTATGGCGCGGCCCCCGTGCTGCACGATGTGGATCTGCAGGTGCGCGAGGGCGAGATGGTGGCGCTCCTCGGCGCCAATGGTGCAGGCAAATCCACGTTGATGCGTGCGATGGCCGGCCTGCATCGCCCTGTGCAAGGCGGCATCACATTCGACGGCACCGACCTGGCCCGACTCGATGCCGCACGCATCGTCGAAATGGGTGTGGTGCTGGTGCCCGAAGGCCGGCAGGTCTTCCCTGAACTGTCAGTGCTCGACAACCTGAAACTCGGCGCCTTCCCCTCTGGCCGCATCGCGCGCTCAGAGATGCTGCAGCGGGTTGAATCGATGTTCACGCGCTTTCCGCGTCTGCGCGAGCGGCAGCATCAGCGCGCCGGGCTGCTGTCCGGCGGAGAGCAGCAGATGCTGGCCGTGGCGCGTGGCCTGATGTCGAAGCCGACCGTGGTGCTGCTCGACGAGCCATCGCTGGGCCTCGCGCCGAAGGTTATCGACGAACTGTTCGCCTCGCTCGACAAGCTGCGCGAAGCCTCGATCACGATTCTGCTGGTAGACCAGATGGCGGCACTTGCGCTGTCTCTGGCAGACCGCGCCTACGTGCTCGAAGAAGGCCGCGTGGTGGCGAGCGGCGATGCGGAGACGCTGGCGCGCGATCCCGCACTGGTGCAGGCTTACCTCGGCGGACAACACGCATGAGCCGGCTCGCCACTTCCCGCGCGGGCATGGTCACCAGCCCGCATGCACTGGCCAGCGAGGCGGGGCTGGAAGTCCTGCGCGCCGGCGGAAATGCCATCGAGGCCGTGATCGCCATCGGCGCAACGCTGGCCGTGACTTACCCGCACTTCACGGGATTGGGCGGCGATGCGTTCTTCATCGTCAGCGATGGCGCGGGCAACGTGCGCACGTTGTCCGGCATAGGGCAGGCCGCCGGCACGCTGCCGGACTACGGCGATGCGATTCCCACGCGCGGCGCCGCGTCCGCCCTCACCACCGCTGCCACGGTCGATACCTGGGACCGCGCGTTCGCCATCAGCCGCGGCCAGTGGGGCGGCACCCAGAATTGGAGCAGTTTGTTCCAGCGCGCCATCACGCTGGCGCATGAAGGATTCGAGGTCACGCCATCGCAACGCTTCTGGCAAGCGTTCCGCAAGGACGAAGTTGGTAGCTGGCCCGGCTTCTCGAGCACGTTCATGCCTGATGGCAGGCTGCCCGAAGCCGGCGATTGGCTGCGCCAACCCGCGCTGGGCCGCAGCCTGGCGCGCATTGCCACGCATGGCGCGCGCGAATTCTACGAAGGCGAACTGGCCGAGCGTATCGTCGCTGGTCTGCGCGAAGCGGGTTCTCCGTTGTCGATGCAGGATCTGGCCCGCACTGCCGCGCGCGATGAAGCGCCGCTGCGCGTGCCGTATCGCGGCGGCGAGCTACTGAGCCTGCCGCCGCCCACGCAAGGTGTGACCACGCTGCAGATCATGGGCATCCTGGAGCGGTTCGACATCGGGAGCCTGGAGGAAGGCAGCGCGGACTACTACCACGTGCTCGTGGAGGCCGTGAAACAGGCGTTCATCGAACGCAACCGCTACGTGGCGGACCCCGAGTTCCATGCCGTGCCGACGGACGAGATGCTGTCGCCGACGCGCCTTTCCGCACTGGCCGCGCATATCGATATGACGCACGCATTGCCGTGGCCACACGTCTACCAGCATGGCGACACCGTGTATCTGGCGGCAGTGGATAGCGAAGGCCGCTGCGCGAGCGTGCTGCAGACCGTGTATTTCGACTGGGGCAGCGGCGTGGTGGCCGGCGATACCGGCATCCTGTGGCACAACCGTGGCGCCGCCTTCAGCACGGACACGCGGCATCCCAATTGCATTGCAGCAGGAAAGCGTCCGTTTCATACGTTGAACCCCGGCATGTACCTGCGCGGCGGCAAGCCGCGATTGCTCTATGGCACACAGGGTGCGGATGGTCAGCCGCAGACGCTTGCGGCGGTGCTGACCCGAATGATCGACCACGGCATGGACCCGCTCACCGCGCTGTCGCGGCCACGTTTTCTGCTCGGCCGCACATTCTCCGATACGCGCGACAGCCTCAAGATCGAGGCCGATGCCGGCGACGATGTGATCGCTGCGCTGGCCGCGCGCGGGCACGAGGTCAGCGTCATCCCCGCGCAAAGCCCGCTGGCAGGCCATCCCGGTGCCATCGCGTTGTACGACGACGGACACCGTGCAGGCGCCCACGACCCGCGCAGCGACGGCATCGCCATGAGCGCGTGAGGGGCTTGCATCATCAGATGACAATCCTGTTGCATCATGCAGGCAAGGCGAAGCCTGCATGACGAGGGAATGACAACCCTGCGTTGTGTAGCGGTTTTGTATCGGTCCGGAACCGATGCCGGGGCGCCCCGTCCAATGCAATGACTGTCGACTGCGGATCACGATGCAATGCAGCGTGCAAGCTGCAGCGCGATAGTCCAGAATCTCGACGGAGAGGCGCCCCCCAGCATCGGCACATCGCCGATGAAGTACCGCTGAGAAGCGCGTCCCTATGTCCCCAGCAACCGCTCCCCTCTCGCCAAGGAGAACACCGTGCTGAGCCCACATGAACTTGCCACGCTGATGCTGATCGGCAATGGCCCCCAAACGCGTAACGACACCACTGCCGCATCGCGTGAAATCGATCCCGTCGATCTCGACGCCCTGATCAACCACGAACTGGTGGTCCTGCAATCCGAACAGGGCAAACGCCCTTGCCCGCAAATCACCGCTCACGGCCGTTCGATGCTGGCCGCCGTGGGTCGAATGGGCTGACGACGTATCAGTGGTTCACCGACAGGCAATTGCACCGCCTGTGCTTATCATCCCGTGAATACGGCGCTGCGTATCGCCCAGCGCCGCATTCACACTCATGACACAACCCTCCTCCACCGGCTGGCAATCGGACATTCCCGCACGGCTTGACCGTCTGCCGTGGTCGGCATGGCACTGGCGCGTAGCCATTGCGCTTGGCGTTGCGTGGGTGCTCGACGGTCTGGAAGTCACGTTGGTCGGTTCGGTGGGCGCCGTGCTGGAACGGCCCGACACGCTGGCGCTCGATGCCACGCAGGTGGGCTGGAGCGGTTCGCTCTACATCCTCGGAGCCGTGTTCGGTGCACTGGTCTTCGGGCGCATGGCGGACCGGCTCGGCCGCAAGAAACTGTTCCTCGCCACGCTGGCGGTCTACATGGCTGCCACGCTCGCCACCGCGTTCTCGCCCAACTTCGCGTTCTTCGCGGTGTGCCGATTTGTCACAGGCCTGGGCATCGGCGGCGAATACGCGGCCATCAACTCGGCCATCGACGAACTGATTCCCGCCCGCGTGCGTGGCCGCGTGAACCTGGCGATCAACGGCAGCTTCTGGCTCGGCGCCGCGTTGGGTGCCGGACTGAGCCTGATACTGCTCGATCCTCGCGTATTCGGCCCGGTCTGGGGCTGGCGCGTCTGCTTCGGCCTGGGCGCGACACTGGCCGTGGCTATCGTGCTGATCCGCCGGCATATCCCGGAGAGTCCACGCTGGCTGACCACCCATGGCCGACATGAGGAAGCCCGGCAGGTCATCGACGCCATCGAGGCCGAGGTATCACGCCAACATGGCCCGCTGCCCGCCGTGGACCCGCGCGCCCTGGTGGCCTATGCCGGCAAACCCATCCCCGCGCTGGGCGATATCGTGCGCCTGCTGGTCCACCGCTACCGTTCGCGCAGCGTTGTGGTGCTGGCGCTGATGGTGGCGCAGGCATTCTTCTACAACGCCATCTTCTTCACCTACGCGCTGGTGCTGACGCGCTTCTATGCCGTGCCGGACGAGCGCGTGGCGCTCTACATCTTCCCGTTCGCGCTCGGCAACGCGCTGGGGCCATTCCTGCTGGGACCATTGTTCGATCGCATCGGGCGTCGCAAGATGATTGCCGTGACCTATGTGCTTTCCGGGATCGGACTTGCGGCCACGGGCTGGGCCTTTGTGGAAGGACACCTCGATGCGCGCTCGCAGGCGCTATGCTGGTCCGCCGTGTTCTTCCTGGCGTCGGCAGCCGCAAGCTCGGCCTACCTGACCGCCAGCGAGGTCTTCCCACTGGAAATGCGCGCGCTGGCCATCTCCGTGTTCTACGCCGTGGGCACGGGCACCGGTGGTTTCATCGCGCCAGTGCTGTTCGGCATGCTGATCGAGACCGGCAGCCGCGGCGCGGTGGCTATCGGCTACGGCATCGGCGCCACCCTGGTGATCGTGGCGGGGCTGCTGGCGCTGCGATTCGGCGTGGACGCGGAACGACGGCCGTTGGAGGACATTGCGCCGCCGCTGGGCTCTGAGAGGGAATGATTGCCCCTTCAGTTGACCCTTTGATTGGGCGCAAACGGCTGGCCGCCACTTTGAGAACCGTCCCATATCGCTTCGTCGGCCCTCATCCGAGAATGGTTGCACCGGGCGCCAATGCGCTGCCGGGCCAACAACCAACCGAGGGGCACAACCATGAATGCAGCAACCCTGGCAGCCGACACCACGGCTTCCACATCAGCTTCCACATCGGCTCCCACATCCGCTGACGCTAGCGTAGCAGCCGACCATCATTTCTCGATCCACCATCTCGAAGGCTGCCTGGGCCGGGTGCGGACGCCGACCGAGGCAGAGATTGGCGCGGCTGTTGCGGATCTTGAAACGCTGGATACCCGTGCCGATGCCGACTTCAACCGGACGCTGCCGCCGCTTCGGCCGGGCCAGCGGTGTTCCGTGGTGCAGCTCGAAGGCTGTCTGGGCCATCTGGCTTCATGTTCCGCGCCAACGCTGGAAGAACTGGACGCAGTCATTGCCGACGCAGCCAGCGAGCGCTACCTGAGGAGCTTCGCATGATCGGACTGGACTCGAACATCGTGCTGAGATTCCTTGCGCGAGATGACCCCAGCATGACACCGAGGGCGACTTCCATCATGAGGTCGCTCTCCACGAGCCTGCGGGGTTTCATCCCGATTGCCGTGCTGGTCGAGGTGGTCTGGACCATGCGGCGCCACTACGGCGCGGACCGGAGCACGATCGCGCGCGTCGTCGAATACATGATCCGCAGCGACGAACTCGTCGTGGAGTCCTCCGATATCGTGAAGTCGGCGCTCTACCTGTTCCGGGAGAAAAAGGGCGATTTCGCCGACTGCCTGATCACGCGCACATGCGAGGCGGCGGGCTGCTCCCAGACGCTCACATTCGATCGCAAGGCGAAGGAAAACGGCATGCGCCTGGTCAACTAACTCAACCCATCCAGCACCATATGCTGCCCATGCACCGCCTCTGCCGCATCCGAGGCCAGAAACGCCACGGCGCGCGCCGCCGCGCCGGTAGACACCCAAAGCGCATGGTCGGCAGCAGGCATCGCGTGCCGGTTGGCGGGGGTATCGAGAATACTCGGGGCGATGCTGTTCACGTTGATGCCCGAGCTACGCACCTCGTGGGACAGGCTTTCTACCAGTCGCTGCAACGCGCTCTTGGACGCGGTGTAGGCACCCATTGCCGCAGCGCCCTGGCTGGCAGCTCGCGCGGACACGGCCACTACTTTTCCGCGCTGCTGGAACTTCATCGCCGGAATGAAGTGGCCGGTAACGGCCACGAAGGACCATGCATTGAGATCCATCATCCGTACAAACGACTCGCGGCTCAGCGCGTGGGTGGGCTCACCCATCTCGAAGCCGCCGGCCACATGCACAAGCACATCGACCGAGCCCAATGCATCGAGGATGGCTGCTGCCACCGGGGCCATGGCCGTATCCGATGTGACATCGGCGGCGTGCAGCAAGGTACCGCCGTGGTCGGGTTCGGGATGGGCGAACACGCTCTGCAGATGCTGCAGGTCGCGGTCGATCAGCGCAAGCCGCGCGCCTTCCGCTGCAAACCGGCTGGCGATGGCACGGCCGAGGGCGCCGGCGGCACCGGTGATGACAACATGACGGCGGACGGCACTGGCTTCCATGGCGATCTCCTGGAAAGGGGGTGTCTGCCCCGCTGGGGTCTCTCAACCATAGTGCGTGGCACCGCGCTTCGCCAGATGCGGCGTCGGAGGCAACTGTACAGTGGCGGATCACGGCATCTGTGCATGGTTGGCCGCGCAATGTTGGGGCATGATGCCGCACCACCCCGCCACGGGGCCATCGCACCCAGGATCACAATTGCCGCTTTCCCGCCTCAAACAGAGCGATACGCTGCTTGCCGTGCTGGCGCTCATCGCGTCGATGGCGTCGCTATGCATTGGCACATCGTTCGCCAAAAGCCTGTTTGGCGCCGTCGGCGCGCAAGGCACGGTTGCCATGCGCGTGTCGTTCGCCGCGCTGATCCTGATTGCTGTCTGGCGGCCCTGGCGCTTTCCGCTGTCGGGCGCCCATGCCCGCGCCATCGCGCTGTACGGGGCCGCGCTCGGCGCCACGAACCTGCTGTTCTATATGTCGCTGCGCACGATCCCCCTGGGTCTGGCCATTGCGATCGAATTCACCGGGCCACTGGCGGTGGCGGTGCTGTCATCACGCCGCGCCATCGACTTCGTGTGGATCGCATGTGCCGTACTGGGTCTGATCCTGCTGCTACCGCTCGGCGAAGCCTCGACGCATCTGGACCCGGTCGGTATCGGCTACGCGCTGGCTGCCGGCGTGGGTTGGGCGCTCTATATCGTGTTCGGCCAGATGGCGGGAAACGCCCATGGTGGGCAGGCGACCTCGCTGGGCATGACCATGGCAGCCATCGTGGCGGTGCCGTTTGGCGTGGCGCATGCGGGAACCGACCTGTTCAGCCCGGCGCTGCTGCTATCCGGGCTGGCCGTCGGCCTGATGTCGAGCGCGATTCCCTATTCGCTGGAAATGGTGGCGTTGAAGCGGCTGCCGCGCCGCACATTCGGCATTCTGCTGAGCCTGGAGCCGGCCATGGGCGCACTGGCTGGACTGGCCTTCCTGCACGAACAGCTGACGCCCATCCAGTGGGTGGCCATCGGGGCCATCATCACGGCGTCCATCGGCTGCACAGTGACGGCGCGCGGAAAGCGACCGCCGCCGCAGGACGAAGCTCAGTTGGCGGCGAACCAGTCGGCTGGCAACCACTGAGGCGTCAGCCGGCCGGGATGTGCCGGGGCAGGCGCGCCCAGCGTCAGGCTGACTTCATGCAGGAAGCTGTCCTCCGGATTGCGGCGTGCGGAGAAGCCGCACTCGCGCATGATCGCCAGCATGCGGCGGTTCTCGCTGAGGACGTCGCCACGCATCCCCCGCAGCTTGCGGGTCCGCGCAATGTTCTGGAGCCGCTGGATCAGGCGCCGCCCCAGCCCCTTGCCCTGCCAGCCATCGGCCACCACGACGGCGAGGTCGGCCACGCCTTCGGCATTCACCACGTATTCGGCCTTGCCAATGATCGTCTCCTCACCATCCGGCGACGGCGAAGTCAGCACCACGGCCACATCGCGATCCGGCCGATAGCCAATGAAACTCTCGATGATCGTGTCGGCAACCCGTCCGCCGGTCAGATAGCGGTAGTAGCGGCTCTCCAGCGACAAGCCATCAATGAAGGCGCGCAGCCCGGCGCGGTCCGTGTGCCGTACCGCACGCAGCGTCACGCGCGCACCGCCCGATAACTGCCACGACTCTTCCGCGTTCGGCATCCCGGTATAAGCAGCAGCACCCTGTGTTTGGCTCATGACAACCCCTGACTACGTTTTACATAGCCAGAAGCATAGTCGAAACCCTAGCTTTTGCAAATGAAGTTAGGGCTGCTATGCTGAAGTCATGGACAAGACACCTATCGCGTCACCCGAAACCCCGCCGATCAGCCCCGCTGACTTTGCTCAGTGCTCGATTGCCGGCACCTTGTCGCTCATCGGCGAGAAGTGGACCATTCTTATCTTGCGGGATGTGTTCTCGGGTGTGCGACGATTCGACGATTTCCTGGAGCGGCTCCAGTGCTCGCCCGCCGTCCTGTCTGCCCGGCTGAAAACGCTGACCGAGGCCGGCCTGCTCCGCAAGATTGGCTACAAGGAGCCGGGCGAGCGCGAGCGCTTTGCCTATCACCCCACCCGCGCCGCGGTCGAGCTGCTGCCCGTGATCGTCGGCCTGATGCAATGGGGCGACGATCATCTGGCACCCTGCGGACAAGGCCCGGCCGAAATCCGCTCGAAGGTCAACGGCCTCAAGGTCCGCGCAGCGCTTGTCGACGAAAACAACGATCCTGTGGCGCCGAATGAAATGGCGTTGATTTCGTTGTTGGTGCCAGTCAGAGCAGACGACTAGCCATCGCCGCCGAAGCAGACATGATGAGCGCCTCAACGAGCTTTAGCGCTCACTCATGAGTACTAAACACAAATAAGCGCTCATATGCGAGCGATTAAATCGATGCTGCTTGACGGCTGGATGATGCTTGCCCAATAATGCAGCAACCTCCGAAAGAATATAAGCGCTCACATGGGATCGATTAAACCGCCTAAAAGATCGTACATGAGCGATAGGGACACCGCCGTCGTCCCTACTCCGGTTTCGCGCGCTCTGATAAAGCTCGGTCGCGATTTATCGATGGCTCGAAGGAGGCGGATGCTGACTCAGCAGTCGATGGCCGAACGCATCCAGACATCTGTGTCCACGCTGCGACGCCTGGAGAAAGGCGACCCACGCATTCCGATCGGCACCATCGCGCAGGCAATGTTCGTATTGGGCGAACTGGAAAAGATCAGCGGCTTGCTGGAGACTGCCGACGACGACATCGGGCTGACCCTGATGAATGAACAACTTCCTCAGCGGGTTCGAGGCAAGAAGCAAAAGCCTGATTCGGGAGCACTCTGATCCATGGCCCCGACGCGGAAGAAGGTTGGCGTCGCCTTGGGTCAGCGGGCCATACCGCTTGGCGAACTCGCCTATGCCCGTGACGGACGACGGGAGCATTCGACATTCGCCTACGACGCCGCGTGGCTATCCGACTCGGCGAAGTTCTCGGTCTCCCCTGACCTTCCTCTCGTCCCAGGCAACCAGTTTCGGAAGGCACCGAGCAAAGACGACTCCATCTTCCATTTCGCGTTTGCGGACACCGAACCCGATGGCTGGGGCTGCCGCGTGATCGCGCGCGACCATGCCAAGCGCCGTAAAGCTGCGCAGCGAAACGACCTTCCTGTGCCATCGGCAGAACTGACCGAAATGGACTACCTGCTCGGGGTCGACGACATCAGCCGGATCGGCGCCATCAGACTCTTCGATCCAGAAACCCGGACTTTTCTGCGCGTCATTGAAGACGGTGAGCGCGGCACACCACCGCTTCTGGAGCTTGCGCAACTGATGGCGGCGTCGCGCGCCGTGGAGTTGAACAAGGAAACCGAAGCGGACCCGCGATATCTGCGCGGCCGAGGTACGTCGATAGGTGGCATGCGCCCGAAATGCACGATCGTCGACGACGACGGGCATCTGGCGATCGGAAAGTTTCCCAGCGTGAAGGACGATCGCAGCGTCACCCGAGGCGAAGTCCTTGCCCTGCAACTGGCTGCTGCAGCCGGAATCAACGTCTCCGACTCGCGCGTCGTCATGTCCGACGACATCCCCGTGGCACTGATTCGCCGGTTCGATCGCGTTGAAGGCGGAGGCCGGATTCCCTATCTTTCCGCCGGTTCAATGATGCAGGCATCCCGGCAAGACGACCACGCCTACACGCAGATCGCGGAAACCATCATTGCAAACAGTGCGCGTCCCGCCGAGGACCTTGAAGAGCTATGGCGTCGCCTCGTCTTCAATCTGCTGATTACGAATGTCGACGACCACGTGCAAAACCACGGTTTTCTCCACGTCGCTCACGGACAATGGCGCCTGGCGCCCGCGTTCGACATCAATCCCTTCCCCGACAAGGACCAGGAACTCAAGCTTTGGCTCGATGAAGCCTATGGCCCGGTGGATTCCATCAAAGCCGTCATCGGCGTGGCAAGCTACTTCAGGCTGGATTCGTCCGCAGTCCAGCGCGTGCTGGGTCAGGTCTGCCGCGCCATCGACACATGGGCGAACGTTGGCAAGTCGGCCGCAGTGGGCATGTCGAACCGTGACTTGGATGATTTCGCTCCGGCATTCGAAAACGCACAGATGCGGATTGCAAGGTCATTGCTGAAGTAGTCCCACGCACCGCCCCCGCACATTGCACTGCACCATAGCCGTGCGAACGCCCTAGTCTGGCGCTGCACCATAACGTGCAAATGGGTATAAAGACGCACTTTTTAAGCGTTTCTCTGCCCCACAAGCTACCTCCAAGACACTTCAAACGCCTGGCACACCGCTTGCGATATAGAGCGTGGGCCGGTCAACGGCGACTGTCCCACCCCACATAAAACGACGGCTATGCCATGTAGCCGTCTGTCAGGACAACGGCGTCCCCTGAACTGGTCACTCTTGCCAGATTCTCGGGACGCCTTTTGTTTTTGGAGCACGAGAATGAACGGCAAAGCCACCCGGATCGAACTGCTGAATTTCAGCACGCCGCAGATGCGCGCTTTCCACCTGACCTGGATGGCGTTTTTCGTCTGCTTCTTCGCTTGGTTCGCTTGTGCGCCGCTGATGCCCGTGCTCAAGGGTGAATTCGGTCTGACGCCTGGTCAGATCGCCAATATCAATATCGCCGCCGTGGCCGTCACCATCATCGTGCGCCTGATCATCGGGCCGATGTGTGATCGCTTTGGCCCGCGCAAGACCTACACCGGCCTGCTCGCCATCGGCGCCATCCCCGTGATCGGCGTGGCGTTCGCGCAGAGCTACGAGACCTTCCTGTTCTTCCGCCTGCTGATTGGTGCGGTGGGTGCCAGCTTCGTGATCACGCAGTACCACACGTCGGTGATGTTCGCGCCAAACGTGGTGGGTACGGCCAATGCCGCGTCGGCGGGCTGGGGCAATGCCGGCGGCGGGGCCGCGCAGGGCGTGATGCCGCTGCTGCTGGCCGCCGTGCTGTTCCTCGGTGTGGATCACGCCATGGGCTGGCGCGTGGCGCTGATCGTGCCGGGCGTGCTGATGCTGGTGATGGCGTTCATCTACTGGCGATTCACGCAGGACTGCCCCGAAGGCAACTTTGCCGATCTGCGCGCACGCGGCATTGCGGTGAGCGGTGGCAAAGGCGGTGGCGGCTGGGCCAGCTTCCGCGCGGCCAGCACCAACTATCGTGTCTGGCTGCTGTTCATCACGTACGGCGCATGTTTCGGCGTGGAGATCTTCATCCATAACGTGGCCGCCACGTTCTATGTGGATCGCTTCGGCCTGTCGCTGTCGGCAGCCGGCATGGCAGCGGCGAGCTTCGGCCTGCTGGCGCTGTTTGCCCGTGCGTTGGGCGGCTATGTGTCGGATCGCTTTGCGCGCCGTCGCGGCCTCGATGCCCGCTCCATCGTGCTGTTCGTCTTCATTCTTGGCGAAGGCCTGGGCCTGCTGGCCTTTGCCCACGCCTCGGGCGTGGCCATGGCGATCGTCGCAATGCTCGTCTTCGGCCTGTTCACCCACATGGCCTGCGGCGCCACGTATGCGCTGGTGCCGTTTATCGATCGCAAGGCGCTGGGCGGTGTGGCCGGGATCATCGGCGCAGGCGGCAACGTGGGCGCAGTGGCCGCGGGCTTTCTGATGAAGGGTCTGGGCGATCTGCAGCAAACGCTGACGTATCTCGGCGTGGCCGCCACGCTGGCCGCGCTGTGCGCCATTGCCGTGCGCTTCAGCGCCGAGCACAAGGCGCAGGAGCAAGCCCTCTACGAAAACGCCCTCGCCAACTAATCGACAAAGCACAACATCCCCGCACAAGGAAAGCATCATGAAGATCATCATCGTCGGGCACGGCATGGTCGGCCACAAGTTCCTGGAATGCCTGGCTGAAGCCGGTGCGCAGGACCTCGAAGTGACGGTGCTCTGCGAGGAGCCGCGTCCTGCATACGATCGCGTCCACTTGTCCGAATTCTTCGCGGGCAAGTCCGCCGATGACCTGTCGCTGGTACCGGAAGGCTTCTTCGCGCAGCACAACAACATGCTGCTGCGCCTGAACGCGAAGGCCACGGCCATCGACACCGCCACGCGTACGGTCACGACTTCTACCGGCGAGACGCTCTCCTACGACAAGCTCGTGCTGGCCACCGGCTCGTATCCGTTCGTGCCGCCGCTGCCGGGCAAGGATCGCAAGGACACGTTCGTCTATCGCACCATCGAAGACCTCGAAGCGATGCTGGAATGCGGCAAGCGCGCGAAGTCTGGTGTGGTGATCGGCGGCGGCCTGCTGGGTCTGGAATGCGCCAAGGCCCTGCGCGACATGGATCTGGAAACGCACGTGGTGGAGTTCGCGCCGCGCCTGATGGCCGTGCAGGTGGACGATGGTGGCGGCCGCATGCTGCGCCAGAAGATCGAAGACCTCGGCGTCAAGGCGCACACGGGCAAGAATACCGTGGAGATCGTCGATGGCGTGGATGGCACGCACCGCATGAACTTCACCGATGGCACGCATCTCGACACCGACATGATCGTGTTCTCCGCCGGCATCCGTCCGCGTGACGAGCTGGCGCGCGACAGTGGCCTGAATATCGGCCCGCGCGGCGGCATCGTGATCGACAACAATTGCCTGACCTCGGACCCGCACGTCTACGCTATCGGCGAATGCGCGCTGTGGGACGGCAAGATCTACGGTCTGGTCGCGCCCGGCTACGACATGGCGCGTGTGGCCGCGCGCCACCTGCGCGGCGAAGCTGCCGAGTTCGGCGGCGCCGACATGAGCACCAAGCTCAAGCTGATGGGTGTGGACGTGGCCAGCATCGGCGATCCGCACGGCAATGTGCCGGGCAGCCGTTCGTACCAGTTCACCGACGAGCGCAAGCAGGTCTACAAGAAGCTGGTGGTCTCCGACTGCGGCAAGTTCCTGCTCGGCGGCGTGCTGGTGGGCGACGCCGAGGAATACGGCACACTGCTGCAGATGATGCTGAACCGCATCGAGTTGCCCGAGTCGCCCGAATTCCTGATCCTGCCCTCCTCCGATGGCCAGGCCAAGCCCGCGCTGGGCGCCGACGCATTGCCTGACACCGCACAGATCTGCTCATGCAACAACGTCAGCAAGGGCCAGATCTGTGCCGCCGTAACCGATGGCGCCACCAGCATCGGCGCGCTGAAGACCTGCACCAAGGCCGGCACGGCGTGCGGCGGCTGCGTGCCGCTGGTCACGCAGATCATGAAGGCCGAGATGAAGAAGCAGGGCATGGCGGTGAACAACCATCTCTGCGAACACTTCCCGTATTCGCGCCAGGAGATGTATCACCTGGTGCGCGTGGGCAAGTTCAAGTCGTTCGACGATCTGCTGGCCGCGCACGGCAAGGGCCTGGGCTGCGATATCTGCAAGCCCACGGTCGGCAACATCCTGGCTTCGTGCTGGAACGATTTCGTGCTCAAGGAAGAGCACGCCAGCCTGCAGGATTCCAACGACTACTTCCTCGCCAACATCCAGAAGGACGGCACGTACTCGGTGGTGCCGCGCATGCCGGGTGGCGAAGTCACGCCCGATGGACTGATCGCCGTGGGTCAGGTGGCCAAGAAGTACGGCCTCTACACCAAGATCACGGGCGGTGCGCGCGTGGACATGTTTGGCGCTCGCCTCGAAGAACTGCCGCTGATCTGGGAGGAACTGGTTGCCGCCGGCTTCGAGTCGGGCCATGCGTACGGCAAATCCCTGCGCACCGTGAAATCGTGCGTCGGCTCCACATGGTGCCGCTATGGCGTGGATGATTCGGTCGGCCTCGCCATCGACATCGAGAACCGCTACAAGGGCCTGCGCGCGCCGCACAAGATCAAGTTCGGCGTCTCCGGCTGCACCCGGGAATGCGCCGAAGCACAGGGCAAGGACGTGGGCATCATCGCCACGGAAAAGGGCTGGAACCTCTACGTGTGCGGCAACGGCGGCATGAAGCCGCGCCACGCCGAACTGCTGGCGGGCGATCTGGATCGCGAAACGCTGATCCGCTACGTAGACCGCTTCCTGATGTTCTACGTGCGCACCGCCGACCGTCTGCAACGCACCAGCACCTGGCGCGACAACCTCGAAGGCGGCCTGGACTACCTGAAGTCCGTGATCATCGACGACAAGCTTGGTATCGGTGCCGAACTCGAAAGCGAGATGCAGCATGTGGTGAACACCTACGAGGACGAGTGGAAGAAGGCCATCACCGACCCCGAGACCCGCAAGCGTTTCCGCCACTTCGTGAACAGCGACATGCGCGACGACAACCTCGTCTTCCTCGAAGAACGCGGCCAGATCCGCCCGGCTACGCCTGAGGAACGGAACTTGCAGCGTTCCCGCCTGAACCACATTCCCGTGGTTGCCGTGCCCGCCAATGCAGCCTGATACGCGTCAAATTGAGGAGAACGTGATGAATCAAGCCCACCATCCCGAAACCTGGACGGCCATCTGCACCTTGCGCGACATCGTGCCCAATACTGGTGTGTGCGCGTTGATCGGCAAACAGCAGGTTGCGGTATTCCGCATCGGTCGTGGCGAAGACGTCTACGCGATTGCCAATTTCGATCCGAACTCGCAGGCCAACGTGCTCTCGCGCGGACTGGTCGGCAGCCTGGGGGATCGCGTGGTAGTGGCGTCGCCGATCTACAAGCATCATTTCGACCTGCGCACGGGCGAGTGCCTCGAAGCACCGGAACACTCCATCGATGCCTTCTCCGCGCGGGTCTACGACGGCAAGGTGTGGGTGGCTACCGTCGCGGTGGCGCGCAAGACCGAGGAAGCATCCGAGGAAGAATTGGCTGCCTGAATTACGGGCCGCCTGAAAGCGGGCGGCCCTCTACCGGATGACGCTCATGATGTCCCCCTCCCCGACCGCCGTCGCTCAAACCGCTCCCGCACGCCCCCGGCTGGTCGTCGTCGGCAACGGCATGGCCGGTATGCGCACCGTCGAGGAACTGCTGAAGCTGGCACCGGACCTTTACGACATCACCGTCTTCGGCGCCGAGCCGCACGGCAACTACAACCGCATCCTGTTGTCACCGGTGCTCGCTGGCGAGAAGACCGTTGACGACATCATGCTCAACACGCGCGACTGGTACACGCAGCACGGGATCGAGCTGCTGGCCGGCGACCCCGTGGTGGCCATCGATCGTCCGCGCCGCGTCGTGCGCTCGGCATCGGGCCGCGAAGTCCGCTACGACCGCCTGCTGCTGGCTACCGGCTCCAAGCCGTTCATCATCCCCGTGCCGGGCCACACGCTCGATGGCGTGATCGCATTCCGCGACATCCAGGACGTGGAGACCATGTTGCACGCCGCGCGCAATCATCGCCACGCGGTGGTCATCGGCGGCGGACTGCTGGGGCTCGAAGCGGCCAACGGCCTGATGCGTCAGGGCATGGACGTGACCGTGGTCCATCTGGCCGATACGCTGATGGAGCGCCAGCTCGACAAGCCCGCCGCCGAACTGCTCAAGGGCGCGCTCGAACGCAAAGGGCTGCGCTTCCTGCTTAACGCGCAGACCGCCGGCATCCTTGGCGATGAGCGCGTGACCGGCGTACTGTTCAAGGACGGCACGCGGATTCCCGCCGATCTCGTTGTGATGACCGCGGGCGTGCGTCCCAATATCGAACTGGCGGCCGGCGCCGGGCTGCGCTGCGAGCGCGCCATCGTCGTGGATGACACACTGCAGACCTTCGACCCCCGCATCTACGCCGTGGGCGAATGCGTGCAGCATCGGCAAGCCACGTTCGGCCTGGTGGCACCGATATGGGATCAGGCGCGTGTGTGCGCGGCGCATCTGGCCGGCGCAGGCCATCGCCGTTACGTGCAGCAAGCCACGGCCACCAAACTCAAGGTGACGGGCGTGGATCTCTACTCGGCTGGCGATTTCATCGGCACCGAAGGCAGCGAAGACCTCGTGCTACGCGATCCGCGCCGGGGCGTCTACAAGCGGCTCGTGCTGCAGGACGGCCGCCTCGTTGGCGCCGTGCTCTATGGCGATGTGAAAGACGGCCCGTGGTACTTCGACCTGATCCAGAGTGGCAAGCCCGTGGCCGCGCTGCGCCAGCGCCTGCTGTTCGGCCAGGCGCAATGCGACGCGCTGGCTGCCTGATTGCCTGATCGCCACAAACCGGAAATCGATTCGTGAACCTGTCCGATATCGCGGTGGTTGCCACCACTGCCACCAAGACCGTCTCCACCACGTGCCCATACTGCGGCGTGGGGTGCGGCGTGCGCGCCACGGTGCGCGCCGATGGCCAGGTTGAAGTCCAGGGCGACGCCGACCATGCATCGAACTTCGGTCGCCTGTGCGTGAAAGGCTCCGCGCTTGGAGACACCGTCGACCTCGACGGCCGGCTGCTGCATCCACAGTTCCGCGATGCCGATGGCACGCTACGTCGCGTGAGCTGGAACGATGCGCTGGATCGCGTCGCGAATGGCTTTGCGGACGTGATTGCTCGCCATGGTCCCGACGCCGTGGCGCTCTACGTCTCCGGCCAGATCCTGACCGAGGACTACTACGTCGCCAACAAGCTCATGAAGGGCTTTATCGGCTCGGCCAATATCGATACCAACTCGCGGTTGTGCATGTCATCGGCCGTGGCCGGCCACAAGCGCGCGTTCGGTGAAGATCTGGTGCCGTGCAACTACGAAGACCTGGAATCCGCCGATCTCGTCGTGCTCGTTGGCTCGAATACCGCGTGGTGCCATCCGATCCTGTTCCAGCGCCTCATACGCGCCAAGGAAGTGCGGCCCGAGATGAAGATCGTGGCTATCGATCCGCGCCGCACCGCCACGTGCGAACTGGCCGACCTGCATCTGCCGTTGCGCGCGGGCACCGACGTGCGGCTGTTCAACGGGCTGCTGTCGTACCTGTCGCGGCATGGCCATGTGGATCAGGCGTTTGTCGAGGCGCACACCAGCGGATTCGATGACGCTCTGGCCGCCGCCGACTTGGAAACCAACGAGATCGCCGCGCTCGCCCGCGCGTGCAAGCTCGATGCGCAAGACGTAGAGACCTTCTTCGCGCTATTCGCCGGCACCGAGAAGGTCGTCACGGCGTTCTCGATGGGTGTGAACCAGTCATCGTCGGGCACGGACAAGGTCAACGCGATCGTCAATTGCCATCTGCTGACGGGTCGCATCGGCCGCGCCGGCATGGGTCCGTTCTCGCTGACCGGGCAGCCCAATGCGATGGGTGGGCGCGAAGTGGGCGGTCTCGCCAACATGCTGGCGGCGCATATGGAACTGGCGAATCCGCTGCATCGCGACATCGTGCAGGATTTCTGGCAGTCGCCGCAAATGGCCGATCGCCCCGGCCTCAAGGCCGTGGATCTGTTCCAGGCCATCGAGCAAGGCAAGGTGAAGGCCGTGTGGGTCATCGGCACCAACCCCGTGGTGAGTCTGCCCGATGCCGATCAGGCACGCCGCGCGCTGGCGCAGTGCGAACTCGTGGTGGCTTCCGACATCGTTACCCGCACCGATACCAATGACGCTGCGCACGTGTTGCTGCCTGCGCTGGGCTGGGGCGAGAAGGACGGCACGGTCACCAACTCCGAGCGCCGCATCTCGCGCCAACGCGCGTTCCTCTCCGCACCGGGCGAGGCTCGCGCGGACTGGGACATCCTCTGCGATGTCGCGCGTCGCATGGGCTTTGCGGGCTTCGACTACGCGGGCCAGCATGAAATCTTTGACGAGCACGCGCGCCTGAGCGCGTTTCGCAATGGTGATGCCGATGATCGCCACGCCCCGCGCATGTTCGATATCGGCGGCCTCACCGGTCTTGGCGAGGAAGCCTACGACGAACTCGTACCCGTGCAATGGCCGCTGCGTACCGCCACCGCGCCCGGCACGCAACGTCTGTTCGAAGACGGACGCTTTGCATTCGGCGATGGCCGCGCGCGCTTTGTCGCTACGGCTGCCCGCGCACCTGCGAACAGCGCGGACGATGATTTCCCGCTGATCCTGAACACGGGCCGCGTGCGCGACCAGTGGCACACGATGACGCGCACCGGCCGCGCCGCGCGACTGGCCGATCACCTGCCCGAACCCTTCGTCGACATGCATCCGCAAGACGCGCTGCTATGCGGCGTGGGCGAAGGCAAGCTCGCGCGCGTGACCAGCCGATGGGGCGCCATGGTGGCGCGCGTGCGCTTTGGCGGCGGCATCCCGCGCGGCAGCGTGTTCGTGCCGATCCACTGGAACAACCAGTTCAGCTCCGACGCGCGCGTGGGCGCCGTGGTCAATCCCGCCGTCGATCCGGTCTCGGGCGAGCCCGAGTTCAAGCACACGCCGGTACGCGTGGACGAGTTCCGCGTCTCGTGGCACGGCTTTGCGCTGAGCCGCAACGCGCTGCCCGCCGACGCGCTGACGTACTGGACGCGCATCCAGGGCAAGCAGTTCCATCGCTACGAATTTGCGGGCCGCGATGTGGTGACCGACCGCACGGCCTGGGCACGCGAACTGCTCGGCGTGCAGGACCCGGATGCCGACTGGCTCGAATACGAGGATCGCACGGCAGGCGTGTACCACGCGGGCTACGTCGTCAACGACCGCATCGAGGCCTGCGTCTATATCTCGACGCGCGCCGAGTTGCCTTCGCGCGCGTGGCTGTCGCAACTGTTCGGCCAGGAACGGCTGGAAGACGCGGACCGCATTGGCCTGCTGCTAGGCCAGCCCCTGGAAAAGACCGCCGATGCAGGACCCACGATCTGCTCCTGCTTCGGGGTGGGACGGAACACGATTTGCGATGCAGTGCGCAAACACGACCTCAAGACACCTGCCGAGATCACCGCCTGCGTCAAGGCCGGTGGCAACTGCGGCTCTTGCGTGCCAGAGCTTCGCAAGCTGCTGGTGGAGATCCGCGTCACGGAAGTGGCGTAAGGACAGCGCAGGGGAAGCGTGAAGTCGGGTACAGGCGGCGCTGTTCCGGTGCCGTCTGTATCTTGACAATCGAGGAGCCAGCCTTAAAGCTATGGGGCTTCGCGTGCCCACGCGCCCTCCTCGCGGAACCATCATGACCACCCTGACCCTGCCCACTTACGCCGACGTCGAAGCTGCTGCCGGCCGCATCGCCGGTTACGCCAACCGCACGCCAGTCAACACCAGCCGCACGCTCAACGACCTGCTGGGCGCGGAAGTGTTCTTCAAGTGCGAAAACTTCCAGCGCATGGGCGCGTTCAAGTTCCGTGGCGCGTTCAACGCGCTGTCGCGCTTTTCCCTCGAGCAACGCAAGGGCGGCGTGGTGGCGTTTTCTTCGGGCAATCACGCACAAGGCATCGCGCTGTCCGCCAGGCTACTCGGCATGCCCGCCACGATCGTGATGCCGCATGACGCACCCGCTGCCAAGGTAGCGGCGACCAAAGGCTATGGTGCCACCGTGGTCAGCTACGACCGCTACACGGAAGACCGCGAAGCCATCGGCCGCAAGCTGGCCGAAGAACACGGCATGACACTGATTCCCCCGTTCGACCACCCCGACGTACTGACGGGCCAGGGCACGGCGGCCAAGGAATTGTTCGAGGAAGTGGGCAAACTCGACGCATTGTTCGTGCCGCTGGGCGGCGGCGGCCTGCTCTCCGGCACCGCACTGTCCACGCGCGCACTGGCGCCGGACTGCAAGCTCTACGGCGTGGAGCCCGAAGCCGGTAACGACGGCCAGCAATCGTTCCGCAGCGGTTCCATCGTCCACATCGATACGCCGAAGACCATCGCCGATGGCGCACAGACCGGCGCGCTGGGCAACTACACGTTCGGCATCATCAAGCGCGATGTGACCGATGTGCTGACTGCATCGGACGCCGAACTGGTGGAAGCCATGCGCTTCTTTGCCGAGCGCATGAAGATGATTGTGGAGCCGACAGGTTGTCTGGGTCTGGCTGCGCTTTTGCAGCAGAAGGAAGCACTACGCGGCAAGCGCGTGGGCGTGATTATTAGTGGTGGGAACGTGGATATTGCGCGGTTTTGTGAGTTGTTGGGTGGGTGATTGTTTGTAATCCCTCTCGCTGGTTTGCTCCCCTCTCCCGCATAGCGGGAGAGGGGTTGGGGGGTGAGGGCCGGAGGTTCTGCTTGCCGACCACGTCGCAATTTGATCCGCTTGCCCTCTCCCCCGCCCCTCTCCCAGAGGGAGAGGGGAGAAAACCGAGAGAGAGAAAAAAACGGCTACTCCCCCACCTTCACCAACCCATCCGCCCGGAACATCGCCTTGATCCCCCGCACCGCCTGCCGGATGCGCGATTCATTTTCGATCAGGGCGAAGCGCACGTACTCGTCGCCGAAATCGCCAAACCCGATGCCGGGCGAGACCGACACCTTGGCCTTTGCCAGCAACTGCTTGGCAAACTCCAGCGAACCCAGCGCGCGGTACGGTTCCGGAATCCGCGCCCAGATGTACATCGACGCCTTCGGGATATCCACCTGCCAGCCCGCCTCGATCAGTCCGCGCGCCAGTACGTCGCGGCGTGACTGATATTGCGCGGCGATTTCCGTCACACAGGTCTGATCGCCTTCCAGCGCGGCAATGGCGGCCACCTGCACCGGCGTGAACGTGCCGTAGTCGTGATACGCCTTGATGCGCGTCAGCGCGGCCACCAGGTCGGGGTTGCCCACCATGAAGCCGATGCGCCAGCCCGCCATGTTGTAGCTCTTGGACAGCGTGAAGAACTCCACGGCGATGTCCTTGGCGCCGGGCACCTGCATGATCGACGGCGCCTTCCAGCCATCGAACACGATATCGGCATAGGCCAGGTCATGCACGACGAAGATGTCGTGCTTGCGCGCCAATGCGATCACGCGCTCGAAGAAATCCAGTTCCACGCACTGCGCCGTAGGGTTCGACGGAAATCCGAGCACGATCATCTTCGGCTTCGGATAGCTGCCACGGATGGCGCGCTCCAGTTCGGCAAAGAAGTCGATACCCGGCGTCAGCGGCACCGAACGGATATCGGCGCCAGCAATCACGGCGCCATAGATATGGATGGGATAACTCGGGTCCGGCACCAGCACCGTATCGCCGCGATCCAGCGTCGCCAGCATCAGGTGGGCCAGACCTTCCTTCGAACCGATGGTGACAATGGCTTCCTTGTCCGGATCGATCTCCACGTCATAGCGCTCTCGATACCAGTGCGAGATGGCGCGACGCAGGCGCGGAATGCCTTTCGATGTCGAATAGCCGTGCGTATCGGGCCGCTGCGCGGCATCGACGAGCTTGGCGACGATATGCGGTGGCGTGGCCCCATCGGGGTTGCCCATGCTCATGTCGATGATGTCCTCGCCACGGCGGCGGGCGGCCATCTTCAACTCGGCGGTGATATTGAAAACGTACGGGGGAAGGCGATCGATGCGCGCAAAGCGGCGCTTGCCGGAATCGGCAGTCATGGAGAGATCCTTTACGTAAGCGCCCGGAACCGTCCGAGCGACGTCGTGACCGCTGTCTAGGTCACTGGGGATCGATCATAGCCAGCCGTGCGCATTTTCACAACTGGCCCGTGACACCTAGATGAGTCCGCCCGGCACGTTGACCGGCCGATCGGGCGGCAGGTTGCGCACGGTGCAGTCCAGCGCGTCGGCGTTCTCCTTGTTGCCGCCAAAGGTGGCGGCGATGGAGTCGCGATATTGCGGCACAGAGATGCGGTTGTAGTAGAGCCGCGACGTCTGATCCAGCCAGTAGACGTAGTTGCTGTCGCTGTCATCGGAGCCGCTGCGCAGCCACTCGCCCATGGGCTGGCCGCCCAGCCGCGTGTTGGCGCAGACGTCCTGGATCTTGTCGAGATACTTGTTGAGACCGTGCGCCTCGTAGTTGCGCACCGAATCCGGTGCGCATGCAGCAAGGGCAAAACAGGGGATGGCGGCGATGAGCGACAACCGGCGGAGACTGGGCATGTCAGGGTTCCATGTCGATGGGCATGCCAAACAGTGTAGTCGGGCGCGCGCATCCGTGCTTCCGCATCCGCCCGCTTGCTTCAGTCGTCGATCGTTTCATGCACGGCAGCATTGCCATGCTTCCAATAGGCCGAGGCGCGGATGCGCTTCTTGTCGATGCCACGCTCGCCCACCAGGTACTGCCGCACGTCGCGCATCGCGGCGGCCTCGCCGGCAGCCCATACGTAGCCCTCGCCTTGCGGCAGGGTCAGCGTGCGCAGCGCGGGCAGCAACTGGCTGCCTTCCGGCTCGCCCCCGCGATAGACCCAATGAACCTCGACATTGGCGCTCGATGCCAGCGCAATGCGCGCCGACTCGTCACCCACCTCGGCTACCACCACCACGCGCGCATCCGGATTCTGCTGCGTGATGTCTTCCACGCGGCGGCCAATGGCAGGCAGCGCGGTGTCATCGCCAATCAGCAGATGCCAATCGAATCCAGTGGGAATCACGAACGATCCGCGCGGGCCACCCACGCCGAGGTACTGCCCCGGCTGCGCCTGCGCGGCCCAGGTGGATGCGGGGCCATCGCCGTGCAGCACGAATTCGATATCGAGTTCCAGCGCAGCGGCATCGTAGCGGCGCGGTGTGTAGTCGCGCGCCTGCGGGCGCGGCTGGCCTTCGGGGAACACGATGCCGTCGGGGCCCACCTGCGGCAGCACGGGCTTTTCATCGCCGGGCGCGGGGAAGAAAACCTTGATGTGGTCATCGAACGATGCGGATACGAACTCGGCCAGATCATTGCCGCCCAGCGTCACGCGCAGCAGTTGCGGCGACATCTGCTGCGTGCGCAGCACCTTGAGCAGACGCATCTTGAGCGGATGACGCACACGTTGCACGGTCAGGTCGCAGGGTTCAGTCATATTCAAGCCTCCGGGTTCGGGTTCGATGCATTCGTCGCGCCTTCGATCTCGTCGGCAGCGCGCTCCAGGATGGCCGCGATGCGGCGCTGTTCGTCGGCGGACGCGCCGCTGCGCATCATCATTGCCTGCTTGAGACGGCCACGGGCACGCGTGAGTTCAGGCGCCCAGCCGCCCTCTTCAGGCTCGCGCTGCGGCTGGCCACTCATGGCGCGGCGCATGAAATCCATCTTGCGCGCCACGTGCTGCAGGCGGGCCACCATTTGCTCCAGACGCTCGCGGTTCTGGGCCAGGTATTCGCGGCCGGCATCCGACAGTTGATAGCGCTTCTTGTTGCCCTCGGTATCGACCGTGGCATAGCCCACGTCTTCGAGGTACGTCAGCGCGGGATACACCACGCCCGGACTCGGCTTGTAGAAGCCACCGGTGCGGGTTTCCAGCGCCTTGATCAGTTCGTAGCCATGTGACGGCTTTTCATCGAGCAGGGACAGCAGGAGCAGTTGCAGGTCCTCTGCACTGAACTTCCGGCCACGGCGCAGGTTCTCGCCGTCGAAACCGCTTCCATCGCCCTCGCCACCGTCGAATCCGCCGCCTTGCGACCAGAACCCGCCGCCGCGCACCATGGCGAAAAGACCGTGCATATGACGATGCAGCTTGCCACCATGGCCATGATGATGACCGTGGTGAGCGCCGTGATGTCCAAAGTGATGTCGCATGGAATGGCTCCGTTATATCGTAAGACGTATCGTAAGATATATATCGTACGATATAAAGTCAAGGGTTGATCTGCATACGCCGCCCGCGATTGACGCTGTCATAATGCAAGTCACTTCGACCGGAGGAGACCCATGCCCGACAAGAAAGCCGTGCTCGTTGTAGGTGCTGGAGATGCGACAGGCGGTGCCATCGCGCGCCGTTTCGCGCGTGAGGGATATATCGCGTGCGTTACGCGCCGCAGCGCCGACAGGCTCGCGCCCCTCGTCGACCAGATCCGCGCAGAAGGCGGCGAAGCCCACGCCTTCGCCTGCGATGCGCGCAAGGAAGAAGACACCGTGGCGCTCATAGCGCGCATCGAACGCGAGATCGCACCATTGGAAGTGGCGATCTTCAACATCGGCGCCAACGTCAATTTTCCGATCCTCGACACCACGTCGCGTGTGTATTTCAAGGTCTGGGAGATGGCCTGCTTCGCCGGCTTCCTGATGGGCCGCGAGGCTGCGCGCGTGATGGTGCCGCGCCAGCGCGGATCGATCTTCTTCACCGGTGCCACGGCCAGCACGCGAGGCCGCGAAGGCATGTCGGCCTTTGCCGGCGCCAAGCATGCCCTGCGCGCCCTGGCACAAAGCATGGCGCGCGAACTGGGACCGAAGAACATCCACGTCGCCCACCTGATCGTCGACGCGGCCATCGACACGGCCTTCATCCGCGACAACTTCCCAGAGCGCTACGCCACGCGCGAGCACGACGGCATCATCAACCCGGACCATATTGCGGATACGTACTGGATGCTGCATCAGCAGCCGAGGGATGCATGGACGCATGAACTGGATGTTAGGCCCTGGGTGGAGCGGTGGTGATTCACCGATAACCCTCCGCTCGCGTAGAGTCTGATCTAAGGACCGCACGAAATAGGTCTCAGGTCCGCTAACACGTGGCTCAAGTCCGCCACTAGCTCTGCGAACCGAACGATACAAGCTATGTCGTTCGCGAAAAACAAATTCCCTGGATCTGGGCCTCCTCCGTCCTCCCCTCCCGCATTCTCCGTTTCCACGCTTCCCCAGCCCCGAGCGCGAGCGAAGCCTTCCCTTGCCCCCATCGCTGGAAACCGAAAACCCGCAGCACTGGCAGCCTTTCGCAGTTCATCTGCTCAGCCATATGAGCAATGAAGAATTTCGTAGATTTACGATTTACGCATCCAAAAATGAACGGAAGAATGCATTCCTTGGAAGTTGACTGATTCGCATTCTCATTTGCAATGATGACACCATCCTGATTGGGCTATATGGAACAAACAGACCAGGCAACAATGGAAAATTCCCTGTTCCGCCATGAGGCATTAACTGGCGGACGAGAGAATTGGCTGGGGAATGTGCTACTGCATGAGCCATGGAGTCACTCAGTCATCGCAATCATCGCCATCTCTTTTGTGGCGATGATTGCAGCCTTTTCCTACCTTGGCACATACACCAGGAAGGCAACTGTTACTGGGTTATTGATACCCGAACAAGGCCTCCTACGACTTGCTGCAAGCGAGAAAGGCGTTGTCGCAGAGGTGAACGTAAATGAGGGGCAGAGTGTTGCAACTGGGGATGTGCTCTTCGTCGTATCCGATGAGCGTCTCAGCAATACCGGTAGCTTTCAGCGTCAAGTCTCCAAGCAATTGGAGCAACGAATCCACCTGCTGAATCGCAGTCGCGCCCTCGCAACCGAGCGCGCGGATATTCAAGTTCGGACGCTGGACGGCAGAATAAAATCCATCGATGAGGAACTTGACCGTTTCAACGACGAGTTAAGGCTTTCCCAGAAGCGAATCCAGTTAGCCGAGGCTCACATGGAACGCCAGAGAGAGTTGGTCGCAGCGAAGTTCATCACCATTGTGCAACTCCAGAACGCCGAAGCAGAATTGTTGGCATTGAAAGGCCAGCATCAGGCACTGATACGGAGTCACAAGAGTACCCAACGTGACCGGATGGAACTGCTGTCCGAACGGACGGGAGTCGATCTGCGCCGCAAGAGTGATTTATCTGAAATCGACAACGGAATCGCCGTTGTTAAGCAGGAACAGGCGGAAAACGATCTCCGGGCCGGGCAGATCAGCGTTGCTCCGTTTGACGGGAAGATAACGGGAGTAAGTATTCAACCCGGACAACAATTGATGCCCGGCACACTACTCGCTAGCTTGATTCCTCACGATGCCAAGCTAGTAGCGCACGTGTACGTCGCCTCGAGCCAAATCGGTTTCGTCGAGGCAGGACAGTTGGCACTAATGCGGTATGCCGCGTATCCCTATCAAAAATTCGGCACTGCGAAAGCAACAGTCTTGGACGTGGCAAAAAGCCCTTACGCCCTTCAGGAATTGCCGGTGCACATCGCGGAAACGCTGAGCAGCACCGCGCGAGCCTCCGAACTGTTTTATCGGGTCACACTTGCGTTGGAATCGCAGACCTTCGAAGTATATGGCGAGCCACAATCACTTCGGGTGGGAATGCTGGTGGAAGCGGATATTATCCAGGAAAGACGTAGACTCTTTGAATGGATATTCGAGCCCATTTACGCCATCGGGGCAAGAATTTTCCACTGAACCAATTTAACGCGGCGTTATGCCATATCACGCGACTCAACCACGCTCAATCCACGAACAAATATATATGGAAAAAATCCTTAAAAGCAGAATCACCGCAGTATCCGGCTGGGGGGTCGGGATAGTCATACTATTTATATTGTTTCGAGGAAAAATTGAATTAGTCGGGGAGCCAGCAAGATTCACAGATATGCTTCTGACGATGCTAGTCGCCATATTTTCTCTTTTGCTAGCAACAGCCATCTCTATTGGTAATAACAACACGCAAAATCCAGCGTTCGAGTGGAATCAAAATGGGTGGCTGCGAAGGATTCTATCTCCTTTGATTCCCGCACTCGCGATCATTATCGGCTGGCTAATTATGACACTTTCTAAAACCGAAACGGTTGTACCTATGGCAACCGCAACGCTGGGAGCCATCATCTCAGGTGCAGGGTGTGTAATTTCATATTTTTCAATTGTGCGTATCTTTCGGAAAAATAAGATATGAGAGAGCTTAGCGTTCAAGACATGGAATTGGTGGCCGGAGGCGATGACAGTGCAGGAAAGGCAGCGGCCGCAGGCGTTGGCGGATCCGTTGGCGCTGGACTGGGCAAGGCAGCTGGCGGTGTCATCGGTGGCTTTGTCGGCGGCCTTGCAGGCGGGTTGGTAGCTGGCCCTGGGGGAGCCATAGTTGGTTATATCGGCGGACGTGCAGGAGGCCAGTATCTCGGCGGCGGCATCGGAGCCGGTCTTGGTGGTTATTTTGGCGGCGAGATCTACGACATGGCGGGAACGAACTATGGTAATGCCGCCGGTACGAACTACAACTGATCCGTTCCAGGATAATTTTCCAGACCAAGTGAGTGGTCCTAAATATGCCTATAAATTTCAGTATTTCTTCGCACGATTTTCGAAACAACTATCAAGAGCGCAAGCCATTTCTTATGCCCGGCGCCTTACCCGTAGATGCAGTCACCTGGCGCGACGTGAATGGTATTGTAGAACGTGCCAACGTCGCATCAGATGACTTCAAGATTAGTTACGATGGAATCCGCCCGAAGGGCGAATATATTGAAAGTTGGTGGGACATAGGAACACTACGTCACCGACTAATTAGAAGTGTTGTTTACGATTACATGCAAAAGGGAGCAACACTAATCTCAAACAAGATATACGGAGAAGAAAAGGTAAGCCAAATATCCAATGAGATCAGTAATTTTACAGCGAGGCAAGTTGTAAGCAGTGTTTATGTGGCATTTGGCGATCGGAGTTCGTTCAAGTGCCATTGGGATACGCGTGACGTTTTCGCGGTACAGATCATTGGCCGCAAACGATGGCTAATCTACAAACCGTCTTTCGAATTTCCGCTTTATACGCAGCAAAGCAAGGACTATGGTCATTTGTATCCCTGTCCCGATAGTCCGTACATGGACGTCATCCTGGAACCGGGGGATATCTTGTATTTACCGCGAGGATGGTGGCACGACCCTTTGCCGCTCGGCGAACCAACGGTACATATTGCCCTCGGCACCTTCCCGGCATATACAATGGACTATTTATGCTGGTCCGTAAATCAAATGCAAAATAATCTGCATTCGCGGCGGTCGCTCTCCGAATGGAAGGAAGACTACATATCACTGACATCAGTCGTTAAGCAAATGAACGAATTTATTTGCGATCGGGATAACTATGAGCGCTTCCTGAATGAATTCACCGCAGGACGTCGCGTTGAATCCCCTCTGTCTCTTGAAGTTTTTGGTAACCCATCGGCAGGGCCCTTGCCTGACATAGCCACCTTTTTCCTGAATTCCAACAAGGCACATGGGCTAGATAAAAACTACATCATTGCAAACGGAACGAAATTAAGCATGGATGACTCCGGCGCCGAGTTGATCCGATTTATCACTGACCATCCACGTGCCACCCTTGCGGAGATCATTGAACACTCCGGCACTCCAGAGGCGCAGATCCGAGAATTGATCACGCAGCTTTGTCGTAACGATATCCTGGGTATGATCTTTTAGAAGGATTCTTGGCATGCGAAAACGTAGCATGAGAGCTGTATTGCAATCCGGCTCTCAGGAATGCGGCCTTTCATGTCTTGTTATGGTTGCGGAGTTCCATGGACTAGATCTGGACCTGCGTGCTGTACGCCAGAAGTTCTCCGTCTCGGTCAAAGGAGTAAATCTGCCACAATTGATTAGGTATGCAGACGCTCTGGGTTTTCAATGTCGTGCATTGAGGCTCGAACTCCATGAAATGAGCAAACTTCTGCTCCCTTGCATACTGCACTGGGACATGAATCATTTTGTCGTGCTAGAGAAGATTCACGGCGACAGAATATCGATTATCGATCCAGCGACCGGCCGCCGGACTATGACGCTTCTAGTTGCATCAAAACACTTCACCGGTGTCGCGTTGGAGATGACGCCGGCCACAAATTTCAAATCCGCACGCGGCCGCCCCAGGATACGCCTTCGCGATCTTACCCTTGGCGTCAGGGGACTAAAACGATCGCTAGCCAGCATCTTTGCTTTAGCATTCGCCTTGGAGATACTAGGCTTAATAATGCCATTGACCACACAATGGATCGTTGACGGCGCACTCGTTTCGGCGGATCGAGAGTTATTGCTGATTGCAGTTGTGGGCTGCGCCATTCTTATTCTGATTGAGTTCGTTGTACGAATGGCGCGCGGTTGGATTGAACTGCAGTTGAATCAGCAACTAGCGCTGCAATGGTCGACGGCGCTTTTTAGTCGCCTTCTGCGCCTCCCTTGGCCATTCTTCGAGAAGCATCATCTCGGGGATATCAGTAGTCGTTTTCAATCTCTGTCCGCTATACAAGCCACATTAACCAGTGGTGTCGTTGTGGCGGTACTGGACGGAGTGCTCGGCGCAGTTACTCTAGCCATGATGCTGGCGTACAACGGCACCTTAACCGGGATCGTGGTAGCTGCAGTTCTGCTCTATGCCGCTGTTCGTCTGTTTTTTTATGAACCGCTCCGAAGAGCAGCTGAGGAGCGAATTGTCATGGCGGCACGAGAGAGTTCGTATTTTCTCGAGACTATTCGAGCCATACAGGCATTGAAGCTGTTGAATCTTGTCTCGTTACGTATGGCCACGTGGCAAAATCTCATCACCCGCCTTCAGAATCGAGACGTCAATACGCAAAGAATCATGCTGGTCTTTGGTGGCGTCAACACCCTGATCTTGGGGTTGGAAAGCTTGGCGATCTTGTACGTCGGTGGCATAGCGGTTCTTGACCGCAGTCTGACACTGGGAATGTTGTTGGCTTTCATAGCCTATAAAAGCCAATTCACACGTCGCATGAGTAAGCTGGTTGACGTGGCAATTGAGATTCGAATGCTCTCCTTGCATACCGAGCGTGTGGCCGACATAGCCCTCGAGAAACCTGAACCAGAGTACAAAGCTGGATACGAGACCCATAGGATCGAGCCGTCTATAGAGTTTCGTGACGTGTCTTTCCGCTATGCCGAGGGAGAACCGTGGATACTTCGCAATCTGTCGCTAATCATCGACGCCGGCGATGCGATTGCAATTGTGGGTAGATCAGGCTGTGGCAAGACGACTTTGTTCAAGCTGCTATTGGGTCTTCTGATGCCAACGGAAGGAGAGATTTTGGTTGGAGGAATTCCCGTACGCCAACTGGGCCCTCGAACGCTTCGTGATCTCATTGGAGCAGTCATGCAGGACGATCAATTACTCGCTGGATCCCTAAGTGAGAACATCGCCGGTTTTGATCCCGATGCCTGTCAGAGCCAGATTGAGGAGGCCGCAATCATCGCTCGGATCCACGGCGCTATTATGCGCATGCCGATGGGATATCAAACTCCTGTAGCAGAGCTCGGCGCTGGTTTATCAGGGGGGCAAAAGCAGCGAGCACTTCTTGCCCGTGCGCTCTACAGAAAACCCCGCATTCTGGCCTTGGACGAAGCGACCAGTCACTTGGATTTCCATAGCGAGCAGCATATCGTTCAATCACTGCATCAAATGAAAATGACCCGAGTCACGATCGCGCACAGACGAGAGACGATTGCATTTGCAAAACGTATCGTCTGCCTCGAAAAAGGACAGATCGTAGAGGATGTCCGAGTCGAATGACGTGAGCGGTGTAATTTTTTGGATAGCTAGCTTCCGAGAGATGAAAACTCGAACACGCAATGGCACTGCCGATGCTGGTCCTATGCCGAGCCGTTGTGTTTCTAGACTTGTATGGTCTTAAATTTCCGAACCCTCCCAACTCCCAGAGAAAATGAGGACCCCCATGCCCCACCAAGTCCACTTCTACTTCGACTTCGGCAGTCCCTATTCCTACCTCGCCTATCGCGAACTGCCGCGCATTGCGGCGCGCACGGGTTCGACCATCGTCTGGAAGCCGATGCTGCTGGGTGGTGTGTTCAAGGCCACGGGCAACCATAGTCCGATGGAGATCCCGGCCAAGAGCGACTGGTCGAAGCTCGATCTTCGCTGCTGGGCCGAGCGCTACCACGCGCCTTTCCAGCACAACCCGCATTTTCCGATCAACACGCTGGCACTGATGCGCGGCGCGATCGGTTATCAGCGCAAGGGCGAAGCCGAATTCCTCCGCTATGTGGAGGCGATCTTTGCTGCGATGTGGGAGAACGGCAGGAACCTGAACGATCCGAACGAGATCGGCAAGGTGCTGGTGGCGGCGGGATTCGATCCGCGCGAGGCGTTGGCGATGCTGGACGATCCCGAGGTCAAGGCCGGGCTCAAGCAGGCCACCGAGGAAGCCGTGGCGCGCGGTATCTTCGGCGCGCCGAGCTTCGTGGTCGATGAAGAACTGTACTGGGGCAATGACCGGCTGCTGTTCGTCGAGGAACGGCTGGCCGGTCGATAACTCACGTCAGGCCAGACGGAACGTGCCCACGGCGGCGGCCAACTGGTTCGCTTGAGATTCGAGCGAATCGGCTGCAGCCGCAGCCTGCTCTACCAGCGCGGCATTCTGCTGGTTGACCTGCTCCATTTGCGACACGGCCTCGCTGACCTGCGTGATGCCGCTGGACTGCTCCAGCGACGCCGCCGAGATCTCGCTGACCGTACTCGCCAGCCGCTGCACAGCGGATACGATTTCCTCGATCGTGCTGCCGGCCTGCTCCACCTGGGCGCTGCCCGCATCCACCTTGTTCACCGAGGAATCGATCAGCGTCTTGATTTCCTTTGCGGCGTTGGCGCTGCGCTGGGCCAGGCTGCGCACCTCGCCCGCCACCACGGCAAACCCCCTGCCCTGCTCGCCCGCGCGCGCGGCTTCCACTGCCGCATTTAGCGCGAGGATGTTGGTCTGGAAGGCGATGCCGTCGATCACGCCGATGATGTCGACGATCTTCTGCGAGCTCGAGTTAATCTCGCTCATCGTATGGACCACGCCACGCACCACCTCGCCACCGCGCGAGGCCAGGTCGGCCGCGTTGCTCGCCAGTTCGGCGGCGTGCGCCGCGCTCTGCGCATTGTTGCCCACGGTCGAAGTCAGTTGCTCCATGCTGGCCGCCGTCTGTTCGAGCGCCGACGATTGCTCCTCGGTACGCGACGACAGATCCGTATTGCCGGCTGCGATCTCGCGCGCGCCGATCGTCACGGCATCCGAACCCGTGCGCACCTTGTTCACGGTCTGCGTCAGGCCCGCCTGCATGCGGGACAGCGCGTCGAGCAACTGGCCGATTTCGTTGCGGCCCGCCTTCGGCACGTTGATGGTCAGATCGCCATCGGCCACGCGCATGATCAGGTCACGCGCCTGCATCAACGGCGCCACCACCAAACGGCGCAGTGCTACGTGGACCATGACGATCAGCGCCACGGACATGACCAGTCCCACGCAAACCAGCACGATCACACGGCGCAGGCGCGACGCATCTTCTTCCATCGCCGCATCGTTCAGCTTCGTTGCGTACTGCTGAAACCGCTCCACGCCGGCCGAATACCTGGCGCCGGATGCCGTGATGTCGCGGTCGTTGATAGCCGCGTAGCCATCTGGATCGCCGTTGCGCAGCGCTTCCAGCCCGCGCTGCACCACTTCCATATGCGAACGGCCCGCGCTGACGATTTCCTCGCGCGTGGAAGCATCCTGCTGCGGCAAGGCTGCGGCCTTCTCGAATTCGTCGAGTTCGGTCTTCGATTTGCCGAGCGATTTCTCCGCGCTGGCAATTGCTTCGGCATTGACCTGGCCGCTGGCCTTGGCCGAGCTGTACGCACGCGTCAGCGCGGAGCGCACGCGGGTCATGTTCTTGTAGGCATCGTTGATCAGCAACGCCCGCGTGGACACCGCATGCACGCTGCCGGCGGCCTGGCTGGCCGCACTCAACTGGCTGACGCCGAGCACGGCGCCAAACACAATCATCAAACCAAAAATCACAAGCGTCGCCAGCAAGCCGTGGCGAATACTGAGGTTGTTCATCAGGGGGCTCTACTCGTAAGGGGTCCGACCTGCCTTAACGTCGCCCACCTTTAATTCTTGAGCGTCTACTCTCACACGTTTGAGTTACATCAATTTCAGCACTTGAAAGCGCCGATTGATGCACCCGAATGCCTGGAAAACGCCTACACATAGGCGATGAGACGCCCTGCGCAGATGACCAGGAACCACGTCAGGATCGACAGTCCGGCGCACGCGCGAGCCATCGGCGGCGGCGCACGTTGCGTTTCCCACGCGCCGTTGCCGTGCAGCCGGCGATACGGGCCAAGATGAAACCATGCGGCATTGAGCAGCCCGAGCAAAATCAGCACGAGCTTGATCAGGAAGGCGCGATTGGTGATCAGCTCATCGGCATGCGCGATGAACAGCAAGGCGCCGCTGACCACGATGCAGGCAAATCCCACCATCGACGCTGGCAATGCGTGCCGCAACAGCGTGGTCACAGGCAACTGACGCCCCAGTCCCGCCAGCCGCAGATCCACCACGACGATGGCCCCGAACAGCAGCGCCATACCGCTCAGGTGCAGGATTTCCGCAGCAGGATAGGCCCAGGGCGATGCGCGCAACCAGACCGCCAGCGGCGACTCGGCAAGCGCAGCCGCCCAAGTCGTCAGGTTCAACGCAATTCCACGGTCTGGCCACCGTCGAAGGTGATACGTTCCACGCGCATTTCGTCGCCCTTCTCCTTGCTGGCATAGCCCACCAGCGTCACCTGCTTGCCCACGGCAACTTTCTCTGCCGATGCGCCGCGCGATTCCATGCGCGAGATGGGCGCGAGGATTGCCAGCCAACGTTTGCCCTGCACGTCGATGCGGATGCTGGCGTGGGGATTCTCGTAATGGGTTTCGACGATCTTGCCGGTCACGGTCAGCGGCTTGGTCTGGTCATAGGTGGACCAGCCGTGATGTGCGAGAGCGGGAACTGCGGCCATCGACATGGCAGTGACGGCGGCGATGCGAAGAACGGAACGGCGCGACATGGCGGACATGAGCGAACTCCGGTTGGCAAACACGCTGAAGGCGGCGCCTGAAGGCGGGGGCACTCCCCTATCGTAGAGGACATGCCATGGGGCGCCAAGGCGAAGTATGCCGCACGCCGTGTTACGCTGCACTCCGCCCCAACCCTCTGTGCCCCTCCTCGCCATGTCCTTCGCCTTCGATCTGCCTCCCGCCGCGCGTATCGGCCAACCTGCCGAATCCATCGATACTCCCTCCCTCGTACTCGATCTCGCTGTCTTCGAGCGCAATGTCGAGCGCATGCAGGCGGCGGCCGACAAAGCCGGCGTGAAGTTGCGCCCGCATGCCAAGGCCCACAAGACGCCCGATATCGCGCTGGCGCAGATTGCACGCGGCGCCGTGGGCATCTGCTGCCAGAAGGTCAGCGAGGCGATACCGTTTGTCCGTGCCGGCGTGCGCGACATCCATATCAGCAACGAAGTGGCTGGCCCGGCCAAGGCCGCGCTGCTGGCCGAACTGGCCCGCCATGCGCACCTGAGCGTCTGCGTGGACGATCTCCGCCAGATCGACGCGCTCGCCGCCGCCACGCTGGCTGCCGGCAGCCAGCTCGATATCTTCGTGGAAGTCGATGTCGGCCAGGGCCGCTGCGGCGTGGCCGATGGCGATGCGGCATTGCCGCTGGTCGAACGCATCGCCGCACATTCGCAGTTGACGCTGCGCGGCCTGCAGGCGTACCACGGCGGCATCCAGCATCTGCGTGGCTGGGATGAGCGGCGCGAAGCCGCCGCACGCGCCGCTGACCGCACCGGCAACGCCGTCGCGCGGCTGGCTGCGGCGGGTGTGCGCTGCGACGTGGTCACTGGCGGCGGCAGCGGCAGCGTGGAATTCGACCTGTCCAGCGGCGTCTATACCGAGATCCAGCCCGGTTCGTACGTGTTCATGGATGCCGACTACGGCAGCAACGCCTACACCGGCACGATGCGCTTCGAGCACGGCCTGTTCATCGCCACGGCCGTGATGAGCGTGGCAGCAGGAGATCGCGTCGTCGTGGATGCCGGCCTGAAATCGATGGCTGTCGATTCGGGCCTGCCGTGGATCTGGGAGAAGAATGCACCGTCAAACTCGCTCGACTACGTGGCGGCCAACGACGAGCATGGCATCGTCAGGCCGAAGCAGGAAGGTGCTGTGGACGCGCTGCCGCCGCTGGGCAGCCGCATGATGCTGGTGCCGGGCCATTGCGACCCGACGCTGAATCTCTATGACGAACTCGTGGGAGTGCGGGGTGGTGTCGTGGCGTGCATCTGGCCGATTTCGGCGCGCGGACTGAGCCGCTGAATGTCGCGTTAGATCACTAAGCCAGCTGAGCGGCCAGTTCGTCGAGGTTCGCCGGTGTCCACGCGGCGCCGGTCCATCTTTCGAAGCGCAGATCCTCGACCGGGATCGAGGTCAGCGTACCGAGCCAGTCGGTCGGGGCGGCACCGCAGCGCAGCCCGCTGGCTACCATCGTCATGGCCTCGGGCACATCGATGTCCGCCACGCGGGTCACCGTCGGCCAGGGCAGCAGGCGCATGTCCTGGGCCGGCAGGCCGAACCGGTACAGCCCGAACCGCGCGTGGAGCGCCGCGCGCGACATCGTGTGCCGCGCGCGGTCCAGCGCGTCATCCTTGGTGGCCGATGGGTCCCATTGCTGGTTGCGCGAAAACCACAGGATCTCCTGCTCGCCCAGGCGCGGAACCTCCGCGCGGGCCGCGGCCGGAATCAATTGCCCCGAACGCGCGATGGCCGCCAGCGGCGTGCCGACCGTGTAGTGCCAGACGTAACCAGTTTCGTTGTTCATAGTGCAGCTCCTGCAAACGTCCCTTCCGCCTCCAAGAGTGGTGGCGGATTGCCCCGCTTACAAGAAAGGTCACGGCGCATTGCGACCGCAACAAAGATGGCACATGGGGGTTGGCAACCGCTCCCATCGCCCTGCGAGCCAGCACTGGCGCGGATCTTCGTAAATCCGCTGCCGCGCTGGCTTCGCGATCATTGTGTGTATTTTGAGTGAGACGTCTAAAACCTTAGCACAGCGACTGGTGCATTGCAGCATTTGCCGTCATCGACATGGCTCGATACGTGCGCCACACCACACCTGCCCGATTATCGCAATGGGCGCCATGAAGAAACATGGACAGTGCCATGGATGTTGCCAGGGGTGACAAAGAATCCCGATACCGGCATCGGGATTCTTGGGGCGGATGTCACATGCTGTGACTTTCGGGTGGCTTACGCTGCGTCCCGCATCGCAACTCGCCATGCTCCCCCAAGAGACACCCACAATGACCGAAGCCACCCGAACCTTCGCACCGGCCCGCCCACTGGGTCTGCTGGCTGCCCTGCTGCTATGCACGGTGCTGACCGCCTGCGGCGGCGACAACGATAACGGCACGCCGACTACCGCCCCGACCACTACGCCCGAGGCCAAGCCGCAAGGGGTGAAGTGCGCGCCCTGAGGCGCCGGCGCTCCCCCTTTCCGACATCGCCAATCCGCTACAGAACAGCGCTTCAGACCTTCCAGGGCAGACCGAGAACATGACTTCCAGCCGCCGTAACTTCCTGAAAATGGCAGGTGGCAGCGCCGCCGCCACCGCCGCGCTTGCCGCCTTCCCACCGGCCATCCGCCGCGCACTGGCCATTCCGGCCAACAACGCCACCAAGTCGATCCGCGACGTGGAATACGTCGTGGTGCTGATGCAGGAAAACCGCTCCTTCGACCACTACTTCGGCACCATGAACGGCGTGCGCGGCTTCAGCGACCGCTTTCCGATTCCGCTCGCGGGTGGCCGCACCGTCCTTGAACAGACCTACGCCACGGGCAACACCAACCGCGTGGTGCTGCCGTATCACCTCGACCAGACCCTGGGCAACGCCCAGCGCGTCAGCGGCACGCCGCACAGCCAGCCCGACGGGCAGGCCGCCTGGGATCTGGGCCGCATGAGCGCCTGGCCGACATCGAAGAAAACACAGTCGATGGGTTACTACACGGAGCAGGAACTGGGCTTCCAGTACGCGCTCGCCAACGCCTTCACGCTCTGCGACGCCTACCACTGCAGCTTCCACGGCGGCACCAACACCAACCGACTGTTCCACTGGACCGGCACCAATGATCCGTTCGGCAGGAACGGCGGCCCGGTGATCGACAACAGCGGCGACTCGCTGAACGCCACCGGCATCAACTACACCTGGACGACCTATCCGGAGCGCCTGCAGTCCGCCGGCGTGACCTGGAAGGTCTACCAGAACATGCCGGACAACTACACGGACAACCCGCTGGCCGGCTTTGCGCAATATCGCGCGGCCAATGCGGCCAAGGGCAATGCCATCGATGGCGCGCCCTATCCGCCGTACACCGCCGCCGACGAAGCCGTGAGCCCGCTCTACAAGGGCATTTCCAACACCATGCCCGATGGCGGCTTCGTGCAGGCGCTGCGCGACGACGTGGCCGCCGGCACGCTGCCGCAGGTCTCGTGGGTCGTGGCACCGGCCACCTACTCCGAGCACCCGGGACCGTCGAGCCCGGTACAGGGCGCGTGGTACACGCAGCAGGTGATCGACGCGCTGACGTCGAACCCCGATATCTGGAGCCGCACCGTCCTGCTGATCAACTTCGACGAGAACGACGGCTTCTTCGACCACCTGCCCCCGCCGTGCGCCCCGGCGCTCGATGGCAAGGGCCTGCCGGTGGGCTACACGTCGATGGATGCTTCCCCCGAGTACTACAGCGTGGACAAGACCCCGTTCGGCCCCGGCCCACGCGTGCCGATGTACGTGGTGTCGCCGTGGAGCCGTGGCGGCTGGGTCAACTCGCAGGTGTTCGATCACACCTCGGTGCTGCGCTTCCTGGAACAGCGCTTCGGCGTGGCCGAGACCAACATCAGCGCATATCGCCGCGCTGTGATGGGCGACCTGACTTCGGCCTTCGACTTCGTCAATCCGAATGGCAATGTCACGGTAGGTGTTTCGTTCGACAAGGCCAAGGCCGACGCGGATCGCGCCGCGCAGGACGCCAAGACGCAGATTCCCGTGCCGACCGTTGCCGCCCAGTCGGTGCCGGTGCAGGCCAAGGGCACGCGTCCGTCGCGCGCCCTGCCCTACACGCTGCACACCAGCGGCGTGGAAGAGCCGGCCACCAACTCCTTCCTGCTGCGTTTCAAGAACGACGGCAAGCAGGCCGCGGTGTTCCACGTCTACGACCGTCTGAACCTCAGCGATGTCCCGCGCCGCTACGCGCTCGAAGCCGGCGTGTCGCACGACGCCCGCATCGACGTCAGCGCCGATAACGGCCGCTACGACCTCTGGGTGCTCGGCCCCAACGGCTACCACCGCGCCTTCCAGGGCGACGTGACTGCACAGAAGGCCGCCGGCGGCGGTGCTGCACCGGAGATCCAGGTCTGCTACGACGATGGCCCCGAGCCGAAGGTCTGGCTCACGCTGATCAATCGCGGCAGCGCCACCTGCACGTTCACGATCAAGCCCAACGCCTACCGCACCGACGGGCCTTGGTCGTTCGAAGTACCGGCCGGCAAGAGCCTGGACCAGGGCTACCCGGTGAAATCGCAGGCCAACTGGTATGACTTCACGGTGACCACGCAGCAAGGCGGTTTCAATCGCCGGTTTGCCGGACGGTTGGAGAACGGCGTGCATACGACATCGGATCCGGCGATGGGGGCTTAAACCAGCCGTCTCCGGTTGGTTGTCTCCCCTCTCCCGCTGCTTCCTTTACTCCCCTCTCCCGCGTAGTGGGAGAGGGGAGCAAACCATCTGGAGAGGGGAGAAAACACACGCGCGCAGAGAGCCTTCTTCCCCCTGTCACATTCCCGCCTTACAGTCGCCGGCTGACCTTGTTCTTCCGGAAGCTCAATGCTTGGCGATCTGCTCATTACGTTCTACGAAGTGGCACGACAGGGCAGCATCACCACGGCGGCGCGGCAACTGCGCCTGAGCCAGCCCACGGTCACCGGACGTATCCGCCAGCTTGAAGAGCTCTATGGCGTGGAGCTGTTCCATCGCCGGTCCGGCCGCGTGGACCTGAGCGATGTGGGCGTGGCGCTCATGCCCCTGGCCGAGCAGATCCTGCAGCAGGAGAGCAATGCGGACTTCCTGCTGCGCAATGCCGGCAACCTGCGCATGGGCAACCTGCGGATCGGTGCTACCGGCCCCTATTACATCCTGCGCAGCGTGGCCGCGTTCCGGCAGCGCTATCCCGCCATCGAGATCAGTATCGAGATCGGCAACTCGCGGCAGATGATCGAGGCGCTGTACGAGTACCGCATCGACGCCGCCGTGTCCTCGCACGCGCTCGACGACGATCGCCTGCACCGCGTGACGCTGGCCGCCGATCCGATGGTGCTGGTCGTGCATCCCGTGCATCCGCTCGCCCGTCGGCCCCGCGTGGAGGTGGCCGAACTGGCGACGTGCCACCTGCTGGTACGCGAACAGGGCTCGATGACGCGCGAGGCCACAGAGTCCGCGCTGCTCGCCGCCGGGGCAAGCCTGCCCTCGCACACCGTCATCGGCAGCCGCGAGGCGATCTGCGAAGCCATTCGCCACAACCTCGGCGCCAGCGTGATGCCGGTGGGCGAAGTGCCGCGAGATCCGGCGCTCACCGTGGTGCAGTTCGCCAGCAATGCGCCAGTCATCCACGAATACCTGTACTGCCTCAACAGTCGACGCGACACCAGACTGCTGAGCGCCCTACTCGGCTGCCTGGTTACCCCCGGCAGTGTCGCCAGCCCCACGGACCTGCGTGGCGAGGTGCCGCCGCCAGCGCCTATATTGAATTGACGTCCGTCCGCGCCCCCCTTCGCCCTCACGCCTCCACCAGACACCTCCCACTGACGATGCAATGACCGACCCGGGCCGCCCCAGCTTTCCCGAGTACGACCAGTTGCTCACGCTGCTGGAGCTTGGCGCGCCATGGTTCCAGACCGAGTCCGCCTGCCAGGTGGATGTCCGCGGCCACACCTTCGATGTCCACGTAGCCAGCCTGGGCACCCGCTCGCCCGATGCACCGGCCATTGGCATCTTCGGTGGTATCCACGGACTGGAACGCATCGGCACGCAACTGGTGCTCGACTACATGCGTGCGCTACTGTGCCGGCTCAGTTGGGACGAACTGCTGCACCGGCAACTGGAAACGGTTCGGCTGGTGTTCATGCCGATCGTCAATCCCGGCGGCATGTACGAAGCCACGCGCGCCAATCCCAACGGGGTGGATCTGATGCGCAACGCGCCCCAGAACGCTGACGACCGTGTGCCATTCCTGGCCGGTGGACAGCGGCTTGGCGCCTGGCTGCCGTGGTATCGTGGCCGCGCCGGCGCGCCGATGGAGGCCGAGAGCCGCGCGCTGCTGCGCGTGGTGGAGACTGAACTGTTGCCCCGCCCGCTCAGCTTTGCGGTCGATTGCCATTCCGGCTACGGCTGGCGTGACAGCATCTGGTTTCCCTATGCCCGCACGCACGCGCCGATGCCGCATTTCCCGGAGATGTACCTGCTTAAGACGATGTTCGAACAGGCCCACCCCCATCACGGCTATGCCTTCGAGCCCCAGAGCCACCAGTACCTGCTGCATGGCGACCTCTGGGACTACGCCTACGACCGCACGCCGCCCGGTGGCCTGTTCCTGCCGATGACGCTGGAACTGGGCTCGTGGCTCTGGATCAAGAAGAATCCCCGGCAACTGTTTTCCCGGGCGGGCATTTTCAATCCGATGAAGGCACACCGCACGGCGCGCGTGCTACGGCGCCATGTGAGCCTGTTCGACTTTCTGGGCCGGGTAGCTGTGGCGCCCGAGCGCTGGCTGCCGCGTGGCGACCATCGCAATCAACTGCTGGCGCAGGCGCGCGCGCACTGGCGCGGCAAGCCTGCACCGTAGCGCCTTCGATCCACCATGGGACGTTGGATATTCCTGCGCGGCCTGACCCGCGAATCGCGTCACTGGGGTGACCTGCCCGCACGATGGGTGCAGCACGGGCTTGGCCAGCCGCTGCTGATCGACCTGCCCGGCAATGGCGATGCCCGCCAGCAACCGGTGCCCGGCACGGTGCGCGGCATGGCCCAAGCGATACGCGATGCGGCACACGCCTCCGGCACAAGCGGGCCATGGCATATCCTGGCCATGTCACTGGGCGCGATGGTCGCCACGGACTGGGCACAAACGCACCCGGAAGACCTCGCCAGCCTGGTGCTGATCAATACCAGCATGCGGCCGTTCAGCCGTCCCACGCAGCGGCTGCGGCCACAGAACTGGGCTGCGATCCTCGGCATGGCACGTCACTGGCACGACCGGGTCCGGTGCGAGCGCACGATCCACCGGCTGACCTGCGAGCGGCTGGATACGCGCGATGCCGACCTTGCCCGCTGGGTCGAGATTGGAGAAAGCGCCCCGGTCACACGCGATGCCGCATGGCGCCAGCTGCTGGCAGCGGCGCGTTTCCGCGCGCAGGACGTGCCGCCGCCCTGCCCCACGCTCATCGTCGCTTCCGACGTGGACCGGCTGGTCGATCCGCGATGCTCGGCGCGATTGGCAGCGGCATGGCAGGCCCCGCACGTCCGGTTCGCCCGGCATCCGTGGACCGGCCACGATTTGCCGCACGACGATCCGGCATGGCTCTGCGATACCGTCCGCGCGTTCCTGCCACGCCAATAAAAAACCGCCGGAGACCCGAGGCCGTCCGGCGGTTGCTTCCTGCGTATGGCTGAGTGACTTACAGCGAACCGCAGGTGACTGGCGACTGCGATTCCAGCAACGCCTTCGCGCGGTGGTTGCACAGGGCGCCCAGCAGCGTCTCGGCGGCCGCTTCCAGACGCTCTTGCGTACCGAACAGCCGCGCTGCGATCAGGCCGCTCTGCAGCGAGCCGTAGATCACCTGTGCCAGCATGGCGGGCGGTACCGGGTACGGCGTCTCGCGCTCCTTCTGGCCGCGCTCCAGCAGTCGGGCCAGCCATGCCTCGTTGATGTGATAGAACTCCTTGAGCACGTGATGCACCGATTCCGGCAGGCTCAGGATTTCGGTGGACAGCATGCCGGCCAGGCAGATCTGGCCCGAGCCGCAGGTCTGCCGCAGCGGATCCAGATACTGGCGCGCCTGCTCCAGCACGGGCAGGCTCTGGTCGATGCCGGCCAGCCGCGCCGAGATCCTGCGGCTGTATTCCTGCACCGCCTCCAGGACCAGGTCGTCCTTGGAAGGGAAGTAATAGTGGATGCTGGAGGTCTTCACCCCCACGAGTTCGGCCAGGTCGCGATAACTGAAGCCGTTGAAGCCGCGGCTGCGGATCAGGACCAGTGTGTGTTCGAGCAGTTGCTCGCGGACGGGTTGCGTTTTCATGGTGGGTACTTTATCTACACGAAGATAGATACTCAACCGGGAATTTCCCGGAGTCAATGCCGGCGCCGATCACAGCACGCCCTGCACCGCCAGCGTGATGGCTGCACCACTCACGGCGCACAGCGCCAGCCAGCCGCCCAGAACCAGGGCATCCTGCCCGATCCACGTTTTCATCTTAGTGCTGCCTCAAAAAAAACAGACGTGCGCCCTTTTGGGACGCCCGTCTGTGCCGGAGTCATCGTCAGATCATGACGACGTTTGAAACCTTGGCCGTACCTCAGACCAGTGCGCCGTCGGTGAAGACGTCGATCGAGCGGGCACCGTCGCTGAAGCCATCGCGGTTGCTGATGCGGGCACCTTCGGTGTACACGTCGCGGTTCGAGAGGCTGGCAACCAGGCCATCGCGGTTGCTGACGCGCGCACCATCGACGAACGGGTTGCGCGGAGCATTGCCACGGGCGCCTTCGGTGTACACATCGCGGTTCGACAGGCTGGCTACGAGGCCATCGCGGTTGGTGACGCGGGCACCGTCAACGAACGGGTTGCGCGGAGCATTGCCACGGGCGCCTTCGGTGTACACGTCACGGTTCGACAGGCTGGCGATGAAGCCATCGCGGTTGCTGACGCGGGCACCGTCAACGAACGGGTTGCGCGGAGCATTGCCACGAGCGCCATCGGTGTACACGTCACGGCTGGACAAGCTGGCAACCAGACCGTCGCGGTTGCTGATGCGGGCACCATCGGTGAAAGCATCGCGGTTTCCGATACGGGCACCGTCCGTGAAGGCGTCGCGGTTACCGATGCGAGCACCGTCAGTGAAGGCGTTGCGTTGATCGTTGACGCGGTAGGTGTAACCGTAGGCTTCGCCACGGGGTTGTGCGGCCTGGGCAGCGCCCGTAACGAAAGCGGCGGCGAGGGCGGCGGCGGTGATGATGGTCTTGGCGTTCATGATGCTCTCCTTGCGGGCCGGGCGATCCTGGATTGGGCGGATCGGGCGGCGGGTCTGTGCTGCAGATCGAGTGGTCTTTCTTTTGGTCCTCGTTGCTATCTACTGCTAGATAGAGGACCAGGGCTAAAAAAAAGACCGCCTCCGGTTTCACTGCCTGGTGTTGCGTGGACCTTTCTGCTTCGGTTCCGTACCGTTTCTGTCTCGGTCCGGAGCGCTGCGTCGCTGTCCATGGCGTGAATACTATCTACCTATAGATAGACAATCAAGGAGAATTTCGTAGAACTACGAGAAAAGATTTCTATGGGGAGGATTGAGTTTGCCTATTTCATCGGTAACCCGTTGATTTTTCTAAGCTTTCCATAGCCTTTCCGCCAATTTTCGCTTGTTCGACCTCCAGCACAAACTTTCTTTTACGCAGGCGAGTGCTACGGTTATCACATACGGACCCCGCCTACCGTCGCGCCATGCCCTCCTCGCTCGATCCCTCCGACGTGCAACGCTCCGGCTGGCGCTGGGTGGCAGGCGCATTCGGGCTGGCGGGACTTGCCGCAGCGGCATCCTTTGGCCGGCTGCTGCTGTACCGAGCCGTGGAGCGCGAGGCGTTCATGCCCAGCCCCATCGGCACGCTGACACCCGACGATCTCGGCGTGGTCTCCCGACAGTTCACGTTCCACAGCGGCGACCGGACCCTGCAAGCGTCGTGGGTGCCGGCTGCGCAGCCGGGCGCCCCGGCGCTGGCCGTCTTTCATGGTGATGAAGAAAGCCTGGCCGACTGGGCGCCGGTGCAGGCGTTACTCCATGCGGGCGGGATCAGTTCATTCGTGTTCGATTACAGCGGCTATGGCAGCAGTACCGGCACGCCCAGCGTACGGCGACTGCGCGAGGACGCTCTTGCCGCCTACCTGCAGTTTCGCGAGGCGGCGTCGGATGCCAGTCGGCACTACGTGATGGGGTATTCGCTGGGCAGCGGCGTGCTGCTGGATGTGGTGGCGTCACTGCAGCCGCAGCCCGATGGCGTGGTCGTGGGCGCCGGGTTCTCGTCGGCGCGCGCCGCTGCCGTGGCCACGGGGCTGGTATCGCGCTGGATCGCCTGGGCGCTACCCGATCCGTGGAACAACATCGCCCGGGTGCGCAAGGTGAAGCTGCCGGTGATGCTGGTACACAGCCGGCTCGACGCCACCATTCCGTTTCGCCACATGCAGCACATGGCCCGGGCGATTCCGGGCCCGAGCCGGCTGGTGGTGTTCGAGCAGTTGCCGCACAACGCGGCCATCGAGCCCGCTTTCATGAAGACGTTCTGGGCGCCGGTGACCCGCTATCTCTCGAGCGGCAAGCTGTAAATGTGAAGCTCGGCTTTACAGCCACCCTTACAGCTTGAACTCGCCCACCACCCGCTGGAGTTCCTGGGCTTGGTCGGCCAGCGCGGCCGACGCGGCGGCGGCTTCCTCCACCAGTGCGGCGTTCTGCTGCGTCACGTCGTCCATCTGCGTCACGGCCACGTTGACCTGCTCGATGCCATCACTCTGATGTTCCGACGCCGAAGCGATCTCGCCCAGGATCTGCGTCACGCGACGCACGGCCTGCACGATCTCGTCCATCGTCTGCCCGGCTCGTCCCACCAGCGCCGTGCCGCTTTCCACCTGCTGCGCGGAGTCGCTGATCAGTACGTTGATTTCCTTGGCGGCCGCGGCGCTGCGCTGGGCCAGCGTGCGCACCTCGCCCGCTACCACGGCAAAGCCGCGCCCCTGCTCGCCCGCCCGTGCCGCTTCCACGGCGGCGTTGAGCGCCAGAATATTGGTCTGGAATGCGATGCCTTCGATCACGGCGATGATGTCGGTGACCTTGCGCGAACTGACGCTGATGGCATCCATGGTCTGCACCACGTCGCTGACGATGGTGCCGCCCCGCTCGGCAATACCCGACGCGGCATCGGCCAGCCCGTTGGCCGTGCGTGCGCGTTCCGTGTTCTGCCTGACCATGGCGGTCAGCTCGCCCATGCTCGACGCGGTTTCCTGCAGCGTCGCCGCCTGTTCCTCGGTGCGTTGCGAGAGATCGGTGTTACCCACGGCAATCTGCTGCGAAGCCGACGAAATCGCGTCGCTGGCGGACTTGATGCGCGTGACCAGCTCGGTCAGCATGTCTTCCATCTCGCCCAGCCCGCCCAGCAGCCGGCCAAAGTCGCCGCCCCGGTCGGTCTCGAAATCCTTGCTCAGGTCGCCAGCCGCCACGGTCTCGGCGATGAACTCGGCCTCCTTGAGCGGCGCCTCGATCGCGCCCACCAGCCGCACCCAGAAAATCAGGCTCAGCACCGGCACCGCTGCGCCAATGCCCCAGATCCAGCCCCGCGTGCCAGCATCGTTGATCTGCCCCAGCGCCAGCGTGGCCATGACGCCCACCAGCACCACGATCACCCCGAAAGCCGCGCCCATGCGGGTGCGCATACTCAAGTTGTCCCAAGCCATGATGCCTTCCGCTCCTCGTTCCTGCCCCGCGTTGTCCGGGGCTATCGATGGGCTAACGGTTGGAGGGCCGGGAAACTTTAGGGGCGTTGTGGCCCGGTGGAGGCCACTCAGACTGCGGTCATGCGGAACACCGTTGGGGGGCCATCCCGGCTGGGTCTCCGCCTCGCTCTCGATGAATCACCACCAAATAAGGAAGACGCAAGCACTTATAGCCTTTCCCAACGCGAAAGTTACCCCGCTTACATCTTGCACACATCGTCGGCAGGTGAGTAGTGAATAGAATCTGACGAGTAGAAGTCGACAATCGATTTTTGAGATAGCCACAATGCCACGCACCCTCCTTTCTGCCGCAGCCGTCGCGGTCCTCTCGATCTTGGCGATCACCGCCCATGCCGACCCATGGAAGGACGAGTCTGGCCATGGTCATGGCAAGCGAAAAGGCGGCGAATACAAGGAGGAATATTGGGACGGTCCGTGCAAAGTGGAACGCAAATGGAAAGGCAATGGCGAGTACAAGGAAGAACGAAAGTGCAAGGACCGCGGTGCGTACTATGCTCCCGCTCCCGTGTACCCGGCGCCTGAGCCGGCCATCGTGATCAGCCCACAAGTGATCGTGCGCCCATGAAGGTGGTGTCCTGCGTGAGAGACGGAGGTGGGGGCTGCTACCGGAAGCCGCCAATCTGACAACTCTCGGAAAAGTTCTCGTCCTCTAGCCCCCTACTCCCCCACAAACACCGGCAACCCCGACACCTCGTCACGCAGAAACGCAATCAGCGCCCGCGTCGCCATCGACAGATGGGGATTGGGCGTCGTGATGATGTAGAGGCGGTTGCCCAACCCTTCCGGTGTCCAGTCGGGCAGCACGGGAACGAGCGTGCCGCGTCGCACATCGTCCCAGCCCATGTAGAGCGGTAGCAGGCTGACGCCGTGCCCTTGTCGTACGGCGTTCATCAGGAATGGGAAGTGTTCGGACTGCAGGTACGGGGTGATTTCCACGTCCTGCCGTTCGGGGCCGCAGTCGGTGTCGCGACCCAGCGTCAGCAGGAAGCGGCGCGACGTATAGGGCGGGCACAGGAAGCGGCATTCGGTCAGGTCCGATGGCTTCCTCAGTGGCGCGACGCGCTTCAGGTAATCGGGTGAGGCGCAGAGCTGCCAGCGGATCGCGCAGACGTCGCGCGCCACGGTATCGAGTGGTGGCAGCGACGTCACCTTCAGCGCCACGTCGATCTCCGCAGCAATCAGGTCAGTGACGCGGTTCGCAAAGAACACGCGCAGCGAGATACCGGGGTGCAGTTCGGCAAAACGCAGCAGCATCGGCGCGATGAATGCATCGCCCAGTCCGGTTGGCACGCTGATGCGCACATGGCCGCGCAGCGTCTTGCCCAGGCTGTCGATCTCCGCCTGCGCGGCTGCGATCTCCTGCAGGATGCGCAAGCCATGTTCGTAGAGCGACTGCCCCGCATCTGTCATTTCCAGCCGACGCGTGGTTCGGCGCAGCAGCATGGTCCCCGCCTGCTCCTCCAGTTGCCCGAGTTGCCGGCTGATCTGCGAGCGAGTCACGCCGCGTCGGCGCCCTGCCTCGGCCAGGTTGCCCGACTCCACGATATCCACGAATGCCTGAACGAGATTGAGGTCCATGCGAATGTTCTGAAAAGAAATGTCAAGTATTACGCAACATTGTGCTGCGGCAAGACAGGATTGTCGATGATGAAGAGCGTGGCTACAGTGTTGTGCCACTGGATAAAGATGTCGAATAACTGGGAGACACCGTATGCCTGCAGACCTCTGGTTCGAATCGTTGCATCGCCCCGGCGCGGAGGTCGTGGATCGCGGCAACCGGCTGGCGGGCGGTCTCAGGCGGCTTGGGCTGGAGTCGGGTGACGTGGTGGCGGTGCTGCTGCGCAACCATCCGGTGTTCGCCGATGTGGTGTTTGCGTGCCGCACGGCCGGCACCTATTACTGTCCGATCAACTGGCACTTCACGGCGGAGGAAGTGCGCTATCTGCTGGAAGACAGCAACGCGCGCGTGCTGATCACCCAGGCAGACCTGCTGCCCGCCGTGCTGGCCGTGGTGCCTGCCGATGTAGTCGTGCTGACCGTCGACGGTATCAATGACGATGCCATCGAATACGAACCCTGGCTCGCTGCGCAGGCACCGTACGACGGCCCGCGCGTGGCGCCGCGCGGCCATCTGGCCTATACCTCCGGCACCACGGGGCGGCCCAAGGGCGTGCTGCGCCAGCCGGTTCCGCTCGACCAACTGGACGATCAGCAGACGCGGCTGCGCTCGCTGGTCAGCCAGGCCATCGGCATCGTTCCCGGATGCCGCGCGCTGATGTCGGCCCCGCTGTATCACAGCGCGCCGAGCGTGTTCGTGCAGAACGCGCTGCAGATGGCCGAGCGGCTGGTGCTCGCCCCGCGCTTCGATGCCGAGCAGGTGCTGGCGCTCGTGGAGAAGCATCGTATCGACGTGCTCTACCTCGTCCCGATCATGTACGTGCGCCTGCTCAAGCTCGCGCCCGAGGTGCGTGCGCGTTATGACCTGTCATCAATCCGATTCGTGGCATCCACCGGATCGCCCTGCTCGCCCGAGGTCAAGCGCGCGATGCTCGACTGGTTCGGCCCGGTCATCCACGAAACCTATGCATCGAGCGAGGCCGGCATGATCACGGTGGCCACGCCGCATGACGCCGCCACGCGACCCGGTACGGCCGGGCGTGCCGTGGACGAAGGCAGCATCCGCATCATCGACGAGGCCGGCCGCCCTTGCGCCGCCGGCGAAGTGGGCCTGATCTATGTGCGCCAGCCGGCGTATCCCGATTTCACGTACCTGAACAACGATGCCGCGCGGCAGGCCATCGATATCGACGGCCGCGTCACGCTCGGTGACATGGGCTATCTCGATGCCGATGGCTACCTGTTCATCTGCGACCGCGCGTCGGACATGGTGATCTCCGGTGGAGTGAACATCTATCCGGCCGAGATCGAACACGAACTGGTGCGCTACCCAGGCGTGGCGGATTGCGTGGTCTTCGGCGTGCCCGATGACGAATACGGCGAGCGACTGCACGGCGTGGTGCAGCCAGTGGCAGACGCCACGCTGGAACCGGAAGCCGTCGTGGAATGGCTGCGTGGCCGGTTGTCGGGCTTCAAGGTGCCGCGCACGATCGAGATCGTTGCGCAACTGCCGCGCGATGAAACCGGCAAGCTGGCCAAGCGCCGGCTGCGCGACCAGCACTGGGCGGGACGCCAGCGTCGCGTCTGAGTCATCGATCAAACAACAAAACACAAGAAAGACAGGAGACAACATGCAACGCAGGACCGCACTTATCGCCGCCGCAACGCTCGGCCTCGCAACCTTCGCTTCATCGGCCTTTGCCGCGTATCCCGATCGTCCGATCAAGCTTGTGGTGCCGTACACGCCGGGCGGCTCGACCGACCAGTTCGGACGTGCGATGGCCGAGGGCATGGCGCGCGAGCTGAAGCAGCCCGTGGTGGTGGAAAACCGCCCCGGCGCCAATACGATGGTCGGCACGCAAAGCGTGGCGCGTGCGCAGGCCGATGGGTACACCATCCTGATGGGCAGCAGCGCGAGCATGGTGCTGAACCCGATGCTCTACAAGAAGACCGGCTACGACCCGAAGGACTTCAAGGTCATCCTGGTGGGCATCGAAGTGCCGCTCGTCGTGGTCACCAACAATCAGGTGCCGGCCAGCAACATCAAGGACTTTGCGGCCTACGCCAAGGCGGCGGGCGGCAAGCTCAACTATTCCTCGGTGGGACTCGGCAATCCGCTGCAACTGGCTTCGGAGATGCTCAAGAGCGAGCTTGGCATGGAGATGACGCATGTGCCGTACAACGGCAGCGCGCCGGCGTTGTCGGCGCTGCTGGCCAACGATACGCAGATGATGGTCGATGTGGTCAGCACCTCGCTGCCCCATATCAAGGCCGGCAAACTCAAGGCGCTGGCAGTGACGGCGCGCTCGCGTCTGGAAGTGCTGCCCAACGTGCCGACCATGGCGGAGAGCGGCTATCCGAACTTCAATGCCGCCACGTGGTTCGGGCTGTCCGTACCGGCCCAGACGCCGCCGGAAGCCATCGCGAAACTGCAGGCTGCCGCATCGCGCGTGCTGACCGAGACGGCGTTCCGCAATACGTTCAACGCGCTGGGGCTGATCGTGCAGCAGCCGCGCTCGCAGGCCGAGATCGATCGCTACGTGAACGCCGACCGCGAGAGCTGGGGCAAGGTCATCCGCGCCAACAACATCAGCCTTGATTGATGCGATGGATGCATCAGGCGAGCGCCTCGGCGGTGCGGTAGTCCGCATCCCACGCGCTCGCCAGTTGCAGGCAGCGGCCCAGCGGTACGGCGTTGCGCTCGACATCCACGACCATGACGTGATCGGCCCATGCGGGACGCGGCGGTGTCTCCGCGCTGCGTCCATCGGTCAGCAGCCATAGCCAGCGCTGCTGCGCGGGACGCTCCCGGGCCTGGCGCGCCAGCAACTGATCGGCGCGGGCAAGGCCCAGCGTCAGTGGCGTGCCCCCTCCCCCACTGATCGGCCGAATCCAGTCTTCATTCCAGCGCTGCGCGCGTGACGGCGCCAGCCGCACCTCGGCGTGCCCTGCGGCAAAGCAGACCAGCGCCACATCGGCGCGCGACTGATAGGCACGTTCCAGCAATCGCACCAGCACGCCTTTGGCCAGCGCCATGGGTTCGCCATGGACCATCGAACCGGAACAATCGAGCACCACGCAATGCAGCACACCCGCACGCGGGTCCGTGCGACGGTAGCGCAAGTGCGCGGGCGTCAGCACGGCGTTGCGGCGCGCGGCCAGCGTGCGCGGCCAATGCACACGCACGCCCGGTGCCGCACCATGCGTGGCTTGCCGTGCCGATACCGGACGCGCCGCCTGCCACCGATTGCCACCGGCCCGCTCGGGTCCGGGCGCCCGGTGGCTCAGGCTTTTTTTGCGGTGCGGTCTCCGGCGAATGGCTTCAGCGGTTTCACATCGGCAATCGCACTCGGCTGGGGCGGCGGCAGTGCACCCCACGGGTCTGTTGACGATGGCGATTGGGACGATGGCGGCGGTGCGGCCTGCGCGTTGTCCTGCGCAGGCTGCGTCGCTGGCGAGCCGGCATGACGGCGATGATGGAGCACCAGTTCGGCCACGGCATCGACATGTCCTGCGTCGATGGCGCTGGCGCCCTGCCATGCAGCCAGCGCACGCGCGGCGCGTAGCATGACGAGGTCAGCACGCACGCCATCCACGGCAGCGGCCAGACAGAGCGCACTGACGTGATCGTGCACGGCATCACTGAACGTCAACGCGTCGAGCGATGCACGCGCACTGACCACACGCGCCGCCAGTTCACGCTGGCGCGGCGCCACGGCGGCGCAGAACGCTTCCGGGTCCGCATCGAACGCCAGCCGCGCACGCACGATGGCCTGACGCGCGGCGGGGTCCGCGTAGTTGCCCAGCGACAGCGCCAAGCCGAAGCGATCGAGCAACTGCGGCCGCAGCTCGCCCTCTTCCGGATTCATCGTGCCCACCAGCACGAAGCGCGCAGGATGCTCGTGCGATACCCCGTCACGCTCTACCACGTTCACGCCGCTGGATGCGGCGTCGAGCAACTGGTCGACCAGTGGATCGGGCAGCAGGTTCACTTCGTCGACGTAGAGCACGCCATCGTGCGCGCGTGCCAGCAGCCCCGGCTGGAAGCGCACCTCGCCCTGCTGCAATACGTGCGACAGATCGAGCGTGCCCGTCAGTTGTTCCTCGCTGGCACCGAGCGGCAGCGTCACGAAGTGGCCGTGCGGCAGTAGTCCGGCCAGCGCACGCGCCGCCGTGGATTTGGCGGTGCCACGCGGGCCAGTCACCAGCACGCCGCCGATGCCGGGATCGATGGCCGCCAGCAGCAGCGCCTGTTGCAGCGCGTCCTGCCCGACCAGGGCACTGAACGGAAAAATCGGGCGCAGGGCCTGGCTTGTCATGGCTGTCCTTCCAGACGCTGTTCGTTGTCGAGTAGATGGTGTTCGATGCGATCCCGCTGGTCGCCCGGTTCCTGCCAGAGGCCACGGTCCATCGCTTCCAGCAGGCGTTCGCAGATGCCTTGCAGTGCGCGCGGATTGTGCTGGGCGAGGAAGTCGCGATTGGTAGCGTCGTGCACATAAGCATCGGCCACGAGCGCGTACTGGTGATCGCCCACCACGCGCGCGGTGGCGTCGTAGCCGAACAGGTAATCCACGGTTGCGGCCATCTCGAACGCACCCTTGTAACCATGCCGACGCACGCCGTCTATCCATTTCGGATTCACCACGCGTGTGCGGATCACGCGCGCGATTTCTTCGTTCAAGGTGCGCACGCGCGGCGCGGCAGGATTGGCGTGATCGCCGTGATAGATCGCCGGCTGCGCGCCGCCGAGATGGCGCACCGCCGCGACCATACCACCCTGGAACTGGTAGTAGTCGTTGGCGTCGAGGATGTCGTGCTCGCGGTTGTCCTGGTTCTGCACCACGGCGTCGATGCCGGCCAGCCGCGACGCGAAGGTTTCGTGCGCCGCCACGCCATCGAGCCGCTGCCCGTAGGCGAAGCCGCCCGCGTGCAGGTAAGCATCGGCGAGGTCCGCATCGGTCTGCCAGCGGCGACCATCGATCAGCGCCTGCAGGCCCGTGCCATAGTCGCCAGGCCGCGCGCCGAACACGCGCCAGCTTGCGCGATCCTTTGCGGCATCGGACGAGACACCCTGCGCCATCAGCGCCTGCTGCTCGGCCAGCACGCGAGCACGGATCGGATTGACGTCCTCCGGTTCATCGAGCGCGGCCACGGCACGCACGGCGGCATCGAACAGCGACACAAGATTGGCGAAGGCATCGCGAAAAAATCCCGAGACGCGCAGCGTCACATCCACGCGCGGACGGTCGAACACGGTCATCGGCAGGATCTCGAAATCGACCACGCGATGGCTGCCATGTGCCCACTTCGGCCGCACGCCGAGCAGCGCCATGGCCTGCGCGATATCGTCGCCGCCCGTGCGCATCGTCGCCGTGCCCCAGACCGACAGCCCGACGGCACGCGGATACTCGCCGTGTTCCTGCAGATGCCGTTCGATCAACTGGCTGGCCGAGCGCAGCCCCAGCGTCCATGCGGTGCGCGTGGGCACGGCGCGCGTATCGACGGAGTAGAAATTGCGGCCCGTGGGCAGCACGTCGGGACGTCCGCGCGAAGGCGCGCCGCTGGGTCCCGGCGGCACGAAGCGGCCCATCAAACCACTGGCGAGTTGCGCGAGTTCCTGCGTGCCGCATGCGTCGAGACGTGGCGCAACATCGCTGCGCAATCGCGCGAGGACGGCGGATGTCTGCGGCATCGACGTTGTCACGGTGCTGATGTCTTCATCGAGCATATGCAGCGCCAGCAGTTCAAGACGCTCGCGTGTATCGCCATGATGGCGCCATGGGCCCGCGTCGATATTCGACAGCACTTCCGGACGCAGACCGGTCCACGGTGCGGCCCAGTCTGCATCGAGCGGATCGAAACCGAGCGACAGGTCTGCAGCCAGCGCCGTCAGCAGGCTCGCGCGACCCTCGGCGCCATCCCCCACCGGAAAGCGTGCCAGCGCCGCCAAAGTGTCACGCCGCTGCCGTCCCTCGGGCGACTGGCCGAACACATGCAGCCCGTCGCGGATCTGCGACTCCTTGAGTTCGCAAAGCCATGCGTCGGTGCGATTCAGCAGCGCGTCTTCGTCATCGTTGCTGGCCGGGGCATCGAGGCCCAGCTCGCGGTGCAGTTGCTGGCCGACGATGGACTGCAGGATCTCGCGGCGCAGCAGCTTGGCGCGACGCGGATCTATGCTCAGTGCTTCGTAGTACTCGTCAACCTGCCGCTCCAGATCCTGCAGCGGGCCGTAGTTTTCGGCGCGCGTCAGCGGCGGCATCAGGTGATCGATGATCACGGCCTGCGCACGGCGCTTGGCCTGCGCGCCCTCGCCGGGGTCATTGACGATGAACGGATAGAGATGCGGCGTGGGACCCAGGATGGCATCGGGCCAGCAACTATCAGACAGCGCCACGCTCTTGCCCGGCAGCCATTCGAGATTGCCGTGCTTGCCTACGTGCACGACCGCATCGATGGCGAACACGCGGCGCAGCCAGAAGTAGAACGCGAGATAGCCATGCGGCGGCACGAGTTCTGCATCGTGATAGCTCGCGTAGTCATCCACGCCATACGCGCGCGCGGGCTGGATGCCGACGAAGACGTTGCCCGTGCGTACGCCCGCGATCATGAAGCGACCGTCGCGCACCATGGGGTCTGCTTCAGGCTCGCCCCAGCGCGCGGCGATGGCATCGCGATTGGCCTGCGGCAGTTCGGCCAGCCATGCGCGGTAGTCGTCCATCGACAGGCTCTGGAAGGCGGGCCGCCACGCATGCTGATCGAGATCGTTGGTGACGCCACGGGTCAGGCCGCGCATCAATGCGTCGCCATCGGCGGGGAGCGGACCCAGCGCATAGCCTTCGGCATCGAGCGTTTGCAGGATGCGTACGACCGACGCCGGCGTATCGAGCCCTACCCCGTTGCCGATGCGCCCTTCGCTGGCGGGATAGTTGGCGAGGATCAGCGCCACGCGCTTTTCGTCGTTCCGCAACGTGCGCAGGCGACACCAGCGATGCGCGAGTTCCACCACGAATCGCACGCGCTCCGCATCGGGCTGATAGCGCACGACATCCACCTGCGTATGCGGGCAGCGCCACGCCAGCCCCTTGAAGCTGATGGCGCGCGTGATGATGCGGCCATCGACCTCGGGCAACGCCACATGCATCGCCACGTCACGCGTTCCGAGGCCCTGGTTGTCTGCGAGCCAGTCTTCGCGATTGCCGCCACTCAGGATGACTTGCAGCACCGGAGCATCGTTGGCGAGCGGTACATCGCTATGGCTTGCATTGTCGAGCGAGGCCGTGGCGAAGGCCGTGGTGTTGAGGACGAGCGCTACGGAATGTTCGTCGCACACTCGCTGGAGCACCTCGCGGCACAGCGGCTCTTTCAGCGAACTGACGGCCAGCGGCAGCGGACAGAGGCCAGCATCGAGCAACGCCTCAGCCACGGCATCGAACACGGCGGTGTTACCGGCTTGCAGATGCGAGCGATAAAACAGCAGTGCCACGACCGGCGCACCATCGAGTCCGCGTGCAGACCATTCGTGCTGCCAGTCCTGCACGGTCGCCACGCCATGGTCGCGGTGATAGAGCGCGGCTTGCGGCAGGACTTGCGGGGGTAGCGCGGGTGCGGTGAACTGTTCTGGATAGGCATGGCCGGCGAGGTGGCGGAAGAACTGTTCCGCGTTGCCGGGGCCACCTTCGCGCAAATAGCGCCAGAGCTGATGCGAGAGTTCCGGCGGGGCATTGCCACGCCGCGCGAGGTTGTCGTCCTCGGCCAGGTCGCCCGAGAACATCACCAGCAGTTGCCCACGGGCGCGAGCGAGTTCCGGCAGGCGTTCCAGTCCGTAGGCCCAGTCGCTCTCGCCGCCGAGGTGATCCACCACCACTACACGCGCATGCTGCAGAACTTCGTCGATATAGAGATCGAGCGAGGCCGGCTGGCGCAGGTACATCTGGTTGGCCAGTCGCACACTCGGATAGTCTGCGCCGAGTTGCGGCACGGCAGCAGCCAGCAGCGACAGCGTGGTGTCAGCGGCACTCAGGACGACGATATCGCCCGGCGTCTGCTCGATGCGCAAGACGATCGAATCGTCCTCGACGAAGCCGCCTGGCCGGGTGGACAGCAGATGCATGGGTCAGCGAACGCCCGTAACGATCGTGGCTGGAATGCTGGACGTCTGCATGGCTGGGGCGGGTGAATTTGTGAAGGCGATCAGGATACGGGGGTTGGCGGTGGCTGTCTATTTGGGGGGCCTTGCCCGCCCTGCCGGTTTGCTCCCCTCTCCCATGTAGTGGGAGAGGGGTTGGGGGAGAGGGCATGCGGTTCAAATTTCGACTTGCTGGTGATTGCACCGCTAGCCCTCTCCCCCTGCCCCTCTCCCGCCTTGCGGGAGAGGGGAGCAAACCAGCGGCAGAGTTAAACGCGTCGTCGCCAAGCCACGAACGCGCCTGATCCAATCAACAGCAGCCCCAACATCGCCGCCAGCCACGCGTAGTTCGTATGCGCGGGCGCCCTTGCCACACGCACTTCACGTGGTGTCAATTGCTGCCCCGTAACACGCTGTTCGGCTGACACCGCAGGCGCCGCCAGCGCATCAACCGGCGCCGTACGCGCAGCCTCCTTCGCCTTCGACACCACCCGCCCCGGCGCCACCACCGCATCCGCCAGCGCTTTCCCCACGTCCCGCAAATCCACCCCTGCCGCCTTGCCACTGCGCGCAATATGCGCCATCAGCGCCGGATTGCCGCAGGTATTGGCCGTACACGACAATCCATCGCGCCGCACGCTCTCCGCGTACTGGCGCAACAGCTCGCGACGCTCGGCATCGGTAAATCGATAGCTGCCCTGCCGATCCACTTCGAGCAACCGCGCCAGAATGCCCTGCTGCGCGTGCGGATTGGCCTGCTGGAAAAACGCGCGCATGCCCAGGCCGAGTTTGTCGGCCACATATACATCGTAGGTACGCTGCCAGAACGCGCCCGGCGTTTGCTCGGGCACTGTCGCCTGGAAGCCATAGAGGTGCTCCACCTCGCGATACATCTCGCGCGCACCTGCATAGCCGGAGCGCTGCATCGCCGTGATCCACTTCGGGTTCCATTGGCGTGCGTTGAGTTCCGTGGCCAGCCACGTGCGTGCGTCAACGGTCTGCGTTTCGCCTGCGCGCCGCAGGTTATGCAGCCAGAGCGGCGGCGCGCTGCCCGTCACGGCACGCGTGGCGGCGGTCAGGCCGCCAGCATATTGGTACGTGTCATCGTTATCGAGCGCACCGTACAGCGTGCTGGTGCGCGAAAACACCACGGCCTGATTCGATTTCAGGTGGCTGGCCAGCGCGGCAGGCGCCGATTCGCCCCATCCTTCGGCCGAATACGCGAAGTTCATGTAGCGCAGGTACTGGCGCGCCAGCGCGTCAGGCCCCCCCTGCGCGTCGCGGCTCTGCTCCACCATCTGCTGCACACCAATCGAATAGTTGCCCGGCTTCGCCGCAAACACGCGCGCCCGTGCCACCTTGCCAGCAGTTTCCGCATCCACCCCCTGCCGGACCAACTCTGCTGTCACGGCCCTATCTTGGCGGCTAATTGCATTTTCTCCGGCGGCAGCAACCAGCCGGGCAGCCTTGTCGAGCAGCGCGATCTTGTCGCCGAAGCCATCGCGGTAGATGCCCGAGGTGGTCAGCAGCACGTTGACGCGCGGGCGGCCCAGCTCGGTATCGGGAATCAGCCGCACGTCCTCCACATCGCCGCGCGCGTTCCATACCGGCTCCACGCCCATCAGGTACATCGCCTCGGCTTCCATGGCGCCCTGGTGCCGCTCTGTTTCGCCATACCAAAGCACCATCGATACCGATTCAGGCCACTGCCCGCCGTGTTCCTGCCGATAACGCGCCAGCGTCTGGCCGGCCATCGTCTTGCCCAGTGCCCAGGCGGCGCGCGTGGGGATCTTGGCGCCGTCGAAGGCGTGAAGGTTGCGCCCTGTCGGCAGGCTGTCAGGCACGCGCACGGGGTCGCCCAGCGGGCTGGTGGGCAGGTAGCGGCCGGACAGCACGGTAATCAGCGCATCCACTTCGGCCTGCGGCGAGGCGCGCAGATCGGCCAGCCACTGCCGCCCCATCGCCAACGCACGGCGCGTGGCATCGTCTGGCGCCACGGGATCACGGCCCGCCACGACCGCTTCTGCCCAATCGTGCAGGGTCGAGCGATCGGCACGCACCTGTGCGCCGAGGAGCAAGGCCAGCGCATCGGTCTGGTCGGCGGTGTCCGGCACCTGGCCGAGCGCATGGATGCCAAGCGGCATCGGCTCCGCCTCGACCTTGTGCAGGAAGGCATGCAGCACCGGCTCGATCTGTTCCCACGGCGCACTGGCGTCGAGACCGAGTTGCTGATCGAGCTTCTGCGCACGCATTTGTTCGATGGCCCGCTTGCGGTACTGCGCCGAAAGCTCGGGCGCACTGTCGCGCGTGGCGTCGGCCTGTTCCACGGCTTCATCCAGCGCTGCCAGCACAGGCGGCTGCCCTGCGCTGGCCAGCAGCGGCGAGAGGTGGCTGACCAGCACGGCCGCGCTGCGACGCTTGGCCTGGATCGCTTCACCGCCACCCTCCTGGATGTAGAGGTAGGCGTTCGGCAGATCGCCAAGAATCACCTCCGACGCATCATCGCCAGACTGCGCCACCTGCTTGCCGGGCAGCCATTCCAGCGTGCCGTGACGGCCCACGTGCATCACGGCATCGGCGCCAAACCCATGGCGATACCAGAGATAGGCGGCGAGATAGGAATGCGGAGGCGGCGTGATGGTGTCGTGCGAGTCGTCCATGGCGCGGGCGAACGTGGACCGCAGCGGCTGCGGCCCGACGAATACATTGCCGAAGAACAAACCCGGCACGACGAATGCCGGCTCACCGCTGGCGTCGCGCGCGAGCATCAGTGGATTGCGTTCGGGCGGCCCCCATGCGCGCAGCACCGACTGCCGGAATGCGGCGGGTAGCGTGTCGAACCAGCGGCGGTATTGCGCCATCGGCACCAGCTTGACGTGCCCGGCCCGGACCATGCGATCGAGCTCGCCAGGGGACCATGTCTCGATGTTGCGTCCGTTGGCATCGAGCAGCGCCGCGAGCGAGGCGGCATCGGGCAAGGCATCGCCCGTGGTGTAGCCGGCCGCACGCAGTCGCTTGAGGATCTGTTCAAGCGTGGGCAGCGTGGCGAGATAGCTCGCGCCGATGTTGCCGCGTCCCGGCGGGTTGTTGTAGTAGAGCACCGCCACATGCTTGCGTGCGACGGGCGTGTCCTGCAGCGCGATCCAGCGTTTCACTCTCGCCACGATGGCGTCGACGCGCTCGGGCACGGCTGCACTGGCACGCACACCCTCGTGCGATTCCTGCGTCGCGAACAGCATCGGCTCGGTGGCGCCGCTGCGTTCGGGAGCAGTCAGAAGCAACGGCAGGCGCTCGCCCGCGATGCCGCGCACATCGGCCTGCCATGCCGATGCACTGTCACGCGTGGCAACGAGATTGATCGTGTGCAGCCCGTGCCGTGTCAGCCAATCCTTGTCCTGCGCACGCGGGATGGTCAGATTCAGCGCCAGCAGCGCACGCAGCGGCGTCTTGCCATCGACAGTCAGCAGCGTATCGAGTGACGAGACCGGCCAGCCAAAGACCGGCACGGCGCCCATGCCCTGCCGCTCCAATGCCTCCACCAATGCATCGATATGCGCGAGATCGCGCTGGCGATAGCTGGTGGCGTAGAACGTGATGCCGACGAGCGGCGCTTCGGCGCGCAAATGCCCTTGCGTGCGATACCACTGCAGATAATCGGCCAGCGAAGCAAACGGCTGCGGGGCACGCGGATGGTAGATGCCAGCGGTCGGGGCGGGACGCACCGGGGGCACCGCAATCGGCGTCGCCCCCACCTCACGCTGACGCGCGGCCACGACATAGGCCATCCATGCGGCAAGATTGTCGACGCCCCCGGCATCCCAGTATTCCTGTGTCGCCGAGTTCGCGGCAGCGTTGATGCGGAGTCCCCATGCCTCTTCCGCATTCTGCGCAGGGGAAGCCAACACCGTCGCGCCACGGGCCTGCGCCTGCCGGACCGCTGGCGCCACCTTTCGCAATGTGGCAGCGGGCACGAACCACGCTTCGATAACATCGGCGCGCGCCAGTGCCGCCGCGTCGGGCGTACCGGTCACGAACGTGAATTCGGCGACATCGTCGCCATGCGTCGAGCGAAACGATGCTTCAGCCGCAGGCAACAAATGCCCTTGCGATGTCATCACCATCACGCGGATGGGTGCCGACTGTACGACCGATGAGCAGACCAGCAGCCACCACGCCAGACAAATCAGGCGCAGCAACGGACGACGGAGGAAAGCGCGGAACGGGAGCACGAGACGGACGAAGTGACAGGAGCCAGGCATGGGGGCGCCCGATTCTACCTGTCGCGGGGAATGGCAATGGATTCGGATGTTATCGTCCGGTCACCCCGGCGCTCCCGAAAATCAAACGCTTGTGTGGCACATCGCGTGGCGAGGGATCGGTATCTGCCCCATGTGGTTTTTTTGCCGATGCTACAAATCAGCGTCGTTGCTGGCGCTTTTGCAGCGTTGGCAGCACGTTTCGCCACAATCGGCAAATCCATCCGGGCCCGCAGTGTAAAAAAGACAAGGCCAGGTGCAGCGGATCGCCGGGCCTGGCCAGATGGGCGATCAATCTACCTCAGCTTCGCGTGCCCCGCAATCAGCCCTGTGGGGGACCCCACATCGGTCATGGTGACCCATCGTGTACCGTGCGCCGGATCGTCTATATTTGACCGCATGGCGCACAAACCGAATGAATCACCGCCGTAGACAGCCCCGGGAGGTATATGCCATGCGTTCGCTTGCAAACTTGTTCAGTCCGCCGACGCCAGAGAAGATCGCTGAAAAGGAACTGCAAGACATGAGGCTGACGCTTTTCCAGGCAGAACGCCGCCTGCTTGAAGCGCAGATGCAAGTCGATTATTACCGCAACATGATCGCCTTCCTCGAAGAAGTGGGAACCGTGGGCGTGGAAGGCGTAGCCGACCGCCGCACCACCCTGCCCGCCGCGTCCTCCGCGCCTCAGGCGCCGACGCTGCAGGCGCCGCAACCGGCCCGTGCCACTGCGGGCCTCGCCACGATTCCGATCGTGCCTTCCGCAGCGTGATGCGCGCTGCGTGACGCGTGTATGGATGCACGGCCCCCCGCCCGCGCGGGGGGCCTGTGCGATACTGGCCGCCTTTCCGAATCCGAGAACCGGCCATGAGCAACCTGCTACCCGCGATTGAAATCGAAACCGCGCCCAACCCGACGCATGCTGTTATCTGGATGCATGGCCTGGGCGCCGACGGCAACGATTTCGTGCCGGTGGTGCCGGAACTCGGATTACCCACGACGCCGGCCATCCGCTTCGTCTTTCCCAACGCCCCCGCCATTCCCGTGACCTGCAACGGCGGTTACGTGATGCCAGCCTGGTACGACATCCTTTCGCTCGATGACGCGGGGCGGCAGGCTGACGAGGCCGGCATCTGGAAATCGTGCGAAGCCGTCCGCGCGCTCATCGCACGCGAAAATGCGCGTGGCATCCCGTCGGATCGCATCGTACTGGCCGGATTCTCGCAAGGCGGCGCCATTGCCTACACCACGGCGCTTACCCACCCGGAGACGCTGGCCGGCGTGATCGCGCTGTCTACGTATATCCCGTCCACCGCGCTGATTGCCAAGCATGTTGCACCGGCAAACGCCGCCACACCGATCTTCGCCGCCCACGGCACCGAGGACGGTGTCGTGCCGCTCGCACTGGGCACCCGCGCACGCGACCACCTGACCGCGCAGGGCCAGCCCGTGGCCTGGCACACCTACCGCATGGCCCACTCGGTCTGCATGGAAGAAATTGCCGATATCGGCGGCTGGCTCAAGGAACGGCTGCAATGATTCCGGCTTCGCCCCCGCCCCGCATCGATTTCAACACCCGCAAGGCGCTGATGTTCGCGCTGATGGCCGAACGGCTGTCGGCCTACTACGAACACGGCCAATGGATGACCGAAGCCCAGGGCGCCACGCTGGCCGGCAACTGGCTGTCGCGCTCGAAGCTGCAACTGGCGCTGGCCGAGCGGCGCCTGCTCTCCGATCTCAGCGACCAACTGGCGCGCCAGCTTGCCGAGACGCTCTCGCGCGAAGCCGGCCTCTATGCGTCCCACGAAATGATGGAAGCGCTGGACCCCAACTACCAATCCGCCTTTGCCCACGACATGCTCGACGAATGCGAGCGGATGCTGCGGGAGAATGGGGTCGATCCGGAGAGTTGAGGGGAAGTTGCGCGAAGTAGATGCACGTTCCATCAGGGCCACACTCGTTTTATTCGCTTTTATTCCGATTTCCATAAATTATCCAAATCGGAATAATTCCGGATAAAACGGCTGCTTTTCCTTACAGGAGCCAAGCACTTACCCCGCCTCCACCACCCGCTTCACGCTCTTTGGATTGAGACGTTCCGCGTCGAGCCTGCGGAACACCAGCGCCGAGAGCAGCGTGATGATGCCCACGGTCAGGAAGGCCAGCCGATAAGCCGGTGCGGCCACGCCGAACTCGGCAGAGAACACACTCACCAGCCCGCCACCAATCGTTACGCCCAGGCCGATGGCCAGCATCTGCACCATCGAGAACAGGCTGTTGCCGCTGCCCGCATCCTCGCGGGTCAGGCCCTTGAGCGTCACGCTGTTCATCGCGGCGAACTGCATCGAGTTGGCGCCGCCGAACACGGCCAGCTGGAAGATCGACGCGGCCAGCGGCCAGCCTGGCGACATCGCTGCGAACGATGCCATCGACACACCCACGATCACGGTGTTGACCATGAGGAAGGTGTCGTAGCCGAAGCGGTTCACGAGCGGCACGATCCAGCGTTTGGAGATGGCCCCGGCAATGGCCACCGGCAGCAGCATCAGCCCCGAGTGGAACGGCGAGTAGCCCAGTTGCAGCTGGAACAGCAGCGGCAGCAGAAACGGCACCGCGCCCGAGCCGATGCGGCAGATCAGGTTGCCGATCAGGCCCACGCTGAAATTGGGTTCGCGGAATAGCGCGAGCCGGAACAGCGGCGTCGTGTACCGGCGTGCATGGGGGATATAGAGCAGCGCGCTCGCCACGCTCACCACCATCAGCAACACCGTCCACGCATTGAACGTGCCGCGTTCCAGCGCCAGCGAGAACGTGACCATGCATAGCGATAGCAGGCCGCACCCGATCCAGTCGAACGGGGGCGCCGCGCCGGCCTCGCCCTGGGGCAGGTAGCGACGTACTGCGAACAGTCCGACCAAACCCACGGGCACATTGATCAGGAAGATCCAGTGCCACGAGGCGCTCTGCACAAGCCAGCCGCCCAGCACCGGCCCGAAGATCGGCCCCACCTGCCCGGCCACGGAGACAAAGGCGAGCGCGGCGATGTATTGCTCGCCCGGGATATTGCGCAGCACAGCCAGCCGGCCGATGGGTAGCAGCATCGATCCGCCGATGCCCTGCAGCACGCGTGCGATCACCAGTTGCGTCAGCGATTGCGCGCCCGCACAGAACACGGAACCGAGCACGAAAATCAGGATGGCACTGAAGTAGACGCGCCGTGTGCCGAATCGATCGGCCAGCCAGCCCGAGGCTGGCGTCAGTAGCGCCATGGTCAGCGTGTACGCCACCACCACCGGCTTCATGTCGAGCGGTTTCTCGCCCAGGCTATGTGCCATCGAGGGCAGCGCGGTGTTCAGGATGGTGGTGTCCAGCGTCTGCATGAAGAAGCCGGCAAAGACGATCCACAGCATGGCCTTCTGCGAGAAGGCGGCGTTGTCGGCGGGCGTGGCGGATGAGGCGGGGGCGTGCGGCATGGGGCAGGTATCGCTGAACTACTATCGCTGAACTGCGGGTCCGGGTTATCCCGGATCGATGGAAGCATGGTACGCACCCCGCACCCCATCGGGAACCCCTCTGCGATGATTGACTGTCATCGGGAAATCCGATGACAATGCGCCGATGCTCAATCCCGTTTGGATCCAGACGTTCGCCACGGCGGCCACTGCGCACAGTTTCACCGAGGCCGGGCGCCAGCTCGGACTCTCGCAGTCGTCAGTCAGCGACCATATCCGCCGCCTGGAACAGAGCGTCAATCGCCGGCTGTTTGTGCGCGATACGCACTCGCTCTCGCTGACGCCCGATGGCGAAGCGCTGCTCGTGCACGCCCGCCTCATCCTCGAAAGCCTGGCCCGTGCCGAGCAGCAGTTCAGCGGGCCCCGGCTGCAGGGCCGGGTGCGTCTGGGCTGTTCCGAGGATCTGGCGCAAGGCCCGCTACCCAACGTGCTGGCGGCCTTCCGCGCCTCGCATCCCGACGTGGAACTGGAAATCACCATCGGCATGACCAGCAAGCTCTATGAATGGATCGAAGCCGGCACGCTGGACCTGATCGTCGGCAAGCGACGCGAGGGAGAGCGGCGCGGCGTGCCGCTGTTCCGTGGCCAACTGGAGTGGCTGGCGCGGCCCGGCACCGTGGTGGATGTGGGGCAACCGTTGCCGATCATCCTCGTCAACGAGCCGAGCGTCACGCGCTCGGTGGTACTCGATACGCTGGCGGCGGCCGGCTGGCGCTGGCGCAACGTCTGCACAAGCAGCAGCCATTCGGGCTGTATCGCGGCTGCACGGGGCGGACTCGGCATCACGGTGCGTGCGCAGAACCTGACCGGCGGCGGACTGGTTCCGCCCGTCAACGTCGACGCCCTGCCCGCCTTGCCCGAAGTGGAATTCATCACACTGGCCGCACGGCGCCTGACACGCCCGGCCGAAACCCTGCTTCAGTTGATCCGCAAGAGCGACCTACGCTCGCTGCGGGTGGAGTGATTATTTAGCTCCCCTCTCCCGCAACGCGGGAGAGGGGCTGGGGGAGAGGGCCAGCGGTGAAAGTTGCCACGCCGTCGGCAAGCAGAGCCACCGACCCTCACCCCTAACCCCTCTCCCACTTCGCGGGAGAGGGGAACTATCAGGCGGCAGGCAGCAGCTGACGCAGCGCCTGCCACGCCGTCAGCAGGTGATAAGGCGTAGTCGACGGCATCTCGCTGCGCACCACAGCACCATCCGGCGCCAGGCACTCGTGCCAGCCCCCCGCATGCAGGAAGCGGACGCGGAACTGATCGATCCATGCCTCGAGTTCCGCCAGCGGCGCCGGATCTTGGTCAACGGCAGCCTTGATCACCAACGCCCGCGCGAACTCCGTCTGGGCCCAGATCCGCTCGATGTCGTCCTGCACATTGCCCTGCGCATCCAGCGCCGCACAAACCCCGAGCGTGCCGGCAGCCACGCCATGGCGACGCGCAAAATCGTAGGCGCGGTGCAGCGCGGGGGTAAGCGGGCCATCCGCAAACAGCGCCGGGGCGGTCATCACCAGCGAATACCACTCGAACTGATGCCCAGGCTCAACACGGTTGCCGTCCGTACCTTGCAGCAACTCGGCCACGCAACCACTGGCTGGATCGACAAACCCCGCGTGGACGGCCTGCGCCAGCGCGCGTAGCCGTTCGGCGAACCAGTCATCACGAGTAGCTTCCAGCGCCGCCAGATAACCCTCGGTCAGATGCATGATCGGGTTCTGCACCACGCCACTGCCGTTCGGCGCGAAATCCGGCGACAACGCCGCGTGATAGAGACCGTTGCCATCGGCAAACCGGGATTCGATCACGGCAACGGTCTGGCGCAAGGTCTCCAACGCAGCCGCATCCTGACTGGCGCGGTAGTAATGCGCACACGCGAAAACCACGAAAGCGTGGGTGTAGAGGTCGCGCGTACTGTCGAGTGGCACCCCCGCAGCATCGATGCTGTAGATCCAGCCGCCCTGGCCATCCCCGAAATGACGATTCAACGATGCGAACAAGGTCTGCGCATGGGCCAGATCGCCAGCCGTGGCGAATACATAGAGCTGGCGCGCGCAAGCCATGGCGCGATAGCGCTTGTCGGGCAGCGGCTGGCCCGTGGTGCCGTCGAGCGCCTCATGCGCCAGTTGCCAACCCGGATTCCAGCCCGCGTGCGTCCAGGCCGGAAGGATGGCCGTATCGAAATGCGCCAGCAGCGCCGTAATACGTTCGACGAGTCGGGCAGGCACGGAAGACGGCACGGCGGAAGAAACAGACATGATGGTTTCGGGAGACCGGAAGGCGACCCCGGGTTCGGGGCGAGAAACGATAGCAGGCCCAGCGCATCATGCAAAGGCCGACAACGCCGCACCGCATCAAATCGGGCTGGCATTGCCCTGCGGCTTTGCTATGGTGAAAGTCCACCGGTCCCCCGGTCCGGTGCCTGCGCCCGGGAGAAATACCATGTCCACCCATCCGATGTCCCTGACCGATCATCGCCGCACGCTCGTCATGCATGTGCTGGAAGACCCTCCGGGGCGCTACACGTGGCGCATCGTGGTGGAGGAAAAATGCGGCGGGGCCGATTGCGACAGCACCATCGAATCCCATGCCGACTATGCCTCGCACGCCGAGGCCGAAGCGGCCTGCTGGGCCACGGGCAACAGCATGCTGGACGGCCAGCGTGCCACGACGGGTCTCCACTGATACGCCACAACCACGGTGACAGAAGACGAAAATACGTGACATTGCGTGACATTGGATGCCAATGGGCACCAATGAGCGCTTGAAGCGCTGCACCGCGCCTTGAACCGCGCACCGGAGCGTCTTAGTCTGGAAGCTCCGAGGGAGAGAAGCGATGGACAAGCCGACCGTAAGCCCCAGCCGCTTTGTCGAAATCATGAACGAGCGGCTCACCTGCCACCCCCTTTATCGGGAGGGGATGCGGGTGTACGCCATCCCGGCCCATTCGGAGCGCCCCCGCAGCCTGGTCTGCGTCGGGCCGCGCGGTACCGAAGGGATCTGCGCGACGATCGAGAACATCGTCCGCGGTGAATGCGATGTCTTTCCGGACATCGGCCAGGACTGGCCGCCTCAACGTCAACCCAGGCCGCCCATGCACGAACATCGTGCTCGCTAGCGGCATCCACGCATGACCAACCAGCCGGCGGACCCTGAAAAGGTCCGCCGGATTCGTTTGTGGCGTGCCGGGGACGCCCGGGAGCAGCATTGCCAGCCGCTGGCTACAATGACTGCCGCACCCCCTGCCCGGAGCGCCAATGAAAAGAACCTTCGAAATCGATGGCGTGGTGGACGATCTGTCCCGCGCCGTAGTTGCCAACGAAGCTGCCAACAAAGGTGCCGCCGAGTCGTTCATCGAGCGCGCCACACAGGTGGCACCCACCGTGGCCCGCCAGGCCATCGAGCAGGCAGACCATGCCATGCGCAACTGGACGGACCCCGAGCCGGGTCCGCTCCGGATCGGCTCTCCAGCCCATCTGCGCATGTTCTGCAACATGCTGCTGCAGACCCACAACCCCTACAAGCCCTCGGTCATCGACTGGCCCGTGCTGCCGCCCGACGCGCTGCGACGCGTCACCTCGCTGCCGATCTGGGACATCGCCGTACAGACCGAAGGCCGGGCCTCGGTGCGCGTACACAGCTTTGCCGCACGGCAGCGCGACGCCCTGCTACGCAGCGCGCTGGAGATGGATGGCGACGAGGAAGCGCGCCACAAGGTGGTGCTGTCGAAACTTGTGGAAGCCTATGGCATCGAGCTGGCCCCGGAACCCGAATACCTGCCGCCGGCGGACGCCGAGTGGGGCTGGCTGGTCACCGGCTACAGCGAATGCATCGACAGTTTCGCCGCCTTCGGCCTGTTCGCCGCGGCCAAGGATTCGGGCTACTTCCCCGCCGAACTGGTGGAGACCTTCGAGCCGGTGATCCAGGAGGAAGGCCGCCATATCCTGTTCTTCGCCAACTGGGTGGCGTGGTATCGCGCCAGCCTGCCCTGGTGGCGCCGCCCGGCGTTCGCGCTGAAGGTGGTGCGCGTCTGGCTGTTCCTGATCCGCGAACGGATCGGCATCGCCAAAGGCATCGACGTGAAGGCCGATGGCGCCGCGCAGGACGCGAACTTTCCGATGAACGCGGCGGAGTCGCTGGGCCAGACGCTGTCAGCCGGCGCCATGATCGACCTGTGCCTGGCCGAGAACGAACGGCGCATGGCGGGGTATGATGCGCGCCTTGTGCGTCCCGCCACGGTACCGAAACTGGCCCGTCTGGCACGGCGCTTCATCAGGTAAGTCAACGATGCTGCTTTTCGGATGTTCCCTGCTGACCCTGCTGGTCTGGTGCGTGCTGGTCTTTGCGCGCGCCGGATTCTGGCGGGTGCGCAAACCCGCCCCCTCCCCGCAACCCGCCGCGTGGCCCCCTGTGATCGGCGTGATCCCTGCCCGCAACGAGGCCGACGTGATCGCCCGCGCCGTGACCGGCGTGCTGAGCCAGCAATATCCCGGCCGCCTGCATCTGGTGGTGGTAGATGACCACAGTACCGATGGCACCGCCGATATCGCTCGCGCTGCGGCACTCTCTATTGGCCGCGCCGATGCGCTGACCGTGATCGGCGCCCGCGACCTGCCTCCGGGGTGGAGCGGCAAGGTCTGGGCCCAGTCGGAAGGCTTGGCAGAAGCGGACCGTCAAATGCCTGACGCGGGCTTTGTCTTCCTGACCGATGCCGATATCTGGCACGGTCCGAACACCATCCGCGAACTCGTGGCGCGCGCCGAACACGAACAACGCGACCTGACCTCGCTCATGGTTCGCCTGCGCTGCGAATCGTGGTGGGAGCGCATGATCGTGCCCGCTTTTGTCTTCTTCTTCGCCAAACTCTATCCGTTTGCGAGCGTGGCCAATCCGCGCAGCAAGGTGGCGGGCGCGGCGGGCGGCTGCATGCTGGCGCGCCGCTCGGCGCTGGCGCGGATCGGCGGGTTCGAAGCCATTCGGGGCGAGTTGATCGACGATTGCAGCCTGGCGGCGCGCATCAAGGCAGGCGGCTCCATCCGGCTGGATCTGGCGGACGACAGTATTTCACTGCGCCCATACGACGATTGGGAAAGCCTGTGGAACATGATCGCCCGCAGCGCCTACACGCAACTCCACTATTCGCCGTGGATGCTGATCGGCGCCACGCTGGGCATGATCCTGACCTATCTGGCCCCGCCCGTGCTGGCGCTGATCGGCGGGGCATCGCTGTGGCCCGCGTGGCTCGCCTGGATCATGATGGCCGTCAGCTATCGGCCGATGCTGCGCGAGTACGGCCAGCCGGCCGGCCTCGCCCCGCTGCTACCGCTGACTGCCCTGTTCTACCTTGGCGCCACGCTGGATTCGGCGCGCCGCTACTACCTGCGTCGCGGCGGCCAGTGGAAGGGACGCTCGCAGGCGCCCGTGCGGTCCTGATTACTTGAGATAGCCGTTGTCGCGGAACCAGTCGAGGGCGTCGCGCAGCCCCTCCTGGTACGGCCGGGGCGCATAGCCCAGCTCGCGCTGGGCCTTGGCCGATGTAAAGAACATCCGGTAACGCGACATCTTGAGGCCGTCCACGGTCACAAAAGGCTCTTTCTTCGTGAAACGCGCCACGGTTTCCGCGACGTGGGCAATCGGATAGAGCGGCCAGCGCGGCAGTTCGATGGTCGGGGCGCGGCGCCCTGCCATACCGGCGATATCGGCCAGCATCTGCCGCAGCAGCACATCCTGGCCACCCAGGATGTAGCGCTCGCCGACCCGGCCTTTGTCCAGCGCCAGGAAATGTCCGTTCGCCACATCGTCCACATGGGCCAGGTTCAGGCCCGTATCGACGAATGCCGGGATCTTGCCCGTGGCCGCCTCGACGATGATCCGGCCCGTAGGCGTCGGGCGCACATCGCGCGGTCCGATTGGCGTGGACGGATTCACGATCACCGCCGGCAGGCCCTCGGCCACCAGACGCTCCACCTCACGCTCGGCCAGCACCTTGCTGCGCTTGTACGCGCCGATGGCCTCGTGGCCAGCCATGGCTGCCGTTTCATCGACCGGCCCGGTGGCACCGGCCACGCGCAGGGTGGCCACGCTGCTGGTGTAGACGATGCGCTCCACGCCGGCGTTGCGCGCGGCTTCCATCGTCGTGACCGTGCCGTCCACGTTGGCGCGGACGATGTCCTCGGGGTCTGGCGCCCAGAGCCGGTAGTCTGCTGCCACGTGGAACAGGTAGCGCACGCCGGCCATGGCCCGCGCCATCGACGCGGCATCGCGCATATCCCCTTCCACCACCTCCACGGGCAGTCCGGCGAGGTTGGCGCGCGGGCTGGTGGGCCGCACCAGCACCCGTACCTGGAATCCGCGTTCCAGCGCCTGGCGCATGACCGACGAACCGAGGAAGCCCGAGGCTCCCGTTACGAGAATGCAATTCTGAATTTCAAATCCCCTGGAGACGTTGCGTGCAGGTTTGGCGACAATCGCGGCTTTCGCGGGCCAGTCCCGCTGCATTTACGCCAGACAAGTCAAATGTTGGCAAGACCCAACGCGCAAACATGAAAATCCGGCCCGGTATATAGTAACCACCATTAACCGGGAAAGTGACGCCGGAAATACCACAAAAAGAATGTTTTCCAATCTTTACAAGCGGGTCGGGGGGCCATCTCCATGCAGGTGATCCTTGCCCAGCCACGGGGCTTCTGTGCCGGAGTTGTCAGGGCGATCGACATTGTCGACCGCGCCCTGCTCAAGCACGGGGCACCGGTTTATGTCCGACATGAGATTGTCCACAACAAGCATGTGGTCGAAGGGTTGCGGCAAAAAGGCGCACGCTTTGTCGAGGAACTCGACGAGGTGCCGGATGACGCCGTTACCATCTTCAGCGCCCATGGCGTGTCGCGCGAGGTGGTGAAAGAAGCACAGCGACGCGAGCTGCATGCCATTGACGCAACTTGCCCTCTTGTGGTCAAAGTGCACAACCAGGGCCGCCAGTATGCGGCGGCGGGCCGTCAGGTGATCCTGATTGGCCATGCCGGGCACCCCGAGGTGGAAGGCACGATGGGCCAGATCCCGGGCAAGGTCCATCTGGTGCAGTGTGAAGCCGACGTGGCCCGGCTGGCGCTGCCGGACGATGTGCCGGCGGCCTATATTACCCAGACCACGTTGTCCGTGGACGACACCCGTAATATCATTGCGGCGCTCGGCCGGCGATTCACCAACCTGGTCGGGCCAAGTACACGCGATATCTGCTATGCCACGCAAAACCGCCAGAGCGCAGTGCGGGAATTGTCGCAGCGAGTGGATGTCATTCTCGTGATCGGAGCGTCGAACAGTTCCAACTCGAACAGGCTCCGCGAGATCGGCACGGAAAGTGGCGTGCCGAGTTACCTGATTGCCGACGGCAGCGAACTCGACCCCGAATGGGTGCGAGGCGCAGACGTCGTAGGCATTACCGCGGGCGCCTCGGCGCCCGAAAGCATGGTGGAAGACGTCATCGCGGCCTTGCGCCGCCTGGGTCCGGTCGATATCTCGACCATGGAAGGGATCGAGGAGCATGCCGAATTCCGCCTGCCGGCTGAACTTGCCGATGCAACGCTGGCCCCAGGGGCCAGGAAGACCACTGATATCAGTGACGCCCGGCTCGCCGCCCAAACGGTGGCTGGCTGAAGCGAACAAGCTGAACCTAACAGGAAGCACCCCCTTGGCCATTCCGTTTCTGCAGGTCGCCCGCGTAGGCGCCTACATCGCACGCAAGCATCTCACCGGGCAAAAGCGCTACCCGCTCGCCCTGATGCTCGAACCCCTTTTCCGCTGCAACCTGGCCTGCTCCGGCTGCGGCAAGATCGATTATCCGGACCCCATCCTGAACCAGCGCCTGTCCGTGGCCGAGTGCCTGGAAGCGGTGGACGAATGCGGCGCACCGGTGGTGTCCATCGCCGGCGGCGAGCCGCTGCTGCACAAGGACATGCCTGAGATCGTGCGCGGCATCATGGCCCGCAAGCGCTTTGTGTACCTGTGCACCAACGCACTGCTGCTGGAGAAGAAGATCGACCAGTACGAGCCCAGCCCGTACTTCGTGTGGTCGATCCACCTCGACGGCGACCGCGAGATGCACGATCACTCGGTCAACCAGGAAGGCGTCTACGACAAGTGCGTGGCCGCCATCAAGATGGCCAAGGAACGTGGCTTCCGCGTGAACATCAACTGCACGCTGTTCAACGATGCCAAGCCCGAACTGGTCGCCAAGTTCTTCGACTCGGTCAAGGCAATGGGCGTCGATGGCATCACGGTGTCGCCGGGTTATGCCTACGAGCGCGCGCCGGACCAGCAGCACTTCCTGAACCGCAACAAGACCAAGCAACTGTTCCGCGACATCCTGTCGCGCGGCCGTGCGGGCAAGAACTGGGCATTCAGCCAGTCGACGATGTTCCTCGACTTCCTGGCCGGCAACCAGACCTACAAGTGCACGCCGTGGGGCAACCCGGCACGCACCGTGTTCGGCTGGCAGCGTCCGTGCTACCTGGTTGGCGAAGGCTACGTGAAGACGTTCAAGGAACTGATGGAAGGCACCGACTGGGACGCCTACGGGGTTGGCAACTACGAGAAGTGCGCCGACTGCATGGTCCACAGCGGCTTTGAAGCCACCGCCGTGGCTGACACGTTCTCGCACCCGCTCAAGGCCCTGGCCGTGACGCTGCGCGGCGTGAAGACCGATGGCCCGATGGCGCCGGACATCTCGCTCGATAACCAGCGCCCGGCGGATTACGTGTTCTCGCGCCACGTGGAAATCAAGCTGGCCGAGATCGGCAACCTGAAGAAGGTGCAGGGCAGCCGGGCCGAGAAGGCACAGGCGGCTCAGGTTCACTGAGCTGAATACTCCCCTCTCCCGCAACGCGGGAGAGGGGTTGGGGGAGAGGGCTGGAGGTTCTGCTTGCCGATTGTGACAATTTGAACTGCTGGCCCTCTCCCCCGCCCCTCTCCCGCCATGCGGGAGAGGGGAGAACACCCCCCCTACCTCACCGGCTGTTGTGACTGGTCAGATACTTGATCAGCCCATCCACGCCATCGCGTGCGACGATATCCGCGAACTGCTTGCGGTACACCTCGATCAGCCACGCGCCCATCATGTTGATGTCGTAGATCTTCCAGCCGTCACCGCCCTTCTGCAGGCGGTAGTCGATCAGCATCTCGTCCCCGTTGTTCAGCACCCGTGTCGCCACTACGGCGTCGTTGGCGTTATTGCCTGACTTGGCCGGCTTGTACGTGAACTTGGGACTTTGCTCGCGCAATTGCGACAGCGAGATGGCATAGCTGCGCACCAGCAGCGCGGTGAACTGCTCTTGCAACTGTTTCTGCTGTTCGGGCGTGGCCTGTTTCCAGGCATTTCCTACTGCCAGTCGCGTCGTGCGGCCAAAGTCCGTGTAAGGCAGGAAGTCGCGCTGGACGACAGCGGTAATTTTTGCAAGATCGCCCGAGCGGGTCTCCGGATCGGTCTTGATCTTGGTGATCACACCCTCCACCGCGGACTGGACCAGCTTGTCCGGTGCGGCATTGGACTGCGCGTGCGCGGGGGAAACCACGGCGACCATGGCCACGGCGGCGATGGGCGCGATGATTGCGGCGGGGAACATTGCGTAACGGTTCATGAGTCTTCGATGCACTGCGGCCGGGGTGGCCGGTCGAGCCAGTATATAGCGGAACGGCGAGCCGCTCGGCACGTGGGCGGGTTGCCGAACCAGTGCGCTGCACAAGGCGCCAAACATCATAGGGAAGGTATCCAGCCGCTATACTCCGGTTGCCGCCCGCCGCGCCCCAGGCGCCCTGCCGAAGGTGGACGCAATAGATACAGGACTCATGATCAGACCCCTGCTGGTTCGCACCGTCAAATTCGCCACCGTTCACGCCTGGCTCGTGATCGGCATTTCGCTGCTGCTCACCGCCGCCAGCGGCTTCTACGTCGCGCGCAATTTCGCCATCAACACCGACATCAGCAAGCTGCTGGAGTCCGACGCGCCCTGGGCAACGAACGATGCGGCGATCAGCGCCGCATTCCCCCAGCGCGACAAGATGATCCTGGCCGTGGTGCAGGCACCGGCCAAGGAACTGGCCGATGCCGCCGCCAACGAACTGGCCGCTGCGCTGCGCGACGAGCCGAGCCGTTTCAACGCCGTGGGCCAGCCCGGTGCAGGGGCATTCTTCGAGCGCAACGGGCTGCTGTTCGCAGACCCGGCCAGCGTCAGCGAGATGGCCGACAAGCTCACGCAGGCCCGGCCGCTGCTGAACAACCTCGCGCACGATCCCACGCTGCGCGGGCTGTCGGACCTGCTGACCACCACGCTGGCCCTGCCGCTGCAGCTCGGTCAGGTCAAGCTGTCCGACATGGACAAGCTGCTGGGCGAAAGCGCAAAGACCGTGGACGGCGTATTGGCCAACAAGCCCGTGGCGCTGTCGTGGGCGGGACTCGTCGACGACAGCCTCAAGCCGAATGCCGATGGCCGCGCGTTCAGCTTCGTCACGGTCTCCCCCGTGCTGGACTACAGCGATCTCAAGGCAGGTGCCGGCGCCAGCGATGCCATCCGCGCCGCCGCCGCAAAGCTCAAACTGGCCGAGCGCTACAACGCCCAGGTGCGCCTGACAGGCCCGCAGCCGCTGGCCGATGACGAATTTGCCTCGGTCAGCGAGGGGGCCGCGCTCAACGGCATCCTGACGCTGCTGGTGGTGGTCGGCATTCTGTGGATGGCCCTGCGCTCGGCACGGCTGATCACGGCGGTGCTGGTGAGCCTGATTGCCGGCCTGATCATCACGGCAGCGCTGGGCCTGCTGATGGTAGGCGCGCTGAACATGATCTCGGTGGCGTTCGCGGTGCTCTTCGTGGGCCTCGGCGTCGACTTCGGCATCCAGTTCGGCGTGCGCTACCGCGCCGAGCGTTGCGAGCATGGCGACCTCAACGAGTCGCTGACGCTGGCCGCGCGCGATGTGGCCGGTCCGCTGACGCTGGCCGCCGCTGCCACGGCCGCTGCGTTCTTCTGCTTCCTGCCCACCGACTATCGCGGCGTGGCCGAACTCGGCAAGATCGCTGGGGTGGGCATGTTCATCGCCTTCGCTACCACGTTCACGACACTGCCCGCCCTGATTCGCGTGCTGGCGCCGCCCGGCGAGAAGGAAATGCCTGGTTTCGGCTGGCTGGCCCCTGCGGACGCGTTCTTCGAGCGCCATCGCAAGGGCACGCTGGTGGGTGTGCTGGCCGTGCTCGTGGCGGGTGCCCCGCTGCTGCCGCACCTGCGTTTCGATTTCGATCCGCTGCACCTCAAGGACCCGCATTCGGAATCGATGGCGACGCTGCTGGCGCTCAAGGATGCTCCGCAGGCCGGCACCGACGATGTCAAGGTCCTGGCCCCTACGCTCAAGGATGCCGAGCAGATCGCGGCGAAGCTCTCCAAGCTGCCCGAGGTCGAGCGCGTGGTCACGCTGAAGACCTTCATTCCCGACGATCAGGCGCCCAAGCTCGCCACGATCGCCGCGCTGAACAAGACGCTGATGCCAGTGCTCACGCAATCGACGGCAACGCCTGCCTCCGATGCGCTGCGCGTGGCCTCGCTGCGCAACGCGTCGCGCCAGTTGTCGCTGGCCGCGCTCGATCATCCGGGGCCCGGTGCGGCATCGGCGGAACATCTGTCGCGCGCGCTCAAGCAACTGGCCGATGCCACCCCGGCCGTGCGGGACCGCGCCGAGCAAGCCATCGCTTTGCCGCTGCGACTGGCACTGGCCTCGCTGCAGCGCACGCTCCAGCCCGAGCCGGTGACCCGCCAGACGCTGCCGCCCGAACTGGCGCGCGACTGGCTGGCGCCGAACGGTCAGGCGCTCGTCAACATCAGCCCGAAGCTGCCGCCCCCGGGCGCGAAGAACGACGCCGCGCGCGAGGCTGCGCTCGACCAGTTCATCGCCACCATGGCCCGTGTGCAACCCGATGCCACGGGCGGCCCGATTGCGATCAAGGGCTCGGCCGATACGATCATGACCGCGTTCATCCACGCGGGGATCTGGGCCGTGATTTCGATCACCGTGCTGCTGTGGATCACGCTGCGCCGCGTGGGCGATGTGGTGCGCACGCTGATCCCGCTGCTGGTGTCGGGACTGGTCACGCTGGAACTGTGCGTGATCTTCGGCATCTCGCTGAACTTCGCCAACATCATCGCGCTGCCGCTGCTGCTGGGCATCGGCGTGGCGTTCAAGATCTACTACGTGATTGCGTGGCGCCACGGCAAGACCAAGCTGCTGCAGTCGAGCCTGACCCATGCGGTGCTCTACAGCGCGGCCACCACGGCCACGGCGTTCGGCAGCCTCTGGTTGTCGCACCATCCCGGCACGGCCAGCATGGGCAAGCTGCTGGCACTGGCGCTGGTCTGCACGCTGGCAGGCGCCGTGTTCTTCCAGCCCATCCTGATGGGACGCCCCCGGCGCGAGCAGCCGGGCCGGCCGGAGCCGCTCGGTCCGTCTCTTCCCCCACTCACGGTGGCTACGACCATGGCACAATCTGCCGATAATTCAGGAGCCGATTCAGGAAAATCGTCGCGCTAGCACGCGACCTCGGCAATCAGGATGGTTGGCCAGCGTTTCCGGCGACCGTCTCCACGACAAGAACCAAAAGACCGACCGTCTCACCATGCTCTCCCGCAACGTTCTTCCCCGCAGCGCGCTGGCTGCCGCCGCGCTCTGCGCCCTGACCACCGGTTGCGCAACCGGCCCCAATGCGAATCCGCAGGACCCGCTCGAACCGATGAACCGGGCGATCTTCACGGTCAATGACAAGGTGGACACCTACGTGGCCCAGCCGCTGGCCAAGGGCTACCAGTACGTCACGCCCTCCCCGGCGCGTGCGGCCGTGACAAACTTCTTCAACAACTTCTCGGACGTGGGCAACTTCGCCAACAACGTGCTGCAGCTCAAGGGCGTGGAAGCGGCCGAGACGATGATGCGCGTGGCGATCAACACGGTGCTGGGCATCGGCGGCCTGATCGACATCGCCACGGCAGCGGGCATTCCGCGCCATTCGCAGGATCTGGGATTGACGCTCGGCTACTGGGGCGTGCCGGCTGGCCCGTACCTGGTGCTGCCGCTGTTCGGGCCCAGCTCGATTCGCGACGGTATCGGGCTGGCCGGGAGCTTCTACCTGGACCCGGCACACTATTTCGATCCGGCGTGGCGCAATACGATGTTCGGCATCAACGTGATCAACGTCCGCGCGAACATGCTGGGCGCCACCGACCTGCTCTCGCAGGCCGCGCTCGACAAGTACGCCTTCGTGCGCGACGCCTACCGCCAGCGCCGGCAATACCTGCTGAGCGGCGGCGGGGATGAATTGCCGACGTACGACGATGACGAGGATTCGGCGCCGGCGGGGGATAAGGCGCCTGCTACGCCAGCGACGCCGGCTCCGGCGCCGGGGATGGCGAAGTAGGACTTCTCCCCTGTTGGTTTGCTCCCCTCTCCCTCTGGGAGAGGGGTTGGGGAGAGGGCTGGAGGGTCTGCTTGCCGATGTTGTCGTAATCTGAACGGCCGGCCCTCTCCCCCGCCCCTCTCCCGCTTGCGGGAGAGGGGAGAAAACCAAAAGAGAATTCAAGCGTCTGGAAAACAAAAAAGCGCCCGCGCCGGGGCCCGGCGCGGACGCGAAGACCAGCGGATGCGGTATCCGTGGCTCGACAGATCGTAGGCAATTTTTGAGTGTTGGATTGCCAACAATTGTGTCAGCCCGCGCGGCTGCGTAGCGGCAGCCAGATCGAGAACGTGGCGCCCTCTCCCGCATCGCTTTTCAGCATGACGCGCCCGCCGTGCCGTTCGGCCACGGTTTTGACGAAGACCAGTCCCAGACCGCTGCCCGATGGCGCATCGTTGCCCTGGGCATGCACGCGGCTGAATGGGCGGAACAGGCGCGCCTGCGCCTCAAGCGCGATGCCTGGGCCCTGGTCGATGACATCGATCGCGATATACGGTCCCAACCGGTACAGGCTCACCTTGACCGGTGCACCGGGTGGGCTGAACTTGATGGCATTGCTGACGAGGTTGGCCACCGCGCGCACCAGCAGCATTGGCGAGACACGCAGCGCCACGCCCTCGGCATCGAGATCCAGTTCGAGTTCGATGCCACGCGTCTTGGCCAGGGCCCACATCTCGTCGGTGGCATCGAGCACGAGCGTGGTCACCTCTACGTCGGCAAAGACCAGGTTCTGCGATTCGGCCTGTGCGAGCCGGATGAAATCATCGGCCAGCGCCAATGTGCGGTGCGCGTGCTCGCTGATGCGGCCCAGCAGTTCCGGTTGGGGCAAGGCACGCTCGGCACGGGATTGCATGTCGATCAGCGCAAGGATCGATGCCTGCGGCGAGCGCATGTCGTGCGACAAAAAGTGCAGCGTCTGCTCGCGCTGGCGCTCGGCGCGCCGCACGGTGGTGATATCCACCAGGCTGACGATGACGCCAGCCGGGCGCCCTTCCTCGCCGTGCAACGGCGCGCCGTGGAGCAGGTAGCGCCGGTCGTCCTCGGTGGCCAGTTCCACGCCATGCGAGTCGGAGGACGACATCACGGGCGCATCGGCATCCAGCGCACCGCACAGCGCATCCCAGTACGCCAGACCAGGGCCGGGCACCGGGAACAACGTCTCCACCACATCGGGCAGCCCCGGGCGGTCGAGTCCGCCGTAGGCGTCGTCATAGAACCCGTCATCGCCCCCGAATCCGCCCTTCCCGCTCAATGCGCCCAACCCTACGGGCTGGGGCAGGTCGTTGATGCCCTGCAATACTGCGGGTACCAGTGCCACGGCACGGCGGTTGGCCACCAGGATGCCGCCGTCGAGATTGCAGATGACTGTGGCCTCGGGCAGGCTCTCCAGTCCATCCGAGAGGAAGCGCCGCATGTCGCGCAGGCGCGCCGTCATGTCGTACACAGCCTGCATGCGGCCATCGAGCGAATGATCGACCCGCGTCGGCGCGGCCAGCAGGCCCGGCTCGCGTCCCAGCCGCACGAGTTCTTCCGAGAGAAAGCGCAGTGCCGCTTCCTGGCGGCGCCAGCTCCATAGCGGATAGACCAGCAGGCAGCCAAAGACGGCGGCAGACGGCGCGAACCACAGGTGCACGCTGCCCACCAGCGTAATGCTGCCGCCGATCAGCGCGGCCACGAGCACGACCACCGCAATCAGCGCGTCGCGCGGCGTGAGCACCCAGGCGGCCAGCGCAGCCAGCAACACTGGCAGCAGCGTGGCGAACCAGCCGGCCAGTTCGGGCACGCGCAGGGTCTGCCACGCGTTGGCCGGGATCTCCATGGCCAGGTGCGGCTGGCTGGCGACGGCAAAATCGAGCAGGGCCAGGTCGGCACGCTCGAACCAGTTGAAGCGGGCCACCACGGCGGTGACGCATAGCGCGGCCACGAGCAGCAGCACCCATTCCACACGGGTGCGGCGATGAAAGAAGGCGGCGGCGAACCTACCGGCCGCAGGTCTGGACGTCATGATCCACACCCTCCGCCGATGCAATGTCGTCACGCATCCCGAACACGCACTCCACCCTATGCATCGGCCGTGCTCACTGCCTCGAAGCGATAGCCATGCGAGTAGACCGAACTCAGGCGCACGCCATGCTCGGGCCGCAGCGCCAGCTTGATGCGAAGCCGCGAGATATGCGTGTCCAGCGTGCGCGAGCCGGCGTCCATGGCACGGCCCCACACGGCCTGCTCCACCACGTCGCGCGAGAGCAGCCGGCCGATATTGCGGAACAGGAACAGCGCCAGGTCGAACTCGCGTGGCGAGAGTTCCACACCCTGCCCGGCCAGCGCGATGGTGCGACGGCGTGCATCCACCACGTAGCTGCCCTGGCGCATCAGTTCGTCGTCCTGCACCGCATCCGGGTAGGCACGGCGCAGCAGTGCGCGCACGCGGGCCAGGAACTCCGCCGGGCGTAGCGGCTTGCCGAGGTAGTCATCGGCGCCCACGGACAGCCCCGCCACGATATCGCCCTCGTCGATGCGGCTGGTCAGGAACAGGATGGGCGGCAGGCGCCCGGAATGCTGGCGCACCCAGTTGACCAGCTCGTAGCCGCTGATATCCGGCAATTGCCAGTCCATGAGTACCAGGTCGAACGACTGGTCCCGGAGCGCGCGCTGGAACGCAAACCCCGTGTTAAAGCTGGAGCAGGAAAACCCGGCTTCCTCGAGCAACTGGCGGATCTGCGCGGCCTGGGCGGCATCGTCCTCCACTGAGGCAATTCTCATTACTTCCCTCTGATGACTGCGGCCTGGTGTCGGGCTCGGCGGCGTCATGTTACCGGCATGGACCTTGATGCGTCGAGGCTACATTGGGGGGGCACCGCCGGCGCCGTTGTTGTGCGCGTGATGCGAGTGGGCATTATGGCTTGCGGGCGCAATGAAACCGTGCCAGAAAGAATCGCCGCCCGGCACTGGACAGTACGGGGCGGCGCTTTATCCACATGACGAGGATGGCTATTGGCGGCTATCCGCGGCTACTGGAGCATGTACGTTTCGTACTCCAGCCGGTCCAGCTTGCGATCCAGCAGGTACAGAGACAGCGCCACCACCACCAGCAGCGACACCGCGAAGCCATAGCCATACCACGCCGGACCCAGTTCCAGCGTCAGGCGCGTCAGCACGAAGTTCAGCACCACGAAGGTCCCGGTCAGCATCAGCACCTCGCGGCGGCGGTCCAGGTAGAAGTAGATGTTGAGCACGCCCAGCAGCACCACCTGCAGGCTGGCGCCGATCACGTCCACGTAGAGCAGCGGCAGGTACAGCTCCGAGATACCGAGCAGGTTCAGCAACCACCCGCCGATCACGAACAGCAGCAGCGACGCAATGGCCTGCACCTTGACGATCTCGTACAGGCCCAGGCGGATGGTCTGCACCATCGTGTTGCGCATGTCCTCGATGTGCTCCAGCGAGCTGCCGCCGCGCACCGCGTTGTAGAACGCGTCGTAGTACTCCACGAAATCGGTCTCGATGCGCACCAGGAACACGGCCATGCCCGGAATAATCGCCAGATAGGCCAGGAACACCGGGATGTCATAAATGATCGACGCATGCAGCGGCCCGATCACGGCCTGGCCCGTGGACGGCGCGTACCAGAACATGAACTTGTCGACCCAGATACCCAGGTTGTAGAACAGGCCGATGAAGATCAGGCTCGGGTACGAGTAACGCTTCTGGAACACCTCGAACGACATGAACCGATGGCTCGTGTAGTTCCGGTAGATCAGCGTGATCATGCCTACCAGCAGGCACAACTGGCCCGCCACAAAGCCGCCGAGCAGCCCTTCCAGCCCGCGCGAGCGCAGCGCCAGCGCCGCCAGCACCGTGATCGTGTAGCCGATGAAGAAAGTCCAGACGATGGCCTTGTACTGCTTCATGCCCGACAGGAAAATCGCCGCGATCCAGATATTGCTCATGATCACGAAGCCCGCGATCATCAGCAGCCGGTACAGCACGGACTGCTCCGGAAACGCCCAGACCGCGCAGGCCAGCCCGATGGCACCCGCCAACCCCGTAACCAGCAGTGCCACGGCGTGGTAGTTCGACAGCACCAGATCCCCACGGCGCTCGAAGAGGCGGTCCGACGTGAAGCGCGTGAACGACAGTTGCATCGGCCCGGTCAATATCAGGCTGCACGCAATGAGGTAGGTCACCGACACCTGGAACTGCGTGATCAGCGCGCCGGGAATCACCCATCCAATCGACAGCAGGCCGATCAGCAGGATGCCCAGGATCGACAGCACCCAGGGGCCCGAGCTGATCACGCCTGCGTACGCATAGGCGGAGAGCATGCCCGACAGGCTGTCCCGCCGGAGCATCTTGCGAAGTTCGAAACCAATACCGGCCATGTCAGCGTCCTCCCGCCTTGGCGGCATCCGGGGCGCCGCCGCCGTGATGCACCGGGCATCGCGCCGGGCCCGCGCCGCGCTCGCGACGCGTGTTATCCGGCTGCGCCATCAGGTCCGTATAAAGCGTGCGGTAGCTGCCCACCATCTGTTCCTGCGTGTAGTACTTCTCCACGCGCTTGATGCCCGCAGCCTGCGCCGCCTGCCAGCGGTCCGGATGCTGCAGCAGGTTGAGCGCCGCAGCCGCAAGCGCTGCCGGATCGGCAATGCGAACCACGCCACCGGCCGCGCCCAGTTCGGCATCCTCGCCGGGCAGGCCGAAGATCAGTTCGCTGCACGATCCCACGTCGGTGGTCACGCACGGCACACCGGCCGCAAAGCCTTCGAGCACCACCAGCGGCAGTGCCTCGGAAATCGAACTCAGCACGAGCACGCCCACCTTGGGCAGCAGGTCGTCGATCTTCTGGAAGCCCAGGAACTTGACCTTGCTGGCCAGTCCCAGACTCTCTACCAAGCTGCGGCACTCGCGGGCGTATTCGGGATCCTCGTCCTCCGGGCCGGCAATCCAGCCTTCGGCCTCGGGATACTCGCGCACCACGGTCAGCATGGCGCGCACAAAGGTCTTGATGTCCTTGATCGGCACCACGCGGCCAATCAGGCAGAGCACCGGCGGCACGCCGGGCGCGCGCTTCTCGCGCAGGGCGGCCAGACGCGGCAGGTTGATGCCGTTCGGGATATTGCGCGTGCGCTCGGCCAGCGCGCCGTCCACGATCTGGCGGCGGCGGTTGCCCTCGTACAGCGCCGTAATCTCGTCACCGGCTTCGTAGCAGACGCGGCCCAGCGTTTCGAAGAAGCGCACCCAGAGTTCACGGAAATAGCTGATCTGGGAAATGTCGCGTTCGAAGATGTTGCGGTTGTCGCGAATCCACTGGCTCTGGAACAGGTCGATCTTGCGTTCCTTCGTGTAGATGCCGTGCTCCGACACCAGCAGCGGCCGGCCATTGCGATGGCGCAGCATCGCGCCAAGGAAGCCCGCGTAGCCAGTGGACACCGTGTGATAGACCTTGGCCGGAATCAGGCCATCGGCAATCCGCACCAGTTGCCACAGCGGCTTGTGCATGATGCGGATGGTCCAGAAGTAGTCGGTGAACGACGGGTCCGTGCAGAACTGGCGGTACTGGCCCGTGATGGTGTCCCAGGCGCGCTTGCTGTAGAGGAACGCGTCCTCGGACAGCGCCCCGCCCTCGCGCAGCGCGGGCATCAGTTCGCGGATCAGTTCACCAGCCTCGGCTTCCTTGCCCGGCTCGCGCAGCAATTCGTGCAGGCGGTCCGAGCGGTCGAATGCACCGGCATCGCCCGAGGTGCCATGCACCATCGGCGGCGGCGGGAAGTCGTACAGGAAATGGGTTTCCAGATGCACGACGTTGTCGGGCAGCGTGTAGGCCATGTCGCCATAGTCCTGCCGGCGGCTGCCGATGAAGACGATGCCGAAGCGGATGTCCGGGAATGCGCGGATCATCTGGTTGACCCAGCTCGACACGCCGCCGCTGACGTATGGGAAGGTGCCTTCCAGCAACAACATGACGTCGGCGGACGTCCCCTTGACCAGAATCTCGCTCATGATTGCCAATACCGCAGCAGGGGCCGCACCAGCGGGAGCGGCGAAGGACTGTCGAAAGCCGCCATCAGGCGGCGCACCGCGGCGTAGTCGCGTTCCAGGTAGGCAGCCTCGGCCAGCAGCGGCAGCACGCGCTCGTTGGCAAAGCCCAGCGCTTCGGCGCGGGCCAGGAACTGGCGCGCCTCGCCCGGTGCATTGCGGCTCAGCGCCAGCCGGCCGCGCATGTACCACAGCGCCGCATTGGAATCGTCGATCTCGAGCGCCGCGCTCGCGTAGCGTTCTACCTGGCTGGCCGTGTAGCGGTACACGTCGCCCTGCACCAGGTTCTGGTAGATCAGTTCCCAGTACAGGTCGGCCAGCCGCTTGTTGATCTCGCCGCGTGCCTGCGGCGTATCGGCCGCCTCCAGGCGCGGCAGCTCGGCCAGGATCTGCTGCGTCAACTGCTTCTCGGCGCCATCGAGCATGCCGTAGGCCAGCAGGCGGATGTCGTCGGTGCTGTCGGCCAGCAGTTCGCGCAGCACGGGGCTTGCCGTACGCGTGGGCATCGACTGCATCGCCACCAGCGCGGTCATGCGCTCCGGCAGCGGCGCACGCGTGTTGCCAAGCTGCGCGCGCAGTCGCGCCCCGCCGCCGTGCGTCACGCGCTGGATCAGGTGGGTCACGAACTGCGGCAGCGCCACCGATGCGATGCCGGCGCTGTCACCCTGCGCACGGAACAGCTTCGAGAACAGCAGGCTGCCCAGGCACACCAGCGTGCCGCCCAGCGGTACGAAAAAGCAGAACGCCGCCAGGTACGCGTAGCTCCACACGAACGGCGCGCGGAAGCGGCGCGGCAGCAGGCGCCACAGTGCCAGCCCCAGCAGCGCCGAGGCCAGCAGCTGCAATCCCAGGAAGGACAGCAGCAGCGGCAGGCCCGTGCCCCCCTTGAACAGCAGGTACAGCGCGGCGATCTGGACGGTCGTGCCGCCGATGGTCAGCTTGCCCATGTCTCAGTGCTCCCTCAGCCCGGCTGTGCCTGGCCGGCAGCCGGCGCGGCACCGGCTGCGGCTTGCGCACCCGTTGCGGCCGGCGCGATGCCGTCCAGATGGCAGCGATGCAGCAGGCGCACCAGTGCGTCTTCCGCTCCAGCGGCGGGCACCGGCAGCGTGTAGACGCCGATGTGCGCGCTGGCGAAATCCGTACCAAACTGCGCGCGGAGCATGTCCTCGATCCGCACCAGGTAGGCCGATACGGCCTGGCTGTCAGACAGCGGCATCAGCGTCAGCATGGCGCGCTGTTGCGCACCGTGCGCGGGCCAGGCCACGTCCAGCGCCCGGCGGCTGCGCACCACCTGTTCGAACAGCGCGTCGCGCGCCTCGTCCAGGTCGAACACCAGCGCCACCACCGAGCTTTCGATACCGGTCTCGCGGCGCAGGCGCGACAGGCGCGCATAGTCCAGTGCGAACGCATACGGAATGGCCGGGGCCAGTTCCTGAATGCCGTGCGTGGCACGGGCATGGTCCACGCCATCGGCGTAGTAGCCCATGAGCACCATCAGCAGCTGCAGGTTCTCGTACGTCAGCGACAGGAACGGCATACGCTCCACCACCAGCACGCCGATCAGGCGGTCGGAGCCCGCCAGCACCGGCGCCACGGCCACATAGCGCGTCTGCGCATCCTGCTGCAGGCCGTTGGATTTCAGGTGGGCCAGTTCATGCGTGTCGAGGCAGTGGCGGACCAACGGATCATCGATATCGAGTCCGAACGCGGGGCCGATGGAGGCCACGGCGTCGGGCAGGATGGATTCGCCATCGCATGCGTACAGCGCGGCGGCTTCCACCTGGCACGCCTGCGCCACCACTTGCAGCATCGGCTGGGCACCGGCCAGTCGATCCGTATGTCCGAGGCGGGCCACGTCCTGCATTGCCACGGCGCGCAGTTGCGACAGCGTGTCGCGCAGCGTGGTCGGGCGGGCCAGCAGGTCGTTCTCCAGCCGGGCATGCGAAATGCGCAGCAGGTAGTGGTTCTTGGTCAGTGCGGACAAGCGCTCGTCGAGGTAGCGGTTCACGGCGCGCGCACGCGCCAGGCGCGTGTTCCACACGTCGCCGAACTGCCCGGCCACGAGCACCATCAGCAGGCCGCCCAGGTAGAACAGGCGCGGGAACGCCAGCGTGGCGTATGCCCCGAGGTTGCCGAAGAAGAACCAGCCCCCCAGCAGCATCAGCACCGCGCCCACGCCCACCAGCGTGCCGTAGCGCAGCGCCAGGATCACCGGCAGCAGCCAGGCCCACGGAAAGCCTATGTCCAGCAGCAGCGGATTCTGCGGGAGGATCGCCCAGGCGATGGCCATGGCCACCACCATCACGACGATCATCTCCAGCACGGCTGCCGCCCCGCTCCCCGCGGGCGCCAGCCAGCGCGCATAGCGTCCGCCGAGGCTGATGCCCTGCCCCTTGCGAGCCGTCTGGCGCGTGTTATCGGCGGTGTCTGCCACGCTTGTCACCCGTCCTTTGTCTTGCGATCTCAACCTTGCATCAGCGGCGCCAGCAGGCGACGCAGCAGCTTCTGGGCCACGCCCGACAGCGATTCACGGCTCCAGCCGGCATTGCTGCCCGTGGCCGACCACACCACCTGGCCCGTTGCCACATCGATCAGTTGCAGCGAGATGCCCACGGCCGGCTCGCCATCCACGCCCACCTTGTAGCGCCATTCCTGCACGGCGCCCGTCAGGGCATAGCGTGCGCGCTCGGTGCGTGCCCAGTCCAGTGCCTTGCCCACCGATTCGCGCTCGGCCGGTTCGAACAGCGTTTCCGGGTTCAGCGACGCCGGGTAGCGCTTCAGGTTGGTCACGCCGCCGGTCTTCAGCAGCGATTCGGCGATGGCCTCGGCGCGCAGGCCAGCCTGCGGCGTCTCGGTGTAGTTCACGATCGGCAGCACGGCCACGGTGTCGCCAGCGGCCATCTGCGGCGCACGGCCCACGTCCGTGACAGCGCAACCGGCCAGCCAGAGCGCAGCGCCGGTGGCGGCGCACCAGGCCATCAGGCGGCCCATGCGGTTAGTGGTTTTTTTCATGTCGATTCCCCTCGTTACCTTGAATTTCGTTAAACGTTCAACAATCGATCAGCCAACAATCATCGGTCATCAGTAGAGCCAGCGATAACGCAGGCCAACCTGGGTCAGCGGCGTACCCGTGGTGCGGGCCGCGGTGTCGTGCGAGACAAACAGCGAAAGATGATCGTTGCCGAGCACCGATCCCGCCACACCCAACTGGCCACGGAAGTTGTGACCGGCGCGCGTGTCGTACAGGGCGCCCACTTCCATGAACGGCCGCCACTTGCGCGTGTAGTCGTCGATCAGGTCAGTACCGAAGCCAAACAGCACGCCGGCCTGGGTAAAGCTCTGCGGCATGTAGAACGTCGGGTTCGCCTCGTCATCATCGGGCGGCAGCAACCGCTGCAGCGTCGGCGACAACGTGCCGCCGTTGGTGCTGTAGATGCCACGCGTACCGACGATGCGCACCGTGTAGTCCGGGTATTGTGTGCGGATGCGATAGCCTGCCTCGACGTCGAACACCGTGCCATGACCCAGAGCCGTGCGGTCCTGTCCGTAGAAATGGTTGTACTGCACGCGCCCGCCGATAAACTCCCGCAGGCCCAGCCGCCACGTCGCGCCCAGTTCCGCTACGTCCTTCATGCCACCCACGCGCAGTTGCGAAGACTCGTCGGCCGGCTGGTTGTACCCGATCGTGCCGGTGTACTGGATGCGTCCTTCCTGGTTCCAGTTGCCGGTCAGTCGCGCCGTGGTAAAGCTCTCCAGGCCGTCGCGACGACCCACGCCGAGCAGCCAGTTCTTCTGGCTGTCGCGGTAGTTCAGCAGCAGCTCGGCGCGGCGATCCATGCCTGGCACGCCCACCATCTGCGTGGGATCGAGCGAGCGCTGGTCGCGGAACACGCCGCGCAGGCCCACCGCATAGCCGTCCCACAGGCGTGCGCTGCCGGCCAGACTGTACTCGTAGAACTCCAGCGGCTTCTGGCGCTGGAACGACACGCGCGGCTCGATGGCCTGTGCATTGAACAGCAACGCGTCCTGCAGCGTTTCCTGCAGCGTGTTGTCGGTGCGGGCCAGTTCCTGCGTCTCGAACGCCTGGGTCTGCGCGGCGGACAAGCGGTCCAGCTGGCGGTTGGCCTCGATCTGGCTCGTCACGGGCACACGGCCAGCCTGGCGCTCCATGATGCGGTCCAGCTGGTCCATGTCGTTGCGATCGAGGGCGATCGTGATCTCGGCATAGGCGGGACGCTGCAGCCGGTTGGCGTACTGCCGCGCCAGCCATGCGCGCGCGAGTTCGTTCGATTCCGATGACATCGCCCAGGCCAGCGCGACCTCGCGGCTGGCAGCGGAAATCTGGCTCTGGCGGCGGTCCTGCGCCTCGGCGACTGCGGCAGGAGGCGCCACTTGCACCGGAGGCAGGCCCGGCACGTCGCCCAGTTGCGATGGCGATTTCGCATCGCCGGGCGCGGCGCGGCGCGCGGCCACGTCGGCGCGGTCGCGGCGCAGCATTTCGATCACCAGGCTGCGCGATACATCGCCCGAGGCAAAGATCTGCCCCAGCGCCACCTGCTGGCGGCGCAGGTCGGCGCGCACGGGACCGTCCGCCGTGTCGTCCTCGTCCTCGCGTTCGGCAGCACTGGCCCAGTTTGCACCGCCCTCACCCCATGCGTGGTGCAGGCTGACCCACGCCTGCCGGCGGATGCGCCAGGCCGTGGACGTCTGGCCGATGGCATCGTAAGCGTCGGCAGTCAGACCCAGCCAGAGCGGGTCGGCGTTCTTGCCCTGCTGCATCTTGTTCAGATAGTGCAGCGCGGTACGGCCATCCTGGAATCGCATGGCGCCTGCGGCATACGCGCCCCACAGGTTCGGGTCCTTCTCCGCGCTCGGCTTCAGACGCTGCATCACCGCGCGCACTTCACTGTCGGTGCCGGTGTCGACCAGCGCCCACAGCAGTGCGCCGAACGTTTCGCTATCCGCATCGGGCTGTCCGGCAGCCCGGCGCAGGTCGTCCATGGCGCGGTCGCGATTACCGGTCAGGCGCCAGTATTCCGACCGACGCATCAGGAACAGGGCCGACGATTCGGCTTCGGCTCTCTGTTGAGGCGTGAGGTCGGCCAGCAGCCGGTCGATGCGGCGATAGGCATGGGCGCGCGTGTAGTAATACATCGCGAGCTGGAGGTCGTCGAGCTTGCCGCCCTTGCGCCAGCCGGCTTCCGCGATACGCCCGGCGTCGATCGGCGAGCGGTCGTAGTACTGGACCATGTTCGCGAAGTCCGCTTCCTCGGTATCGCGCACTTCCGCAATACAGTCGTTGCGCGCGGCACCGGGTGGCAGCTGCTGGCAGTGATCGTCATGCTTTGCGGCCATGGCGATCATCATCTGGCGATAGCCGTCCTTGAGCAGGTCTTCGCGTTGCGTCAGGCGGGCGAGCTCGGTGAACGAACGCCAGTACAGCAGATCCTGCGGACCCGCCTGGCTGCGCGCCGGCAGCAGCGCATCCATCGCCTCCTGCAGACGGCCCCGCACGAACAGCATGTTTGCGCGCTTGACCGCGTAGCGGGGCCGGGCGCCGTAGCGCGTCTGCAATTGCCCGTAGATCTCGAAGGCACGGTCGTCCTTGCCCGCGCGCTCGGCCAGCTCGGCGTTGCGCTCCATCACCTGCCGGCCGTTGGGGCCATTGGACAGTCCGTCGAGGAAGGCCATGCCGGCTTCCGGCTCTCCCAGTCGCTCATAGGCCGCCACCACCTCGTCGATGACCTTCAGATTGCCGCCGCCAGCGCGATGGCGCAGTGCAGCCAGATAGGCACGGTCGTCGTTGAGGCCCGGCGCCAGGCGCATGACGTTGTTCCACGCGCGTTCGTCGTTGGTAGCCTGTGCGTACTGGAGCCAGCTTTGCAATGCGATCGTGGGCTGGCGGTTCCACTCCGCCACCTGCGCCAGACGCTCGCGCCAGATCGCATCGCCGGGCAGCTTCTGCACGGCGGTCTGCGCCACGTTCTGCGCCTGATCGAGCTTGCCGGCGGCCAGGAACACGCGATACGCGAGGTCGTAGTCATCCGCGTTGAACGACTTGCCTGCAGCCACGGCTTCGGCCACTTCGGCCTTGGCGGCGGCCTGTGCTTCGGCCTGCGTCGGGTTGCCGGGCGCCGGCTTCGGAATCACGGCCGCTGCGGGCACGCTGGCCTGCACACGGCGCATGCCGAACTCGGCCATCTGTTCGCGGCGGGCCGCGCCGCGCGGGCCGTCCAGGTATTCGTAACGGCGTGCGAGCCACGGTTCGGTGTCGGAAACGCGGCGAATTTCGGCGCGATTTTCCGCAAGCGCCTTGTCCTTGCGCAGTTCGGCCAGTGCGATCCGCGCCGCGCCGGACGGCATCGGCATGGCCGACAGCTTCAGCAACCGTTCGACATACTTCGCCGCCACGTCCGGCTTGTTGGCCGCCAGCGCCAACTTTGTCAGGAAGCGCAGCGTCTCGGGATCGTCGAGCAGGCGACCGCCGTGGCGCTCGGCCTGTATCAGTGCTTCATCCAGGAGGTTGCCGGCCTGCAGCGTCTGCAGCGCCTGCAGGAACATCGTGCGCTGTTCGTAGAGATTCTTCGCGCGCGACTGCGCTTCGAACAATGCCTGCGCGGCATCGCGATAGTTGCCGCCTGCCAGCGCAATGGTGGCCAGTTGCCGGTTGTAGAAGTCGGCGTTGGCTGCGTCACGCTGGGCCAGCGTGCGATACAGCACGTTGGCGGCATTGGCGTCCCCGATCTGGCGCGATTGCGTCGCCAGCGTCTGCAGATCGGCCATGGACCAGCGCTTCATGTAGTCCGGCGTAATGGCCTCCCGGAGCAGATCCTTCATGTGCGTCAGGCGCTCGCCGCGTTCGGCCGAATCCGGCTGTGCAGCATAGGCACGCTGTTGCGTGATCTCGATGCGCGTACGCAGGATCTGGCCGCCCAGGTCCTGGCCCTGCACCGCCAGCATGCGTTCGAGCATCTTCTCTGCATCGTCCAGGCGGCCGCTGCGTGCGTACTGTTCGGCCAGCACGCTCATGAAGTTCGTGTCGTTGGGCGCCACGCGCGACCACGCTTCGAGGTAGGCCACGGTCAGGCCATCGACCGTGCGGCCCTGGCCGAGCAGGCGCTCGCGCAGCGTTTCGCGCGGGAACATCAGCGCCAGGCCCACCCCCACCATCGCGGTAAAGGTCAGGACCAGCGCCGGCGGCAAGAGCCGCTCGCGCTCAGGCGCCGCAGCGGACTTCGACTTGTTGCTGGACATTGATCGGATCATTCACCGCAGGAGTATCGAAACGCAGCGTGTTGTTCTCGCGCACGCCACGGGCTGGCTTGCCATCGATGGTCACGCTGCACTGGCCGGCATTGGCAAGCCGGAAGAACGGCTTGTAATAGCCGGAGAATGCAAAGCGGGTGGTGTTGCCGTCGCGGCGCCAGTTGCGCACCAGGCCGTTGGCTTCGGGCAGTTCCGGCACGGCGCGCGTATCGGTCGGCACGAAGCCGAAGCGTGCGTTGCCGCCATCGAGATGCACGTAGACGCCGCCGCCCGGCGCCGGAGACCAACCCGTCACGCCCGTTGCCGTGGCAACGTCAGGCACGCCGGCACCGGTCCAGCGCAGGTTGCGCAGGTTGCCGTCGCCGCGCACGACCCACGCGCCGCTGGCCGGTGCGCCATTGGCGCCATCGCCCAGTTCGCGCGCCACGGCCATGCTTTGCCAGTCGAGCACCTTGAGCACGTAGTCCGTCGAGTGCATCGGCAACAGGTTCTGCGTCAGCACGTAGTCATACACCTTGCGCAGCGACTTGAGCGAAGCCGCCTTGGTGCCCGCATAGCTGTGGTAGTAGATGTTCACGGCCTTGAAGCGGTAAGGCTTCTCGGTCATCTCCCAGGTTTCGATCACGCGCTCGAAGCCGTAGTACGGGCCACGCCACAGGTTCGTGTAGACGTTCTCGTTCTGATTGGTCGCAAATACCTGGAACGTGTTGTCGGCCTTGTGGATACCTAGCGGCGCGATGGCGGTCCAGGTGGGATTGCTGCGCGTGATCAGCGTATCGCCGCCGTTCATGTTCAGCACGCCCGCAGCATCGGTAAGCTTGATCGCTTCCGGCGGTGCCTGGCAGTCGCCAGGCCAGAGCAGCATCTTCACCGGCTTGTTCGGCGACAGCACGCGGTTGATGTAGTCGATGGAGCCACCAATCTCGCGGTTCAGGTCCATCTTGTAGCCCGGAATCGCGAGGTGGAATTCCTCGTCGCCTTCGGTGACGCGCGCCTCGCTGTTACCGCCGGGTACCGTGCGGCCCCATTCGAACGGATGCGAATACGTGTGGCTCGCTACCTCGACGTACGGCTGCGCGAAGATCTTGCGCGCGATCGGTTCCAGTTCGGCGCTCAGTTTCGGGTACATGCCCGACTTGCCCACTTCGCCCTCGATCACGGACATGGTCATCGGCAGGCGATAGCGGTCGAAGATTTCCCGGAACAGCACCTCGCCGGAGAAGCCGCCACCTGGAATCTCCGCCTTCGAGGCAAAGCCGTCGCCATCGATATGGATCGTCAGCAGGCGGCGCCCGCTCTCGGTGGTGGTGTCGGGCACCGGCATAGGCTGCAGGCGCAATGCCTCGCGCAGGAAATCCAGCGGCTGGACGATCCAGCGGTCCTGGTCACTCGACGAATTCTGGCGGATCGCGTAATTCTGACGCACGGCGTACGGGCCGGTCACATAGCCGCCCCACCTGGTAATGGCCGCGGCGTCGTAGGTCACCGTGCCCGCGCGCAGGCGCAGCAGCGAGCGTGTACCGGGCGCGCCATCCTGTACCTGCACGGCGACGGCATCGGTGGCATCGGGCGCCACGGGTTGCTCGAAGCCCATCATCTTGTCCTGCGACACGATGCGCACCGGGCTCGTCAGTCGTCCCTTGACCGTCTGCAGGCCCATGTTCCGCAACAACGGACTGCTGGCGGGCATGCCGAAACCGTTCATGAACGCCACCGGCACACCCTGCGCGCTGACTTTTTCCAGCCAGGTCTGAAAGCGGCCAGCGTTACGCTGGAAATAACCGTTCGCCCAGACGACCACGCCCGCATAGCGGTCTGCCGTGACGTCCGGCAGCTCATCGCGCGTCTCGGCGAAATCGACGCGATAGCCGAGGTAGTTGAGCGGCATCGAGGCGAAACGCACGCCCTCGCTATTGTCGATACTCACGCCCGGCTGGCTTTCCTGCACCACTAGCACGCGGCGCGGCATGACCTCGATCGCGCCCACACCCATGGTCTGCAGGCCCGAATCGGTCACGTACGGCGTAATGCCGAGCGCGCGGATGCGGCGCGCCGTATCGCGCTGGCAGACACGATCGCCCGGCGGGCAATAGTCGATGGAAATCACCGGCAGGCGGTACTGCTCACGGACGATGCGCGCCTGGTTCAGCAGCCAGTCGCGATCCTGCTGGCTCACCTCGGTATAGGCGCCCTGCGACTGGTTCCAGCCCCGGAACAGCGATTCGAACACCACGCCGTAGGCCAGCGTGTTCACCTTCGGCAGGATCTCGAAGCCACGGTTGAACAGCAGCTTGGCCTCCGGATACCGCGCCTTGATGGCCTGGATCACGCGCACCATGCCGGCTTCCTGCGCGGCGCGGGCGTCATCGGTCTTGGCCACGAGGTGATAGGAGTCCAGCGTATCGAGGAAGAAGCCACGGTAGCCGCGATCCCACAACGGCTTGATGACGCGGTCCACGTAGAAGGCCGGCCAGCCCTCGGCGGACTGGTCCACCACGCGCGCATTCCACGCGTCGTTGCTGCCTGTCAGCCATGCCTTGGGAATATCGTTGAAGTAGCTGCGGTTCGGCAGCACCTCACCCACGCTGATGTAGGCGAACCACGCCGTGCTGGGTGTCTTTGCCGTGCGCGGATCGAAGCCGCTATCGGGCTCCACCACGGCAATGTCGAATGCCTGAAGCTGGTCCACGGGCGGTTTCGCACCGTAGTGGAATGCCACGCTGGGCGCGGCGGGACCAGGCTGGACGGCGCCCTGTGGCACCTGGGCAAGCGCCTCCGTCGAAGGTGCCAGCGTGCCCAGCGCAACCCCGCCAAGCATCGCCACTACCGCAACGCCGAGCAGCACGTTACGGCAGCCGCGCGCCAACGAGCGCCTCGGCACATCGGAACCAACATTCTGGAAAAGCCCCCGGATAGATCGCTGCAATCGCTTCACTGGCTGTTACCCGCTTCTTCTGTTCTGGATCGGCGCGCGGTTGTCTTTGCGCGTCCGCTGGCCCCCGTTTGGCCCCGTTTCGGCAAACGGCCCCGCATTATGAATGCCGCACCTCGATTCGAACTAGCGTTTTTACTAGTTGCCGGGCAGGGCGGATGCTAGGCCATCCGTTTCAAAAAGAATGTCAAAAATTGTGCCTAAATGTCGCTGACATACCGGCGTCACAAGCGCAGGCCACCCTGCCGGACCTTGTGGCATCGAACAACTGGCAAACACTGAAGATGGTGCTGGACGAGCGCAAGACGCCCGGTGGTTCTGGCTAGTTCTGGAATGACATCTGATTCCCCGTTTCTGGCGTTGGGTGCCTGCGCACCCGGTTCCGGCATCTCGGCATTGCTGCTGGCCACCGGATAATGTTTTAACCTGTATTGTCCCGGCATCATACTTTGGTAGCCATAGTCCATATGGAGTAAGCAAGGATGGTGTCCTTTGTGGCAGGCACCCCCTGCCCTTGCCGGCTACCCTCCTCATTCGTACCGACTACCGATACCGCGGATATGCAATGCCCCATGTCATATCACCTGACCATCTAATCTGATGTCAGACAAACCCGGAATTGATGTAGAAAACTCTAATATCTGCTGTTTGCATGCCGAAACACCGTTAGGGGGTAAGTCCGATTGACACGCAGAAAAAAAACGGCAGAATGACTCCTCGCATGTGCATCGGCCTGTAGCTGTTATTGCTCCGGTTCGTAGTGGGCAACATGCTTTGGCGGGCAATCAAGCTCATCTGAAATTCAAGGTTGGATATAGCAAATATGGAAACCGGTACCGTTAAGTGGTTCAACGACGCCAAGGGCTTCGGCTTCATCACCCCGGACGCAGGCGGCAACGACCTGTTCGCCCACTTCTCGGCGATTGAAGGCAATGGCTTCAAGTCGCTGAAGGAAGGCCAGAAGGTCCGCTACGTCAAGGCCATGGGCCAGAAGGGCGAGCAAGCCACGAAGATCCAGGCTGTCTAAGTCAGGATTGGCGGGCCGAGTTTCTGGCCTGGGAGCCCCGCTTCGGCGGGGCTTTCTATTTTGTAGAAAAGATAATCGTTGCAATGGATGAAGATCGACCGGCCGGTCGATTTATTCCAAACGATTCAAAAACGGTGTTCTTTTCGTATTTGCCGGCTCGCGCAGCAAGACATTGCGACGGCCGGGCAGCAACGCCCAGTGCGCGCAACGGACTGGCGCAATGATTCGGTTTTGCGCTGACGGGGAGCCTTCCTTCCCGGCGTCCTCATGTGCCCAAGGCGCCACACAGCAACAGCAGGGCCAAGTTGCTATAATCGCCCGACTCTGAAAAACCCGAAACCAGGCCGGAAGCCGTACCCATGAGCCTGACATATAGCGCGCCGAGGAAAAACCGTGGCCGGTACTGAAATCGCAACGCCTGGCCCTGCCGTGTCTGCTGGTAGTTCGTTCCACACGGCCATGCGCATCCTGCCCGTGTCCCAGCGGCAGGCCATGTTCGAGATCTACGCGTTCTGCCGCGCTGTGGATGACATTGCCGACGGCGACACGCAGCATGCCGACCGCCTGGCAGCGCTGGAAGACTGGCGCGCCGACATCGCGGCCTGCTATGCCGGCCAGGCACCCGCGCACCTGCGCGGCCTCGACGAGCAGATTCAGGCATTCAACCTGCAGCAGCAGGATTTTCATGACGTCATCGACGGCATGATCATGGATGTCGTCGCCACGATCGTTGCACCGGACGCCGCCACGCTGGATATCTATTGCGACCGCGTGGCGAGCGCCGTGGGCCGCCTGGCAGTACGCGTCTTCGGCATCGAAGAGCGCCCGGGCATCGAACTGGCGCACCATCTGGGCCGCGCGCTGCAACTGACCAATATCCTGCGCGATCTCGACGAAGATGCCGAGATCGGGCGGCTCTACCTGCCGGCCGAAGCGCTGGCGGCTGCCGGCATTCCGGTCAGCACGCCGCGTGCGGTGATCGACCATGCCGGTATCGACGCGGTTTGCCGTGGCATTGCCCGCGATGCCCAGGCGCACTACGACGCCTCCACATCGATCATGGCGCGCTGCCCCTCGCGTGTGGTGCGTTCGCCGCGCATCATGTACGACGTCTATCACGAGATCCTGACGCGCCTGCTGGCGCGTGGATGGCAGACGCCGCGCGTGCGTGTGCGCGTTCCCAAGGCCAGGCTCGCTTGGATCGTGCTGCGGCACGCCATCGCCTGACCCCCGTTTGTCGTCGATGCGTGCGGCGCCGGCCGCCGCATCGCCCAGAAAGAAGCGCCCTCAAGATTTGATGAACCAGGCTGCAACGATCACCATTTCCAGGAACGACGCACAGCGCGCCAGCCAGCGCCGTGCCGCCCCATCCACCCTGCCCGATCCGCTGGATGACAGCATCGCGCACGCCGTTGATGCGCTGCTGGCCCAGCAGCAGGCCGATGGCCATTGGGTGTACGAACTCGAAGCCGATGCCACCATTCCGGCCGAGTACATCCTGATGGTCCACTACCTGGGCGAAACACCCGACCTCGTACTCGAAGGCAAGATCGCCAATTACCTGCGCCGCATCCAGGGGACGGACGGCGGCTGGCCGCTGTTCCACGCCGGAGCGCCGGATGTCAGCGCCAGCGTCAAGGCGTACTTCGCACTGAAGATGGCCGGCGACGATCCCGAGGCCGCGCACATGCGCCGCGCGCGCGCCGCCATCCACGCGATGGGCGGCGCCGAGGCCAGTAACGTTTTTACGCGCACGCTGCTCGCACTGTACGGTGTCATGCCGTGGCAGGCGGTGCCGATGATGCCCGTGGAAATCATGCTGTTGCCCGAGTGGTTTCCGTTCCATCTGTCGAAGGTGTCGTACTGGGCGCGCACGGTGGTCGTGCCGCTGCTCGTGCTGAACAGCCTGCGTCCGAAAGCCCGCAACCCGCGCAAGATCGGTATCGACGAACTCTTCCTGCGACCAGCTCAGGCCACGCGGCTGCCGGCGCGCGCGCCGCACCAGAGTCCGCTCTGGGTCACCGTATTCCGCGCGCTCGATGCCGTGGTGCGCGTGGCCGAACCGCTGTTCCCGCGCCGCATGCGTCAGCGCGCCATCGAGCGCGCACGGGCCTTCACGGTCGAACGGCTCAATGGCGAGGAAGGGCTGGGCGCGATCTTCCCGGCGATGGTCAACTCCGTGATGATGTTCGACGTGCTGGGCGTGCCCGCGAACGACCCGGACCGCGCCATCGCGCGCAAGTCGATCGACAAGCTGCTGGTCATCCGCGATGACGAAGCCTACTGCCAGCCGTGCCTCTCGCCGGTGTGGGACACCTCGCTGGCCAGCCATGCGCTGCTGGAGGTGGGCGAGCCGCGCACCATTGCCGCGGCGTCGCGCGGGCTGGACTGGCTGGTGCCGCTGCAGGAGTTGGAGTTACGCGGCGACTGGACCGTGCGCCGGCCCGATGTACGGCCAGGTGGCTGGGCCTTCCAGTACGCCAACCCGCACTACCCCGATGTGGACGACACCGCCGTGGTGGCCGCGGCGATGGATCGCGCCGACCGCGGCGATTGCTCGAACCGCTACACGCCAGCCATTGCGCGCGCGTGCGAATGGGTCATCGGCATGCAGAGCGGCAACGGTGGCTGGGGCGCGTTCGAACCCGAGAACACGCATCTCTACCTGAACAACATCCCGTTTGCCGATCACGGCGCGCTGCTGGACCCGCCCACGACCGATGTCTCGGCGCGCTGCCTGGCAATGCTGTGCCAGCTTGGCCAGATGCCCGCCAACAGCGAGGCGGCGGCACGCGCGCTGCGCTACGTGCTCGACGAGCAGGAGGCGGACGGCAGTTGGTTCGGCCGCTGGGGCACCAACTATATCTATGGCACGTGGAGCGCGCTGTGCGGCCTGAACGCGGCCGGCATCGGCGCCGATGCGCCCGAGATGCAGCGCGCCGCGCAGTGGCTGGCTTCGATCCAGAACGAGGATGGCGGCTGGGGCGAATCCGGCGACAGCTACAAGCTCGACTATCGCGGCTATGAGAAGGCACCGAGCACGGCGTCGCAGACTGCCTGGGCCATGCTCGGCATGATGGCGGCGGGTGCGGGGCATCATCCCTGCGTGGCGCGCGGCGTGGAATACCTGCTGCGCACGCAGGCCAGCCACGGTTTCTGGGACGAGCCGTATTTCACCGCCGTGGGTTTCCCGCGCGTGTTCTACCTGCGTTATCACGGCTACGCGCGCTTCTTCCCGCTGTGGGCGCTGGCGCGCTTCCGCAACCTGCTGCGCGACGGCAACCACGCAGTGGCGTGGGGACTGTGACCGCCATGGGCACGCCGCAATCGCTCGTCGTGGCGCTCAGCGGCATGGATTTCGAGGCCCGCATCGCGGCGGGCGCCGGCGTCGAGACGATGTTCGGCCACCGCGACGTGATGCTGGCCCGCGCGCTGGACATCCGGCTGATGCAGGGCTGCGCCGGGCTGATCAGCTTCGGCGTGGCGGGCGGGCTCGATCCCACGCTGCCGCCCGGCACCGTGATCGTCGGCACCGCCGTACGCAGCGGCGCGAACTCCTTCAGCACGGCTCCCTACTGGACCGCCGCGCTGCGGCGCGCGCTGCCCAACGCCGTCTGCGGCCTGCTGGCCGGTGCCGATGCGGCGGTCACCACCGTCGATGACAAGCGCGCGCTGCACGACGCCCACGGTGCGCTGGCTGTCGATATGGAATCGCATATCGCGGCTCGCGTGGCACACACGCATGGCATTCCGTTCGCCGCGCTGCGCGTGGTGATCGACCCCGCCGACCGCGCCGTGCCGCCGCTGGCCGTGGCCGGCATGGGCGACGATGGCAGCACCGATGTGCGCGCCATCGTGCTGGGCCTGCTCAAGGCACCCAACCAGTTGCCCGGGCTGATCCGCCTGGGCCGCGATGCCGCCACCGCCAAGGCCGCCCTGGCCGACGCCCGCCGCGCTGCGGGTGCCCGGTTCGCGCTGCCTGCGCTTGCGGCTGTCTGATTCGATCTTGGCGGCTGTCTGAGGCCGCCTTCCTGTCTTTCCCTCACCCCCAGCCCCTCTCCCGCCTTGCGGGAGAGGGGAGCAAACCCATCAGCTAGAACGATAACCGTCGCTATGCGCTCCCCTCTCCCATGGAAGTGGGAGAGGGGTGGGGTGAGGGCATGCGGTTCAATTTGCGACCTGTCAGCGATTGCACCGCTGACCCTCTCCCCCAGCCCCTCTCCCGCCTTGCGGGAGAGGGGAGCAAACCGACAGGGAGCGCTTGCGCGCCCGCACTTGCCTCCATCTCCCCCGAAATCCCGCTTGACAGCACCCCCGCCCCCCTCCTAATCTTGCGTCTATGGTTCTTTCTTTAAGACCATTGTTCTGTTGTATAGAACGCAAAAGATATGGAGACCGCATGATCCGTTTCACTTTCCCGCTGCGCCATACCCTGCTTTGCGCGATGGTTGCCGCTGCCCCCTTCCTTGCCACGTCTGCCGCCGTCGCCGCCGACACCTACCCTACCCAGCCAATCCGCCTCGTGGTGCCCTTCCCGCCCGCAGGCGGCACCGACGTGCTGTCGCGCGTGGTGTTCAACACGGTTGGCGCTTCGTCCAAGTGGACGGTCGTGGTGGAAAACCGTGCAGGCGCAGGCGGCAACATCGGCCTCGATCTCGTTTCCAAGGCCAAGGCTGACGGCTACACGCTTGGCATGGGCCAGACCGCCAACCTCGCGATCAACCCGACGCTGTATCCGAAGATGCCGTACGACGCGGTCAAGGATTTCGCGCCAGTAGCGCTGGTGGCCGCGCAGCCCGTGGTGCTGATCGTGCGGCAGGACGCCCCGTACAAGTCGCTGGCCGACCTCGTGGCGGCTGCCAAGGCGAAGCAGTTGTCGATGGCCTCGGCCGGCACCGGCACGGTGGGTCACCTGACCGGCGAGATGTTCCAGCGCCGCGCGGGCATCAAGGCGCTGCACGTGCCGTACAAGGGCGCCTCGCCCGCACTGACCGACCTGATGGGCGGCCAGACCGATTTCTATTTCGCCACGCCGCCCATTGCCATGCCGATGATCAAGGCGGGCAAGCTGCGCGCGCTGGCCGTGACCTCCGCCAAGCGCGTGGCGCTGCTGCCGAATGTGCCGACCGTGGCCGAACAGGGCTACGCGGGCTTCCAGGCCGAAGACTGGAAAGCCGTGGTGGCGCCGGCCGGCACCTCCGCCGAAGTCATCGCGCGCGTCAACGCGGAAATCAACAAGGCGCTCAAGCAGCCGGCCACCATTGCCAAGCTGCACGACGAAGGCAGCGAACCGCGCGGCGGCACGCCGGCGGAACTGGCCGCCTTCATCAAGAGCGAGAACGCGCACTGGGGCGCCATCGTCAAGGAATCAGGCGCCCGCGTCGATTGAACCCCGACAGGCAAGACACCATGCAAAAGCCGCTTCGCAATATCCGCGTGCTCGACCTCACCAATGTGCTGGCCGGCCCCTTCTGCTGCCACCAGCTGGCCCACATGGGCGCCGAGGTGATCAAGGTGGAAACGCCGGGCACGGGCGACCTCGCGCGCCAGCTCGGCGCCGATCCGGAACTGAACCGGAACCTGATGGGCGTATCGTTCCTGGCGCAGAACCCGGGCAAGCGATCGATCACGATCAACCTCAAGCACGCGCGCGGCAAGGAAGTGTTTCGCAAGCTCGTGGAAGGCGCCGACGTGGTAGTGGAGAACTTCCGTCCCGGCGTGATGACCCGCCTCGGACTCGGCTTCGACACGCTGAAGACCGTCAACCCGCGCCTGATCTATTGCGCGATCTCGGGCTTCGGACAGGATGGGCCGCTGTCCGACCTGCCGGCGTACGACCAGATCATCCAGGGCATGTCCGGCGTGATGAGCATCACCGGCGATCCACAGAGCGCGCCGCTGCGCGTGGGCTACCCCGTCTCCGACACCATCGGCGGCATGACCGCTGCCTTTGCCATCGCCGCGTCGCTGGCCGACAAGGATCGCACCGAAGGCTACTTCCTCGACGTATCGATGCTGGAAGCCACCATGGCGACGATGGGCTGGCAGGTGTCCAACCACCTGATCGCGAACAAGAACCCCGTGCCGATGGGCAACGAGAACATGACCGCGAGCCCGTCGGGCACGTTCCGCACCGGCCAGGGCCCGCTCAATATCGCCGCCAACAAGCAGGAGCAGTTCGAAGCGGTGTGCCGCGTGATCGGCCGCCCCGAACTCGCCACCGATCCGCGCTTCGCGGAACGGCAGTCCCGCCTGGCCAACCGCGCCGCGCTGACCGCCGAACTCGAAACCGAACTCGCGAAGAAGTCCGCCACGGAATGGTGGCAGTTGCTCAACGATGCCGGTGTGCCCGCCGGCCCGGTGCTCGATGTGCCCGACGTGCTGGCCCATCCGCAGGTACGTGATCGCGGCATGATCGGCGCGTTCGCCAATGTGCCCGGCGTGGGGCGCGATATCCGACTGGTGCGCACGGGCTTCAAGGTCAACGGCACGGCGCCGTCGGTGGATACCCCGCCGCCGCAACTGGGCGAGCACACTGACGCCATCCTCCACGAACTCGGCTACGGCGCCGATGACATCGCCACCCTCAAACAGGAACGCGCGCTATGAGCGACACCCCAACCTCTTCGACTGTGGCGATGGACGCCGGCCAGCAGGCATCGCAGGACTGGTGGCATACGCAGATCATCGACATGAAGCCCGGCGAGATCCGCTATCGCGGCTATCCGATCGAGCAACTGATCGGCAATGTCTCCTTCGCGCAGATGATCTGGCTGATGCTGCGTGGCGAGTTGCCGGCCCCGCGCGAAGGCGAATTGCTCGACGCCGCGCTGATGGCGGCCGTCGATCATGGCCCGCAAGCGCCCAGCATCGCCATTGCGCGCATGGCCGCCACCTGTGGCGTGGGACTCAACAACGCGATGGCCTCAGCCGTCAACGTGCTCGGCGATGTGCATGGCGGCGCGGGCGAACAGGCCGTGGCGCTCTATCACGACATTGCGCGCCGTGAAGACGAAGGCATGGCGCTCGCCGATGCCGTGGCTGCCGGCCTCGCGGAGTACCGGGACCTGCATGGCAAGTTCGTGTCGGGCTTCGGCCATCGCTTCCACCCCATCGATCCCCGCGCACCGCGTTTGCTGGAACTGGTGGATCAGGCGGCGAAGGATGGTGTTGTGTCCGGCCGTTTCGCGGCCATCGCCCGTGCCGTGGAACAAAAACTCGGCGAAGGCCGCGCGAAGCCGATCCCCATGAACATCGATGGCGCCACGGCAGTCATCTACGCGGAACTGGGCTTCCCTGCCCCGCTGGCGCGTGGCCTGTTCTGCCTGTCGCGCTCGGTGGGCATCCTGTCGCACGCCTGGGAGCAGACCCAGCAAGGCGGCCGCAACAAGGGCCCGATTCCGCGCCAGTTCATCTGGACGTACGACGGGGTGGCGCAAAGGGATGTACCGGGTCGAGAAACCGGTCGTTAATGAAAATCCCGACTCGCCACCAGCAACCGGCCCAGTAGCGGACTCATGTCGACCAGCTCCTCGGCCACCAGGTGTCGCACGTCGCCCTGCCGCTGCCAGGTGCCGATGACGCCGAGCAGCGTGGCGCCGAGCACCTCCTTGCGCTGGCTCTCGACGAGGCCCGGCCAGATGATCACGTTGATCGCGCCGGTTTCATCCTCGATCGAAGTGAAGATGGTGCCCTTGGCCGTGCCGGGGCGTTGCCGCACCGTGACGATGCCGCAGGCGCGCACGCGGCGGCCATTGCCGATGCGCGTCAACTGCTCCGCCGTGACGTACTTCAGCGCGGCCAGCCGGCGCCGTAGCAGTGTCAGCGGATGGCATTTCAGTGAGAGGCCCGTACTGGCGTAATCGCCGGCCACGTCCTCGCCGATCTTTGGCGCGGCCAGTTCCAGTTCGCGTTCGGGCGGCGGCGCTTCGTGGAGCAAATCTCGGTGCGAGGTCTGCACCACGGCTGCGCGCGCCTGCCAGCGGGCTTGCCGACGATGACCGGCCAGTGCACGCAACGCATCGGCAGCGGCCAACACGTCGATATCGTGGGCATCAAGTTCAGCGCGACGGGCGAGGTCTTCCACACTGTCGAACGGTTGCGCGGCCCGTGCGGCCTCGATGCGCAGCGCGGCGGTTTCGCGCATACCCTTCACGCGGTTCATGCCCAGCCGCACGTCGCGGTGCGGCTGCCCCGGCCGGCGCGGTTCCAGTGCGCTTTCCCAGTTGCTGATCGTCACATCCACGGGCTGTGTCACCACGCCATGGCGCCGCGCGTCCTGCACCAGTTGCGAAGCGGAATAGAAGCCCATCGGCTGGCTGTCGAGCAGCGCGCACAGGAACGCGTCGGGGTAGTGGCACTTGATCCACGCGCTCACATAGACAAGCTTGGCGAAGCTGGCCGCATGACTTTCCGGAAAGCCGTATTCGCCAAACCCCTCCACCTGCCGGCAGATGCCGATGGCGAATGCCTCGGGATAGCCGTGCGATGTCAGCCCGCGCATCAATGCATCCTGATGCTTCTCCAGCCCGCCCTTGCGTCGCCATGCGGCCATCGAGCGACGCAACTGATCGGCCTGCCCCGGTGTGAAACCGGCTGCATCGATGGCCAGTTGCATCACCTGTTCCTGGAAGATCGGGATGCCCAGCGTGCGGCCCAGCACGCGTCGGATCACGTCGTCGAAGTAGGTCGGCAGCTTGCCCGTGCGGCGCAGGTCCTCGCGCCGCTTCAGGTACGGATGCACCATGCCGCCCTGGATCGGGCCGGGCCGCACGATGGCCACTTCCACCACGAGGTCGTAGTACTGGCGCGGCTGCAAACGCGGCAGCATCGACTGCTGCGCGCGCGATTCGATCTGGAACACGCCGACGGTATCTGCCTTGCAGATCATGTCGTAGGTCTTGTCGTCAGTCTCGGGCAGGTCTTCCATGCGCGTGGGCAGACCGGCACGCTCGGGCTCCGGGTTCGGAATCATCGCCAGCGCGCGACGGATGGCGGTCAGCATGCCCAGCGCCAATACATCCACCTTGAGCAGGCCCAGCGATTCCAGATCGTCCTTGTCCCACTGGATCACGCTGCGATCCTTCATCGCCGCGTTCTCGATGGGCACCAGCCGCGACAGCTTGTGCTGCGCGATCACGAACCCACCCACGTGCTGCGACAGATGACGCGGAAAGCCGCGCAACTGTTCCGTCAGACTGGCCCATTGCTGCACCGCCACCGAATCCGGATCGAGCCCATAGCGCGAAATCCGTTCGATAAATGCCGTGCCGCCATCCCACCATGCCTGCCCCTTGACCACCTGTTCCACCACGCTCGTATCGATGCCGAGCGCGCGCCCCACGTCGCGCAACGCGCTGCGCGAGCGGTACGAGATCAGCGACGCGGCCAGCGCAGCGCGATGGCGCCCGTACTTCCTGTAGATGTACTGGATGACTTCCTCGCGCCGCTGATGCTCGAAATCCACGTCGATATCGGGCGGCTCGTCGCGCTCGCGCGAAAGAAAGCGGCCGAACAGCAGGTTGGCCTGCTCCGGACTGACCTCGGTGATATGCAGGCAGTAGCAGACCAGCGAGTTGGCGGCCGAGCCGCGCCCCTGGCACAGGATGCCCTCGCGCCGCGCAAAGCGTACGATGTCATGCACGGTCAGGAAGAACGGCTCGTAGTGTTTCTCCTCGATCAGCTGCAACTCGCCTTCGATCTGCACCTCCCACTCGGGCTCCATGCCGTGCGGGAACCGTTCGCGAATCCCCTTCTCGACTTCCGCGCGCAGATAGCCGATTGGCGTATAGCCGGCCGGCACGATTTCCTCGGGATACTCGTAGCGCAGCGTGTCGAGCGAGAAGCGGCACTGTGCGGCGATGCGGAGTGTCTGCGCCAGCGCCTCGCGCGGATAGAGCCGCGACAGCACCTGCCGCATGCGCAGGTGTGCTTCGGCATTGGGTGCGAGCGCCATGCCGCACTGGGGCAGCGGCTGGCCGATCCGGATCGCGGTCAGCACATCGGCCAGCGGCTTGCGCGAACGCACGTGCATGTTCACGGCGCCAGCGGCCACGAGCGGCACGCCAGTTTCCTGCGAGATCTCCTGCAGGCGCGTGCGATGGAGCGCCTCGGCGTGGCCCTGCAATAGTTCGAGCCCCATCCAGACGCGCTCGCCGAAGACGTTGTGGCACCAGCGCGCCTGTGCGCGCAGCACGTCGGTATCGGCGCAGTAGTCGGGCAACAGGATCGCCAGGCAATCGGGCATGCCGCGCAAGTGGGACTGGTCGGGTTGCGGATCGGCCAGGTCCGACGGATGCAGCCGATAGCTGCCCTTCTCCGCGCGCGTGCGGCCCAGCGTGATGAACTCGCAGAGATTGCCGAACCCTTCGCGGTTGCAGGCCAGCAGCACGAGGCGTGGCGGCGGCACGGTATCGCCGGGCGCTGCCGCCAGCGTGAAGCGGCTGCCGATGATCAGGTTGAAGTCATCGGCGGCGGCGGCCAGCGTCTCCAGCATGGCGTGGCGGCGCACGGCGGCATCGGGATCGTGGCCGAAACCGGCCGGATCACCATCGTCATCCTCCTCGGCTTCGTCGTCATCCTCATTGGCCAGGAAGGCTGCGAGTTCATCCACCTCGTCGCTCTCCCCCGCCGTCTGCCCCGCCGCCAGACGCCGCGCGCTGCGTGCGACGGCTTCCCACATTTCCTCGCGCAACGTCTTGATGGCGTGATGCGCGCGCGCCGTGCCCGCCACGGAACACTCGTCGGTCAGCGCCAGCCCGCTATAGCCAAGCTGGAACGCGCGCTCGATCAGCTCCTGCGGATGCGAGGCGCCATCGAGAAACGTGAAGTTGGAAATGCAGTGCAGCTCCACGTAGTCGGGCAGAGACGGCAGCAGCGAAGACAATCCGGGCAGCATGGCGATCCTTCCCGGCGCTCAGGCGAACAGGCCGTGCAGGAACCAGCGGTATTCGCCGCCGTCTTCCTGCCCGTCGCGCGTGGGGCGACCCGGCCGTTCGCGATAGACCCAGCAGCGCAGCCCATCCTCACGCTCGGCGATGAAGTAGTCCCGCGTGGCCAGCCCACCGTCCCACCATCCTGCTTCGATACGTTCGGGACGCGTCAGCATCACCAGCGGCCCCTGGTACACGGGTCGATGCTTCTCCACGCGCAGCGCACGGGGCGACTCCAGCAGCCAGAGCGGACGCTCGGGCGGCAACGGCCCCGACGCGCGCGCGGAAGGCCGGGCCGGTGGCTCGTCCACGGGACACCAGCGGTTGGCGCTTTCAGGGCGGTGGTCGGCCAGCGGATGCGGCTGCAGCACGTTGTCGCGCCCGAGGCGCGCCACGAGTGTGTCGATGAGGCGGCCCAGTTCGGCCGGTTCCGCGCCCGGATCGGGAAACAGCGCATCGCTCTGCGGCACGCAGGTTTCCATCGTCTCCACGCGCAGCCCCAGACCACCTACCGGCGCATGGAAATGCACCTTGTCGAGCTTCTCGCGGAACAGCCTGGAGAGATGCGCGGCGTCACGGCTCGGCTGCGCCAGCGCGAGTGTTACCGGCGTGGTGTCCATCTGTTCGCCCAGCCGGTAGCGTTCGTGTTCGAGCACCAGCACGCAGCGGGTGACCCCGGCCTGCTGCGCGGCCAGCCAGCCGGACAGCGCCAGCAGCAGCCGCTGCGCACCGGCCAGCACGCCATCGACGGACTCGATGCGCCCCGGCAGGTCCATCCGTTGTGCGAACGTGGGCGGCGCCTCGAACCAGACAAAGCCGGTGGGCGTCTGGTCATACGCCTCGTCGAGCCGCGCCAGCAGCCCCGTGCCGAGTCGGCGCGACAGGCCCGCACGCGGCAGTGCCCGCACCTGCCCCAGCGTGCGGCAGCCGATACCTTCGAGCCACTCGGGATCGGCCAGCGCATGCAGACAATCCACGGGCAGGCGATCGAGCAGCCGCAGCATGCGCGCAGGCTGCACCGCACGCCGCGCGGGCCGCACGATGCCGCGCGCAGTCTTGCGCACCGGCTGGCGCGCGAGCCAGGCCGCGCCTTGGGCCGTGGTGCCGCTGCCAACCTGCGCAAACGTGCCGAGCTGGCGCACGCGGGCGCGCACCGCGCGGCACAGCGCACGATGGCCGCCGAACAGGCGCAGGCTGGCCGTGACGTCGAGCATCACCGTGGCCGACTCCGGTTCGGGATCGATCGTCACGCCCGGCGTGAAATGGAGCAGCGTCAGCGCCACCGAGGTCATCAGCGCTGCCTCGGCCACGAGATCGCGTTCGAGCTGCACCACATCCGCCGACAACGCCTGCACGCCGCCGCGCCGCATGCCATAGCCCACGCCCAGCGCCACGGCCGGGCCGTTGGCCAGCACCACGCGCTCGCGCTCCAGCACCGCCACCGGAAGCTGATGCAGCGTGCCGGTGACGGGGCTGGAAGGACTCGGCGGCTGGGAGACCGCGCCGGCTGGCTCAGGCCAGTTCGGCTGCAGCGCGTCCAGCGGCAGGCGCGGCAGATGCACCGCGATCCAGAACGTCATCGGCAACAACATGAGAAGGAACGACAGAAGGAACAGCAGGAGCAGGAACCACCGCCGGCAGGCCCGTGCGCTGCGGCACATGCGCCATGCCTTCCAGCGGCAGCAGCAGCGGCGTATCGCGAACCGGACCGCGCCGCTTGTGGAACACGATCGACATCAGGTTGCCCGGCTGCGGCGACAGCGCCAACCGCAGCACCGCTGGCGACGATTCGTGCAGCACGCGCATCGGGCGCAGCACCCACACCACGGTATCGCCAGCCTGCGCCAGCACCTGCAGGCGCCGCAGCGCCTCGGGCCGCGCACCGGCCAGCCAGACCAGCAGCGCACCGAACGCCTGGCTGCGCAGCATCTGCTCGGCGGCCCAGAGCATGTCCGTGCGCTGCGCAGCCATCGTCGCGCCCGTGGTAGGGCGCACCCAGTAGAGATGACGTGCCGGCAGGCCCTCGGCCAGCCCCGATGCCAGACCCGCGGCATTCGGCAGGTAAGGCGGATTGACGAAGCCGATGCGCCGCCCGCTTTCGGCCAGCGTGCGCAGCGCCGGCATCAGCAGCCGCAGCTCGCCCGCGCCCTCCTGCGCCAGCAGCAACTCGGTCACGGCGCCCGCCGGCCACCCGCCGCCCGGCAACTCGGCGGTCAGCGCGTCATAGCCGGTCGGGCAGACCGGCAAGCGGCCGGCATGGCCCAACTGGCCCGCGCGCCACAGGCCGGGATAGCGATGTTCGAGTTCGCGCACCGACTGGCGATGCACGGAAGAAGATGGGGGCACAGGGTCCGCCGCCAGAAGCGACGGCTGCTCCTGCAGGGGCGCAGCCATGATGCATAGGATTTTGTCGAATACTGTATGTTTATACAGTATCGCCACCGATGCAAGAGGCAGGCTTCCGATGTGCTGCAAATGGCATTTTCAAAACGATGTTTGCGCGTCTGCCACAGTCCGGCCCCGGCGAATGCAAACAACTGTGAAGTGTCATTGTGAAGTGTCAGGCAGTACGGAACAATGCGTTGCTATGAAACGGAATACGCGCGAATGCGTGCATCTGCTGATCGAAGGAATGCAGCGCCAGGGGCCATTGCGCCGCGATGCGCTGGCTGACGCCTGCGGCTTAAGCGCCGAGGAAACCACGCGCGCCCTGAAAGCCGCACGGCAGATGAGCGTGATCGACCACGTACCCTACGGCCCCGGCACCCCGCCGGCCGCCGTCTTCTACCAGCTGACCGGCCGCCAACTGCCGGCCGCCCGCAAGAGCACGCGCGTCCCGCCCGCCCCCGATGACCGCTTCCAGCCGCTGCTGGAAGCGTGGTGGAACAGCAGCGAACTGGACCGGGCCTGATTCTCGGTCCTCGGTCCTCGGTCCGCCCTTCCCTACCTTTACTTTTCCCTTCGATATCGCGCCTGCATGATCTGCGTCCACTGACCGTCGTCGCCCTGCACGAACGAGGTGAGCGTGCGGTTGTCGTCGTCCTGGAACGCGACCACGTCGCGGTATTTCGCCATCTTGCCCGCCACCACGGTGCCTTCCGGCGTGAAGGCCGGGCCGTCGGCGCGTAGTGTCAGCGTGCGGCCATCGGCTTCGAGGTCGCCTTCATAGACCCACAGGTGGGTCATCATCGAGCCGACGAAGGTGCCCACGAAGTGCTTGCGGGCCGGATCGTAGCCCAGCGTCATCAGCGTCGTGGCCGGGCCGCAGCCCGGGAAATCGCCTTCGGAGCGCGTCTGCACCCAGACGTCGCCGATCTGGGTGACCTGCTCGGGAATCTTCCATTTCTCGGCTGGCGCGTCAGGGCCCATCTGGGCCTCGCCTTCCGCAATCCACTTGCCTACCAGCTTGTGCAGCCAGCGATGTTCGTTGGTGACTTCGGTGTTCATGCAACGTCTCCTCGGTTAATGTGTACAACGTACACAAGACTAGGAAACGATCCCGCCGGTGTCCACATGAATCGGTCCACATGACAGAAATGTCATGTGGACCGGGGCGTCTTCCAACTACTGAGGGAGGCGGATTTTCGGGACGATGAACTGGTTGCCGGGCGCGCGCATGACATCGCACTGGACGTCGCCCTTGCGGGCCTCGCCGGCCTGGTTCACGAACTCCACCGCGCCCACCACGCTGTAGACGTCTTCCGCCACGCGGCGCGTGGTGCTGGCCGTCCAGCGGAACTGGTCGGGATGGGGCATCTTGGCCTTGACCGCCTGCATGCAGGCGAACGGCGCCTCGGGTGCTTCGGGGCGGCCGCCGCGCTGGCCGAGTTCGGTGTTGGTGGAACCGTCGGGACCGGGGGCCGAGGCGGATGCGGCCGATGCCAGTGCCGGCATCGCCAGAGACATCACGAAAGCGACAGACGCCGCCAACCCGCGACGCGTTTGCGTTGTCATGGTGAACACTCCAGAACAAAAAAACGGCCGGCACGCGCGATGCATGCCGGCCGTCCGCCATTGTAATGCCGCTACCTGATCGACATCACATCATCGGCATCACACCGACATGTCGCGCGACTCCGGCTTGCGGTCGTCGAACCAGCGATACAGCACCGGCACCATCACCAGCGTCAGCAGCGTCGACGTGATCAGCCCGCCGATCACCACCACGGCCAGCGGGCGCTGCACCTCGGAGCCCGGCCCCGTCGAGAACAGGAACGGCACCAGGCCCAGCATCGCAATGGTGGCGGTCATCATCACCGGCCGGAAGCGCTGCGTGGCACCGCGCACCACGGCATTGCGCAGCGACATGCCGGACTCCCGCAACGTGCGGATATACGACACCAGCACCACCCCGTTGAGCACCGCCATGCCCCATAGCGCGATAAAGCCCACCGATGCCGGCACGGACAGATACTCGCCCGTGACAAACAGCCCGATGATGCCGCCGATCGATGCAAACGGCAGCACCGTGATGATCAGCGTGGCGTACCGCAGCGAGTTGAACAGCAGGAACAGCAGGAAGAAGATCGCGGCGATGGTGATCGGCACGATGATCTTCAGGTGGCCCATGGCGCGTTCCATGTTCTGGAACTGGCCGCCCCACTCGTAGTAGTAGCCTTCCGGCAGCTTGACCTTGGCTTCGGTCGCGGCCTGCAGTTCGGCCACGAAGCCGCCCAGGTCACGATCCTTCACGTTGATCATCACCACCACGCGGCGCTTGGCCATTTCGCGGCTGATCTGCGCCGGGCCATCGCTGACCTCGATCTTGGCCACGCTCTGCAGCGGCACCTGCACGCCGTCCGGCGCCTGCACCAGCAGTTGGCGGATGGCCTGCACGTTGTTGCGGAACTCTTCGGGCAGGCGCACCGCCGCCGCAAAGCGGCGCTCGCCTTCGAAGATATCCGTGGCGCGCTTGCCGCCGATGGCGATCTCGATGATGTCGTGGATGTCCGACACGTTCAGCCCGTAACGCGCAATCGCCGCACGGTCGATCTCGATGGACAGGTACTGCTGCCCCGAGATCCGCTCCAGCCGGATATCCTGCGAGCCCTTGATGCCACCCGCCACGCGGGCAATCTCGCCTGCCAGCTCGCGCAGTTTGTCGAGGTCGTCGCCGAAGATCTTCACGGCGATATCCGAGCGCACGCCGCTGACCATTTCGTCCACGCGGTCCGAGATCGGCTGCGCCATCACGATCTGCACGCCCGGAATGGTGGCGAGCTTCTCGCGGATGGCATTGGCGATATCGTCCTGCGTCCAGCCATCGGGCCACTCGTCGCGGTCCTTCAGGCTGGCAATCGGCGTCGATTCGTTCTGGCCCTGCGGGTCAGCCGGGCTTTCGCCACGGCCCACACCGGACACCACCGACTTCACGCCCGGCACTTCCAGCACCATCTTGTTGGCGAGCTTCTCCATCTTGATCGATTCCTCGAGCGAGATGTTGGGCACGCGGTCGATGGCGGGCACGATCGATCCTTCCTTCATTTCCGGAATGAACGACGTACCGAGCATCGGCACGATCATCACGGTGGCCACGAACAGGCCCACCGCCGACAGCACCGTCTTCTTGCTGTTGGCCAGCGCCCAGTGCAGCATGCGCAGGTAGTGGCGCTTCATGAACGCAATCAGCCACGTGTCATGCTCGGCGCCGCCCTTGAGCAGATACGAGGACAGCACCGGCGACAGCGTCAGCGACAGGAACAGCGAGATGGCCAGCGCGATCGAGATCGTGAAGGCCAGCGGCGCGAACATCTTGCCTTCCATGCCCTGCAGCGTCATCAGCGGCAGGAACACCAGGATGATGATGCCCACGCCCACCACCACCGGCGTGGCCACTTCCTGCACGGCCTTGACCAGAATCTCGGTCTTGGTCAGGCCGCTCTTCTCGGCATGCCCCAGCCGCTCGAACGCGTTCTCTACCACCACCACCGATCCATCGACCATGAGGCCGATGGCAATCGCCAGCCCCCCGAGCGACATCAGGTTGGCGGAGAGCCCCATCCGGTTCATGACGATGAACGTCAGTAATGGCGTGAGCACCAGCGTAGCCAGCACGATGATCGACGAGCGCACGTCCCCGAGGAACAGGAACAGGATGATCACCACCAGCACCACGCCTTCGAGCAGCACCTTGGTCACGGTCCACAGCGCCGAATCCACCAGTTCGCTACGGTCGTAGTACGGCACGATCTGCAGGCCGCCCGGGATCATGCCGCGCTCGTTGATCTCCGCCACGCGCTTCTTCACGCGGCTGACCACTTCCTTGGCATTGCCGCCGCGCATCATCATCACGATGCCGCCCACGGATTCGGTCTGGCCGTTCTTGACCAGCGCACCCTGACGCACCTCGTGCCCGATCTCCACGCGCGCCACATCGCGCAGGTAGACCGGCGTGCCGTTGACCTCCTTGAGCACGATGCTCTCGATGTCAGGCACGCCCTTGGCCAGGCCCACGCCGCGGATCAGGTACTGCTCCGCGTAGTGCGGCAGCACGCCGCCGCCCGAGTTGGCGTTGTTGCGCGCCAGTGCCTGGTAGACCTGCTGGATGCTCACGCCGTAGTGGCGCATGCGCTCCGGGTTGACCAGTGCCTGGTACTGCCGCACGAAGCCGCCCTGCGAGTTGATTTCGGCCACGCCGGGAATCGAGCGCAGCAGCGGACGCACCACCCAGTCCTGGGCGATGCGGCGCTCCGACAGTTCTTCCTGCGTCAGTTCGCGGTTGCCGTCACTGGGCAGATCGAGCGTGTACTGGTAGACCTCGCCCAGACCCGTGGAGACGGGGCCGAGCACCGGCGCCACGCCCTCGGGCATACGCCCGCCCACCTCGATCAGCCGCTCCATGACGAGCTGCCGCGCAAAGTAGACGTCGGTCTTGTCCGTGAACACGAGCGTGATCAGCGACAGGCCCGCCTTGTTCAGCGAGCGCATCTCTTCCAGGCCCGGCAGGCCGGTCATGGACATTTCGATGGGCACGGTGACGAAGCGCTCCACTTCCTCGGGCGAACGGCCGGTGGCTTCCGTGGCGATCTGCACCTGGACGTTGGTCACGTCCGGGAAAGCATCCACCGACAGCTTGCCAGCGGCCCGCAGGCCGAAGAAGAACAGCACCACCGCCAACACGCACACCACCAACCGCTGCTTGATAGCGGCTTCAACAAGCGATGTCATCATGGCGGATTACCCCTGTTCCAGACGCTTGCGCTCGTTGTCGAGGTGGAAAGCCCCCTCCACCACGATGCGGTCGCCGGCCTTGACGCCGCTCTGCACCACGCGCATGCCGTCGCTTTCGGAACCGAGCTTCACCTTGGTCAGTCGATACTGGCCCGGCGCCGTTTCCACGTACACCTGCTCGTCGTTGCCATCGCGCACCACGGCGGAGCCGGGCACCACCAGCGTATCGGTGGGCTTGCCCGCGATCAGCATGCTGGCCAGCATGGCGGGCTTCAGCGCGCCGTTCTTGTTTTCCACTTCGGTACGGACCAGCACCGTGCGCGACTGCGGGCTGACCGTGCGGCCCACATAGATCAGCTTGCCGGTGATGGTGCCGCTGCCATTGGCCAGCGACGGCACCTCGATCTCCACGTTCTGGCCTTCGGCCACCTGCGCGGCCTGCTGCTCGGGCACCTCGGCCACGACCCACACGCGCGACAGGTCCGCCACGGTGTAGAGCGCATCCGCGGGCTGCACCACCTGGCCTTGCGCCACATTGCGCTCCACCACGGTGCCGCTGATGCTGGAGAACACCGGCGAATAGGAATCGATGCTGCCGTTCTTGGCCAGCGTGGAAATCGCGCCGGCGGACATGCCCAGCACACGAAGCTGGTCACGATAGGCGCGCATCTCGGCGGCGGCAATCGCGTATTCGCTCTGGCGGCGCTGCAGTTCTGCGCGGCCGATCACGTCGGCGTCGAACAGTTGGCGTGCACGCTCGGCGTTGCGGGCCTGCAGGTCGTTCTGCGCTTCGGCCTTCAGGAAGGCCATCTGGGCGGCGCCCAGTTCGCTGCTGTGCAGGCGGGCCAGCACCTGGCCGGCCTTGACCTCCTGGCCGAGCACGGCATAAAGGTCGGTCACGCGGCCGGTGACCGTGGCGCCGATGCGCGACACGCGCTGCTCGTCGAAATCGATACGGCCGGCCACGCGCAGCATCTCGCTGAACGGAGACGTGCCCAGGGCGGCCACCTTCAGGGTCTTCTGGAGGTTTTCAGCGGGCTTGACGATGCCCGGCGGCAGCTTGGGCGCTTCAGCCGCCGGCTCGGGGTCCTTGGAGCAACCTGCCAGCGTCATCACCATCATGACGGCGGCTGCAATGGAAAGCAGGGAGTGAGAGGGACGCATGATCAGTTCGGAGTCTGGTAGGCGGGCATGGCGGAGGCCGGGGCGGCGCCAGTGGGCGCGCCGGGCGTGGCCGACATGAGCTTTTCAATCTGGATGGCGGCAACCTGCAGTTCGTACTGCGCGGTGATCAGTTCGCTGCGCGCATTGCGCAGCACGCGCTGTGCATCGAGGTAATCCAGGATGCCGCGCTCGCCAAAGCGGTAGGCGGCTTCCGCCACGCCCAGCGCCGATTCGGCTTCGCGCACGATGCCGGATTCCAGCGCCGTGACCTGGGCCTGCGTGATCTCGTACTGCTGGTACGCGTTGCTCAGTTCCTGCGTCAGTTCGAACTCGCGCGCCTCAAGCGCCGTGCGGGCCTGCGTGGCCTGTGCGGTCGCCTCGCCCACCGGGCCGCTGCGGCGGTCCCACAGCGGAATGGTCATGACCAGGCCGATCTGGTTCACGTTGTTGTCCGGCTCGCGGTTGGTCACGGCGCGCACGGCCACCTCGGGCCAGCGCAGCGAGCGCTGGTAATCCACGCCCAGGCGCGCGCGTTCCACTTCGCTGCGGCGCTGGTTCAGTTCGGCATTGTTGGCTTGCAGCGTGTCGCGCAGCACGGCCAGATTCGGCACGTTCGGCGCATGGGACAGGCTGCCGTGCAGCGCAAAGCTGGCCGGCAACGCGCCGCCCACCTGCTGACGCAGCGACGCCTTGGCCTGCTCCACGCGCAACTCCGCCGTCTGCAGCGTCTTCTGCGCGCCCAGCAGTTCGGTATCGGCCTTGATCAGTTCATAGCGTGGCGCCTCGCCCACATCCACGCGCACCTTGGCGCGCTCCTGGATCTGGCGCATCAGGGTCAGGTCCTCGCGCGCGGCAGCCAGTTCGGTCTCGCGGCGCAGCACCTGGAAGTACGCGGTCTTCACGCGGCCAGCCAGTTCGGCGCGAAAGGTCTGGCGCTGGGCCTCGGAGGCTTCGAGTCCGCGTCCGGCCATCCGCTCGCGCAGGCTGCGCTGGTTCGGATAGTCGAACTTCTGCACAAAGGCGTAGGACGGCGCGTTGCCGCTTTGCACGCCGGCTTCCTTGCCGTGCAGGCGGCCATACATCACTTCCACCTGCGGGTTCGGATAGGCACGGGCCGTGGTGATCGCTGCCGTGGCCGCATCCACATTGGCCTGGGCAGCGTCCACGCCCTTGTTGGTCGATTGCGCGAGTTCCAGCAGTTGCTGGAGTTCGAAGGTTTCGGCGGCGGGCGTGGTGACCCGGGGCATCGCACGGGCCGCCAGCATGGTGGTTGCCGGCAATGATCCGGCAGGGGCACCCGCCTTGGCGGGCGAAGGGGCAGAACTGACCGGCACGGGCTGCGCGGCCCAGGCGGGCGCTGTCAGGAAAGACAGCGACGCGACCCAAGTCAACGTTGTTTTGGTCTTCATGTCGGAGAGAATCAAACGGTACGGCTGTCCCGCCCCTCCGGCATCCACGCGCGCCAATCGTACCGGCCGGCATGGCGGGTACGCGTGTGGCAAGGCGTTACGGCGCGATGCTCAGGGCATCACGCGAATTCGGGGGCGCAAGACAAGGAAAGCACACCGTGGGCGCGAATCAAGCTACGCGCACGGCGGCTCGGCAGATCAGCCGAGGAGATTGGGCGGGCGGAACACGCCCTCAGACTCGAACGTGGTGCGCGCGGCGAGCGGCTGCACCAGATCGTCCACGGACTGGGGAAGCTGGAAGGAAGGGAGTACGAACAGTGCGCTGGTCTCGTCAACGGCGTCGAAGAGGTCCAGCGGATCGAGCAGGTCGGCCGACCAGATGTTGCAATAGCCCGGAGGCGGGCCATCGTCAGCCACCTCGTCTTCACCGTAGTCCGGATCGCCCGGCAGCACGAGCTGCGACAAATCGTCATCGGCCGCCTGCATCGCGTAGTCCACCGCCTCCGCCTGCACGGCGTCCGCGCGCACGTTCGCCGCTGCCGAAAACGACAGCGCGGACAAGCACAGGGCAGTCAGCAGGAAAACGAGAAAACGCATCAGGCTCGGGGGCGGAAACCAGTCGAAACAGGGGTCAGGCAGCAGACAAAGCAGGCGGATGCCCATTATCAGGCACTTGCCGGGGGCGGGATGCTGCGGCACAGCATTGTAACCGATCGCAACAATGGACCCGGCAGAGGCTGGCAAGTTCCGCCCTGGCAAAGAATCTGCGTCGCCTCCCTCGTACAAACCCTAAACTTCGACGCCCCAACGCAAAGGGGCGTCCGAAGGCGCCCCCTTGTCCTGCCACCTTCCCTATCAGTGCTGCTGCAGGTTCCTCCGCTCGGTCGGGGTCAACTGGCTCAGCGCGGCATCGCCCAGGTTCATCTGCCCCAGTACCTGCACTGCCGACTTGTAGTCGTAAGGCGCGGGCTGGACGCTGGCGCCCTGCCCCGGCTTGGGCGCGCCTTCCGCTGGCTCGCCACCCGTGGACAGCACGCGCACCGTGAACACCGACGGCATGGCCTGGCGGGCGGCCGTGCGTTCGCGCTGCACGGCCTCCTGCGCCGCATTGGCGGCTTGCGACGCCGCCGCGCTGGCATTCGACAGGGCACCCACGTTGACGGCAGCCACCACCGGGATGCCGGTTGCCTTACCCTGCACCTGGATGTTCTCGGCATTCACCACGCGCAGCGCCGCCAGGTTGACGTTGCCCGACACACGGATGCCAGCTTCGCCCGCGTCGATGGTGCCCAGCGGCGCAATCAGGTCGATGTCGCCGGGCGGCACCTCGGCAATCGGATTCAGCGTGGCGATACCGGCGCCGGTGTTTGGCGTGGTCGGAGACAACGTCACGCGGCCATAGTCGTCGTAAATGCGCCGCTGTGGCGTGTAGACCACCGTGGACTTGGAACCCCGGCCCGCGTTGATGTCGCCTTGCGCCGACCAGCCCAGGATGTTGCCGCCGAACGTGGTGAAGATACGGCTCTGGCCCAGCAGGATGCTGTCGCGGGCATACATCTGGATCTCGCCAGAACCCTGCGTCAGCACGCCCGACCCCTCGCCCGGCACGAAGCCGCCATCCACGCCCACCAGCGTGCGGCCACCCGGCGTCAGGATGCTGATGTCGCCGCCAAAGTCCGTATGGATGCCGGCATCGAGCACGTCGAAGTACGGCACGTTGCCCGGCGATCCGGCGGCCACCCACTGGGCCTTGGTCAGGTACTTCACACCGGCCCGGGGACGCGTGGTGAAGGTCGGGTTGGCCGAGTCCATGTAGTACTTCGCACTGCTGAACATGGTCAGGTCGCCGTCGTAGGCGCGCTCGCCCGTCGCGTCGCCCAGGCTCGCGCCATTCGGCAACAACGTGGCGATGGCCTCCCGGCCCCGCAGGTAGCTGCCGGCACGCGGGCCGCCCACGGCGTTGTACTCGCGCCCCGATGCCTTCAGTTCCGCGTAATAGACATTGCGCAGATAGGCGCGCTGCTGCTCGGGCGGCAGCGCGGCGAAGAATGCGCGCGCATCGCCGGCGGCGGCATCGAAATGCAGGCCCAGGCCATTGGCGCCGCCGAAGCGGTCGGTCAGCCAGTTCACGAGATGCAACTGAGACTGGAGGCCGAACTCGCGCTGCAGGTCGCGGCTGGTGGCGGCCGTGCCGCCTGCCTGCTTCTGGTCGCGGGCAAGGTCCAGCTCCCCTTGCTTGGCGGCGAGGAACGCGGGCGCGCCGGCTTCGTCGCCGCCGTAGCCGAACTCCGCGCGCAGCCAGTCGCCCAGCGTCAGCTTGCCGCCATACGTGGTCACCACCTTGCCCGGCTGGTCGGCCAGCGGACGAGACGGATCGGCCTGATTGGCCGGATCGAGGTAACGCGCCGCAAACGCCTGGAAACCCAGCCCGTCGAGCCCGCGTGCGCCCACACCAGCGGCCACGGCAATGCCGGCCCCGCTGGCGCGGTCGCCCGCCCGGGCATTGACCACCTGGCCGATGCTCTTGAGTTCGCCCTTGTCGGCGAGGTAGAGATCGCGGCCCGCGGTCACTTCCATCAGGCCCGGCCCGGCCACGTAGAACGTGCCGCCCAGGATGTCGCGCCCGGCCGAGATCACCGAGACATCGTCCGCGCTGTTGTGCACGATCAGGTTGCCGCGCACGCTGCCCGTTTCGATCCGCGTGGGACGCAGCGGCGCATTGGGCTGCGCGCTGTAATACTGCCCGTACCAGCCGAGCGCGGCAGTCGGCACCGTCTCGACAATGCCGAGTTCCGTGCCGGCGTTGACGATATCGCGCCCCGCGCGGATCGCCACCGGGCCGCCGCCTTCGTACCACGTCGGCTGCAGCCCGTCCGCGCCCTTGGGGTTGCCGTGCGTGATGATGCCGCCCGTGCGCAACCCCACGATATCGCCGTCGTTGGCATAGAAGCGCGCAGGCGGCTGGCCCACATGTGCCTGCCCGGACGCAGTCGGTGCCGTCAGGCTGAACAGCGGATAGAGCTGGTCGGTGTCCATGCTGTTGCTGAACATCACGCTTGGTGCAAGCGCCTGCTGACTGACATTGCCGACCAGATGCGCGCCGTACCAGACCCGCCCCACCACGCCAACAAAGCCGGGGTTGAACGGCGTGGGCAACGCGGCGCCATCGGCACCCGACTGCGTCACCGCGTAGCCGCCGGCGTAGATCGAATCGCCCGCCAGCAGTTCCAGCGCGCCGGTGCCCGTGGTCGTGAACTGCGAACCCACTGGCGACGGCGCCAGCATCAGGCCATATGGCGACTGCGCGATCAGGTTGTCGCTACCGCGCCTGCCCTGGCTCGACCCACCGTAGTAGAGGCTGCCGTTGGGCGCCGCCGCGCGCAGGATGGCCGGCATCATGAAGCGGCCATCGGTGGCGCTGTGATTCTGGCCGGTACGGTTATCCATCCACGCCATCGACGGCGTCAGGTTGCCGCCCGCCGCCAGCAGGTTCACCGCCGTGGCCGGGGTCCACAGCGAGAACCAGCTGAAGCCTTCACCGTCCTGCGCGGTGCCGTTGAGCGTGAACGGCGTACCGTTGTGGTACTGCGGCACGCGGCCCGGATCGGCCACGCCACCCACGGCGAGATCGCCGCGCGCATCGATGCTGATCGTCGCATCGCCGGGCACCAGCACCGGCCCACCGGCCGCAATCGACGAGGTCGCCACGTTGGGCTGGTACGCACGCGATTCCATGCGATCCGATACGTCGTAGCGCAGTTCCACACCACCCACCGAACCGGCCGCCAGCCGCAGCGCGCCGCGCAGGTTCGTGAACGTGCTGTTGAGCGGAATCTGCACGTTGTCGTAGCGCAGCAGGGCGCCATCCATGCCGCTGCTGCCCGTATTCGGTGTCGCCCGCACCTCCGCCACAGGGTTGAGTCCCCCGCCGATGCGGATGTCGAGGTCGCCGCCACCGGTCAGCGTCAGCGTGCTGCCATCGGCCGAAACGCGGCCCGTGCTGGCTACTGCCAGATTCAGGCCCTGGCTGCGCGACAGTACGTTGTCTGCCTTGCCCATGCGCGATTCCATCATGCCGGCGTCAGCGCCGGCTTCGAGCACGAGATTGCCGCCACCCATCGTGCCAATGCCCGTGAAGCCCACCAGGAATGGCGTGCCGTCATGCAGCGCATTGGCCGTGCCCTTTGCAGCGGGCACGTAGGTACCGAAGTTGATCCACCACGCGGTCGGCACGCCTTCGCCCGGTTGCGCGGCGCTACCGGTGCCCTGGCGCCACAGCCAGCCGCCCACGGCGGAGGTGTCGAAATGCGTCCGCATGACGCCAAGCGCATCGTCGTTGCGGATGGAGCCCGACGCCTGTCCGATGGTGTCGCCGCGCACGGTGCCCTGCGCACGCACCAGCACGTTGCCGCCGTGTTCCGGATACCACGCCTGATAGAGACTTTGCGTACCGCCGTTGACATACGGTGCCCAGTCGGCGCCCAGCGCGCCCAGGATGGTGCCGTCCGCCCCGTTCGAGCGCGGCTGGTTGTACGCCGTACTCACGCCAATCGACTGCGTGCCCGCCGTGTAGACGCCGAACGGCGACGACATCGTGAAATCACCGGCGGACAGCACATCCAGATCGCCCGTGCCGGTACGCAGCACGCTGTAGAGCTGCTGGCGGCCCGGCGTCGCGCGGTCCTCATACTCTGCCGGGGTGCCGTCGGCGATTTTCGTCACAAGTACGCCGAGACCCCAGTCGTTCAGGCCCATCAGCGCTTCTTCACCACCAAAGTTGAAGATGTCTTGAGGCGTGATGACATCACCCGGCATGTATCCGAAAATCTCGGCGTCCGGACCCCACACATACTGCCCCGGCAGGCCCGTGCCCGGCACCAGAACGTTCTTCTGAAACACCAGACCATAGTGCGTATCGGCCAGCAGCACATGGCCGCTGGCACTGTGCGGCAGCAAGGCGCGCGTGTCCGCGGCATCCAGATCCGCGCCGCCCACCAGACGGATCGACCACGATTGCGACCCCGGTGCCAGCATCGGCGCCAGCGCGAGATTGCGGCCCTGATTGCCATCGGCATCGGCCGGACGCATCTGTACGCTCTCTGCGTCGCCCGGCAGCTTGACCACGGTTTCGGCCGGCAGCATCGCACCCTTGCGCAGGGTCAGCGAACCCGCCAGTTGCACGCCATTCACGCCCGCCCAGGACGACCCGACATCGACAATGGCGCCATCGGGGAACGGCAGCGGCACGCCGGCCGGCCACACCATCGGCCCCACCTTCGCGGCGGACGGCAGACGGTTGCCCGCGTCGAGCTGCATGCCGCTGGACAGCGTCACGGCCTGCGGCAACACGGCGCCAGCGGCGTAGACCACGTTGCCGCTGCTATCGCGCACCGCGCCGCCCAGCACCGTGCCAGCCGGCAACACGAGGTCCGCCGTCAGCGTGGCGCGGGTGGCGAGTTCGGTGCCGGCGCGCAGCGACATCGCCTGCATCGACAACGCATAGTTCAGCGCGCGGCCCGAGTAGAAGAACGTGCCTTCTGCCAGCGTCACGAGGTTGTCGGTCGGGATGATCACATCGCCGCCCCAAGGGATGCGGCCCTTGACCAGAATCCAGCCCTTGTCGTCGATCGTGGGCTGCAGCACCGAGGTATCGAAACCATCGGTGAGGCTGCCGTAGATCTTGAGGTTGCCGCCCGCGCGCAGCACCAGCGCGCCCGCCTCGCCCGAACCATAGACACCGGTCATCTGCGAATGCGGGTTGATGCTGGCGTAGCGGAAGCCGGACAGGTCGATATCGCCGTCGACATGAAGGTCGCCATCGGGCGTGGCGCTGACGATCTCGACGCCGGGGCGCAGATGGAACGCGTCCGCGTAGCCACGCAGGCCCGCGAGCTTGCGATTCATCAGGTCGCCGTTGGCCAGCGCGTTGGTCATGAACGCCGCGCTGTCGTCATGCAGGTCTTTCAGGTAGCCCTGCGTGATCGACTGGTAGTCGCGGCCATCGACGGTGCCGCCCGTGATCAGCGGTGCGTTGTCATAACGCTGGAACGCGTTGACGTAGATGCCGCGCGCGCCATCGATGCGCACGGTGCCCGACGCATCGATATCCACATCCGTGCCACGTGCGCCGCCAATACGCCGCGCGCTCAGTTCCACCGTCCCCAGCGCCTGCGCCGTGCCATCGGTGCCGGCGCGCACGTCCATGCGCGCGCCGTCGGCCAGCACCAGCGTGCCGTTGCCGCTCTGGATCTCGATCATGGCGCGGTTCGGCGCCTCGATGATCTTGCCGTAGCTGTCCACGCGCAGCACGCGGCTGTGCGCATCGAGCAGTGCATTGCCGCCGATGGCCACGCCATCGCGCGCCGCCAGGCGGATGCTGCCCACCTGTTCGCCGCTGGCATCCACGGTGCCGTTGACCACGAGCCGGCCGCCATCGACGGACACGCTGATCTCGCGCGCCTTCAGTTCGTCGCCAATCGTCAGGTCGCCCTGCTTGATCTGGAAGTTGCGGCTGCCGCTGACCTTGCCATCGTTGAGTCGCTGGTTCAGGCCCGTGAAGTCCGCGATCTGCTGGCCGCGAATATCGGCGCCGCCTGCGGCATATGGCACGTAGGTGCCGCCCGCGTCGTAGTGGCCGGTGCTGCCGCCCGCGAAGGAGCCTTGCAGATCGACCATGCCCGCACCGGTGCCCAGCGCGATGGCCGTGAACTTGCCCGCGCGGTTCTCCACTGCGGAGAGATCGACGTGCGAACCCGATGCCTGGCGGATGTTGCCCGCCTTGCTGTCAAGCACCACATCGCCGCCCCAGCTGTACTTGCTGACGTCGAAGAAGTCGAGCTTGCGCCCGGCGAGGTCTAGGTCGGCGCGATCACCCAGCGCGATGTCGCCCTGCGCGGTGACCGTGAGCTTGCCGCTCGGCAGCGCCACGGCCGTATCGAGCGCAACGTTGCGCCCTTCCAGCGCAATCTCCGCACCCATCGCCGCCACCAGTGCGGCGTTCGACAGCACCGGCGCCGTCGCGCCAGCCGGTGCGGCCACGCTGATGTCGCCACCGGCGCGCAGCGTGTTGACGGAGCCTGCCTGGCCCGTCAGCAGCGGCGTCTCGATATGCAGATTGCCGCCGTTGTAGGTGAACTTGCCTGCTGCGTCGTCCCATGCGCCGCGCGACTGGTAGACCGCCAGCGTGCCCTTTCGATTGGCCGTGATGCGCTCGCCGGCCTTCAGGATCACATCGCTGAAGCCAAGCGCCAGACGGTCCATGTCATGCACGGTGTCCGTGCGTACCGATGGTGCGAAGCCGAACTCGATCTCGCGCGCATCGATCGTGAACTTGCCCGAGCCGGTGCCGGCCCCGCCTGCAGCCACCTGCCCAGCCGGCGTGGTGGCGCCGTTCCACACCAGCACATCGGTCTGGATGCGTGCATCGGCATTGGCATCGCCCGCGCCATAGATGGCCGGCGTGGTCAGCACCAGGCGGTCGAGCGCGGATTTTCCGGTGACAGGATCGAGCGTGGAGAGCGTGATCGAATCGTGGAAGTTGACCGCATCGCGCGCGGTCAGGATCAGGTTCTCCAGCGCCGGGGCGCCGGTGCTGGTGTCGCCGTTGATCAGGCGGTTCAGCACGTCCTGCGAGAGCCGCAGGCCCGGCGTCAGTGCGCCGCGCGACGCCGCACCCGCCAGCGCGGCTTCGGTGCCCACGTTGATCGCCCCCACCGACAGCGAGAGATTGCGCGTGCCGTAGCGCACCGCGTCGCGCAGTTCGAACGTGTTGTCGGTAGCCGCCGCGATGGTGCCTTCCGAATACAGCTGCGCATTGCCCTGGCACGCGGCGCCCGCGCCGCAGGCGCCGATATCGATGAAGCCGCCGCCGAAGCTTCCGTTGCTCGCAACAGGTGCCAGCATGTCCAGCCACCCGTTCGACAGCGCCACCACTCCGCGCTGGCCCGGCTCGAAAACGAAGCCGTTAGTCGAGTCCCACGCGGCCTTGCCCTGCCCCAGCGTGTTGATGCCCGCACCCTGCTCGATAGTGATGCCACCGGTCGGGTTGCTGGTCACGAGGAATACCTCGGGCGCCTTCAGCACAGCACCTTCGCGCAATACGATGTTGGAAGCGGCGGAATCGAATGTCGCCACATTGCCGCGCTGGGCGTTGCTGCCCGCGCCGCCGACCTTCGGCAATGCGCCGATGGCAAGCCGGGAGGCGCCGATCGCGTTCAGGTCATCGGCGTGCAGTGACACCGGATACGACATGGCACCCGGTGCACCAGGCGCTGCGCCAGCGGCCAGAACCTCGTAATTGCCTGCGCCAGTGACCAGCGCGCTGCCGCCCCAGCCGCCTTCCGGCGTGTCATACAGTGCCTTGCCAGCGAAGTGCAGCGATTCGGTATCGCCGATCTTGCCGTTGGAGTAGCCCGCGAGGAAATCAAGCTTGAGCGTCTTGGCATCGCGCTCGATCATCGTACGCGGCATGCCGTTGCGCTGGGCCGCGGCGATAGCGTAATCGGTGTAGTTCGTCTCGTTGTACTGCGAATAGCGGCGCAGTACGTCCGCCGAAGTGACGATGGCCTGCGTAGGCAGTGCGTCGCGAATGCCCGTGCCGAACGTGCTCAGTTGCGCGCTGGTGGCGTACGAGCCATTGCGCATCGCCAGCGCATCCTGCCGCGTAGTGGTGGCGATAGAGGCGGCGGCCTGCGCGCCATTCAGTTCCACGCGGAAGGCACCCGGCAGCAGCGCGTAGGTGGACGGCAGCAACGTATAAGTGCCCGCCGGCAAGCCCGGCACGCCTGCGCCGATGGTGATCTGGCGGCCGATGGCGGGGTCGCCTGCGCCCTTCTCCGCCACGATCGGCGCGTAGCCGGCCTGTGCCCCGGGCACGATCGCGTAGACCGGGTTGGTGGCCAGGCCCGGCAGCGTGAAGCTGCCCTTCGGGTCCACCTGAATGAGTGGGTTCATGCGCGCATCGGTGGAACCGCCGCGTCCGGACAGGAACGCAGCGCCCTTCAGGTCGCCACCGCCGCTCATGTCGAGGACGGCCCCCTCTTTCACGTCGATGGCGTGGCCGGCCAGCGTGACAGCGGGTCCGGCGCCCGCCTTGTCGAACGCCACATCGGCGCCGTTGTACATGTAGCTCAGGCCATCCAGCGATCCGCCGAACGGCATGGTCAGGCCCTTCGCGCTCACGGACGTGACACTACCCGGCAGCAGGTTGACGATGCCGGTTTCCTGACCGTTCTGGCTGGAGCCGATGGTCACGCTGCCCATCGGTGCGCGCACCACGCCGTTCTGGTTGACCGTGGGTCCGGCCAGCTGGATCGAGCCGAATACCGAATACGGCAATGCCGGGTCGGCCGCCCCCGCCGCGCCCGACCGCTCGATGTTCAGCACACGCGTGGGGACCATGCGGGTCATCCGGGTGCCCCACTGGTCCACGTAGTTTTCCAGGCCAACGACGAACTTGCCGCTGTCCAGCGTGGCCGGATAGATCTGCGAGGCAGCCAGCGTCAGGTCGCCGGACGAATAGAACTCAGCAGCACCGGACAGCCGGATATCGGCCGCACTGCGCAGGTTGACCGACCCGAAGGCGTCACGCTCCACCTTGAACGGCGTGCCGCTGTTCATCACGATATCGCCGCGCGTGCCCATCAGCATCTGCCCGGCGATGTCGAGGAAGCCTGCATCCACCGTCAGGCTGGCATCTTCGGCCACCACCGGCGTGCCCAGCGACCCGCCACCCGAAGTGATCAGGTTGCGCGAACCGACCACCGGATTGGGCATGATCGAGTTATCCACCGCGCGGCGCGTATTGCCCGCAATCTGCATGTACGGTGCCGCCAGCGTGACGTGGGTCGCCCGATCCGCTTGCTGCGCAAGATTCAACGAACTGGCCACCAGCCGCAGGCTCTGGTCCATCTTCAGATCGACATCGCCATCGAAGCTGATCAGGCCGTTGGCGAGCAGCGCCAGATTGCCGAAGCCGCCTGCCGCGATGCGGTCCACGCCAATGCGCCCGTAACCGAAGGCCAGCGTCTCGCCATTCGCGAGATTGGCGCCCGGGGCGAGGTCGTCGGACAGGACGCTGGCGCCCTGCACCTGCGCCAGGATCAACTCGCGCGGCACCCGCACGGCGTCTTCCACGCCCACGCCCTGCAACGTGTTGTTCGCCACGCCCAGGTAGGCCGGCGTTTCCAGTGACAGCGCCAGCGTGCCGCCTGCCGCGCCGGGGCCCGCCGACGCCGCGCGCATGGCACCATCGACGAACAGCCCACGGTAGGAACTCAGCGCAATCACGCCGCCGTTGCCCGGCAGTGCCACGGCACCCTGGCCCGGCACGTCGATCGTAGCGGCGTCGCCCGATGCGTCGAGGCGCGCGCCTGGACGCACCACGATGAACGCATCTGCGGCGTCCACCTGACGCGCGCCCGCCACATAAGGCGCGCCAATCTCGATGGTGCCGCCATTGGCTGCCCGCCCGTAGACGCGTCCGGCGTTATCCACTGCGGTGGCCGCACGGCCTGCCGCATCGAGCACCGCGTGGTTGCCGATCCAGATGGAACGGCTGTCCGCGTGACCGCTCGGCGTATCGGCCGCAGCCACGCCCAGCGCCGTCTCCAGCACCGAGATCTTGCCGCCCCATGCGTTCAGCGTGCCATCGATGGTGATCTGGCCGTTGCCCTGCAACGTGATCTTGTGACCGGGATCGACCGAGACCACGCTGCCCGTGCCGACTGCCACCGGCGCGTGCCCGTAGACGCTGCCGCCCGTCAGCACCAGATCGGCACCGCGCCGCGGCGTCAGCACACCGTCTTCGGGGTCTTCTTCCCAGAGGGGCGGCAGCCATTGCTGCATCGCATCCGCTGGCGCCGTGCCCGTGGAGGCCGCGTGCGCGAGCACGGTATCGTGGCGCATCACGGGCATGCTGACGTCGATGATGGCGCCCGGCGCCACCGCCACGCCTTGCTGGCCGATCACCTCGTATTGGCCGAAGCCGGTCTGGAACACCTTGCCGTCGAGCACCAGCAATGGCTTGACCTTCACATCGGCGGACAGCGCCGTGCCCGGTGCGAGCCGGTCGCCCGCGTGCAGCGTCACGGCCTGCGTGAACGGCGTGCCGGCCTTGACCGTGGTGTCGAACGGCGCCACGGGCATGCCATCGGCAAACACACCCGCGGGCACCACGTAGCCGGCCGCCATGTTGCCGACCGTCCTGGTGATCTTCGCCCCAGTCGGAACCGTCATGCCGGTCTGGTAGAAGTTGCCGTAGCTGTCGTAGACCACGTACGCGACACCGCCCTCGCCAGCCGGCACCTGCCAGTTGCCTACCAGCGTCGCAGGCTTGTCCACCGTGACCAGGAGATTGCCGCGCGCGACGCCGCCCGGCTGGATGCGATCGGTGGTGTAGGTGTAGTCGGTCGGCAGGACAGTACCTACCGGCATCGTCAGGTCCTGCGCCAGCATCAACTGGACCGCTGCCGATTCACCGGCCTTCAGTACACCGTTCTCTGCCAGCGGACTGCTGCCCACGATCACGCCCGTGCCGGAATCGAGCGTCAGCTTGCCGCCGCCACGCACACCGTAGCCGCGCAGTTCACCGTCCATGCGCAGCGTGCCGGCGTTCTTGCCGGTAACGTCCAACTGGTTCGACAGCAGCGAGATATTGCCGCCGCGTCCGCCGTCGAGCTTGCCGTTGGCCTTCAGCGCCGCGCCCGACGAGACATCGAGCACGCTGCCGGTGTCCAGCACGATATTGCCCGTGGTGCTGATGCGGATATCGCCGCCGTTGATATACGGCAGTCCTGCAATGTCACCCGCGTCCGTGCGCAGGTTGGTCCAGAGGCCACGCGTATCGAGCGTGACGCCAGGCCCCACATTGACACCGGTCATCGCAACCGGCGTCGCGGAAATCGTCCCGTCGACCCATTCGTTGCCGGTCCTCTGGCTAAGGACGTTGCCGAGCACGATCTGGCCGCCGCGTGCTGTGAGATTGGCGTTGACGTCCACCTTGCCCGCGTGCAGCGCGATGCCACCGCCATTGGTCACGGTCACCGGCGCGTCCACCTCGATACCATCCTGCGCGTAGACCTTGAGGCCGCCCAGCTTCTGAGCGTTGACCCAGCCAGCGTCCAGCGTGATAGTCCCGGCCAGCGAATCGGGCATCGCGCCATCCAGGCCAAGTCCTTGGGCAATGCCCTCGACCGCGCCGATCTCCACCTGCTTCACCTTGGCCTTCGGGCTGTCGCGCAGCATGCCCGAAGCGGTGTCGTAGAACGGACTGATCGACCCGATCACGAGTTCGCCGGCCAGCGGCGCGGCAATCTGCGACTGGCGATAGCCATCCAGCGTGGCATCGCGCGCCTGGCTCTGGCGGGGCCCCTGATACACCGTCGATTCGATGGCGCCTTCCAGCACGGCGGAATTCGTGCCCACCACCACACGACCCGCATCGCGGCCTACCGTGTAGCCGTTCTCCAGGCGACGGTCGGGCGCAATCAGCGGGCTGTTGAACTGTTCGGTGGACGTCTTGCCCCAGCGCTGGTGCTGGGTCTCATAGCCGCGATACAGGCCGCTGTAGAGCACGTCAGCCGGGGCATTGTCGAGGCTGTACAGGCGGCCATCCTCGCCGCGCAGCCAGCTCTGGCGGATCATGCCGGTCTGCACATTAAGCGAGCCACCCGAGACGTTCACCGACGAGCCGGCCTGCGTCACCAGTTGGCCGCCATCGAACGTCACGGTGCCGCCCAGCGCGGCCCATTCGCCAATGCCGTGGCCGCTGGTGTTCAGGTAGCCGCTGACTTCCAGCAAACCGCCGCCGGTGTACCAGCGATCCGTGGTGTAGCCGTTGGTCCCCGCCGGCACGCGCACCAGGTAGCGGCGGTCCACCCACATCGTGGTGTTGTTGAGCTTGCCGGAGTCGCGGTTGCCCGGTGAATCGCGTTGCTCGTTGCCCTGCGTGTTGATCTCGACGTTGTTGGCTTCCATCGCCACGTTGACGCCCACGGCGCCCGCCACATCGAGGATGGCGCGGTCCGCCAGCAGCGCACGGCGCGCGGCGTTGACACTGATTTGCCCGCCGGTGGCGAGTGTCAGCGAATCGCCATCGAACAAGACATCGCCCGAGGAGATCACTTGCACCAGCGACTGGTCGCGGCGGTTGTAGCCGGATTCGCTCGCCGTGCCGGAGTCACGCACCAACGCATCGCGCTGCACGTCGAGCGCCGTACCACCGCTGTCATCGATCAGGATGGCGCTGACGCTGCCCGGTGCAAACGAGACGCGGCTCTTGTCGTCGCCTTCGGCGCGCAGGTGGATCGTGCCGCGCGTATTGACCGAGGTGCTCGACACCAGCACGCCCGACTGCTCGACGGTATGGCCCTTGAGCGTGATATCGCCCGTGGTGGCCTGGATCAGACCGCTGTTGGTGACAAGACCCGCTGCGCTGTTGGCCAGTCGCGTGACGTCGATTTCGTTGCCGCGCGTGCTCGAATTGGGATTGCCGTCGGTGCCCTGACCCCGGCGGATCACGAAGCTGTCGCCAGCCGCCAGCGCGGTTTGTCCGCCCGGCGTGACGATGGTGCCGCGGTTATGCGCCTCGCGGCCCAGCAGCAGCACGTACCCGCCGCCCTGCGTGACGGACTCGGGCTTGCGCGTGGCAATGCGCGCGCCGGCCTCGACAATGACATCGCCCGTGGCCGCACCATGCGTGACCGCCGTTGTGCTCACAGCCAGATCGTTGGCGAACGTCGGCACATAGCCCGCGCCGCGTGCCTCGCTGAACAGGCCCTTGTCGAACTGCGCATTGTTCATGCCGGCGGCAGCGGCCACCAGATTGCGGGTATCCACCTGGCTCGTGCCCGTGAACACGATGCCGTTGCGGTTCACGATCATGACCGTGCCATCGGCCTTGATCTGCCCCTGGATCTTGCTCGGGCGCGCCTGCGGATCGTTCACGCGGTTCAGCACGGCCCAGTCCTGACGCTGCTGGAATTCCACCGTGGTGTTGCGGCCCACGTTGAACGTTTCCCAGTTCAGGATGGCCTTGTCGGCGGTCTGTTCGATGGTGACCTGCGTGCGGCCATCCTTGACCTCCTGCCTGGCGTCCTTCGCGTTGATCCACCCAGCGGTCAGGCTGTTGGTATCCACCTTGAGGCCGCCCTCGCCCAGCCCATCGGGCACCGAGGCTTGCTGCGCGGCGGCCTGGCGTGCGGCGGCCTGCGTGGCCTGCATTGCGGCAATGCTTTGCGCAGCCTGCCCGAGATTCTGGATCGAGCGCTGCAGTTGTGCGTTGGCTTGTTGCTGCTGCCTCTGCGGATTGGTCAGCATCGACGCCGGCATGCCGTTGGGCAGACGGCCCGTGGCAGCCGCCGTGTCCTGCGTCATGTTCTTCTGCGCCATCCATGCGCGGCTGAACGCCTGGTTTGCGTGCGTGGCGCCCGAGGTGCCCCACAGGCCGCCCGCCGCCACCAGCAGCGCCACGGTACGGGCCAGCGGCCTCGCCTGCGGTACTGCCATTCCTGCCTTGTGTTGCGCCAGCGAATTATTCTGGTTTGCGCGCGTCTGCATGGTGCCCTGATCCCGTCAAGCAAGTTTGCGGAGCCGGTGCGCAGCGCGTGCGAGGCGTGCGGTCCGACTCCTGTCGTCATTGCCATCGGCGGGCGTTGCCGCCGATGCTCCTGGGAGCTAGACCCTTTGGCGCGACCGAATCGGCAAGGTTTTCCTTGAAGATTTGGTGACAGTCCCGCGACGGCATCAAGACAACAGGACGACCCCACCGGGCAGATGACGGGCATCGAGCCCGAACGACTGCTGAATCTGCGCGATGGCCTTGTCGAGCGCATCGATGCGGAAGCGCCCCGTGACGGGACGCGCGGCAAGCTGGCGCGACATCAGCACAAGCTTGCCGTTGCGGTAGCGGTTGATCTCGTTGACCACATCGCCCAATGGCGTCTCGGCAAAGCGCAGGAACCCCTCGCGCCACGCGGGCATGCGCGCGGCGTCCAGATCCACCACGTGTGCAAGCTTGCGATCGTCATAGGTAACTTGCTGCCGCGCGTTGAGCGTGACCGTGCCCGTGGGATGCGCCACCTGCACCACGCCCTGCACACAGGTCACGCAGACGGAATCGGCGGTGTGCAGCACCTCGAATCGCGCACGCGCAGCCACCGCACGGCCCGCGCCCGCCGTGACCGCGAAGGGCCGGCTCGTATCGGTCATGTCGATGGCGGTCTCGCCCGCGATCAACTCGATACCGGCCACCCGGCCACGCGGATGCAGCGCGATGCTGGTGCGTGTATTCATTTCCACACCGACGTTGCCGCCCAGCGTGATGTGCCGCTGCTCGCCAGCCACGGTGCGATAGTCGCCGCGCCGCTCGCTTACGGACGCCCACATTCCCATGGGCGGATAGACCATCGCGACGGACGCCACAGCCGCGGTGCCGAGCGCGCCGCCAAGGAAAGCGCGACGCGGGAAATGCACCGGCGCAGGCGCGTCCTTGGGTTCGGGCCGCGCAGCCATCGGCTTCTGTTCAAGCAGTTGGCGACCCGCCTGTGCGAGTTCCTGCCACTGGCGTTGTGCAGCGGCAAATGCAGCGGCGTGCGCGGGATTGGATTTGCACCATTGCCGCAGCGCATCGCCATCGCGATGCGTCATCTGGCCGGCACCGATCCGCCGCACCCATTCCAGGGCCTGGCGTTCGATCCGGGAGAGGCCGCGTGGCCGTTGTCGCAGAGGGTTCATGGTGGCAGTCATGGCGTCTGGCAACCCCACCAAGCGGGGGCGCATGACATCAAGACGGTTCTGGCGCTCAGGATCGGCACGATTTCTTCAGCCCCGTTGTTCCATGTGCGCCACGCAGTACTCATGTGCGCGTTTCAGTTCGAGCCCGATCAGGCGCGCGGATACGCCAAAGCGCACGGCGGCCTCCTGATTCGACAGTTCCTCGACCCGCACCGCCAGAAAGATCGCGCGGCGGCGCGGCGGCATCTTGTCGATCACGTCCGCCAGCGCCTGCACTTCGCTACGGGCCGCCACGGTCTGTGCCGGACCCGGTGCGGGGTCCGCGATATCGAGCATCAGCGTGTCGAGTTCTTCCGCGCTCATGAAGCGGCGGTCGCGCTGCAGGCGATCCAGCGCGAGGTTGGTCGCCATGCGCATCAGGTAGGCGGCCGGGCTCGCCACCGGGCCGTTGGCGTCGTTGCGATCTTCGAGATGGACCCAGGTGTCGTGCAGCGCGTCGCTGGCCAGCTCCGCCGATCCCAGGCGCCACGTCAGGCGGCGCTTGAGATCGTCGTAGCGTTGCGCGAGCAGGTCGCGCAGGCCGGAGCGAATCGTCTCGCTCATTGCATGCCCCGAGGTACGCCACATGCAGGCACACATGCCTGCCCCGCCACGCATTGCCGCACCAGCAGCACGAACGGCGTATCGGGCTTCTCGGGCGCGCGGCCCATGTCGATCTGCTGCAGCGTGTCGAGGATGGCGGCGTCGCGGCGGTTGTCACCCGTGGTATCGAGCAGTCGTGCGCGCTGCACGCGTCCCGCGCGACCAATCTGCACCGTGACGGCCAGCCGGTAGCTGCCGAGCGCCAGCGCAGGCCGCGCACACAGTGCCTGCCGCACGCGCGACTGCACCAGCGCGTCATAGTCCTGCCGTGCCACCGAAGCGTCCTGTGTCGCAGGGGAAACCGGCGTGTCGCCTGAAGGGGCCAGCACGAAAGCATCGCCAGCGGTGGCATGCGCGGCCAGGCCGGTGCCTTCCAGCAAACGGTGCAAAGCGTCGCGCGGCGTCATCGCACCCACCACCGCGTGCGAGGTACGGCCTTCCGCGAGTTCGGACGGATAGAAGACCGACATGCTGGTCTGCGCGTCATAGCGGTCCAGCGCCAATTTCAGCGGCTGGGCCGGCAAGTCGAACACCATCTCGGCGGCGCGCGCGAACGTCATCCACGGCAGCGTGGCGGCGAGCGCCATGACCGCGACAAGCCCCCGCCGCGAACGCCTGGGCGTACACGGACGACGGGAAGCGGGCGGGCATGCCATGGGATGCGGGTGACCTGTTCATAGGGTGCTTGGGTTCGACCGGATCGTATGACTGTGACGTGACGTTGCCATGACAAAAAAAGAACGACGCGCCGGCAGGTCATTCGGCGCGCCGCCCACAGTGAAGAAGGGAAAGCGTTATGCGGCAGCGTCGGAGGTCTCGGCGGCTTCGCCTTCACCCTCGGCGCGGAAGTTGCGCAGATGCAGGAAGAACTGGCCCATCATCTGGATCCACACCTGCATCGACACCGAAAGAAAATCCTCGCTGACACCACCCGTCACCATCACGTCCATTTCCAGCACGACGAAATCACCGTGCGTGGCAATGCGCGCGAAGCGGCGGCTGCGGTGCCAGTCGGCCAGCAGCGCATCGGGGAATACGCCGCCGTCCACGCGCAACGGGCAGCTCAGCGTGAAATCGAGATACTGGTCCGGGCCCAGACGGTTGCCCCACAGCACCTGGAAGCCCACGCCGTGGCTGGCGCTGTGCAGGCGGGTGCCCTGCTCCTCCTCCACCACCTGCACGGCGCAACCCGCGCGGCGGATGGCTTCGGCAAGTTGCTCGGCGCTGACGGCGGGCAGTACGGCGGGCTGGGTGGCGATGCTGGTTTCGAGGTTGGCTTCGGTGCTGGCTGCGATATCGAGTACGGCTTCAGTCATGGTCATGTCCTTTGTGTTCTGTGCGTTCAGTGTGTTCTGTGCGGATGAACGGGGTGTGTCACTGCGCTTGCGCGGGCGCGCTCGATGGCGCGGCAGCAGTAGGCGTAGAGGCTGGCTGGGCTGCCCGCGCCTCTGCGGCAGGCACCGCGTTGGCATCGAAGCGGCCTTCGTAGAGCTTGTCGCCGTAGTCTTGCGCGATCTGCTCGTAGCGCACGCGGCTTTGCGCGGCAAACGGCTGGCGCGACGTCATCACGGTGGTGAGGTCCACAGTCTCGTAGGCGCGCAGGATGTCCTGCCCCACGGCGTAGAGCTTTGCATTGGCGGCTTCGCAGCGTTGCAGCGCGGCCTTCTGCGTGGTGGCTTCCGAGGCCAGCTTCTGGCGTTCAGCGTCGATGCCGCGCGCCATGCGCAGCAGTTCGTCGTAGGCACCCCGGAACTGCGCCACCTGGCTTGCGGCCTTCTCGGCCGCGCCCTGCCCCTGCAGCTGCGATTGACGCGCCGCGTCGGCGAGCTTCTCGCGCGCGCCACGCTCGGCGGCTAGCTGGGCGCGCGTGGCGTCCAGCTCCTTCTTCATCGCGGCCGCATCGGTGCTGCCTGCGTTGCCCGCGCCCGCCTGCGGCTGGCCGGCCTTCAGCGCGGCCAGTTCGTTCTGGGCCTGCTGCAACTGCGTGGTGGTGATGCGAAGCTGGTTGCGCAGGCGCTCTTCCATGCTCTGTGCCTGCGCATGGGCGCCGGTTGCCACCAGGGCAAGAACAAGCGGCATGGCACGTATCAAAGGGATCGGGATCACGTCATCCTCCTCAGAAGCGCGCGTTGAATTCGAACTGCAGCGTGTCGATGGCCAGCGGCGGGCCGAAGACTTCCTTCGTCGAAATCCAGCGACCTGTCACCCATGCGTTCTTGTCCAGCGCGTAGGAACCGCCCAGGTAGTAGCCACGCGCATTGGTGCCGCCGCCGTGGAACGTGGAGTCGTTGTAGCCGTCGGGCATGGCATCGGGTTCGATGCGCTTGTAGCCGGCCAGCACGTTCCAGTCGCCGCGTGCAGCAGGCGTGGGCTTGCCGAAAGTCGCCTGGAACATGTACGCGTTGCCGCCGCTCTTGAAGTCCGCGCGCGTGGTGCCGCCCGTGCCGCCGAAGTTGTTCACGATGCCGCCGTTGGAGCGGTTCCACATACCGTCCTCGTCATAGGCGAGGTTGCGGATGTAGTTGCCGTCCAGGCGCAGGCCATAGCCCGCCACCTTGGTATCCCAGCGCAGGTTCATGTCGAGCAGCTGGAACTTCGATGCCAGGCCCACGTATTGCGGCTGCGGCGTGTTGGCCGGGTCCAGCGGATTCAGCGCGATATTGCGCAACAGCATCAGCGTGTTGCCCTTCTGCATGAAGGCTGGACGCGTCCAGTCCGTGCTGCAACCATCGGCGCCCGCATACAGCGCGCAAGGCTGCGACACGCGGCCGGTGACGTTGTGGAAGTCGTAGTACGCCAGCGCGCCGCGCAGGCGGTTTTCCTCGTTGACCTTCCACGCCGCGCCCACCTGCGCGCCGAGCAGCCATTTGGACTCGCTCGACATCTTGTCCTGACTGTTCGATGGCGCGTTGTCCTTCGAGTATTCCAGCGGAATGAAGCCCAGCGAGCCGAACATCGTGATGTCCTTGTTCGGCAGCATCTTCTCGAACTGCGCGGCGATGCCGTCGAAGTTCAGGTCATGCGAGAACAGCGTGTCCGTGGAGACGAACGGATTGCCGAAGCGGCCACCCGTCAGCTTCATCCATTCGAACGGCTGGTAGGACAGCCATGCCTGATCGAGCCAGACATCCTTCTTGGCAAGACCGCCGCCCAGCGTCTGGTTGGTCGATACCGGGCTGTTGTCGTTGCCGGTTGCCAGGCGCACGCCAGCCTTCACGCTGTCCGTCACATCGGCCAGCACGCCGATCCGTGCGCGGGCGCGCCACTGGTTCGGGCGGTTCTGGCGCGTGTTCAGCAGCGGCGGCAGGTTCAGGTTGGTGTTCGGGTTCACGTCGTAGCCGTTGCCCGAGTTGATGGCCGCCCAGTCGATCTGGATATCGCTGTTGTTGCCCGAGTAGAAGCGCGATTCGTTACGCAGACGGACATCGCCTTCCACACGAATGCGCTTGGTCCACTCCGGCGTCTCGTTCGGGGCGGCCCAGCCTTCGGCCTTGGCTTGCGCCATGACTTCGCCCTTGACCTCGTCGCGGATCTGATCACGCACGGTTTCAGGGATATAGGGCACGCGGACTTCACTGGCCACGGCACCTGCGGTGGCACCCGTGGCCGCTGCGGCAACTACCGGCGCTGGCGCTGCGCGCTGGGCTTGCTGTGCGGCCATCGCTTCGGTCTGGGCCTGGGCCAGCAGCGCCTCGCCCGTACTCTTTTCCAGCGCGCCGCTCTGGATCAGGCCACGGATCAGCTTGATCATCGCGCTCTCTGGCGGCACGGCATTCTGTGCGTGGCCGACGCCGGCTGTGGTCAGCAGCACCGTGGCAACGGCTGCGGCCAGCGCATTGGCGCGCAGCGTGTAGCGCGGGGACTGGACGCATGGATTCTTCGATGGGTTCATCGCGGGGTTCATCACGGGGTTCATGACACTGCTCGGCATGTCTGTTGGATATGGTTGGCGACGCATTCAGGGGCGTCGACCCTTGATGGACAGGCGCATCGGGAACCGCAGCGATGCAGGCGGACGTTCATCGGCACGGAAGTCACGCACCATGGCCAGCACGGCCTCGTCCGTGGTCACGTTGCCGGAGCCACCCACAAGCTGCACGCGCGTGACGCGCCCCTCGGGGTCGAGCCAGATTTCGATGCGGATATCGTCGAAGGCCAACTGACGCGTGCGGGCATCACGCACGAACGCCTGCTGCAATGCGTTCGACACGTAGTTGGAATAGGAGCGCCCGCCCAGTCCCCCGCCGCTACCGGTCATGCCACCGCCACCACCGGCCTGGATGCCGAAGGCATCGTTGCCAGCCTGCGCGGCGCCGTCGATCGTGACCGCCTGCCCCAGGTCCTGCGAGGGTGCGGGCGGGGCATCGTCGGGCGGTGCGTTGGTGGGCTCGGCCGGCTTGGGTTCCACCACTTCGGGCTTCACCGGCTCGGGTTCGGGCAGCTTCTCCGGCTCGGGCGGGGGCGGCGGAGGCGGCGGCAACACCAGCATCGGCGTGGACGGTACTTCGCGCCGCGTGGACGCCGTATCGCTCAGCAGATACCAGAGCAGCAGCGCCAGCGCGGCGACAACCAGCCCGCCAGCGGCAAACCCGCCCCAGCGGCGCCAGAACAGCGTGGCGCGCGGCAGGGACGCCAGGGGATCGCGACGATTCACGCTGCGCTCCTCAGGCCGGCTTGCCGGTCACCAGACCGATCTGGTTCAGGTCGATGCGCCGCAGCAGATCCAGCACCTCCACCACCTTGGCGTACTGCACCGACGCATCGCCGCGCACGATCACCGGAAAGTCCGGCGTCAGCGCCTTTTCCGTGCGCAGCCGTTCTTCCAGTTCGGGCAGCGTCACCGGATACGCATCCAGGAACACCTGTCCCGCGTTATCGACCGTGATGGCCTTGGTCTTGGGCTTCTCCAGCGCCACCGAGGCGCTGGCCTTCGGCAGATCCACCTTGATGCCCGGAATGCTGGCGTTGCTGGTCAGGATGAAGATCACCAGCACCACCAGCAGCACGTCCACGAACGGCGTGATGTTGATGCCCCCGGTGCGCTTGCGTACGCCAAACCTGCTTGCGTTTGCCATGGTCCTTGGCTCCGCTCAGGCGCGCTGCAGCACGGGCGTGCGGCGGCCTTCGCCCTGCTCTTCCGCCAGGCGCGTAGCGAACTCGTCCACGAACACGGCCATGTCGGCGGCAATGGCGTCTGCCCGCGAGGCCAGCCAGTTGTAGCCAAACAGCGCGGGAATGGCCACGCCCAGGCCGGCAGCGGTACACAGCAGCGCCGCAGCCATACCCGGCGCCACGGAGTTGATGTCCACGGCACCGGCCATCGCAGCCACCACGAACACCAGCATGATGCCGATCACGGTGCCGAACAGACCCACATACGGCGCGCCTTCGATCGTGGTGGACAGCCAGTTCATGCGGCGGCCCAGACGTTCGTTCTCGCGCACCATCACGCCGTCCATCGAGGCACGGATCGCGCTGATCGTGGCGTCGCCCACGGCGTTGAGGTCGTAGCCGAGTTGATGGCGGCGATGCAGTTCATCGACGGCCACTTCATACAGGCGCCACAGCGAGGAGTGCTCCTTGACGTCGCCGGTCACGCGGCCCGTCTTGGCGAGGTGATCGAGCGATACACCCGATGCCTCGCGGAACTGGCCCATGAAGGCCACGTTGGCGCGCGAGTTGGCGCCGTAGCTGCGACCCTTGCCGATCATGATCGTCCACGACACGCCCATCATCAGGCCCAGCAGGCCGATCACCACCCAGGCGTCCAGCGGCATGGCGGCCAGGATGAAGCCGAAATGGCTCTTGCCAGCCTGTTGCTCGTCCGGACCGAACACGGCCAGGCGCGAATCGGCGCCTTGCGACACCGCATCGGCCAACAGCAGCGCGGCGGGACGTGCCACCTTCGACAGGCGCACTTCATCGATCGTGCCGGGGAAGGTATGCGCGCCTTCGCTGTCCGCGCCGATAAAGGCCGGCGTGTTCAGCGCCGGCAGCGCGGCTTGCAGTTGTGCCGCCTGGCGGCCGCCTACGAACAGCGTGACCGTCTTGCCATCGGCATTCACCGCCAGATGCGACCACTGGCCCGCCTGGATCGGCTGGCCGGGGTTGCTGCGCTGGCCGTTGACCTGCACATACGGCACGCCCTGATCCACGCCGATCAGCAGTTCGCCCGCACCATCGCGGCGTGCATAGACCAGTTGGCCAGCGCCGAGCTGTTCGGGACGGACCCATGCGGAAAACGCGAACGAGCCACCGGCCGCCACCGTCAGCGACGGCGATGCGGGCAGTGCCAGTGCGGCCTTGCCGAGCTGCGCGCCCTTGCCGATCACAGTGCCGTCCACGCTGACCACGGCGGTCTGGCTGTTGTTGCCATACGCGGTGGTATCGCGCGCCGGCACATTGCCTTCGGCGAAGTGGTAGACCAGCGTGAAGTCCGGATCGAACACGCGCTGGCCGTTGCCGGAGGCAGGCGCCTTCGGGTTGCCGTAGTACATCCACACCTGCTGCTTGCCGTTGGCCGACACCGCCGGCACATCGACCCACACCAGCGCGATGCCGAGCAGCGGATCGAACTGTTCGATCTGGTGGTTCAGCACGGTCTTGTCGTCACCGGATACGAAGCGCAGGTCCGCGCCGGTCTCGCTAACGCCCTCGAAACTGAAATTGCCCGTGTGCAGGCGCAGCAGCACCGGCGTACGGCCGGCGTCGCCGCCGATGTTGCCGCCTTGCGGACCGGCGTCGATGGTCACCGGCTTGCGGTAGGCCCAGTCGGGCTGCCACCAGGCGTGCGCCAGGCTCGGCACGAGCGTGCTGGCCAGCGCCAGCAGCAGGAATAGGGAACGTCGCATGACTATGGTTCTCCGTTGGCTTTCTTCGGAATGCTGTGTTGGGGTGCGTGCCGGGATCGGTCTGTGGATCAGTAACTGGCCGTCACGCTGAAATTGAGTCGAGGGTCGCCACGGTCAGTGCGCGGGCCGTCCTTGAGCGGGAAGCCCAGGTCCAGCCGGCCGTTCACGTAGCGCGCCAGCCTGAAGCTGGTGCCGATGCCGACCGAGGCCAGCGAGAAGCGGCTCTCCTGCTCCGGCAGCGGATCGCGCAGGCGCAACTGACCCGCATCGGCGAATGCATAGACGCGCCAGTCGGACACCGTGCCGCCGAAGAAGTCCAGCGGCGGCGTGCGCATTTCCACGGAGCCCACCACGCCGTAGTCGCCCGTGGTCTCGGCAGCCAGGTAGCCGCGCACCGAGTTCATGCCGCCCGCCGCGATCTGCTCGCTCGATACCAGCGGCGAATCGGTGATCTGGCCCGCCAGTCGCCATGCCAACTGCGCATTGCCCGCGAAATTCCACGTGCCGTTGGTATCGCCCTTGAGCAGCAGGAAGCTCGGCGACGCCTTGTAGCGCTTGTAGTCGAACTCCTTCCAGTCGCTGCCGTAGCCCAGGAAGCTGCGCGTGCCGGCCACCAGCGCCATGTTCAAGCCGTACTGGCCGCGCGTGGTCTGCGTGAAGCCCGTATAGGACAGCGTGATCGGTGCGTACTTGAGCGGCACGGTGTCGCCGGAGGTGCCGAGGCGCGTGGTTTCCTTGTTGTCCTTGAAATCGACGCCCAGGCTCAGCGCGTGATACCAGTCGCCGGTGTTCGGCACGGTGTATGTACCGCGCAGGCCGACCGAATGGCCCTTGCCCAGCACGCTGGTGCCGCCTACCGTCGCAAGGTTGCTGTCAGAGAGATAGCCGGAGAGTTCGACGCCCCAGTTCGTGCCGCGGATTGGGGCGATATAGGAGCCCGAGAACACCTGCGTCTGGTTCAGGTCCTGCGGCGCGCCAAAGAAGCTCAGCGACGCGCTGTGACCCAGTTGCCAGAGGTTGTCGTGGCCAATCGATGCCAGCGCGCGCAACTCCTTGGTATCGGGGCTGTAGTCGTTGTTCAGGCCGATACTGCCGCGCCACGGGCTGCTGTCCTCGACCTTGAGATCGACGTCCATCGTGCCCGGCAATGTGCCCTGCCGCACCAGCGGCATGACCTGCCGCTTGCCCGTCTTGTTCAGTTCGGTGAGTTCCGCTTGCGCCTGCGTGAAATCGGGCACATGTCCTTCGGCCAGCGCCGGCACCTGTTCGCGCACCTCGCGCGGCGACTGGTACTCGGCGCCCACCGCACGCACGCGGCCCACACGGGTTTCACTGACCTGGAGGTAGACCACGCCGCTCGTGACCTGCTGCTCGGGCAGTTCCACATAGACCGACTGGAAGCCCTTGGCCTGATAGGCGGCCAGCAGCGCGTCACGCGCGGATTCGATGTCCTTGAGCGTGCGCGATGGTCCCAGGTACGGCGTCACGGCACGCTCGATCGTGCGCACGTCCAGCACCGTGTTGCCACGCACCACGTATTCGCTGATATCGACCGCGCGCTCCGGTTGCGGCGCGGCCTGCGCGGCGGCAGGCTGCGCGCCATCCGCTGGCGCGGACTGCGCAGATTGCGCCAATGCCCCACCCGTCCCCAGTCCAATCATCGCCACGCACACTGCCCTCCACCGTGGCGACGGGCCTTTCTTCTTGCTGACTCGCATGAGTTGCTGACCTTCTTCTTTTTTCGATTGCCAGCCCCGCGTGCCAGTGTCCTGACCGAGGACGGCATCGTTTGGGGGCATCACGCCGCGAGACATGATCCACATCGCTCATGTCAGCGTTACGCACAGATGCCTAGACGGCCAAACCTGGCAGGGCATGTCGTTTGTCACAAATATTTCATCGACGACACATTCCGCACGGACGAGACTTCCAGGGCGATGACGATCAGGAGCAGGCGATGCAGACGTGGAAAACCTTGGCGGTAGTGGCCGCGCTTGGCGTATCGGCCTCGGCATGGGGCGCGAACGAAGGGACCACGCAAGGGAGTTGCGTGGAGGTGGAGGTCAACGGCGAGCGCGCGCCAGCGTATGACTGCCTGACGCAGCGGCTGGCGCCAGCCTCGTCGCCACGCGCGGGGAAACCCGGTGTGCTGGGATCGGAGGCCATCGCCAATCAGCCGTCGAACCAGTTGGGGCTCTACAACCGCGCGGCCACGTCCACGCGGATGGGCAATACCTTTGGCACCTCCGTTCTGCCCCAACGGCCGCCCCCATCGAATGGCGTCGCGCCAATCATTCCTCCACAGGCGCCCCGCTGATCGAATGAACGCGAAATAGTTTCATATCGCCTTCATTGATCTGACACACACCCTGCCCGACAATCCCGTGCATCACATGCCGCGTTGGTGCGTTCCTGCGTCCTTCCGGCTGCGATGACGGGCCGTTCCGGCTTTTCATGCGGTGATTTCAGGCCCGTGTTCCCTTCCACACAACACGATGAGATCCCGGATGAGCCAATCCAACAGGATGTACCGAAGTTTCGTTCGCGCAGTGTGCTGGGTGGCGCTCTGCGCCGCGCCCACGCTGGCGCAGGCCGGCACGTACTGGAACGGCGTGAGCCGTGCCCTGCCCGTCTCCCCGCTAGGCAACACCGTGGCGCTGTCCTGCCACAACTGCTATGGCAGTTCCACGGCTGCCACCAACACGCAGGTGTCGATGGCCTTGTCGCGCGGCTACGACCTGATCGAGTTCGACCTGACGCTGCATGCCGACGGCCAGGTCTACGTGGAGCATGGCGACAGCGAAAGCGCAGTAGGTACGTTTGCCGATGCGCTGGCCAACACGAACCTGCAGCAGAGCGATCGCCTGCTGTTCCTCGAAATCAAGGAGAAGTACACCACTGCCGCCGCCAGCGACACGCTGATGCTTGGCGTGCTGCGCGCCGTGCGCGACTGGGGCTACGCCTCGGCCGGGCGTCCCGTGGTGCTGCGCGGCTTCATGGATGGCCGCCAACAGCATCTGGTGCGCGCCAAGACGCTGCTCGCACAGTCCGAGTTCGCCAGCATTCGCGACAACATCCGCTTCCACACGCTGATCGAGAGCGATATCCGCAACAACATCCGCACGACGAAGAGCCTCGGCTTCCACGGCGTGGAACTGGAATATCGGATGGCCAACCTGTTCGGCGCGCTGATGCAGGCGAAGCTGCTCGGGCTGGGCGTGGGCGTCTACACCACCCCGGCCAGCATGGGCGAAGCCTATCTGTCCGCCCTGCGCGAGGACGTGGACTTCATCACCTCGGACTATGATCGCGGCACCACGGCACTGGCCACTTCGGCCCGCGCCGTGATCACCGAATCGACCTCGCTGGTGCATATGAACACCGCACAGCAGACGGCCTGGCCCCTGACCTACCGCCGCACCAATGCCACGACGTATCCGGTGGCACAGGGCAGCACCGCGCCGACGCTGGAAGTGCTGGCGGTGACGTCCGACGAAGACCGCGTGGGCGGCAGCATGGTGTTCACGGGCACACAGTCGGTGACCACGTGGCAGGCCGATAACGCCAGCAACGGCGGCTTCCTGGTCAGCGCGGTCGTCAATTTCGATGACCTGACCTCGGGTGCCACGGCGGCCATCGTGGCCAAGAGCGATGCGGGCGGCTTCGCGCTGGAGCAGGCCGGCACCTCGCTGCGCTTCGGGGTTTATGTGAACGGCGCCTACCAGTACGCCACCGCTTCGCTTGCGGGCTTGAACGGCACGGACTCGTACTTCATCATCGGCGCCTACGACGGCAACGGTGCGGTACGCTTGTGGGTCAACAATGTGGAGGGCGTGCCGTCGGTATCGGTCTCGGGCGGCGTGGGCCTGAACACCAGCCCCATCGTGATCGGTGCGGACCCGCAGGGGGCTACCGACCGCCGCTACTTCTTCAAGGGCAAGATCCAGCAGGTGATGGTGCAGCGCTGGCGCGACCACTGAATCGGCAGATAGAACGAAAACGGCGGGGAGACCCGCCGTTTTTTTACTTCACCCCGGCCTGCATGAACGACTGCATGAACTGGCGCTGGAACAGCAGGAAGGCCAGCACCAGCGGCCCTACGCACAGCAGCGTGCCTGCCGACAGCACACCCCAGTCCACGCCGGTCTCGGGCGCCGCAAACAGCGCCATGCCCACCGTCACGGGCCGGCTGGCCTCGGTCTGCGTGGCCACCAGCGGCCACAGGAAGTTGTTCCAGTGATAGCTGACCGATACCAGCGCATAGGCCAGGTAGGTCGGACGCGCCAGCGGCACGTACACCTTCCACAGAATGCCAAGGCGACCCAGCCCCTCGATGCGCGCCGCATCCTCCAGTTCCTGAGGTACGGTCATGAACGTCTGGCGCAGCAGGAAGATGCCGAAGGCACTGGCGATATACGGCAGCGCCACGCCCAGCCATCGATCGACCTGCCCCAGTTGCGCGATGGTCAGGTAGTTCTCGGCGATCAGCACCTCGGGCATGACCATCAACTGCAGCAGCACCAGTCCGAAGACGATGCTGCGGCCCGGAAATGTCATCCGCGCCAGCGCAAACCCGGCCAATGTGCAGACCACCAGTTGCAGCGCCAGCAGCAGCGTGACGATGGCAACCGTGTTGATCAGGTATCGCGCGAACGGCGCAACGCTCCACGCCTGCGGAAAATTGTCGAGTCCCCACCGGGTGTCGAAGCTCAGCCGCATGGCCTCGCCGCCCGGATGAAAAGCGCCCCAGACCAGCAGCAACAGCGGCGAAATCCACAGCAGGCCGGCCACGGCGGCGGCAACCGGCACAAGAGCGGAGCGCAGCGATATCGAGGAAGCGGTCATCGGTAGTGGATGCGGTTGCGGGTCAGCCAGAACTGGAATCCCGAGCACAGGGCCAACACCAGCAGCAGCACGATGGTCAGTGCGCCTGCATAGCTCGCGTCCTGGAACCGGAACGCAATCTCATAGAGGTAATACAGCAGCAGCGTGCTGGCGTTATTCGGACCGCCGCGCGTGAGCACGAACAAGTGGTCGATCAGCTTGAACGCATTGATCAGCGCGTTGATCACCACGAACAGCGTGGTGGGCGCCAGCAGCGGCAAGATCACGTGGCGCAGCCGGAACCATGGCGAAGGCGCCTCCAGCCGCGCGGCATCAAGTTGCTCCGACGAGATCGATTGCAGCGCCGCCAGATAGAAAATCATGAAGAAGCCCGCTTCCTTCCAGATGGTGACCACCATCAGCGCGGGCAGCGCAGTATCCGTATCGCCCAGCCAGTTGCGGCCCGCGATGCCGAACCACGCCAGCAGCCGGTTCAGCAGGCCGATATCGGGCGCGTAGAAGAACAGCCACACGTTGGCCGCCGCCACCATCGGCAACATGGTCGGCGTAAAGAACGCCAGCCGCAGCAGTCCGCGACCGGCGTAGCGCTGATTGACCCACAGCGCCATGGCCAGCGCCAGCACCACCGAGACCGGCACGGTGATCAGCGCATACCAGAGGTTGTTGCGCACGGCCTGACGGAAGACGGGGTCATCCATCAACGCCTGGAACTGCTCCATCCCGGAGAATGCTGGCGGAATGCCGGGAGCCTGCGTGTGAATGCTGTGCCAGAAGCTGCCGGCGATAGGCCAGTACGTGAACGCCGCCAGCAGGACGAGCGCCGGCAACAGCAGCAGCCATGCCTGTGCGGCTTGTCGTGCGACGGGTTTTCTAGATGTCATGGCGGATATGCCTGCGGCGTCCCTATCGGTATCGATCCCGGACGCCGCAGGCTTCACGTGTTTAACGCTGATACGGCTTCAGGATGCGCTCGGCCTGCGCCTGTGCGCCGCTCAATGCAGCCTTCGGTTCCTGCTGGCCCGTGATGGCCGATTGCAGCGCGTCTTCCAGCAGCTTGCGCACGCGCCCAGCCTGGTGCGTCGACAACTCGGCCGTGGCCACCGACAACTGGTCACGTGCCACCAGCGTCTGCGGCACCTTGGCCGCGTAGTCCTTCAGCGTGGCGGTCTGGTAGCTGGCCGGGCTCACGCCCATATAGCCCGTTGCCACGCTCCACTGCGCCGAGCGATCCGGTGCGGTCAGGAACTTGATCAGACGGAACGCGGCGCGCTGCTCGGCATCGGAGCCGCTCTTGAACAGATAGAAATTGCCGCCGCCCGTGGGCGAGCCCGGCTCGGTGTTGGCAGGCAGCGGGGCCACGCCGACATCGAACTTGGCATCCTTCAGCACGGCCGTCAGGTTACCTGTGGAGTGCCACATCATCGCGGTCTTGCCCTCGACGAAGTTCTGGCGCAGCGTGCCCCACTCGATCAGGCCCTTCGGGCTCACGCCGTCTTTCGACAGCGACGTCCAGTATTCCAGCGCCTGCACGGCCTTGGGCGTATCGAACGTGGTACGCGTACCAGCCGGGTTCATCAGCGTCTGGCCGTTCTGCTTGGCCAGCGCGCCGAACATCCAGTAGGCGTAGCCCGTGGACGGGATCATCACGCCCCAGCGGCTGGTGTTGCCGCCATCGCGCTTTACCAGTTTCGCAGCGGCTTCACGCATTTCCGTCCAGTTGCGCGGCGGCTTGTCGGCATCGAGGCCAGCCTGGCGGAAGGCGTCCTTGTTGTAGAACATGACGATGGTCGAGCGCTGGAACGGAATGCCCCACGTCTTGCCATCGGCGCGGCCGTTGTCCATCAGGCCCGGGTAAAAGCTCTTGAGCCACTCCTTGTCCTCAGCCGAGGTAGCGAAATCGTCGAACGGACGGATCACGCCAAGGTCCTTGAGTTCGTGCAGGTCGATCGAGAACAGCACCGACGTCTGCACCGGCGTGCCGGCCTTCAGCGCGGCCAGTGCCTTGGTGCGCGCGTCGTCGTAGTTGCCCGCGTAGATCGCGTTGACCTTGACGTCCGGATTGGCCTGCTCGAATTCGCCCACCAGCTTGTCCACCACTTGCGTGAGCGGACCACCGACGGAAACGGGGTAGTACATCGTGACCTGCGTCGGCGCGGCAATGGCCGACATCGACGTCAGCGACGCCAGGCAGGTAAGCGTGCCCAGCGCGGTGGCCAGGCGGGTCTTGAACGACATGAAGGCTCCTTGAGGGGTAGGTTCAGGGCAAAGCGGAAAGACGGGCGACGGCTGCTTCGGTGGCAACTGCAGCGGCAAAACGGTGTTCGCGGGTGGCATCCCACTTCAACATCAGGCCGGCGCCGGGGGACAACGCCACCCGGCCCGGATGGCGCACGAGCACGGGCTGGTCGTAGAGGCGCACCTCCACCAGCGTGTCGGCGCCGTGATATTCGGTGCGCACCACCGTGCCGGCATGCGATCCACCCAGTTCGATATGTTCGGGACGCACGCCCAGCCACTCTTCCGCGCCGGGCATGCGGATCAGGTTCATCGGCGGCTGGCCGATAAAGCGCGCCACCACCGGCGTGGCAGGCGTGTCGTAAAGCTGCGCCGGCGTACCGGTCTGCGCAATTTCGCCCTGGTGCATCAGCACGATACGGTCGGCCATGCTCATCGCCTCCACCTGATCGTGCGTGACGTAGATCACCGTCAAACCCAGTTGCTGCTGCAGCTTGCGCAATTCCGCGCGCATCTCGGCACGCAGTTGCGCGTCGAGATTCGACAATGGCTCGTCCATCAGGCACAGCGGATGCTGCGAGACGATGGCGCGCGCCAGCGCCACGCGCTGCTTCTGTCCACCCGACAGCGCGCCGGGCTTGCGCGCCAGCAGCGCGCCCAGGCCCAGCAGCTCGGCCGCATGCGTGAGTCGGCGCCCCTGCTCGTCACGCGGCACCTTGCGCGCGCGCAGCCCGAACAGGATATTGTCTGCCACGCTCAAATGCGGGAACAGTGCGTACGACTGGAACACCATGCTCAAGCCGCGTTGCGCGGCTTCCACCGCCGTGATATCGCGACCATCCAGATGAATGCGGCCGGCGTCTGGCTGATCCAGTCCGGCAATCAGGCGCAGCAGCGTGGTCTTGCCGCAGCCGGACGCGCCGAGCAGCGCGATGAATTCGCCGCGCTCGATGTCGAGGTCGATGCCGCGCAGTACCACGTTATCGCCGAAGCGCTGCGCAATCCGTTCGAGTCGCAGATAGGCCATGGAGGGTGTCTTTCGGGGGCGATGGTGGCAGTGGAAGCGCTAAGTTCAGCAGGGATGCAGCGTCACGCCTGCCGCTTCGCACAAGGCGTGCAGCGCGGGCTGGGCGTCGGTGGCATCGGTATCGGTGAACAGGTGGTCGATCTGCTCGAAACCTGCCACCCGGCACGGGGCGTGGCGACCGAACTTGCTGCTGTCGGCCAGCAGCATCCGCTCGTGGCTATGCGAAAGCAGCGACTGGCTCAGCTCGGCTTCCTCCGGCTGGAATTCGTACAGCGTGCCTTGCTCGTCGATGCCGGCCGCTCCGCATACCGCCACGTGGGCGCGGAACTTCCGCATGAAATCTACCGTGGCACTGCCCATCACGTCGAAATCGCCAGCGCGCAGGCGTCCGCCGGCCACCCAGGTCTCGATGGCGGGCTTGTCCGCCAGCGCCAGCACGGCGCCGAGGTTGGTGGTCACCACACGCAGCGGCCGGTCGGCCGGCAGTGCCCGCGCGAACTCTGCCACAGTGGTGCCATATCCGAGGAATATCGTGGCATCCGGTTCGATCATGCCCACGGCAGCCTGCGCGATCCGGCGCTTGCGTTCCACCTGCGCGGTGCTGCGCTGCAGATAGCTGATGTTGTTCTGGCTCGCAGGCAACGTCAGCCCGCCGTGCATGCGGCGCGCCAGCCCTTGCACGCTCAGCTCGTTGATGTCGCGGCGAATGGTCTGGCTGCTGACCCCAAAGCGGCTGGCCAGCTGCTCGGTACTGAGGTAGCCGGTATCGTTCAACCATCCAAAAATTTCACGCTGGCGGGCAGTCAGGCTCATTCGATCACTCTATATGTTCGAATGAAAATGTAAACGCGCAATGTGTCACATCGGTGACATCGTTTACCCCCACGCGGGTGGGTATCCACATGCCGCGCCGCAGCAAACCAGCGTGCGCGCTGTTCTCGCAATCAGGCAGCTTCTCCTAAGTCGGCTCACGAAAACATTCACTTCGAGGTCCCGGCGGGATCGTGGAAGATCAGGTTTTCATGCCGATATGGGAGCGCACCGATATGCCCGCTTGCGGCCGCTGCTTTCTCCGCGTTGCGCGTGGCTGCCTGATTGCGATGGGGCTGGCGCTGCCCGTTACCGCTTCGGCATGGACAGCGGGTGGCAGCGGCGGCGCGGCGGCAGCCACGGCATCGCCCGATACCCGCTCCGGCCCCTATCGCGGCATCGTCGGGCCGGTCGGTTCCCCGGAGCCTGCACCGGAGGCGCCAAAGACCTGGGACCGCGCATTGCCCTTCTTCGCGCAGCGCGTGATCGACAAAGGCTATAACCTGCCCAATCCGTACGACATCGGGTACTCCTACTACGATGGCTACCAGCGCTATCAATTGAGCGGCCTGCAGGTATCCGCGGGCGGCAACCCGCTGCGCGGCGCGGATTTCGTGCAGTTCCAGCAATCACGCATTCATAACAGTTCGAACCAGGTGCAGATGGGTGCATGGCTGTTTCCGTTCATGAATGTGTACGGCATCGTTGGCAACGTGCAGGGCAGCGGCAACATCGACATCAGCTTTTCTTCGCTCACCGATCTCGAGCGGTTCTTCGGGGTCAACATAGGCTGCGGGGGGCGGCGTCCCCGCGACGCCTGCAGCAAGCCGATCAAGCTGCCCACCCAGCATGCCAGCTACAGCGGCCATACCTACGGCGGCGGCTTCACACTGGTGGGCACCTACCGCGACCTGTTCTTCGCGTTGCCGGTGACCTACACCGTGGCGGATATCTCGATGTCGGACACGCCGGTCAAGTCGGTCAACATCGGACCGCGCGTGGGATGGAATCTCCGGCTGGGCCACGGACTGGGGCTGCTCACGCCCTTCATCGGCGCCACCTACTTCCGCACCCGCGCCACCATCACCGGACACTTTGACGTACCGATCCCCGATACCGACGGCCAGACCGAGCGGTTGAACTATCAGATCGCGGAACGGGTGACGGGTTACTGGAGCGGTTCCGTAGGCGCCAACTGGACCATCAACCGCAGCGTCGGCGTCTTGTTGGAAATCGGCTACGGGTACAACCGTAACAACATCATCGCCACCGGCTTCTTCCGGTTCTGACGATCATGCGCGCCACCTTCCCTCCCTTGCTCGCCGCCTTGCTGACCATGCCCGTGGCGGCACAGGAAGCCACGCCCGACACCCCGCCCAAGACCGCCTGGATCGACAAGATCCTGAACAAGCTTGGCGCCTCGAAGGAGGTGGACCTGAGCCATGGCGTGGACTGGGGCATCCTGCCCGGGCCGTTCTACAACCCAGAGATGGGGCTGGGACTCGGCGCGGCAGCCATCGGCCTGTACAAGCCGAAGAACGCCGAGAAGGACACGCAGCTCTCCACGCTCACGCTACACGGCTTTGTGACGACGACCGGCGCATTCGGTATCGGCGCGGACAACAACACGTTCTTCGGCGACGACAGCTATCGCTTCGTGTTCTCGGGCGGCCTGTTCAACATGCCGACCTCCTACTGGGGCATTGGCTACGACAACGCCATCAACGACGCCAACAAGGAGGGCTACACGCACCGGGGGGTCTCGCTGCAACCGCGCATGATGATGCGGATCATGCCGAATACCTACATCGGCGGCGGCTACGACTTCGAGTACGACGACGCGGCCAACATCGAACGTGGCAGCGCCAGCGCGTTCGCCGCCGATCCCCACGGCACGCATGTCATCAGCAGCGGCCTCACCGCGCATTTCTCCTACGACACGCGCGATTTCATCCCCAACCCGTACAAGGGCCAGGCGCTTTTGATCAACGGTACGGTGTATCGCCGCGGCCTGGGCAGCGATTTCGATTTCGAAACGCTGGAGATCACCTACGACAAGTACTTCGCCATGCGCGAGCGCGACGTGCTGGCCTTCGACATCTACGGCAAGTTCAACTGGGGCGACGTGCCATGGAGCATGATGTCCAAGCTCGGCGACAACCGGCGCATGCGCGGCTACTTCATGGGCCAATACCGCGACAAGGCGTTGCTGACCGCACAGGTGGAATATCGCTGGCACATCGCGGGCCGGCAGGGCATGGTGTTCTGGCTGGCCACCGGCGCCATCGCCGGCAACCCCGGTGCGTTGCGCGATGCGCACTGGCTGCCCAATGGCGGCGTGGGCTACCGCTTCGAGTTCAAGCCGCGCGTCAACGTGCGCTTTGACGTAGGCGTGGGCAAGAACACCAAGGGTGTGTATTTCCAGATCAACGAGGCGTTTTGAGCGAAACGTTTCGCGAATTTCTTATCACTTCAGCAATCTATTGACGAGTGCACCAACACGGTCGCATTTCCATGACCGAGGTGTAACCGGCCTGCCATGGGCACTCCATGTCGCGTCATTAGACTCAGCGAGCCCCCCGAAAAATCGTTCAGCTCCTGAGAACTACCAATGAAGAAATCTCTCGCCACGCTCGCCACAGGCGCAGCACTGATCGCGATCAGTGCGACGGCCAATGCGAGCCAGACCCCCATCGTGGTGGATGCATCGTTCGAAAAACAAGGACAAGTGCATCGTCCTCGTGATCCCTACACCGATGGTGGCCGCATTCAACAGCGTGATGTCTACACAGACGGTGCACGCACCGCCAATGGCACTCCCCACTGAATCCACGTCGCCATGAAGACAAAACCAGGCCGCCTCCGAGCGGCCTGAAGTCTTTTTATGGGCCGTGAATTTACTTTTCACCACCTTGATTCCACTGAGAACCAAGTGCGTTTTATTTAAGGAAGCGCAATGAAACTCCGTTACGGCTTTGCCGCGGCAACTCTCAGCATGCTGTCTGCCGCCACCTTCGCCCAATCCCATGTCACGCTTTACGGCATTCTCGATGTGGGTATCGAATATCTCAACAATGTGCCAACTGCCACAGGCGGCGCCAATCAGGTGCGCATGAGTTCGGGCAATATGTCCACGTCGCGCTGGGGCCTGCGCGGTCAAGAGGATCTCGGCGGCGGACTGAAGGCCATCTTTCAGCTCGAAAGCGGATTTGCGCCGGACAACGGCAGTCTGCTCACGAACCGGTTGTTCGACCGTGCGGCGTATGTCGGTCTCCAGAGCCGGTACGGCACTGTGGCGCTTGGCCGGCAGAACACGCCGATCCACGACACGGGTCATATCCTGGACCCGATGCGATACGCGCCCCGCTACTCGCTGTGGACAAACGACGATATCCTCGCCGGCCGCGCCGATAACGCGATCCGGTACGACGGCAAGTTCGGCGGCCTGACGATGAGCGCGATGTACAGCCTGGGCCGCACCGGCACTGGCGAGATCCCGGGCAACTTCAAGGTGGACCGCAACTACGGCGCCTCGGTGATGTACGAGAACGGCCCGCTGGGGATTGGCGCCGCGTATGACGAATTCCAGGGCACCAGCGTGGCCACGGCGGACCGCAAGGATCGTCGTGCCCTGATCGGCGCCAGTTATGCATTCGGCGCAGCCCGCGCCTTTGTGGGCTACCGCTGGTTCAAGGGCGATGTCGGCACGCTTCCGGGTAGCGGTTCGAACCTCTACTGGGCGGGTATGCGTTACGCGGTGAACCCCTCCGTCTCCCTGATGGGCGCCGCATACTACACCGACACCCGCAATTCGAGTGCCGACCCGATCATGCTCGTCGCCTCGGCGGACTATGCGTTCTCCAAGCGTACCGACGTCTATTTCAATATCGGCTACGCCATCAACCGCGACGGCTCCCAACTGGGCATGAACGGATTCAATGGGCCGGCGGGTAGCCCGGCCAATGTCGTGGCCGGTGACGACCAGATCGGCATGGTGATGGGTGTCCGTCACCGCTTCTGATCGCCGGAAGATCGTCTGAGTTATCGGTACTTTCCTTACCGGTATGCTTTGTCGATGAAAAACGCCGCGGACCTCACGGACCGCGGCGCTTTTCTTTTCTACAGACCGAACGGCTTACTTCGCGGTCTTGATGCTCGTAGCGTCGGCGGTCAGGTAACCCACCGAGGCGCCCAGGCCGTTCTTGTAGTTGGCGAACACCAGCGGCTCCACTTGCGCCTTCACGGCAGCCTTGATGCCATCGCCGGCGTGCTGGAAGTTGCTCATGATGTACGTCCAGCCGTTGATTTCGTCGACGGCGTGCAGGCCCGTCGATTCACCACCGGCCGGCACCGACATCAGGCGCGACAATTTCTTCGTATCGACGTTGTACGCCCACAGGAAGTTGTTGGTGTGGTTGCTGCTGTCCTCGCCGATGAACAGCGTGCGCAGCTTCTCGGAGAACTTGAGGTTGTCCGGGTTGCCGATGGTCGTCGGATCGGCGGTGTTGCCCAGTGCATCGGCGGCGATGTCCTTGCCGACGATCAGCGCCTGGGTGTGGATCGGTACCCATTCGCTAACGATGGCCGCACCCGACGTATCCTTCTGGCCGCCGCCCAGCTTGTGCTGCATCACGCCGCCGGCGTTGATGGCTGCCGGCACGCTGATATTGCTCTGCGCGTTCCAGCCCTTGGCGTTGTTCAGCACCATCGAGTCGACGATGTTCTGCAGCGCGGAGTAGGCGATCTTGTCCTTGATGTTGACGGTGGTGCCTTCCATCTTGGTGAAGCCCATGCTGCCACCAGCCACGAAGGCATAGCGGTGCGTTTCCAGGAACGCTGCCACCAGTTCCTTGCCCGGCTTGATCTTGATCCACTGGAACTTGCCGCTGTACGCGATCTTCGTGTACGTCGTGTCCGGCGTGGCATTCAGGGCCGGATCCGTGGCGCTGATGTCCATGATGTCGGCAAACGTGTGCGACTTGGCCCAGCCTTCCACTTGCGCGCTCGTGGCATGGCCCAGCTTGATCCAGGTCAGGTCGGCGCCAGCATCGGCCGGGTTCACGGAGAAGCCGGTGCCCACTTTGGCCACGTACAGCGTACCGGCGGACAGATCCTTTTCCTTGTCAGCCACGAACATGAACAGACCGCTGTTGGTGGCGTCGTCGCCCATCAGCACGGTGCGGTTGTCCGGCATCACCTGCACGAGTTCGTGCGAGATACGGCCCATGCAGTAGTGCTTCTTGATCGAGCCCGTGCCGTCGGCATTGACCGTGACTTCCGGCAGGTGACCGTACAGGTACGGGTTGAACGGGATCGTGCTCGTGCCGTACAGGTTCTTGGCGAAGGCCAGGTTCTGCACCGTGTTCGGATTCGAGGCATCCGGCTCGTACTCTTCGCTCGACAGGTGGGTGTTCCACGGCGACAGGCTGGCGCCGCACGTGATCCACAGGCCGTTGGCCGACGACGTGTCGACGTTGTGGTACTTCACCAGCGACAGCTTGCCGGTGGCCGGGTCCTGGTCCAGCGTCAGGATGGCGATCGGCGACGGCAGCTTGCCGTACATGTCCGTCACCTTGGCCTGGTCCCACGTGGTGTATTCGAACTGCACCACGGCAAAGACCGTGTTGCCCTTCACGCCGTCTACCTTGGCGCCGTCGATCTTCAGCAGCGACGTGCCGTCCGGCGAGTCCGAGAAGAACTGGGCAGCCGTGCCCGTGGACGAATCCATGATCGGCTGGTTGTTGATGTCGAAGTAGCCGCCGGCCAGGATCGTGCCGCCCTTGCCGTCCGACACCTTGTCGCCGGTCATGAAGAACGGCTGGTACGCCAGCTTGAAGTTCTGGCTCGTACCATCGCTGAAGTTCACCTTCAGGCTCGAACCCACGGTAGTGGTGGCCATTTCGGCCGCATTGGCCAGCGAAGGTGCCGGCATGCCGGTGAACTCGGCGGTCGTGAACGTGGCCGTGGAAGCCGGCGGGTTCGTCGTCACGGGAGGGGTAGCGGGGGCGTCGTCGCCGCCGCCGCAACCTGCCAGCAGCGAGGTGGAGGCCAGGCCCAGCGGCAGCATGGGGGCGCCGGCCAGGAACTTCAGTGCCTTGCGGCGCGATGCGTCAAGTTTTTCGGACATTTTTTGGATTTCCCCGTCGATCTAGTGTTTTCATCAGACCGCCCTGCACATGCGTACATGGCAACCCGGTCAGCTCTTGTGGAGGCAACCGCACAGCGGTCAAGCCGGGTGGCATCGTATGAACCGAATGTGACAACACGTTGAACCCGCAACAATTCGCGAGCAGCCGGGAGCGTCACTTCTTGCCGGGTCACACAGCGGACGAAAAAAAACGCCGCGACCCATGTATGGTCGCGGCGTCGTGAAAATGCCGGTCCGGGCGACACCCACTTCTGTCACCCGTGTATTGGCGATCTGCAGCCCACCTGCAGGTCTGACCGGCTTGTCCGAGCAGCGGTTGAGTACCGCCACGGGCAGCCATCCTAAGCGCCCCAGATGTCAGTCTCGTGACGAATTGTCATGACAACCGACCATCCGAAGTGCCGAAACCGGTCCTTCAATATGCCTCCGGACGACCTTGCCCGTGGGCCAGTTTTTTCTCCGGTCACCACACCGTGTGTGGTGAAAATCAAACGTTACAAACCTGTCATTCGGCAGTTTTGCGCATCAAGCGGCCGATTTCGTGCGTTTTCGGAATATGTCATCTTTAGCCTATTGAAGTGATCAATCGGGCCGGATATGGTTCAGCGCATAATATTTTCCACGGCAATATATGCAATCAAAAACATATATTGTTCGCCCCGATCGGAAAAAACGATGCACGACACCATTCCGGGACGCCTCGCGTCTCCAGCCGCCCTCACGCCCCGCCTCGACGGAGCTCGCCGACGCACGCCCCCGTGCGCCCTGCGTGCGTCCATGACCATCCATTTCCGCTTACCGGTTTTGTAGCAGCTTCGTAGCAACCGTCGCTGCATCCGGGGCAAAACGTCTCTGATATCCCGGAACAGCGACACCTCTGGGGGTAATACATCCAAGGTGTACGGGGTCAACCGACGGGCCAGCCAGACCCGCGGGCGTCGCCAGGCCAGCATGGATGTATTACCCAGGATCCACGTCTGGAGAACTTTCAATGAGCAGTGTGACTAATGGTGGCGGCGCTAAAGCGCCGTTCTTTTCAAAGGAGGCGACCTACGCCCAGCCGGGGTTTTCCCGCTGGATGGTCCCGCCCGCTGCACTGGCGGTGCACCTCTGTATCGGCCAGGCGTACGCGTTTTCGGTGTTCAACGCGCCGCTGTCGAAAGTCATCGGCATTACCGAATCGGTGGCCGACGACTGGAAACTGACCACGCTCGGCTGGATTTTCTCGCTGGCCATTTTCTTCCTCGGCATTTCCGCCGCTTTCGCCGGTAAATGGCTGGAGCGCGTGGGTCCGCGCCGCACGATGTTCACGGCCGCCTGCTGTTTCGGCGGCGGCTTCCTGATCTCGGCCCTCGGCGTCTACACGCACCAGATCGCCCTGCTCTATCTCGGCTACGGCGTGCTCGGCGGTATCGGGCTTGGCCTGGGTTATGTGTCGCCCGTCTCCACGCTGATCCGCTGGTTCCCGGACCGCCGCGGCATGGCCACCGGCATGGCGATCATGGGCTTTGGCGGCGGCGCGATGATCGCCGCCCCGCTGTCCGTGGTGCTGATGAACCATTTCAAGAGCGCAACGTCGGTAGGCGTGGCCCAGACCTTTCTGGTGATGGGCGTAGGCTACTTCATCTCGATGAGCATCGGCTCGCTGGCCATCCGCGTGCCACCGCCCGGCTGGAAGCCGGAAGGCTGGACCCCGCCCGTGGTCGAGAACAAGATGATCACGCGCAACCACGTGCATATCGATGAAGCCCTGAAGACGCCGCAGTTCTATCTGCTGTGGTTCGTGCTGTTCCTGAACGTGACCGCCGGTATCGGCGTGCTCGGCCAGGCATCGCTGATGATCCAGGAAAGCTTCAAGGGCAGCGTCACCGCCGCCGCAGCAGCCGGCTTCGTCGGCCTGCTGTCGCTGTTCAACATGGGCGGCCGCTTCTTCTGGGCTTCCTCGTCGGACTGGATCGGCCGCAAGAACACGTACTTCATTTTCTTCGCGCTGGGTGCCGTGCTGTACTGGCTGGTGCCGCAACTGGGCGCCGCCGGCAATATCGCGCTGTTCGTGCTGGCCTACTGCGTGATCATGTCGATGTACGGCGGTGGCTTCTCCACCATCCCGGCCTACCTGGCCGACATGTTCGGCACGGCATTCGTGGGCGGTATCCACGGCCGCCTGCTGACCGCCTGGGCAGCCGCAGGTATCGCCGGCCCCGTGCTGGTCAACTACATCCGCGAGTACCAGGTAGCCCACGGCGTGACCGGCGCCGCCGCGTACACCATGACGCTGCACATCATGGCCGCCCTGCTGGTGATCGGCTTCATCTGCAACCTGATGGTGTCGCGTGTCAATAACAAGCACCACATGAGCGACGCAGACGTGGCCAAGCTCGGTGCCGGCACCGGCGCCGCCCACTGATCCCGAGGAGAGAACATGGAAAACCAGAACCTCAACGCCGCCCCCACCAACAAGGCCCTGCTGGCCGCCTTCTGGCTCTACGTACTGGTGCCGCTGGTCTGGGGCGTGTCCAACACGATTACCCAGGCGCTGAAGCTGTTCCAGTGAAGGGTGTGTTGGTGATGTGATAAGGGGCTGCCGTTGGCAGCCCCTTTTTTGTGTCTGTTATCGCCCTTGGTTAAGCAGATCCCTCCTGCGGACTTCCTGCAGACTCGATCTCCGGCGGAAATGTCGGCTCCACGCACAGCAGCATCGCGATCCAATGCAGGGTGGCGCGCATCAGATCGAGCGGGGCAAGACACGGCAGCAATACCCACCACAGAGGACCACCGCGTAAAAGCCGCTCCGGGTAGAGGTAGAAGACCTCCAGCAACGACATATGCGGCCACGCGCCCTTCCATGGCCGCAGGAACGGTTGGGGCACGCTCTC